>OFEK01002285.1_pt1 | contig 10728 bp, 8 predicted proteins | sample 1521131 | NCBI WGS metagenome assembly OFEK01 (sample SAMN05720209, study PRJEB24109) | activated sludge metagenome | isolation source: Anaerobic digester | place: China | collected 2015-12-16
TGATCGGCGCATCTCTTTCCGTAATTCATAAAGCGGAAGACCGGGAAAAATTCCGCCACGCCATTGAAAAAATCGGTTTGCGTATGCCCAGGAGCGGTTTTGCCCGCAGCATGGCGGAAGTCATGAAATTAGCGGATGAAATCGGCTTTCCGATAATCGTCCGTGCTTCCTTCACCCTTGGCGGCACCGGCAGCGGCGTGGCTTACAACCGCGAAGAGCTCGCCGAAATCGCCAAGAAAGGCCTGGACGCCAGCATGATCCAGGAGGTGATGATTGAAGAATCCGTCCTGGGTTGGAAAGAATATGAGCTGGAAGTGATGCGTGACCGCGCGGACAATGTGGTCATTATCTGCTCCATTGAAAATTTCGATGCAATGGGGGTGCATACCGGCGAATCAATCACCGTTGCTCCCGCCCAGACCCTGACGGATCGCGAATATCAGCATATGCGTGACGCGGCCATCGCCATCCTGCGGGAAATCGGCGTGGAAACCGGCGGTTCCAATGTCCAGTTCGCCATCCATCCCGAAAGCGGTGAAATGATCGTCGTGGAGATGAACCCCCGCGTATCTCGCTCCTCAGCCCTTGCTTCCAAGGCCACGGGCTTTCCGATCGCGAAAATCGCCGCCAAACTGGCGGTTGGTTTTACACTCGACGAAATTCCCAACGATATAACCCGCGAAACGATGGCGTCTTTTGAACCGACAATCGACTACTGCGTCGTGAAAATACCGCGCTGGACATTTGAGAAGTTTCCAGAAACGGAAGATCTGTTGACAACGTCGATGAAATCGGTCGGCGAGACTATGTCCATCGGCCGGACATTTAAGGAAGCGCTGCAGAAAGCCGTCCGCTCGCTGGAAACGGGCCGCTTCAGTTTACTCTATCCGCCGCCCGCCGATGTCACGGATAACAAGGAATTATTAAAAAGCAGGCTGATCGTCCCGAATTCATTGCGGCTGTTTTATATAGCCGCCGCCCTACAAAAAGGTGTAACCGTCGCCGAAATAAAACAGCTGACCAAAATTGATCCCTGGTTTTTGCATCAGATTCAGGAAATTGTCGAAGCCGAGGAGGAATTAAAAAATTCGGCCCCAACGGTGGAACTGCTGCAAGCGGCCAAGAAGATGGGCTTTTCAGATCGCGCCCTCGCCCATGTCTGGAATAAAACGGAGCTGGAAATCCGCCACTGGCGTGAAAAGGAAAAAATCATTCCGGTATATAAACTGGTGGATACATGTGCGGCGGAATTTGAAGCCTACACCCCTTACTATTATTCCACCTATGAAACAGAGAACGAAGCACGCCCTTCCACTGGAAAGAAAGTGGCCATCATCGGCGGCGGCCCCAACCGCATCGGACAGGGAATTGAATTTGACTATTGCTGTGTCCATGCTTCCTTTGCCCTGCGCGAAGAAGGCGTCGAGAGCATCATGATCAACTCCAACCCGGAGACGGTCAGCACCGACTACGATACTTCCGACAAACTCTTCTTTGAGCCGGTTACCCTCGAAGATGTTTTGCACATTCTGCAGACGGAAAAACCCGACGGAGTCATCGTCCAGTTCGGCGGCCAGACGCCGCTCAATCTGGCCCGCGGTTTAGAGGCAGCCGGAGTTCCCATTCTGGGCACTTCCCCCGACGCCATTGACCGGGCGGAAAACCGCGACCGCTTCCAGGAGATTGTCACCAAATTAAATCTCAATCAGCCGGACAATGACACGGCGCGAACTGTCGAGGAAGCCCTGCAGGCAGCCTCCCGCATTGGTTATCCGGTGCTGGTGCGCCCTTCCTACGTGCTGGGCGGCCGTTCCATGGAAATCGTTTACGATCCCGACGCACTGACTTCTTTTATGGGCAAAGCGCTGCTCGTTTCTCCGGATCATCCGATCCTGATCGATAAGTATCTGGAAGACGCCATTGAGATAGACGTCGACGCCATCAGCGACGGGGAAAATACGGTAGTGGCCGGGATAATGGAACATATCGAAGAGGCGGGAATCCATTCCGGCGACAGCGCCTGCATTCTGCCGCCGTTGACCATACCTCCGTCATTATTGCAGCTGATCGAAAAGCAGACAATAATGCTGGCGGCCGAATTGAAAGTAGTCGGCCTCATGAATATTCAGTACGCCATTAAAGACGGCACATTATATGTATTGGAAGTAAATCCACGGGCATCCCGCACCGTTCCCTTTGTCAGCAAAGCCATCGGCGTACCTTTGGCGAAGCTGGCCACGAAAGTGATGCTGGGCAAAACTCTTCCCCAGTTGGGATTTACCGAAAGAATAACACCCGCGCACATTTCCGTGAAAGAAGCCGTCTTTCCTTTTAACCGCTTCCCCAATGTAGACAGCCTGTTGGGACCGGAAATGAAATCGACCGGCGAAGTTATGGGCGTCGATCATTCCTTCGGGCTTGCTTTCGCCAAATCGCAAATGGCGGCCGGTTTCCAAATGCCCCTGGCGGGTACAGTGTTTATCAGCGTGCATGATTATCATAAGGATAAAATCGTGCCCGTAGCAAAGGTTTTCCAGGAATTGGGATTTCAAATAACAGCCACGCGCGGCACGGCCAAACATCTCGAAGATCATGGCATTGCCGCCCGGATGGTGCTGAAAGTCAGCGAGGGACGTCCCCACATAGTCGACCATATTAAAAACGGCGACATCCAGATGATAATCAATACCAGCGTCGGGCGAAAATCCAGCCGCGACGCTTATTTCATCCGCCGGGGCGCACTGACTTACAATATTCTTTACACGACAACCATCGCCGGAGCGCGTGCTTTGAGCGAAGCGACGAAGGCTGTCATTAACGAACAATGGCAGGTCTGTTCTTTGCAGGAATATCACCGGCAGGATCATAAAAATTAACCCTTATTCATCCCCCTCCCTCGACGGGAGGGGTTAGGAGTGAGATGTTTTAAGGTTTTGGAATAATGAAGTATTACAAAATATAAACGGGGTTTTAGAAATGATAAGGGAGCGTTATTTATCACCCTCCCCTTAATCCCCTCCCGTCAAGGGCGGGGAAAATGCCAGATGGAATGAGAAATATATTGTTATGGACGATTATTATAATTTAGAGGAATCCGGCCGTCCCCGCGAGGAATGCGGCATTTTCGGTATTTACGGCCACGAGGAAGCATCGCGGCTGACCTATTTCGGGCTTTTTGCGCTGCAGCACCGCGGCCAGGAATCAGCAGGCATCGTCAGCTCCGACGGCTGTCAGGTATGGGATCATAAGGGAATGGGGCTTGTGTCCGAAGTTTTTAAGGAATCCAACCTGAAAAAACTCCCCGGCAATCTGGCTATCGGACATGTCCGCTATTCCACTACCGGTTCCTCGGTTCTTTCCAATGCCCAGCCTTTTTTGGTCCATTTTGCCGATGACTACTATGCCCTCGCCCATAACGGCAATATCATCAACGCCCAGCAACTTCGCGAAGAGCTGGAAAGCGGCGGCTCGATCTTTCAATCGACGATGGACAGCGAAATTATCATCCACCTGATGGCGCGGCATTTAAAAGACGGATTGGAACAGGCCCTGGTTGCCGCTTTTTCCCGGTTGGAAGGCGCGTACAGCATTGTCATGCTTACCAGCGGCAAGATCATTGCCGCCCGTGATCCACGCGGCTTTCGTCCTCTGGCGCTCGGTAAACTCAACGGCAGTTGGGTTGTCGCCTCGGAAACCTGTGCCTTTGACCTGGTGACAGCCGAATATATCCGTGACATCAATCCCGGCGAAATTGTTATTATCGACGAAAACGGCTGCAAAAGTCTGCAGCCTTTCCCGGCGGTAAAACCATGCCATTGCATCTTTGAGTTGATTTACTTCGCCCGTCCCGACAGCCAGATCTTCGGGCAGAATGTATATTTATGCCGCAAGCGCCTGGGCCACGAAATGGCGCGCGAATACGCTCCCAATGTCGATATTGTCATGCCCTTCCCCGATTCCGGCAATTATGCGGCTCTGGGTTACGCCGAAGAATCCGGTCTTCCCTTTGAAATGGGGATGATTCGTAATCATTATGTCGGCAGGACATTTATTCAGCCGACCCAGCTCATGCGTGATTTCGGTGTGCGTGTTAAACTTAATCCCGTACGTCCCCTGCTGGCCGGCAAAAGAGTCTTAATAGTTGAAGACTCGATTATCCGCGGCACCACCAGCCGCAACCGCGTCCAAAATCTGCGGGGAATCGGGGTCAAAGAGATTCATATGGCCATCAGCTGTCCCCCGACGATTCATCCCTGCCCCTACGGTATTGATTTTTCTTCCAAAGGCGAATTGCTGGCCGCAAAAAAAGGCAATGAAAAAGCCATCGCCGATTTCATCGGCCTGGATTCCATGCACTATCTGACCGTGGAAGGCATGGTCCGCGCCACCGGAATGAGCCGGGATTGCTATTGCCTGGCCTGCTACACCGGCGACTATCCCCTCACCCCTCCCCAAGCCATTAATAAGTTTTGTTTGGAATAGGAAGATTTGAAGTCCTTTATCTTTTGTTTCGCCAAGATTCATTACCAAAACGCTTCCAATGGCACCTCCAAAGAGACTTGGGCAACACCCTGTATCTTTTTTCAGGCCGATAAGACTCAGATGAACTATCTACCGAAGCAGCTGATATAATGGGGCATTTATTGACGATAGGTCTACTCCGTGCTATATATTAAGATATTAAGAATAAGGTGACGCCCTTAAGATATTAAGTTTGAATAACGGTACCACATTGATAACAAGAGAAAATAATTATTGATGATCGAAACAGTAACTTAAATACTTAATGGCGTTCCCAACGACTTACACAAGGAGACTACAATGAAGAAGACAGCAGCTATGTTTTTGATGATCTTGGCCTTTGTCTTAGTGGTTGGCGGTAATGTGTGTGTTGCAGCTGATAATCCCGACGCGACGAAAATATTAATGGGGTTTATCAAGGAAAACCTGTCTGCAAAACAGATGTCGGTAAAGCAGGTGGATGAGATCAGATCTCTGCTGGACCAGGGTGCAAATGTTAATGCTGTTGATGCCAATGGGGTAACTTTGTTGATTGCCGCCAGCTATAACGGCCAGGTTGAAATAGTCAGGCTGCTTCTCGCAAATGGTGCACAAGCGGATAAAGCAACAAAGGACGGCAATACCGCTCTTTTTCTTGCCTGCCTGCAAGGCCGCACTGATGTCGTCAAAGTACTACTCGATAAAGGAGTACAGCTGGATACAATGTTCAATAATCGCTTTACCCCACTTTATGCTGCAAGCGAAAAAGGATATGTTGAAATCGTCAAGTTACTGCTGGATAAAAACGCGCAAGTAAATAAGGCAAAGGTTGGAAATAATACACCGCTTTATGCTGCCAGTCGTAACGGCCACACTGAAATCGTCAGATTGCTTCTCGCAAATGGTGCTCAGGTGGATAAGGCAATAATTGATAACGTTACTCCGCTTTATATTGCCAGCCAACAAGGTCATATTGCTATCGTTAAGTTGCTTCTTGCAAATGGCGCTCAGGTTAATAAGGCAACAAAGGACGGTCATACCCCGCTTTATATTGCCCGCACAAAAAAGCACCAGGATGTCGCCAAGTTGCTGCTTGCTAAGGGAGCAAGGGAGAAAGAAGCAGTCAAGAGCGACAACGCCGGAAGGCCTGCAAAAGCAAAAGGTCAGAGCGCCAGGTATACCGCAGTAGTGCGCTTGTCAAAAGTGGACAACCAGATAAATCTTATAGAAGGACTTGCGGGAGTACTCGAAACTAAGGACGGCGCTATGCTCATACCAATGAGCGCGGATAAACCGGCAAGGATATCTACAATAAGGAAAGTAGAAGACTTTATCGTTTTTAAGCAGGGTATGCAGGTGCAGATAGGCAAGGGAGGCTTTAAGCTGAAGGGCATTTTTTATCCTGAAGGCACAAAACTTATTGTTAAGAAAGACGGCAACTTCAGCAAAGAGAAATAGAGGAATAATTGGATAAGGTGAAATTTCGAGTAAACATCTTTGATCGTGACATATCGACCGGATTGATGCAGAGGCTTTATGGTTAGAATATAATAGGGTATAATAGAGGGGTATAATAGGGGGTATAATAGGGGTCAAATCTTTGGGTATAATAGGGGGGTATAATAGGGGTATAATAGGGGTCAAATCTTTGGTCTTGACATTTCGACCTGATTGATGTATCCAGCCCGTGTTTCGCTTCGATCAGCATTTCTTTGAAAATGTAAATTAACGAAATTCACATATCTTAGGAGGTAGTAATGAAAAAACTAGTCTTATCGTCTCTGCTGGTCCTGTGTATTTTCGGCATCACCTATGCTTTTGCAGCCGACATTCAGAAGACGGATTCCATAAAAACAAAAAATGAAAAAGAAATTCAAAAGGCTGTTCCTGCAAAACCCGGCAGCGAGGTTAAAATTCAGAAGAGTGCTCCTTCTAAAGCCGGTCGCATTAATAAGGATGCAGCAAAGATTGCCAATGCCGTCCTTCCCAAGGTAGTATATCCCACTATGACTCACCATTTGGGATATGAAGGAAATAAATTTTCGATCACCGTACGCTTCAATACAGATATGGACCGAAGCACCGTCATTGCCGGCGGTACCGTTAGATTCGACTTTCCCAAGGCGGCAAACACACCCGGGCAGATCACCTGGATAAGCGACAGGGAATTCAAATGGGTACAGCTCAGTAACAGCAGGTTTAATATCTGCATCTACGACCCTGACTGCGAATTCAAGCTCACTCTGACCGACGGAATCCGGTCCAAAGAGGGGCTGAAACTGGACGGCGACAACGACAATAAGCAGGGCGGTAATTTTACTATCTGGTTTATTGATATAGGATAATTTGAGGAGGCAAGGAGATAAGGGAGAGGAGATAAGGGGTCAAATCTTTGATCTTGACATTTAGACCTGATTGATGTAGCAGTTACGACATGAGCCGACCACTGAGAATTCAATATCCGAATGCGTACTACCACGTGACCTGCCGCGGGAATGAACAGCGGAAGATATTCCGCGATGCGGAGGATCGCATAGAATTTTTTCGTCTACTGGCCCGTTCTGCCGGAATCTATGAAGTTCAAGTTTTAGCTTATGCTCTGATGCCCAACCATTTTCATCTGCTGATTTGCACACCGAAAAGCAATCTTTCGGAATTCATGCGGCATTTCAATATCAGCTACACAGGATCATTTAACCGCAAATATAAGCGTTCAGGCCATCTCTATCAGGGTCGATATAAAGCATTCCTGATCGATAAAGATAACTACCTGCTGGAAGTCAGCCGTTACATCCATTTAAATCCTCTGCGTATGAAATCAAAAGAATCTTTTGATCAAAGGTGGCAGGACTTATTAACAAGCGAAGCAACCAGCCTTCCCGGATATCTGAATAAGAAAAACAGAAAAGACTTTTTAGATTATAATACGATTCTGGATTACTTCGGTACGGAAAGCGGCAAATCAAGTCGCAGCTATAAAAAGTTTATCGCCGAAGCAATAGAAAACGATATTCCCAGCCCGCTGGAAAAAGGCAAAGGCACGGGCATTGTCGGTGAGAAAATTTTTATCGAGCAGATCAAACAATTATTCGAAAAGGATCGGAAGGTTAAGAAATCACGTCGGGAGCAGCCGGCATTCCGGCAACTCGACAAGACCTGGAAGCCCGAGGATTTAATTGACAGCTATCTGCAACTGGTTCCTAAAACTCGCGAAGAATTAACTTCAAAGGGCAAGCAATCACCGGACAGGGCAATATTGATGGAATTGCTCTACCGTTTCTGTAAAATAACGCAGCCGGAAATCGGAAAGCTCTTAGGCGATGTTGACTACAGCGCCGTCAGCCAGGCAAGAAAGAGGCTGCATATAAAAATGGAAAATGATCCGGAATTAAAAAGGAAATTCAATGCGCTGCAAGTTAAACTAAGGAAAATGTCATGAATAAAGATTTGACCCCAGTAAATGCCTTTCACGAAAAAATGCTGCTCATTGACGAGGAGCTCGCGAAAAAAGGGGTTCCTGTGTACGAACGTCCATTCCAGGCTTTTCACCTGGCCGCGCCGGATTATAACGGACCATTAATGGGCTGCGGCATTGATACTTCAGAATACGGTGAGTATGAGGGGCCTAATTTATTGGGAAAAATCCACAATTGGTACAAACAGATATATGGAAAACGCATCAATGCCGCCAGAGATCTCGGAAGAATCCCGATTATCATCAGCGAAGAGATTTATTTGGTTCGCATACCTCTTGTTTATACGACACCTGAAATCAACATACTTCCTTTTGTCAGCGGATTGACCCCCGCCGTAGCCCGCCGCCTGTCGGATAAAGATCTCGATGAAATCCACAATAAGTTTATGGAAGGATATGCTCTGGCGCAGGAGTTTGAAGACCTGGATTCCCTGTTGACTACGGAAGAAAAAAACAATCCTTTCCTGGAGAGCGCCCTGCAGGACAGGGACGCTGCGGTCGATTGTTTGGATGAGGAAATAGACACAAACGGCGCAGTATTCCACTCCCGGCAGCTGGCCGAAAAAATGCTCAAGGCCGTATTATTTTCCCTGGCCGATATGAGTGAGGAAGAAATAGCGCAAAAATACGGGCATAGGATTGCTGATATTTACAAAGATGTCAGTATTTATGCAAAATCTCCTGCCCGGATAAGCTCCGAGGTAAATTATATTTCCCAAAACAAAACAGACATTCGAGATTCAGACAGCCAGGTCTCGGATTCTGAGGCAGTGAAAGCGTTTTGGTCCGGATTCAGAATCGGCGGATTTTGTGCAGCTTTACTTTCCGGTCGTGTACAGGCAATTCAATCCTGAAAAAATTTCAGATAAGTAAAGGAGGAAAACAGGATGAAAAGGAAAAAATCAGAAGCAAAACAGGTAAAAAAAATGACTATCGAGGAGATGCTGAACCCCTTTGCGGCACTGCGAGTTGGTGTTCTCGCCACAGTTGAGGAAGGCAGGCCCTATACATCAATTATCGCCTTCGCCCTGACCCCCGACCGCCGCACTCTCCTTTTCACGACATCCAGCGCCACGAGAAAATACAAGAATATGATCAGCCAGCCCGCCGTTTCCATTCTCCTGGATAACCGCTCTCAGAGCGCCGATGATATTAGCCGCGCTCAGGCGGTTACATTGCTCGGTACGGCAAAAAAAGTAAGAGCAGGCGCAAAAAAATCAGCGTATAGCGCGCTTTTTGTCAGCAGGCATCCGGAACTGGCCGACTTCATCGATGATCCAAAAACGGCTCTTGTCGCCGTTAGCATTCAACAGGCGGTGCATGTCGCGCGTTTTGAGGATGTATCCGTCTGGCCGTAAAGAGCAACAGAGGCGATCCACATCACCCCGACTTCACCGGAGCTCGCAATGAACTTCAGTAAATGGCAACGAACAATAATTGTCTGCTGGTGTGTCTCGATCTTGATCGTTGTTTATTATTCCCTCGTCCCGCAGGTGGAGTTTCCCGTGGATTTCTGGAGTGCGGATAAATTATATCATTGTGCAGCCTACGGATGGCTCGCTGTTCTGCCGATGCTTGGTTTTGCCAATCCTCGTCGGGCTGCATCCGCTGCGTTTTCCATGATTCTTTTAGGCATATTGCTGGAGGTCGGGCAGTATTTCATCCCCGGACGCTCATTTTCTTTTCTGGACATAGCGGCGAACACTCTTGGCGTCGCGCTGGGTTTTTTTCTGGGCGGCTATCTGAAAAGCCGTTTAAGCAGAAAGGAAATATGCTTTCCACGATAATCAATTAAATTCTTTATGTATGGTTTTTTATAAGTATAATGACATATAATTTTAGGCCGGAGGAGGATCGGCAATGTCGGATATTGCTCAACTGCTGGAAGCAATCGGTGTGGTGGCGTGGCCTGCTATCATTGTTTTATTAATACTCATGTTTCGCCCGGCAATCGCCGGATTGATCGAATCGGCAAAATCCCGGAAATTCACCTTGAAGCTCGGCGGCCAGGAATTGACCATGGAGGAGGCCAGCGAACAGCAGCGCAAGCTTATCGCCGATCTGCAGGCCCAGGTGCTGGAAATCAAAAGGTCCCTCGAAGGGGTTGCACCGCCGGCCCCGACTGCACCGGAGAAAGAGACGCTTAAAATGCCTTCCGCAGTTGCATCCGTTCTCTGGGTCGACGACCAGCCCAAAAATAACAGCTACTTTGTCCAACAGCTTGTGGACAGGGGGGTCAACGTAGAGCTGGCGCTGTCCACAGCGGAAGGCCTGCGGATGTTTGACAAAAAGACCTATGGCGTTGTTATTTCCGACATGGGCCGCACCGAAGATGGAATCTACAAGCCGACCGCGGGACTGGAATTACTAAAAGTAATCAGGGAGCGGAACAAAACAATACCATTTATCATCTATTCCAGTTCGCGGGGAGGAAGAGAGCACAGAGAAGCGGCGATAAAGCTGGGAGCGACAACTCTGACCACCTCGCCAACGGAAATGGTCGGTTTGTTGCAGGCCGCCCTCGGGGAAAGGATCTGACGATCAACGTCGGCGCCCTGAACTTCAAAAGGCGGCAAGTTATATGAGTCCAAAACCATCTTACATGAGGCGCCCGCAACGGGAACGGGCGTTGGGCAGATCATTAGGCAGCAAAGCCGTCGGAATATTACCTATCCATTTTCCAAATAAAGGGGTGATTACATGCAATACAGAAATCTGGGCAATACCGGCGTAAAATTATCGGCGATCGGCTT
>OFEK01002287.1_pt1 | contig 10722 bp, 7 predicted proteins | sample 1521131 | NCBI WGS metagenome assembly OFEK01 (sample SAMN05720209, study PRJEB24109) | activated sludge metagenome | isolation source: Anaerobic digester | place: China | collected 2015-12-16
AGTACTCGTTTGTCGGCGGGGATCGCATTCAGGATATGCTTGTTGACGACTTGATTCACCTCTTCCGTCAATGTTCTCGCGATCCGTGGCATCTTGAGGTTGGCCAAACACTCTGGTTCGCCGCTCATAGGGATGAAAAACCCGGACCAGGAAAAACCCTTGCCAAAATGCGAGTCGTCCCGGTAATCCTCTCCGTGGTACACGAAGAGGATAGGCAGATGCGGATAAACGGTTATTCTCCAAAGGAAGTACGAAAATATCGAGTTGCCAGGATATTGAGGGAGGCATATGCACAGAACGGTGTGTTGACCCAGGCGGATGTTGCCGAGGTGCTCGGGGCCAGTGCTGAATCCATCGGGAGGGATATTCGTGAGTACCAGAAGGAGTATGGTGTGATCCTCCCCTATCGGGGTACTATTCATGATATCGGGCCATCGGTAACCCATAAGAAGGTGATTATCGCGATGTTTCTGCGAAATATCCCGACACCGGACATTGCGCGGATGACACAGCATACGGAGGAAGCCTGTGACAGGTACATCAAGTCATTCAAGAAGGTGAGACGATTGTATGGGAAGATGAAACCACCTGAGATTGCTCACCTACTTGAGATGAGTGAGAGACTGGTGATGGAGTATGTCGCGCTTATCGAGGAGCAAGAATCTATAAGAAAGGAGGGTACTCATGGTAGCTGAGCAGAGAACTTGCGCTGACGACATATGCCGGGATTGATATTCCGACACGATTGGGGAAGTAGACCGATGTTGACACCATAAGCGATCCATGCGCAATACTAATAGTATGATCCAGATCGGCGAGATGCTGAAAAACACTCATAGCAAGTATGCACATAACCCACTTATTAGTAATTCAATATACATATTAACTAATTACGCTCTTAGCGCGGTTTTTGGGTTGCTATTCTGGGTACTTGCCGCAAGGCTGTACTCTCAGGAGGCTATTGGCACAGTCACAACCTTGTTATCGTCCATAGCTTTAATTGTCCTTTTGTCTAGGCTAGGACTAGATCAATCGATTATACGTTACTTCCCCAGTGGCAATAAAGACAATATATTGTGGACATCACTAGTTACAACGACTTTAGCTTCGTTGCTATTTGGGAGCATATTTGCATTGCTGGTTGTTCTGTACTTCAATGACTTATCAGTAATATTCGATTACCCCCTAATATATTTTGGAGTTCTAACTGCAAACTCAATATATACGCTCTTTAGTTCCTGCTTCGTGGGACTCAGACACTCCCGGTATCAAGTGATACAGAGCCTATCCTTGGCATCGAGACTTCTGCTTATAATTCCACTGGTTCATTTAGGATCAATTGGTCTTTTTGGATCGGTAGGGCTCTCATTTTTTATAACTGTAATTATTTCAGCACACCTAATTCATAGAATAGGATTTAAGCGTGGAAACTTTGACATTTCGTTTTTGAAGGGATCATTTGCATTTTCTGCTGCAAACTTTCTTGTGGGGATATTATTGTACGCTCCAAATCAGATCGTATCGCTACTGATTTTCAATATATCTGGAGCGACATCTGCTGCAGCTTACTATGTCTGTTACACCGTTGCGGGTCTGCTTTTCACGATCTCACTCGCAGTAAGCACTTCGCTTTTTGTAGAAGGGAGTCATGGAGGATCGCTGAAAGACAATACAGTAAGGGCATTTACACTTATATATGCGATCACGATCCCTGTTGTTGTTTCACTATACCTCTCTAGTGAAATAGTACTTTGTGTATTCAGCCACGAGTATGTAAAGTATTCATTGTTGCTTCAATACTTTGCATTGACTGCTCTCTTTATCCCTGCAATATATGTTTATTTATCTATTCAAAGAGTCAGAAAGCAATTAATTAGTATATGTATTATAGCGTCGATTTACTGTGTTTTATTGCTTTCCCTTAGTTACGTATTATTAGAGAAGTTTGATCTCATTGGAATTGGATATGCATGGTTAGGGGTTCATATCCTTTTGTATATACCAATAATGTTAAAGATCTTCCAACTACGCTAATTTGTTAAATCGATAAGCAATACGTTAAGCTCTCCATTATTATATACGTCTAGTACTGTTGGACTAACCTCCAATACTTGGAAATCGTTGGAATTAAATTCACGATTTCCTCCATACAAATCAATATAATATACATGATCATATTTTGACAATGGAACATATGTGTTGAAATTACGAGATCTATCTATAGTTGCATTTCCCATATTACCAAAATGGTCAGGTATTTGCGATTCTGAACTGCTAAAAGAGATGTCTTCTCTATCTTTTGTAAAGCGCGTTCCGAAGATCATAACGTAATAGCGATAATCCATCCTCAAAGGCTTATCGGGAATGTCAGTATCTTTTAATTCGTAATACCATTTCATACCCACGATTTCGTGCTCTGTGACCTGGTGATTTGCCTGCATTGTATATGGAGAAGGATATGTGCTAAATATCCCAATACAGGTTGATACAATGATAATAGTTGCTATCACTAGTGGGAAATAATTCACCATTTTAGATTTTAGATTTCGATAGAATTCGTCCATAAAGAAACCTATAAGAATTGGAGCGATGACCATAGATACTAATAGAAGACGCCAAAAACCGAAGTTAATTATTGTCAAAAAAAAGTTTACAAACAGTACTGTCAAGGTAGTGATGAAATATATATCAAGAAGTATTACAAAAGGATATCTTTCAAGATATGAGTTAAAAAATCTTATGGTAAACACTAATCCCATTGCAACACATATAAGAAAAAGAATTACATGGCCATAGAGCTTCACAGACAATTCAAAGATATCTATTACATTAAAATTGAGAGAGCCAAAAAATGAACCCGCCTGATCTGCAGAAGTTTCTTGGGAACCATTAACTATCCAAGAAACGACCTCAAGGGAATTTTTCTCCCAAAAATAGGAATGTGCGGAGATCCAAGAGATGAAAAGAATTATCGGAGCCAATAGCACTACAGGACGGAGAAATACCATGTTTCGTGCGGCCGATTTAAAATCACGAGCATGGATATACTGATAAGATGCAAAAATAACACTGCAGGAAATTATCAGGGTCACCGTAGTGACCGGATGAAAAAAAACCATCGTAATGGAGATAATAAAAAAAAGAATGCCTCTGGAAGGCTTACTGATATCATATGCCAGAAATGAGAAGAAAGCATAGATAAATAAAAGAGTGTATACATTGGCGAAATAATTTGCTAAGACTTGATAACTGGTATATGAGAAGAGGAGGACTGTTGCAAAAAGCAATGCTAGATATATCTTTGTTTTTTCGTGAAGCACCATTTTTGCGAGAGGATATATAAAAAGAGCAAACATAATTGCAAAAAAAGGCATCATAAAATCGATTACTGTAAAAACATCCACATTTAACACTGTAGAGATAGTTGCAATCAAGGTATGAGAAACCGGATAAATCAAAAAATCTGGCACGTGATGCGTAAACAACATGTCCTTGATCCAACCAGCATGCATTGGCGTATCCCATCTACCATAAAAGGCATAACCTCTAATCAAAGGCATGAACAACAGTAGTACATTACCTAATATCACTAGACAAAACCCTAATGCCACATACTTATGATTACATCTATTTGACGAAAAAATGCCTCTGACTATGGTAACAATTCCGATTATTTGAGAAATGAGTAGACAGATCCAAAAAACTATAGGAGTAGCGGAGTAAATTGATACTTCATATCCCATAGAGGGGTTGTTTGATAAAAAGCCCCCACCTAATGCGATTAGAGAGAAGGCTAACGTAAGAGAGATATCGGAAAATCTATTAAAGGACGTGTTTTCGGATCCCATCGGCATCACTAAAGTTTAAGTAAACAACGAATCGATCTGTCGGTTTTCTGTTCTTCCCAAGAACATCCTAAAGTATTAGGTAGTTGGCCTCGCCCTTCCCCCTTAAGTATCTCACGAGTAAGATTCGTCAATATCAGTAAACCACTGTTCGATAAAACTTTGATCGTAAGAAGCTGGGAGTTCGACAAGGTATGCTGGAACTTTTTCAAGGAGACTTTCGATTACTTCTTTGTGGCGTATCCATCCCTGAACAAAGATGTTGCCCGGGAATGGGTATGAGTACATCTGCATATACTCTATAAATCGTCCCGATGATATCGAAATTGTGCTATCAATGGACCCCCACTCGCACAAGTTATTGATAAACATTTTGTGTAACAAAGACGTTGATGTAACCTTATTTATGGTCACTTTTTTTGCATTAGTTGATGTAAGGATATACAATGCCTTGATAGGAACCCCACCCATTCTACTCAGAGGTCGTTCTTCCAGGTTACTGCCCTCATTTGCCATGCCGGCTAAAAACCTTATCTTATGAATAGAAGAATAATTTTCGTCCTTTAAGTGATCTATACCATAGTTAACAAGATCTTCGATAAAGCTAAATTGAAACGGATATGCGTGGAATCCTTTAATCAGAGCATGTTCATCACTCATGAGATTCCACCCATATTTCCTTACTAGATCCATTATTATAGAGGTTTTACAAGATCCACTTCGACCGATAAGGACAATGCTCTCCCCATCCTTTTCCACTGCCCCTGCGTGGAGAAACAAACATCTTTTCATGCTAAATAGGTGGTATAACAACGGTCGAAGTACAATGAGTTGCGCAGGTAGGTCAGGATACAGGTAACGTACATGATGTGGCAACTTAGAGTTGAAATTTATGGTCAGCGGACTTTTGCCATCTAATCCCTGAATTTCAAGCTCCCAGTGATAACGTCCCAATCGCCCTTCAAAATCCTTAATGTACAAATAATCTTCGTCAAAGTAAAAATTATAGTCTACAGAGATTGCATTTCGATTCGACACCTGGGGTCTAAATTCACCTATATTCAGCACGAAGTCCAAGTTATCCTGCTTCTTACAGACATATGGATGGAACGGATAGTTTAATTTTGGAAAGATGCATTTACGATTCGTAGAAGTTATCTTAAATATCAGTTCATTATGGATATTATAGTACATTTCATTAACCTTCAATTAATCACCCCGCGTAAAAAGATCAAACATATCGTGAATAGCCTTCTTATCCAAAATATATGGAAGATCTAGTCGGTATTTTTCGGCTGAAGATATATTCTTCATCAGGATATCGTAGTACGTCTGCCATTGGTTCGTGTAACCATTCTGTTGATAATAGTAAGAGTAGTCATAAAATAATCTACTCAACACAAGGAATTCACATTGCTGATTCTGAAGAATCTGTGTTGCAAACGCCTTATCCTGTATCTCTGTGACTCCAACCTCGCGGGTTTGGATGCCCGAAAACACAACGAACCCTTTTGTAAAAGGCTTATCATTTGTAATTTTATCAGGATACAAGTCACCTAAATTTATTTGAGTCGACAATTTGACTTTCCTTGCTGTAGCCTTGGTGACAATGCTTCCTAACTGTAACCGCATATAATCGGTTGTGGAGATTTTTTCTGATAATGTTTCACTCAAATTATGCCAATAAATGCTCATACTTCCAATGAAATTTTTCATTAAGCCATCTTTAAGAATGATATAGTTGTCTCCGAGTAACGGTAAACCTGATTCAAGAGCATTAGATATGAGTGTTGTTTTCCCACATCCGCTCCTTCCTGAGTACATAATAGCACCGTTAGCGCTTAGTACGCCCGCTGCATGAACAAGAGCAGCATCTCGGTCTACGAGTTGTTTATGAATAAAGAAATCTATGAGATTCGAGATCCATCTCAAAGACAGAGGATCTCCAAAAACCGTAATCTTAACTGGTCCATCATCTATTTTGTTGAGATTCTCGATTTCAATGTCCCAGTTGACAAGCTTAAAATTGTAACCCTTGCAGAAGAGGTAATTCTCACCGTAGTAATTCTTTCCTGATGAGTGGCAATGCCACTTGTTTTTAGGGACGCTTATTTTTCGCACATCTACTTCGAAGTCTGCCTCTTGGTTCTTATCTTCTTCTTTGTAGTATTTGTATTTCGATAACGGATTTCCCAGCATTAAATTAGATGCAGAATACTTTGGACAGTGGACTCTAAACTTGACTAAGTTGTGGATATTGAAAAAAACATCTTCTCTATACATTGTTATATCTCCGAAATGCCATTACGATTAAGGATTGTCTTCACTGTGGCAAACACTTGTTGCTGTACTCTATTTGATCTTTGAAAATCTACAGTTCCAGGGCCACTGTCAGTGATATACTTCACGATATCATGGGGGTCTCTTGAGTAAAACAGCCTCCCTTCAGTAATGAGTGAGGCGTCGACAGCCAACTGGTTTTTTCCTGGGAAGAAAGAGATTGCAGTCTTTCCCATACAGGCTGCCTCCCGAGTTATAGTGCCGGAACCACTTAGCACTGCTTGGGCATAATAACAGAGATCCAAGCCATTTAAGGGATGAGGTGGTATGTATATATGTCCAGTTTTAAGAGATTTCCCAATTAGGTCTATATCATCTTGTATGCGGGGTAAATATACAATATTCATATCGTTCTTAATCATAGATTCAATAAGTTTTGGAACTAGGCTTTCAACGTGATCTTTATATATTGCATACGACTCAGGTCTGATAACAACAAACTTTTCGAAGGGAATCTGCTCACCAGTCTGTTCATTCGGCTGATAGTTAGCGATATAAATATCTTCTTTATACCCATCGTAGGTAAATATTCGATCTTCAGACATCCCATCAAGAATGAGGGGGTTTTTCGGAAATACTGAAGGAATGAGAACGTAGTCTACCAGAAGGATCTGACTTTTAACAACAATCCAGTCAAATAGTGTTCTCTTGCTTACAGTCCCATACAACCCCAATTCGTTATCCATGAAATTTATGCATAATTTCCCACGTCTCCGTGAGACATATATGCTATGTAGATTCCCTAATGTTAAGCAGGCCTCAAAAGGCTCTGTATGAGCACTCAAAGAAAACGTTCGGGTGACGGTATGAACGGCTTTGTCGATCAGTTTCTTTGATTTTTCATCCCCGATTTTCTGATGCTGGATTCCAAAATTCTTGAGTAGACCAAGGGTTTCTGCGTAATCACGTGCTGTAACTATAGTACTATCGGGACTGAATAAATTCTTAATAAAGGGGTTAAATATTTGCACATCTGGTGGAGCCTGCATGTCGATCCAAATCTTACTCATTGAGTACACTCCCCAGTTCGGTTATCCTTGTGGATTGCGGTTTCTCCCATAGTACCGAATAGTTGCTAAACACATAGTTATACCATGCCAACAGGATGATATACTCGTTTAAAAGGACATATTTCCCGATATTTATTATAGAGTCTAGACTCATTGGTTTTGCTCTGGAAGAGTCATCGGAAATATACTTGACCAGCAGTAAATAGCAGATGAACGATAACCCTACACATACTAGTAAGTGAGCAATGATTACTGCATTTTTCTCAACCAACAGATACGTTATTGTCAGCAGAATGAAGATGAAGGGGGAGAACATAGGGATTATTTTATGTGATGGGAATATAAAATTGAAGTACATATTTTTAGGAGTTAGTATATCTCTCCAGTGCTTAACCATACATTGAATTGTGCCGAGACATGTTCTTTTCCTCTGTAGAATCTGATCTTCTACCGTACCTGCAGCTGGTTCATATACTACAGCATAAGGTTCATATTTTATTTTATAACCCTTTTTTCTCAGGGTCATGGTCATATCGAGATCTTCACTGATTGCTTGGGTACTGAAAGTTACAAGATTCTTTCTCCAAGCACTTATCCCTCCAATAACAGTAGATATAGAATCTAAGGAGGATTCACCTTTAAAAGTGGCATTTTCAATCTGCCAATAAAAAGCTTCTGCTTGGGGTATTTTACTATCTTGATTTTGTACGTTATATCTGCCACTCACCGCACCAATGGAGTTGTCTTTGAAGTGCGGAATTATTTCATACAGTATGTTTTCATCATACGTAGAGTTCGCATCAACAACTAGAATTATGTCCCCCCTTGAATATTTAATGCCCAAATTTAAGGCAGACGATTTCCCATTTCTTTGTTCTTCTGTTATGAGTCTTATGCTTGGATCATTTGCATTCAGGTTTCGAATAACGTTATGTACAATGTCCCTTGTGTTGTCTGTTGAGCCCGAGTCCACAACAATGATTTCGTACATTTTTTTAGGATAATTTAACTTAATCAAATTTTCGAGCCGGTTTCCAATTGTCGTGATCTCATTATATGTAGCAACGATCATCGAAACACTCTGCTTAAAACTATAGTCTTTATTTACGAGGCGTGAACTATTATACCGCGTTGCCATTATCAACGGATACCCTAAGAATTGCCAAATTAACAATACCCATAGAGTTGAAAGAAGTAGTAGTTTAATAAGCATTATCTCCCCCCTCTAGACTTACTGGACAACCTTTGAGTCTGCATCTAATCTAACCGGATTAACGAGTACAACTACTTCGCGAAGATATGCCGTTGCAGATCGTGACGATCATCCCGCCCGCTGTACCATCCCCATAGGAGTTCTGCCAACTCCCAGTTCGGGAGAGCATCTCCCGGGCAGACACCAGAATTCTATCCGCCCCCGTCCCAGCCAGAACATTCCCCCCCACCTCGATCGTCTCCGGCCGCTCGGTGTTCTCCCGGAGGGTGACACAGGGCACCCCGAGAATGCAGGTCTCCTCCTGGACACCGCCAGAGTCGGTCAGAACGAGACGGGCGTTGGACTCGAGCTGCAGGAATTCAAGGAACCCGGCGGGGCTCATGACAGAAATCCCATCGAGCGAGACCCCGAATCGCTCGACCATCTTCCGGGTCCTGGGATGCATCGGGAAGATGACGGGGAGCGAGTACTCCCGGTGGACCGCCTCAAGCCCCGCGATGGTGCTCCTGAGCTTCTCGGGGTTGTCGACGTTCTCCTGCCGGTGGGAAGTGACGAGGAAGTAGCCCTGAGGCTCAAGGCCAAGGGTGTCGAGAATGTCTGCCCTCTTCTTCGCGATCTCCCGGTTCTGGAAGACCGCATCGACGATGGTATTCCCGGTTACGCAGATCTTATTCTCCTCGATCCCCTCGTTCAGGAGATACTGCCGTGCCGTCTCCGTGGGGGCGAAGAGATAATCCGAAACATGGTCCGCGACCACCCGGTTGATCTCCTCGGGCATCGTCCGGTCGAAGCTCCTGAGGCCGGCCTCGACATGACCGACCCTGATGTGAAGCTTCGCGGCTGCAAGAGCCCCGGTCATGACAGTGTTGGTGTCGCCCTGAACGAGAATAATACCCGGGGACTCCTTCACCAGAATATCCTCGATACCGGTCATGATCTTTGCGGTCTGGCCGGCCTGGGTCCCGGAACCGACGTCGAGGTTATACTTCGGCTCGGGCAGTTCAAGATCCTCAAAAAACGCCCGATCCATATCATAAGAGTAGTGCTGCCCGGAGTGGAGGATGAAGTAGTCGAGGTTTCGCGTTTCGCATTCCCGAATGATCGGGGACATCTTGATGGTCTCGGGCCGGGTGCCGAGGACGATCGAAATCATGGTATAGACTCCTTTGAGGGGCCGGCCCCCTTCGTAATCATCATCAGCGAGTTCAAGATCAACCCCGACGTCACGAGCATCAACCCGAGGATCAGCGCCGCGAACCCCCCCGTGAAGACGATGTAGTGGAACTGGTCGGTGCGGTAGAACTCCGAGAATGTGTAGATCTCCGCCCCGATCCCGAACAGAGTAACAACCACACCCGGTATCCCGAACGATAACAGCGGTCGGCGGTACCCGATCAGCCCCACGATCCGGGCGAGCACCCCGAACCCGTGGCTCACCGGGTTCATCTTGTGCTTATTAGGAACATCATAACTCACCGATATCGGGACCTCGGTCATCGCAAGACCCAGGGGGGCGAAGTGGGCGATCATATCCGACTCGATGTTGTAGCCCTCCGATGCGAAGGTCAGGTTCTCAAGGGCCCGGCGGGAGAGCGCCCGGAAACCCGACTGCGAGTCGGTCGTCACGAAATCCCCGCCGTCAACCGAGATATTCGTGAAGCTGTTGAGAACCTTCTGCCCGGCGATGCGATACTTTGGAATATCAGCCTTGATGTCAAGGAACCGGGAGCCGATGGCAAGATCGGCCTCGCCGGCAAGCACCGGGGCCGCCACGGCCGGGATCTCAGCAGGATCGTGCTGGCCGTCGCCGTCGAGCGTTACAACAAGATTGTAGCCGAGATCCCGTGCCCGGGAAAACCCGGCCATCATCGCCTTCGCCTTGCCCCCGTTCTCCGGCATCTCGATGACATCGGCATCGGCGAGCCGGGCGATCGCGGCGGTTCGATCGTTCGAACCGTCGTCGATGACGATGACCCGATCAGCGTGTTGTTTTGCCTGGAGGGCGACGGAGCCGATGACCAACCCCTCATTATAGGCCGGGATCACGACAGCGATTCGCTCCCCGCGGTAACGGGGCTCGTCGTTCGCTGTCCTCCCGGCCGGCACCCCGGCGGCCGCGAGATCGTGGATCTGGGCCAGGATATCGGAGGTACCGTTCCCGCCGATCCGGATCGCCTCGATAACCTTCTTCCCGTAGGCTCCAAAACCGTCCGGGCCAGGGGATTTCACCCCAGAGAGGGCGACGACGTCGTTGCCCCGCCGTAGCTCGGCAAGCAGCCCCGGGATCTCCCCCGGGTCGTGCTGACCATCGGCA
>OFEK01002290.1_pt1 | contig 10718 bp, 7 predicted proteins | sample 1521131 | NCBI WGS metagenome assembly OFEK01 (sample SAMN05720209, study PRJEB24109) | activated sludge metagenome | isolation source: Anaerobic digester | place: China | collected 2015-12-16
TGTTCAACTCCATTATATCGCATACCCTATCGCAGCCTTCGGGCACATGCAGGCGCAGTATGTTCAAGCCTTCCTCGAGAGTGACAGGTGCGCTGACATTCAAGAAACTCGTCGGTACATTCACACGCGCTACCAGATTATCTCCAGAATAGACCTCAAGGGTTCTATTGCGATAGAAGCTGAGCGCATTTAGACTAATATTTGCAGTTAGATTTCTTGGAGAGAACGCTGCTAGAGTGCCATCGGAATGCATCCAACAGGTAGGGATCCCGGACCAGTCTTCTGTGCCATACCAGCCAGAATTGAAGGTTATTGGTATGGAATCGATATCTGAATAGTTGGCGCCCATTTTTTTATTAAACTCGGTCATATCGAAAAAATATAATCTTCCATTATCGCTTATCAAAGGCTCTACTTTTAGATTTTGTTTCACAGCCGATATCAATTTGGCTCCGCCATCCTCAAAGCCATAGCAATCTAAATAAACGCCTTGAAAGCCAGTTTGAGAGAGTGTCTTGAGCATGTTCTCTGTAGGCATACCTGCAACTGCTCTTTGCCAAACGTCCCCTGAACGCCCTTTCATCGCTCCGTAACTCCAACGCAGGCTATTCGAATGCAAATATGCTCTAAAATGCGAATAGTCATTCATGTTATTGATAGGAGGATATTCTGGAAAGGGCACATAAGGCAATTGAAATATCATAGCATTTTCTGGCATGATGTGTTCAATATTATTTATAAAAATTTTATCATTCATATATTCATCCTTAATTGAGTCATATTGAGGCACAAACGACCCATTGGTTTGATCAAATACTCCTATCAGCAATATCAAGCACACGATTAAGCTATGTAATAATAGTGATCTTTTAATTTTTATAGATTTGCTAATCAATTGATTTATGAGTAAAATTATAGCAAAAATCGAGAAGAATGCTATGAATATACTAATTCGATTATATGCTCGGATTTGGGGAAATATCAAATAAGCAAAGATAGTCCCTAAGCCTCCGATTGTTGCCAATAGCACAGATGATAAATTCAATATGCATAGGTAATTTAATATATCATGTATCTTATAGTTTAATTTATCCGAAATTCTAAAAAAAGCCCAAGTGATCAATATCAAAAATCCTATGCTACCAATCAAGCCAAGAGATGCTATAGTATTTTCATTAACAAGAGGTGCTGTTCGAGAATAGGAGTCAGATAATTTAGCAAATGAAGCGATCCTATGTCCATCAACAGGCTTGATAAGCTGGATAATCTTTAAGCCAAAGATCTCAGACTCGGCTGGAATGCGATCGAGCACCTGCAAATTTTTTCCGTTTTCATGTTGATAGATAAGTGTAGGAGACATATTTGCTAATACTCCTACTAAAATAATTGATATCAAAATAAATGAGTTTAATAAAGGGTACTTATTTCTATGAGATATGCATGAAGACATGCCTGCAATAAGAAGCAGGAAGCAGGAAAAAAATGGATAATAGATAAATGCAAACGACATTAATAGACAAATCAGAGCGCTTATAGTAAATTTTTTACTTAACAATCTATTTTTATCAATATCTTTATCTCTGAAGAGATGAGACGGTTCAGCAAACACCCACAAGATGACCATGACCATAGGAGGTATCATATAATATGCAGATAAGTTTAGATGCGCTACTCCTCTAAAAAAGTGATAGGGCATAAATGAGAAAAGCAAGCTCCCAAGAATCGAAGCCCCAAAGGATACCTTAAAATGTCTGAATACGAGCATTGCAGTAAGAGTTGTCAAGGGAAATGTGATCAAGAAGTATAGATTCAGGGTCATTGCATAGTCATGCGCAAAAATAGAGATCAGCTTAATAAGCATGAAGTCAATAGGCTGAGATAGAGGGAAATCATACATATCATGGCCTATAGGCATTCCAAGATATGGATTATGCAAACACCACCCGTTATCAATTATGCCTTTGGTTAAGGCATTAAATATCATTGCATCTCCGGCGTAGCAAAATGGTATTTTAAGGTCCGCACACCATAATTTCATAATCCAAGTCAATATAATTAAACACAATGCGATGGCGATAAGATGAGCAAAAATTGATGGAGAAAGCTTTAATCGCTGCAATTTCATAGATAGCCTCCAATACTGAAGCTTTTAAGATACAATAAAGTATTACTATAATAATTATATATTTGGTTTATAGCTGTATTTTTTTCCCATACGAACTGCAGCAAGAACCAAAAATATATATCCATCCATGAAACTCTATATGTAACGAAAACTCTAGAGCAACTTAAAAAAATATCCGAAACAAAAGAAATTAGTACTCTAGGAAATAAAACCAGCCACTTAAAATTTTTATCTGATTTTATTCTATTTTGCAGATTCCTGTTAAGGTGTCTGTCTTGTGATATCATTACTATGGTTTTTCGCAAGAACATTATGATTACATACGAAGCTAGGACTATCATTATGATGGAATAGTAGCTCTCTAAGCTTTTCAGCTTCTTGATATAAAAAAACACCCTAAAATCACCATTATAATTCCCATCCATCTGAACATTGACACGTGCTCTCCCAAGAAGATAATCGCCATAAAAGCGGTAGCGACATATGCTAAGCTTAACATAGGATACATAAAGCTGATGTCAAGTGTGGACATAGCAGCAAGCCATAATATAAACGCAAAACCATAAAGCAAAACACCTAGAAATATATATTTATTTATAACTATATTTGAGATAGTCTTAAATTTTAAAAGATCATCGAATCCATTTATCTTATCTATACTGGACATGCCCTGCTTCCATATGATTTGTCCAAATGCACCCACTAAGACACATATCAATACCAAAGTTATGGCAAACACAGACAGACCATCCTTCATCGATTCACCTGAGGTTTCTCAAACTCAAAGACTTGAGTCAAAGCTAGTTGATAGGTCCGGTTGAGGGGAATATAAATTACTCTCTTTGGTTCAAACCCAAAAGCCCTAACCAAATCCTCATATTTAAAGTTATTCACATGATCCTTTAGCTTGATAGGAAAACGCAATGTCGCCAGCCGTCCTATGGTCCAATTTCTCTCATTTGGCACAGAGATTATTATCCTTCCACCAACCTTGGTAACCCTAACGATCTCTGATATGGCTTTCCTATAATCTGGTATATGTTCCAATACTTCTGAGCAAGTGGTTATGGCAAAAAAATTGTCCTCAAATGGAAGGTTGGCTAAGTTCGCCTCAATTATCTTTGCGCCTGGATTTCGCTCTTTTGCTCTTCTAAGAGATCCTTCTGAGAGGTCAATCCCATATTTAATGCCTTCCAAAACTGCCAGGAGATGCCCCTCTCCACAACCACAATCCAGAAGCCGTTCTTCATTCGTGCCCACTAAACTTTTTATAATTTTTAGCCTTTTATTGTGAATGTGTTTAACAAAAGGATTACTGGATTTATATAGTCCATCCATATGATCAAGTTCCATTTGGTCATCACCTATTGAATCTCGTCTTGAGCAAGGAAATAAACATGCCATTGGAATGTGATAATTTAAATTTTGATCCTTCGGTATGTTTCCAAGTTATAGGATATTCTTTTATTATATATCCTTTATTTTTCATTCTCCAAAGAAGTTCGACATCGATCTCAAATCCGGTCGTTTTAATTTCATCCAGTATATTAAATAATGCTTCTCTCTTAAATATTTTTGCACCACATTGAGTATCTTTAAATGGTAAATTAAAAAGCAATCTTACAAATATATTAAACGCTCTACTGGCAATTCTTCTCATCAAAGGTTGCTCTGCTAAAATTTTTGATCCAGCTATTCTCCTTGAAGCTATTACTCCATCCGCATCATTTAGAGCCAAAAACATCCTTTTTAAATCGATAGTGCTAACGGACTCATCTGCATCAACAAAACATACTTCCCGCCCATTTGCAGCTTTGAAGCCCTGAACAAGTGCCCCACCTTTGCCGAGTCTATTTTTAGAGCTTAAAAGCATAATATTCGGGTATTCGAAAGATAAATTATTAACAATATCTACGGAATGATCTTGCCCATCGCAGACTACAATGATCTCTTGACCCGGAAATTCCATCAATAAGTTTTTAATAGTTAATTTTATTCTTTTTTCTTCATTATATGCAGGAATAATGATAGACTTAGAGCAATCTCTCATAGCGTTTTTCTGATCGTCACCGGGCATTTGAAAGCACTATTCCCTTCTAATTTAGGTCGGCTTAGTAAGGAAGATACTTAAATATCTATTGGCTGCTAAATAGGTCGCTCAATAGCATAGATGAATGTACTAGCCGCGGATCACATGCAGAAAAGGCATTCAGAGTCGGCAGATACAGTTGATAGGCTCTGACAAGACAGTCTCCAAAAGATCTCCGGAGGAAGATCAGGAAAAACCAAGGAGCAGTAATGCATAGCTTCTAAGGAACATGATGGGGGTCAAGTCCCCGTTCTAAGTTCAGGAGAGTCTATCATGCGTAATATAATGGCTGGAGGGAATATCCCTCTCCCCGCCTTTTCTTATTCAGCTCATGGGAATTGATGCTCCGGTACCCCCTGCTACTACTTCCTCCGATTGCACCGGGCTGTCAGACTTCCCGAAGGCTTCTGCCTCTGAAGATACCGCTAGAGCAGATGATGTGGCATAGACCTTGCGCCATATTGCATTGTCTCCCCTCAATACATAGGCATAAGTCTGGCTGCCGATCAATGCCTGCGGGGACCAGTCGGTTATGGACCCTCCATGACTTATCCAATGCGCTCCAGAGGGATTCCAGGGTGAGCTGCTGAATACATTCTCCCACATAGCCCCATCGCTGCCACGGACAAAGGTATGAATACTATTGGCGCTATCGGTGGCTGCAAACGCCTCCGAGGAAATGGCACCGCCCAAACTATACCATGTGCATGTCTCTGGATCATCAAAAACACTGATATCGGCCATCCAGAGAGAATTATCTGCTCCTCGGACCATTGCTGCAATGAAACTAGCCCAGCTCGGCTCAAGTATGGCAAAAGGCGCTTCTGTAATGATGCCGCCGAGGCCATGCCAATTATGCTCATATGATTCGGATGATAAAACACCTCGGTTATCCCACAGACCATTGTCTCCACCCCGCGTTAGGATATGCATGCGGCTGTTGGAATCGAATATGATAAATGGCCAGCTATTCAGGTTCCCGCCTAAGCCAGTCCAATAATAGGAGGACAGGTCATTGACATCAAAATCGCAAATCCAGAGGGAATTGTCTCCGCCTCTTGCCACGATCTTCATGTAATTTCCATAGGTCGGCTCCATAGCTGCAGTAGCCAATGAGGAGAGATAACCGCCCAATCCACTCCATCCACCATTCCAGCTTGCAGTATCGAATACAAAGTCCCAGAGAGCATAGTCTGCACCGCGAACCACAATATGTATTTTGCCGAATTTGTCTTTGGCGGGATAGGGCGTTGAGGTAATAGATCCACCTATGTAAACCCAGGAGCCATCCACGTTGTCCCACAGAGCGTTATCCCCTCCTACGACGAATACATGCCTTCTGCCCTGGTTGTCCGTTATAGCTGTGTGCTTATATGTGGTGTATCCTCCCAGGCTAGTCCAGGCAGGTGCGGATGGAGTAAATGCCACATCGAATGTTCCAAAGAACAGTTGATAACCGCCCGAGCTGAAAGTGAGGTCATAATTAGTATGCATCTTCACTTTAAATGTCCCATCTGGATGGGCAGCATTAGTGCCCCAGCTATTGAGCATGATCCAGGAGTCGGATGAGTCATCATATCCCACACATGTAACTTCATGACCACAATATCCAGAGTCTATAGTCTGTCCTTGCCATGCAGCAAAGTCAAATGTGCCGGAATTGGTATTCCAATAGTTAACAAAGGAAGACCATGCAGCTTCATTAGGTGCACCAAAGCGGAATGTTACGCCCTTATTCTGGTTTAAAATGTACTTTATGCTGTTGATGGCTGCTTCCTGACCAGAATGTGTGCTTATGTAGTATTGAGTAAGAGAGGATATGGGATAGTTGGGCGTTGTGCTTATGGAACCTGCCGGCATGGTTGTAGATTCTGAGCATACCTGGCTGCCGTCGCGAAAATTGGCATTAGCATTTGACCAGGGGATGAATTTTTCTTTGGAATTGTAGAAGCTGGAAAAATCAGTTGGACTCCCACAGCAACAAGCCCATGATCCTGTTCCACCATTATGATTGGAATTGAGGTATTGAATGGATAGCCGGCTGAATATGCCGTCTTGAATGTGATGCGCGATTTCCATAACCGCTGTGCAGCCCCAAACCCAGCAATTGCCGCAGTCCCCTTGGTCTCTACTACTGTAATTTGGCACGTGGCTTAGTAGGCTGAAAGATGAAGGATAAGACATGGGTTCCTTCATAGCCTCTGGACCAGTGGGTGCCTGAGGAAGACTCATCTCATGTTGGCTCATCCGTTCCATCTGCTCAAAGGAAAGCCCACGATAAGTGCGCTCAACAATGGGGACGGGTCCAAAATGATTTCCAAAATCATAACCCTGGGCGCTTATATCAACAAGCTCTATCTCATAGCTCCCTTCAAGAGGAGAAGTCTGATTCCATCCTTCCTGAGTTACTTGGGTCAATGCATATTTCCCTGGAGCCAAGTTCTCAAAGGAGTATTGTCCCATCTCATCGCTAACAGTTTGCAGATCCTCTTTTCCCTCTGACTTTAGAATCAATGTCCAGCCTGCTATTCCAGTTTTTTCCTTCGTCCTTGGTCCTTCGCCTTTCAAATCATTAAAAACCATGCCACATATGGATAACGCGGCTGCAGGCTCTGCAGAGAACAGACTTGCAGCATTTATCGGCAAAGGACCTGACTCAATAAAGCCTGTTTCTGGATTAGAATCGATAGATTCAGGTCCCTGTCCTGCACCGCTCATCATCATTGCCGCAGTTTCGATGGATGCGGTGATGGCTCTTCCGCTAGCATTAGCATTAACTGCGATATCTGAGGGCAATACTAATGGACCAGGAGATTGAAGCTGTCCAGGATATGAAAATTCGTCACTTGACGCACATGGCAAAAATATTAAAAATAATAAAATTGCCAAAATTTTCATTTTTTTTTATCAAGTTATATACCACCTTTCTAGACATTAGGGTAATTTTAACTATAAATATATTTCGTTAAAGTCAAGCAGCGTATCCCACTGCAAGCAGCGTATCCCACTGCAAGCAGCGGGGCATTTTCGCGCCGTTTGCCTTCATTCGAAATCTAGCAAATTCAATTGCTTATATGCTTCCTTTCTTCAGGCGACCTTTGACTGCGAGTACCTTGGCGAGGCCTTATATCATTTTACAGAAAACGCGGTACACTACCCATCAATGCAATCCAAAATTTATTGTTCTTCCGCGAGAATTGATAAGATGAGCCTGCAAACCATGATTGAGATAATTGCCAAAGCAGGATATGAAGTGGAAAAAAATGAGGAATCGAGGGATAACTCCCATTCTTTATTTCCGAATGTTTCTCATGGGAAAATAAGTGCGGGCTTTAGAGCCTTTAAATCCGGCTCTTTGTCTTGACGAAGGACATCCGAATATTAATTGGGATTTATGCCGTTGGATGTTATATAACCATAGAGAATCCTCTCCGCCTACTGAAGCCACATTTCGCCATCCTTTTTCATCTTGTATGGCACTTGGGCTGGATTTTATAAGCCACCAAGACCCTACCATGCTCCACTGGTATAAGGGCATCATCTGCACCCTGGACAAAGGCATGCATTACCCATCCAAACCAGTCACGGGAGCTGGATTGCTCTCATCTATGCTTCCGCCATTAGATGAAATGATGCCACACAGACCGGACCATGAAGCAACATCTATGCCGGTATCCAGGTCATTGCGCCAAAGAGAACTGTCGCCACCTTGAACAAAAGCAAAGATATGCCCCGGGTTGGCTGGATTCAAGCATAGCTTGGATCTGATGATATTATACCTCCCAGATATTTCCCGGAACCATCGATATTATCTCATAGAGAATCATCGCTGCCTCTGGCCATGACATGCATCATGCTGCTGGAATTTAAAATTGTCTGGGGATTCGAGGTTAAGACTCCGCCTAATGCAGTCCAGCTACCTGTGGTTATATCTTTCATCCATAAGGCGCTATCTGTTCCCTTGACAGCGACCTTGATATGATTATCTGATGATAGAGCAGCGCTCGGATTGGAAGAAATTATGCCTCCCAGATATGTCCAACCACCATCAACAGTCCTATCCCACAGGTCGTTATCAGCACCGCGCACCAAGACATGGATAACTCCTTGGCTATCTTTTATGGCGAATGGGTCTGAGGTTATGACTCCGCCTAATGCAGTCCAGCTGCCTGTGGTTATATCTTTCATCCATAAGGCGCTATCTGCTCCCTTGACAGCGACCTTGATATGATTATCCGATGATAGCGCAGCGCTTGGGTTGGAGGAAATAGCGCCTCCCAGATACGTCCAACCACCATCAACAGTCCTATCCCACAGGTCGTTATCAGCACCGCGCACCAAGACATGGATAACTCCTTGGCTATCTTTTATGGCGAATGGGTCTGAGGTTATGACTCCGCCTAAACTCAGCCAGGTTCCATCTAAGTTAAGCCAGAGCGCATTATCACCTCCCCTTGCAAAGATATGCGTCCGGCCCTGAGAATCAATGATAATAAATGGATTTGAAGCCTTTGTGTCTGTGGTAAACGTTTCAGTGGAGCTAGCCCAGCTTGCTCCTGCAGAATTCGATGCATAGCATCTGTAATAATATTTTGTTCCAGGATTCAATCCACTAATATCCCTACTAAATGTCTGCTTGCCAAGATTGCCCAAGCTTAACTGCTGAGTCCAATGACCGATATTAGTGCCTCCATCAGAGGTTCCCCAATATATGGTTACTGAGGGATTCTGCCCTCCTGTACCTGTTATCTCTCCGTTCAATCTTGCGGAATTCGCTTTCACAATAGTTGCGCCAATGCCATTGGTCACCGTGGGTAGATCGATGGGGATGGGGTTAGAGCAGCTTATAAATGCCACAAAGGCGTCTTTATATCCGGCATTGGCAGCTTGCAATGGGTTTTGGCTTGGGAAGTTGTCTGATTCTGTATATCCCGTGAGATATGCATTATAAGAGTCGTCTATGGCGATTCCTTTGGCATAATCATGATAGACTCCTCCAAGGTAAGTAGAAAAGGACAAAGCCGATCCGGTTGGATCTATCAATGTGACGAAGACATCATAGGAGCCACTATTCGATGACTGCACCGGATTCTTTGTTGGGAAGTCGGCAGAAGAGGTGTCACCAGTGACAATAGCGTTGCCCCCGGCGTCCACAGCGATGCCATGAGCAAAACAATCGCCGCTGCCTCCAAGAAATGTGGAATAGTCCAATGCCGATCCTGCGGAATTGATCTTGGTGACAAAGGCGTCAAAAGGACCGTTCTTCAATGCCTGTATCGGATTTTTGGTTGGGAAGTCATTGGAGATGGTATACCCGGTGACATAGGAGTTGCCATTCCTATCCACAGCTATGCCTTCAGCAAAGTCATTGAAGCTTCCACCAAGGTAGGTGGAATAAGTCAATGCCGATCCTGCGGAATTGATCTTGGATACAAACGCGTCCATCTCGCCGCCATTAGAGGCCTGCAATGGATTCATTATCGGGAAGTTGGTTGAATATGTAGGCCCGGTAATATAGGCATTGCCGCTGGTGTCTATGGCGATTCCAAGGCCATATTCAGAGCTGCTTCCTCCCAGATAGGTTGAATAGGTCAATGCCGATCCTGCGGAATTGATCTTGGATACAAATGCGTCCCACAATCCGGCCTTCGATGCTTGGATGGGATTTTTTGTTGGGAAACTGGTGGAATCTGTATAGCCAGTAATATAGGCATTGCCGCTGCTATCTACTGCGATGCCTTCCCCATAATCATTGCTGCTTCCTCCCAGATAGGTTGAATAGGTCAATGCCGATCCTGCGGAATTGATCTTGGCAATAAAAGCATCATTTGAACCAGCATTGGATGACTGCAATGGATTTTTTATCGGGAAGTTGGTGGAGGCTGTATATCCGGCGACATAAGCGTTGCCGCTTCCGTCTACGGCGATGCCTTTGGCATAATCATTACCTCCTCCTCCCAGGTAGGTGGAATAAGATAGTGCCGATCCCGCTGAATTGATCTTGGCAACAAAAACATCACTGGAACCAGCATTGGATGACTGCAATGGATTATTTGTCGGGAAGTTGGTGGAGGCTGTATATCCGGCGACATAGGCATTGCCACTGCTGTCAATTGCCAGGCTTAAGCCGGAATCATCGCCGCTTCCCCCTAGATATGTGGCCAATGCCGGGTCGATCACCAGGGGATATCTTCGGTCATAGTCTCCAATCTCAAATCCAACTCCATTGTCTCCAAACAGGCGGTACCGTCCTTCAACTATCTCTCTGCTGCCGTTGATCTCCTGGTAGCATATAGGCACAGAATCGGTCAGGTTTCCGGCAGAGGTTTCTATCAGCAGGGATCCGTCCTCAGCCAGGCTGAGGTTATCCTGCCCGCTATAGGTCAGAACTATCCGAGATAAATTTGCACCGGGTTCTAAGGCCAGTTCATGCTTCAGGTATCCTTCTGTACCCTTGAAGACCAGATCCACCCCTGGATAGAGCTCTTTGTACCTTATTTCCCC
>OFEK01002291.1_pt1 | contig 10712 bp, 10 predicted proteins | sample 1521131 | NCBI WGS metagenome assembly OFEK01 (sample SAMN05720209, study PRJEB24109) | activated sludge metagenome | isolation source: Anaerobic digester | place: China | collected 2015-12-16
CACCGGCCTGAAGCAGGGTGTTCCATGATACGTTCTCACCGCACGGGGAGTTATCCTTTCCGAAACGACGGTGACCTTCCTGGCAGGGACGCGGATGGAAGCCGGTCAATCCCGATTGATCCGCGTGAAGAGCCCCTTCACGCTCCCGGCAACAGTGAAGGCCACTCCCTGCACCCAGACCGTGAAGAAATCCAGGGCGACGGATGCGAGCGATTCTTCCGGGAACATGCGGTTGCGCACGTTCCGGAGCGAAAAACACGCGAGCAGCATCCACACGGTTGCAACGAGTCCCTGGCCGACCATCGAAACCCAGAGCCCGAGGGTGGCGAAGACCAGCGCCATGCCATAGCCGAGGATGCTCGTGAAGAGCGCCGAGAAGAAGTTCAGCACGGCACCGCGCGACACCACGTCGCGGAGCTGCGGCAGGAGCATGACCGCAAAGAGTATCGTAATGCCGGTAATTGCAAGGTCCTGCCAGCTCGTTTTGATCACACCGTCCCGTGCACACACGGTGCAGCCTGGAGATATCGACCTCTGGACATATCAGTCCACCATATCCGCGCCTGCGCGGACGGCCGGATCTCCCGGAGCGTTCCGTCCGGACGCGCGGCGTCTTCCCATCCCGCTCAGAGCACCGCCGTCTTCAGGTATTCGTTCTCCGCGGCGATCGCCCTCTCCCGCCACTCGACGGGGATCCTCGCATATTTCTCATCGAACCCCGGCGAGACGAACAGCCCGGTGCCGTCGTTCTCGAGCGTCCAGACCTCCCTTCCCGGCGTGAACGTGCCGTCGATCTCGTTTTCCACGGCGTGATGGACAATCGCGTCGATCTCCTTTACCAACGACGCGGCGACGAGGTTCGGGGCGAGGTAGGACTGGTCGGTATCCTCGCCGATGAGGTAGACGTCACCCGTCTCCCGGGCGGCATCCACGATCCCGGTGTTTGAGGAACCCGCAATCATCAGGATGACGTCGACATCCTCACTACAGAGTTCCCGGGCGAGTTCCCCCGCACGCTCCGGCATGCCGAATCCCTCGAAACTCTCGCTGACGTAGCGAACTGTGACGTTCACGGAGGGGTCGTACGCCTTCGCCCCCGCCTGGAACCCTTCGACGAACGGGTCGATGACCGGGACCGGCGCACCGGCAACCGCTCCGATCCGCCCGGTCTCGCTCATATCCGCCGCCATCACGCCCGCGAGGTAGGAGGCGCCGTAGGGAACCATCACGACGTCGCAGGCGTTCGAGAGACCGAAGTCCGCCTGTTCGAGGGTGAAGAACCGGATGTCGGGGTTCGCCTCTGCCCACGCCCGGGAGGCGTCGGTGAACTGGAACCCCTCGGTGATCACGAGGTCGGGCTTCTCGGTGAAGTTCCGTTCCGAGAAGACGGCATCGAGGAGGCCGAGATCGTCGTAGGAGAACTCGCGCTTGGTGAAGTCGAACAACTCCTGCGCCCGGAAGAGCCCCCGGTACGCGGAGTCGGCGAACGACCGATCGCCCTTCACCAGCGGGTAGACCATCCAGACCACCGGTTCATCGCCGGTGCCGCCGGCCGGGTCGTAGGAGAGGCCGGGGAGGGCCGCCGCTATGTCCGCGGAGGGGACCGGGGTGCCCTCCGAGAACCTGCCGCCTTCGACCGTCCAGCGGGCGTAGTAGCCGACGATCGGGCCTGCGGCGGGGTTTTCGCCGAACCGGAGGGGGCCTGAAGCACCGGTGACGGCCGGGTGCTTGCCTGCACGGATCATCGCCGCGGCTTCGTTCGCCTCCTGGGGGTCCCAGCCTTTGACGATGCCGTCGCCGGAGACGACCCACCGGAGGGATTTTGCGAGCGGTTCGACCGGAGCCGCCTCCTGCCGTGCCGCGGTGTAGACGGCGAGGAGGAGGGCATCGTAGGTCTGTGCGGCAAACGGCGGCGGTGCTTCGCCAAAGACCTCCTCGTAGGCGACCGCGTAGCCGGTCGAGGGGTCGGGGGAGAGCGACGTGCCCTGGATCCCCTCCGCCCTCTCGCCCAGGTTCGCGAGCAGGTAGGGCGAGCGGCCGGCATCGGTCAGAAAGAGGGCAGCGGAGGAGCCCGCCGCGGAGAGCGCATCATACAGCTCGATCGCCTCTTCGGGGCTCACGGCGGCGACGACCGCCTCGGGCTCTTCTTCGCCGATCTGCGCGGCAATCCCGGTGAAGTTCTCCGATACCCCTACGGATACCGCTCCGGCGATCCGGATTCCGTTCATCGTGGCCGCCGCCGGGGCAAGCCGTGCAAACGTCTCCCCGTAGAGTGTCTTCGCGGTGACGAGCGAGACGTTCTTGACGCCGTCTTCCCGGAGGATCCGGAAGACTGCCTCCACCTGCCGGCCGTCGGCGGGGCAGGTCCTCCAGAAGAGGTCGTTATCTCTGAACTCGGCCGTGACGAGCCCCGTCGTGACGCTCGGGGAGATGAGGAGTTTGCCCCGCTCCGTGACGATGGGAGCAACCTGCGTGAGTTCCGCACTTGTCGCGGGTCCGATGATGATCCCGATATCTTCGTGGCCGGCAAGTTCCTCCGCATGGGCGGAGACGTTGCCAGTGCTCGTGTCCCGGTAGACGAGCTCGATCGTGCGGCCGCCCTGACGGTTCATCGCGTCCACCGCCCATTCGAGCCCCTCCACGGAATGCATGGCAAACGGGCCGCTTGCAGGCAGCAGGACGCCGATACGGATGGGATCAGGATCGGCCGCGGCGATGCATCCAGCGGAGCAGACTGAGAGCGTGACGATACAGAAGAGTGTAAGAGCCAGAATAAGGCCGGGGAACGGGGGTTTTGGGGTCATGGCAATCTCGGGGCGCCGTTGATCGGCAGTTGATCGACGTACTTCGCCGGTAATTCAGATATGGTTTTTTATTCGTTTTTGGTGCCGGAGACGACGGGATTGGCCCGTAATCTGCCGGGATAGGCAGGACAGTTCCTGCTCCCCGGCAGTATCGCTTATTTCGCCATGCCGGCAGTTTGCTGAAGCCGGGTTACTTCAAACCATTCCCTGCGGCAGAAAAGAGCGCCGCGTGTTGGAACCGCCCGTGCCTCCTCTGCGCCTGCTCGATCGGCATCATGGCACGGAGGTTATCGCTCTTCCGATCTGCCGGCCTTCGTCCAGAACTTTTGCCATCGCGTAATAGTCCAGTCTTTTCCCGTTTCCGACGGGGATGTACGCCTCGCACTCCGTCGTGTAACCAAGCCTGTCGTAGAACCGTTTCGACGGCAGCGAAGCGGAGAGATCGACTCTTCGTACTCCGCGGCGGAGCGCCTCGCTCTCCAGGGCATGCATCAGGAGGACGCCGTATCCCCTGCGCTGGCGGGAGGGGTCCACGAAGACCCGTTTGATCGTCGTGCCGAGCAGGGTTCCGGTGCCGGCGATCCGGCCGCCGGGCTCAATAACGAAGGTGCAGCCCCGGTCTGCGTCCAGAAGAATCTGCTCCACGGTATGATATTCGAGGAAGTAGTCTATCGCTTCCCGCGGGTAACTTTCCGCGTACGAAGCCTCGATCGTCCCGGTGACGAGCCTGCTCACGTCCTCGATGTCCCCGGGACGGAACCTCCGGATGGGGATATCCTCCATGATCCTCGCGAGAGAGGTAGCGCTTCCTGCGGGATAACCGTTCCGGGGCACCATGCAGTTTCTGGGAGTTCGCAGGGACCCCCTGCACCTTCCCGTCGACAACCCATACAGGCAGGTAGAGCGGGAAAGGCCGGTTTGAGCCGGAGCGTTGCAAGAAGCGCAGTGGGACGTCTTTTTCAGCGGGACCGGGGCGTTCGGGAAGGGCGGGTTGCCGGCTGATCGAAGCAGCGTACGGAGACCCGGCGCGCCAAATGTTTCCGGGGGAGGTTAACCACCGGTTCGACAGGAGGGCGCAGTGTCAGGGGATTGGGTATCCGTGACAGTACGTTATGCTGCAAAATGGCCATAAGACGCCGTAGAGACTCTTGCCTGCCTCTGGATCCTGCATGTCGAACCATCCGGTTCAATAGGCTGACCCGCACCATAGCGGGTGTTTATGTCATACCCATGTCAATCAGGGTATAGCGGTGCCGGGCAGATCCGGTAACCGCAGGGGGAAAGAAACATGACCAAGCGAACGAGTGCCCTCGGGCTTGGAGCCGTTCTTCTGGTTCTGCTTGCGTTTGCCGTACCGGCGAGCGCTGCGGCTCTGTGGTCCAGAGGAGCCGGCAATGCAAGCGACGACTGCCCCGGCTGCCAGTATGCCTGCAACGATATCTGCAGCGGAGACCTTGACCAGACCCGCGATCAACTCCGCGACGGGTCCTGCGCGACGACCCTTGTAGCGACAGGTGACGGCGATCAGACCCGTGACCGGCTCAGGCTGCAGGACGGAACCGGCGAGAACTGCAGGAAGTAGGAAAACCATCCAGCAGCCACCACAGGGGGAAGGATGACATATATCCTCCCCATTTCTCCTGTTCGCTTGCTCCGGGGACGAATCCCTGCTCCTACTCGAAAGAAAGCACTTTCTCGACCGAAGACAGAGTCGTCGCAACAACAGTGGGTTCTGCGGCATGCCTTTGCCGAATGCCGGGTAGCAGGCACTGGCAGGAGCCCGCCAGCCCTGGCGCTGATCGTGGAGTTCCTTTTCTCTCGCACCTTGCAGTACTCGAACTCCTCAAGTCGCACCTTCAATGCTCAAACTCCTGCCGGGACGCCAGTCGCACCTCCGGTGCTCCAGCTCCGGCCCGTCGCACCTCGCACCTCCGGTGCTCCAGCTCCGGCCCGTCGCACCTCGCACCTCCGGTGCTCCAGCTCCGGCCCGTCGCACCTCGCACCTCCGGTGCTCCAGCTCCGGCCCGTCGCACCTCGCACCTCCGGTGCTCCAGCTCCGGCCCGTCGCACCTCGCACCTCCGGTGCTCCAGCTCCGGCCCGTCGCACCTCGCACCTCCGGTGCTCGAACTCCGTTCCCATGGAACGTCGTTCCTACCGGTGCTCACGCTCCCGCCCGAAAACGCTTCGCGTTTTCTCAAGCTCCGGTCCTTCGGACCATCGCACCCTTCAGCCGGTCGCGTTCGGCCCGTCGCCAGTCGCACTTACGAACCATCACGCTTCAGGACGTCGCACCCTCCGGACCATCGTATCTGCGGACAGCCGTTCCCCGAAACGCAGTGAAGATGTTCGCCCTGGAACAGTGGTGGTAAAGGGGCGTGAGTTGGGGTGGAACTCGTCAACAGCCATGGACCTGTCGGCTCTACACCGTTCTTGATATCGACGTGAGCCAGGCATGGTGGCCTCCGGCCTGGATGCTGTTCTCGAAGAACGCCGGCCGGACGGAGTTGATCTGCCACCCGTTCCGGAAGGTATCCCGTATCTCACTCTTCGCGATCCTCCTCGGCAGAGGGTACTCGCCGGGGTTCTGGTCGCCAAAGCAGAGCATGAAGTAGTTCCCGCCGGGCGCGAGAACGGCTGCGAGGTTATCCACGAAGACCGGCCGGTCTTCGTCGGAGAGGGTATGGAAGAACCCGGAGTCGATGACGGTGTCGAACGTCCTGTCGAGCCCGAAGAGGTCCAGCGCATTCCAGACGAGAAATTGTGCCTGCAGCCCTCTTCCGGCGGCTTTCTCCTCGGCTTTCCTGATCGCAAGAGCGGCGGTGTCGATCCCGAGCACCTCATGTCCTTCCTCCGCAAGAAAGAGGGCATGGTCCCCCGTTCCGCATCCCACGTCCAGGACGGAGCCGATAACCTCTCCCGCCCGGGCGAGCTCGACGAACGCCTTCTGGGGCCGGCCGATCTCCCAGGGAGGTGCGCCCCGGTAGGCCGAGTCGAAGATAGCCATACGTGGTATTGATCGGGAACGACTTAACCGATTCTGCAGGGTTCAAACAGGCGGGCAGCTAGCAATTCCGGGTGCACGAACCGTGCGGCTTCGGCCGCAGCCGGGGGCGTGGGCAGCCACTTCCATATCTTCGTGAAGTGCTTCTCCCGCCGGATACCTGCTTTGAAGAGTCTGCCGCTCCACCAGGGATTGAGGGCGGTGGGGAGGTCAAAGGCAAACGGTTTGTTGGAATATACTCCAGCATAAATGTCTGTTTTTGTTGGGTTAAGCCAGACGAAACGGGCGACCCTCGGGGCCCTCTCTCGAATGATCTGCCTCGACACCGTCACCGCGCCGGCCCCCAAACACCCTCACGCCGACAACCGGGCCTGGAGCCCCGGCACCAGTTCCCCCGATCCCGTGATCGCCCGGACAATCCCGGCGACGACCGCTCTCTCTTCCGGCTGCAGTTTCGTGTAATACAGCCGCGTGTCGTTCGCCTCGACGATCTCCACAGCATCCGCGACCGGTTTTAAGAACCGCTCGAACCCGGCGCCCCCGGACGCGACGACCCCGCGAACGGCGCTTTTGATCACGGAGACCCGCGCCTCCCCGACGATCCCTTTCAGGAAATCCGCCGTGATCCGCCGCATCGTGCCCGGGTCCAGGCCTTCCGCGTGCCCGTATGCCTCACCGATGAGGGAGAGGCCGTTCGCCTCGTTTCCGTTCAGGAGTTCTTCCCGTGCGAGATCAAGCGAGAGCCGCGCCATTTGCGCCCGCTTCCCGGCGGCATGCGAAGGCTCCCGGGGCTCGCGTTCCCGCTCGTGCCAGGCCTCCAGAAACTCGATAAGAGCACCCACGCGGTCCCGGCCGGCCGGTCTGCGCATCGCCCGCCAGAGCCAGAAGAGGCGATCCCGGACCTCATACGAAGTCCTCTTCCTCATCGGGCGGGAGACTACGTAGCCGTCCGCCTCCAGCCTCCGGAGCTGCGCGGTCACCGTCGCCGGGTTCAGCCGGGCACGCTCCGCGATATCCTTCGGCGTAAGGGGGGTATCTGCGCTGAGGATGGTGTCGAAGATGAGCCTCCGCTGCCCGGGAAGCCTCCCGAACACCTCCCGGTAGTAGGGCGTCTGCTCGTCCATCATCCTGAAGAAGACTGTCGCCATATCTCCGGTTCCGCATCGAGAGACGGTCTCGTACGTCTGGACGGCCAGCCGCGGGCTGCCGCCGGCGAGGCGAAGCAGCCCCTCGATGCCGGGCTCGTAATCGGGGAAGTTCTCGATGAAGGCGGTGTTGCCGTCAAGGCGTGCGACCCTCTTCATGAGTTCCTTTGCGTCGTCAATTTCGAGTTCTCGGAGGTGAAAGACCCGGAAGAAGTTGTAGAACGGCTCGTCGTGGTCCGCAATCCCGGGGAAGAGCGACGGTGCCGACGCGACCACCGAGATGAGATCCGTCCGCTGGAATATCGACCGCAGCGCCCGGACCTCGCTTTTGTCCATCTGGGTGAAGAGTTCGTGGACGTTGTCGGCGAATATCATGATCTGCTTTCCGGCGGCCGCTTCGGCGAGGGTATCGACCGCGGCGTCCCGAACCAGGGGGTCGTCGCCGAGCGCGGCGATCGTTGAAGTATCGATCCCCATCTCCGTGAGCACCCGGAGGAAGAAGTCGGACGCCCTGAATATCGAGTAATCCTCCTCCGCGAGCCTCACGGGGATAATCCGCCCACAGAGCTCGTCGCGAACCCGGTGATAGAGCAAGCTCAGCATGTGGGACTTCCCGGTGCCGTGGGAACCGGTCAGGAGGAAGAACCGCGGCGCTCCGCTTCCAGACGCCCGATCCAGGTCTTCCAGCATCTCCCAAAGGAGGTTCTCCCGGCCGACGAGGAGGTATTGGAGCGTCTCGTTATCCAGCGCCCCGGGGGAGTAGCGGTAGGCGGCCGCACTACCCGGTGCCGGCATGGTAGATCCTCCACCAGTCCCGGAGCATCTTCGAGTAGAACCGCAACTCGCCGGGAGTCTCCATGGTGACGTAAAAATCGTGGTTCAGCTGCGCGAGCAGCGCTCTAAATGCATCTTCGCTCTCCGAGCCGGTGCTCCGCCTGAAGATATCGTAGGCGATGGCTGCAGGCAGGGGTTCTGCGGCGCTCACCCGGCTTAAGATGGCGCGTGCGGCTTTCGCTTCCTCATCGGAGTAGGTGATCCGGAGACGGCGCGAATAATGCTCGAAGTAGTGGCGCCCCTCGCTGCCGAGGATTCGTTTGTTGTAGACTCTCTCGACCAGCGCCGAGGAGGGTGGCGCACCGGAGATCTCGACCTCCTCCTTCAGGCCGGAGAGGACGATCATGAGGAAGTAGGGGATGCAGGGGTCGCCCACGCAGTCGAGGACGGCCCGCCCGATCTCCGGGGAGTACTCCCACTCCTCTCCCCGGAAGACCCGTTCGATGACGGACTGCGCGACGCTCTCTTCGAACCCGCCGATGCCGACCCTCCGGAAGTCGTTGATAACCGGGGTTCCGCCGACGCCGTAGACGACGTGGTCGATGCTGACCGAGCCCCCGACGATGAACCTCACGTTGGGCGAAACCTGTCGCAGCCGCCGGAACCAGTGCAGGAACTTTCTCGCGTCGTCGGCCTCCATGTTCTGTATGGCAACCGGGAACTCGTCGAGGATGATGCAGACCGGGCAGTCGATCCCGGCAAAGATCGTATCCAGCCTCTTCGCCTTCCCGAGCCAGTCGTTCGAGAACTCCGCCCGGAGACGGCTCCGGAGTTTTGCCCTGAAGACCGGGGTCTCAATCTCGTCGATGTTCTCCTGCAGCCGGGTAAACGCCTTCTCGAGCGCCGAGAAAATCCGGGTCTTATGGCCTGCTCCCCCGCACTCGACGAGCGCCGTAACGAGATCGGTGACGAACTCACCGGGCGAATTGATGCTCTCGACCTCGAGGAAGACGCACGGCTTGTGTCTGCTCTCGAAGTCTCTCTCGATCTTACGCATGATCGAGGTCTTGCCGAACCGCCGGGGGGCGACGAGCATGACGTGGTCTTTCTCGATCGTGTCCAGGATGAACGCGGTCTCGCGCTCGCGGTCGATGAAGTCGTCTCCCGTTGCGGGACTTCCTACAGGCAACATGCTACACCCAATGAGAGTGTTGTATAACTGATTTGTTATATAACGATTTTGTTATGTTTCGAGCGGGCTGGTATTCCGGGAGGCTGGGCAGATATGGAGCAATCTTTCCGCACGATCTCATCGCCATAGGAACCCCGGGAGAGAAGGGGTTTGAAGACTCATTATACAGGCAGTTCTTCCATGGTGCATTTTCAGGTCACCTTTATCGTCCCGTGCGTTCAATACGTCGATTAGCCGGGGTGCTTCTCGAATGCTGGTTGAATTTGAAGTGGTATATGACGATGAAGTGTGGTGTGCCCATGCTCTCGGGGCCGGTATCGTCACGGACGGCAAAACGCTCGACGAACTCGTCGAGAACATCTGCGAGGCAGTGAGCCTGTACTATGAAGATGACGAGCGCGTCGTGGCCGGAGAGCAGATAACGGTTCGGTTCCCGGTCGAGTTCCAGGTCGATCCTGCGGCATGATGCCCGTTGCCGGCGATCGCGACAGGGACGAAGCACAGCGTTAGCGGAGCAGCATTGGGTGGCGGTAATAAACGTGGAGATCCGTCAGAACCACCCGTACCGCTTATGCGCCTGCCCGATTGACATCACGGCAAGGACATGGACTTCCTTTTCGGGTTCATGGATGCGATAGAATCCAAATACCTTATTTTTGCATTGTCTGAATCTGGATGAGATTGCCGCAGGTGTCGTCGAGGACCGCTATGGTCACCCGGTCAACAACTTCCGTCGGCTCCATCGTGAACGTCACGCCCTGTCCTTTCAGTCTTTCATATTCCGCATGGGTGTCTTCAACACCAAAGGACGCGGCAGGGATACCCTGTTCGAATATTCCTTTCTGGTATGCCTGTGCTACCGGATTGCTGTTCGGTTCAAGCAGAAGCTCGGTCCCATTTTGATCGTCGGGAGAAACGACGGTAAGCCACCTGTACTCTCCGGCGGAAACATCGCTCTTCTTCACAAAGCCCAACACATCGGTGTAGAATTTCAGAGCCCTGTCCTGATCATCTACAAATACACTGGTTAGTATGATCTTCATAGCCGTCCATATTCGGAGAACTATATGTCTGTTTCGGCGACTAATCGGTCCGAATTATCCCCGGAACGAGCCGCTATTCCAGCTTATCCTCCGCACATATCACCGGTTGCCTGGAGCGTATCCCTGCAGGTATGCGGCAGCCAGTTCGTATGCCGAATACACCTTCTCCCGCTCAACCCCCGGCACGCCGCATGCCACGATGTGGACCGTCGTTGTGGTGGGGGTGATCTTTGTTGCATCCGAGTCACGGTACGGGTAGACGGCGACGATCGCGTCCTCATCGGTCAGGATAACCTGGTTCTTCTGGAGAACGACGGGTGCCGCCATCCCGATGCCGAGGAACGCTTCACCCTCTTCTGCAAACCTCATGGAGAGACTCCCGCCCAGGGTATCGGCATCGAAAGCGGCGATGGGTATGCCTGTGCGAACTGAAGCCAGGTTATAGGCATCCACCGCGGTGTTGATCGCCGGGAGCATCTTGCCGGCCAGGATCCTCCTCACCAGCGCTTCCGAGGCGGGCCGCGTTTTGGTCGGATCGACGCCCACTCTCCAGAAGAAGTCCCTGTACGCCCTGAAAAGGGGTTCATCTTTGATCCTCTCCAGCGTATACCGTTCTCTTACCAGGCGGGCGGTCTCGTCTTTCAGGACCTCCAGGGCCGGGCTCTCCTCCTGAATCGACAGCGGCCCGACATCACCTTCTGCAACCGAGAGACCGGGGAAGGCGGCAAGAATCTCCTTATGAATCTCCATGG
>OFEK01002296.1_pt1 | contig 10695 bp, 9 predicted proteins | sample 1521131 | NCBI WGS metagenome assembly OFEK01 (sample SAMN05720209, study PRJEB24109) | activated sludge metagenome | isolation source: Anaerobic digester | place: China | collected 2015-12-16
CTATCCATCATCGGATTAGATCGAGATAAGCGCCGCCTGGTTTTGGACCTCATCAATGAGGAATTGGAAAACTCTTCTTTTAGTCTGGAAAGCATCCAGGATCTGTTCGTTACCACAGATCTGAAAAGAATCAAAAAAATCGTAACCAACGCTCTAAAGAACAATGAATATTTCCTGGATGAGTACTCGCTGCTTAATTACATTCTGCACATTGCAGTTTTTATTGAACTTAAGGGAAACAACTACATTGCAAATGCTAAAGATCATAACGCGCTTAGAATCAACTTCCGCAAGGTAACATCCCCACACGTCTGCAAGATCATCGAAGAAATTTTCAGCGAAATAAAGCTTGCTTACGGCGGGGATTTTACGATTGAAGATTTTTCCGAGGTCTCGCTCTCCATGATGACCAGTGCAGTTTCAAATAATTTGGGCAAACTGCACATGGATCAACTTGAGGAATTGGTGGGCAGAGAAATTGAAAAATTGCTCTTTGAGATCGTGCGTTCTGTAAGAAGCACTTACTCCATTGACCTTAAAGAAGACGGATTCATGATCCGTTTTGCGTTTCATTTGAAAAATGTTATCAAGAGGGTTGAAAACAACATTAAATTAAGGAACAGTGAATTCAAGAGCATTAAGTCCGACTTCCCGCTCATTTATGTGATCGCTGTCTTCATTTCCAATATCATCAACAAAAAGACCAATCACATCCTTTCCGAAGATGAGATCGCTTATATAGCGCTTCACATTGGCGTTCTTATGGAAGAGAAGAAAGCCTATTCAGAAAAGCTGAAATGTATCGTTCTAGCACCTGATTACTATACCGTGGGTCGCTCATTGTACCGGAGATTGAATGAAAAATTCTCCGACAGCATTTTGATCACGAACTTCATCACTTCTTATGACGATCTCGCCAGTACAGAAGAATATGACCTGCTCTTATCCACCATCGAAATAAATCCCCGCACAGAAAAACCCCACATATTGATGGACCCATTTCTCTCAGATACCACCATCAGCAACGTTTTTCAGAAAATCGAGGAGGTAAAACAGGCAAAAAGAAAACAAAAGATGACAAATCAATTCAAGTATTTCTTCCGGAATGATTTGTTCTTTTATGACTACCCATTCAAAACGTACCAGGATGCCATCGAGACCATGTGCGATTCGATGATGGAAAAAGATTATGTTGATAAGAACTATAAGAAAGAAATCTATGAGCACGAGGAAGTTGCACCGAGTGCCTATGGGAATATCGCCATTCCCCACCCGCTCTCCAATCGAGCTATTTCTTCCGTGATCGCAATTTCTATCAATCCAACCCCCATTCAATGGGGTACGAATAAAGTGCATATTGTTTTTATGCTCTCGCTCCAAGAAGAGAACCGCGATTTGTTTACGGATATTTTCAACTCCATAACCCACCTGATATCAAACAAAGACTTTTTTACCAAGATCATGAATGCAAAGACGTATGAAGATTTCATTGAAATCTTGGTATCCTCCACTGTCAATTAAGCACAGGCTGCATCGCGATTGTTTTTTTAATCCCCATTCAGTCATGCCCCATGGTCGTTGTTGAAACAACTTCATGATTTTTGCAGAGTATCTCTGCAAATGTCAAAATTGTTTAAGGTCTCTATTTTCACTATCATACAAACAGAGCCCGCCGTGAAATCACCATTCTCCAACCCGGTTGGTCTCTTAACAGATTGCTATCTTCAAATAGCAACCTGCCCAAATCGGCGTTTCTTTGCTAACGAAAAGGCAATTTTCGAAAGAACTTTCTTATAAAAACCATGCTCGACTCGACGACAGACATTCCAGGAGGATCCATTGCATGAAATATTCCCACCTATTTGAACCATTAAAGGTCAATACCCTGATCTTGAAGAATCGTGTCCTCTTGGCACCTATGGGATACGCTGACCCTGTAACGCTTTCGGAACAGGCGTTGGGAGGACCTTCCTTGATCACCATCGGCAGTGCGCAAATCGATGAAGAGAGTTCGAACATCATGAACCAACCCTACCCATTTTCGAAGGGCGGATTGACCAGACTCCGTGAACAGGTTGTGACCATACGCCAGGCGGGAGCGAAAGCATCTTTGGAATTGATCCATGGCGGTCAGTTCGCCGGGAAGAGCTACATCAGCAGCAACTACGCCATTGGACCCATGGCATTAATTCGCGAGGATGGACTTGAAGTAAAAGCCATGGACGAGCCGATGATGTATGAGATTGCAGAGCGTTATGCGAATGCAGCCAAAGAAGCGCAAGCGGTCGGTTTTGACATGATCATGCTTCATTTTGCACACGGCTGGTTGCCAGCCCAATTTCTATCACCGCATTTTAATAAACGGACCGATCAATATGGCGGAAGTCTTGAAAATCGTGCCCGGTTTCCTAAAATGATCATCGAACGGGTGCGTAGCGCAATAGGGAAGGATTTTGCTGTTGAATTAAGGATCAGCGGATACGAATGGATAGATGAATCCATTGAAATCGGGGATGTGATCAGTTTTGTAAAATCCGTGGAAAACCTCATTGACATGGTCCACGTTTCAGCCGGAATGGATGGGGCGGGGATTGATGAAATGTTAAGCGCTCATTGCCATATGATGACCACCACCTTTGAACCGCACATGGCTAACGTATGGTTGGCTGAACGCGTGAAGAAGGCTGTCAATATTCCAGTTGTAACGGTTGGCGCCATCATGCATCCCGACGAAGCAGAAGATATTCTCTCAACCGGGAAAGCAGACGCGGTTGCCATTGCGCGCGCAGTTGTCGCCGATCCTTTATGGTCTCAAAAAGCCCTGGAAGGAAAGGGGGAGGAGATCACACCCTGTTTGCGGTGCCTTTCTTGTTCACACGTTGCAACCAGAAGAAGGAACAGTTGGGGTTGTGCGGTGAATCCACGCCATGGAAGGGAAGCGTTCGTTTCTGCCGTTATCGAGAAAGCACCCATGATAAAGAATGTCGTTGTGATCGGAGGCGGACCTGGCGGAATGAAGGCAGCTATTACCGCACGACAGCGCGGACACACCGTAACCCTCCTGGAAAAATCTGGCGAGTTGGGTGGCAATATAAAATTTTCAGAATATGACAAATTGAAACTTGACTTAAAACTTTTTAAAGATTATTTGATCCGCACCGTCAAGCAAAGTGGCGCTGCCATCAAGCTTAACACAGAAGCCACACCTGAAATGGTGCGGGAAATGCATCCCGATGTGATCATCGTGGCGGTCGGCGCAAATCCGATCACGCCCAATATCAAGGGCATTAAGATTGAGAAGAAAAACGTCATGCAGTCAATTGAAGCCTATCCAAACTTGGAGAAGATCGGCAAGAGAGTCGTGGTTATTGGGGGCGGCTACATTGGTTGTGAGATCAGCCTGGAATTGGCTCTGCGCGAGCATGAAGTAACCATCATTGAAATCAGCGACGTCCTCGCTTCTAATGGAAATCGATTGTACAAAGAAGCTCTTCATCAAAAAATGGCAACCTGTACAGGTTTGCAATATCATCTTGAAACAGTTTGCACCGAAATTCAGGATAACAGGGTAGTCATACAAGGCAAAGACGGCGTTGAAAAAAGGGTAGAGACCGACACCGTAATCCTGGCTACCGGCTTCAAGGCCAATCGAACTGTAGCTGAAGCCTTCTACGGCATCACATACGAAACATATCTGATCGGTGATTGCGAACGGGCACGAAAAGTAGATTATGCGATCAACGAGGGATATTTTATTGGCAGAAATATATAATACAAAAAAGACCCTCAGGCTATGAAAATACCGTGAGGGTCTTTTTTTATCATGCAAACAGCCAGGGGTTATCTTACAAAGACCATCCAATAGAAAAGACTCAACAATACTTGGGTGACAACCCCTGCCAACAAACCCAACAGGAATTGGTTAACCCTATCCATGAACGGGAAAGCCTTGACGATCACGAAGCGAATCCACAACCAAATCCACAAAGTCAATAAAGCAACGGTGATGAACATTTTGGTTCTTTCTGCGATTGAACAAACTTGATTTTCCGTAAAAGGGCACAGCGCATTGGCACAGCAGACAATGGATATTGTTCAATCGGACCATTTTCATGACCAACATCCTTGCCAGAGAGGTTCACTTTTTTAAAGTGGCTGGAAAACCTCTTACTGTGTCAATCGTCCATACAGATGCGGTTGGCGATGCTCTATGAACATTTCAGAACATTGTGTGAGGTCCAATTCAACGGTCACCAAACGATTCGCATCCCGGGTCTGCACCAGGCAGCTTCCATCAGGTGCGTACGCATACGCTAATGGAATGGCATCGTTGTAGTGACTGCACCCAACCGCAAAAACGCCATTCTCTGACGCACGGCAGAGTCCAGCCGCCGTCCATTGCGCAAATTGCGTTTCATGCCACATGCCGGTTCCGATAGGGTTGAACAGGATCCTCGCTCCTTGCAGAGCGTAAGAGCGCGCCACCTCCGGAAAGTGCACTTCATAACAAATGGCAATTCCCACCAACCCGAAGTCCGTAGCGATCACATCAAGATCGTCTCCGTGGCTGAACCCTTTGGAAAGCTCATTGTACGTAAGGGATGTTTTGCGGTGATGCCCAACCACCTCCCCAGACGGATTCACGACCACTGCATGCTTAAATTTTTCTTTGCCTGCGTCGCGGTCTTCCATCCCACAGACGATCCATTTCTTTCTGCTCCTGGCTATCTCCTGCAGCGCGCTCAGATTTTCAGAATAGATATGGTCTTCAGGAAAAAGAAAAATATCCGGTTTGGCATCAGCGGTATATTGCTCTAATTCCACCAGGGGTGTCGCGCTATCTTTGACTGGTCGGGGAATGACCAACCCAATATGAATGCTATTTTGTGCCATATGCATCTCCACCAATAGGTTTTTTCTTCAATCAATAAAATTTTTTCGTACGCAAGAGCCGAAGAGAAATTTTTATTCCAATTCTTCGGCTACGCGCAAGGCGATTTTTGCCATCAACGGAAAACCCTTCTCGCGCTGTTCGGTGGTGGCAACCTGGGGAACCGCGATGCCATCACTGACGGTGAGAATGGATAATGCCCTGACGCCATGCTTCGCAGCCAGCGAATACAATGCGCAGGTTTCCATTTCAACTCCCAGCACCCCATTCTCAGCCCATAGTTTCCACCAGTCATCGTGGTCATTGTAGAAAGTATCGCTGGAGAGCACGCTGCCAACGTGCACCGTTTCTCCCATCTCTTTCGCGATGCGGTACGCCGCTGCAAGCAGTTCAAAATTGGCTGCCGCCGCAAAGGTCATTCCCGAAAAACGCAACTGGTCCATATGAGAATCAGTGGACGCAGTAATAGCCAGGATTACATCGCTGATCTTTAAATGAAGTTGTATACCGCCGCAGGTCCCGACCCTGATCAGGTTTTTCACCTGGTACTCACGGATCAGTTCATTCACATAGATGGAATGGGAGGGCATGCCCATGCCGGTTCCCATCACAGAAACTCGTTTTCCATTGTACGTTCCGGTGAAGCCCAGCATTCCGCGCACTTCGTTAAAGCAAACCGCATCTTTGAGCATGGTTTCTGCAATGAATTTTGCCCGCAGCGGATCGCCGGGGAGTAAAATGGTGGGGGCAATCTGCCCGGGTTTTGCGCCAATGTGAATACTCATGGATCACTCCTCTGTCTCTAAAAGTCCGTTTATTATATATTTACTTCTAAAGAAATCCCATCCTAAAACCAATTCTGACCATCTTTCGTAAAAGGTATGGCAACAACGCCTCCGCTCAGCAATGGCATGAATCTGTAAGACGAAAGCGAACGATGATAAACCCGCAAAATTTTTATGTTTCTTTTATTTTTTACAAAGAATTTGGATATACAATTAATCTAAAGTTCAAAAAAGGAGAGTGTGATGTCAAGTTTAATCGGAGTTTTACTCGTTGGTTTGATCGCAGGTTTTATTGCTGATAAGATCATCAAGAATACCTTTGGATTATGGGGAGACCTGCTCATCGGTGTAGGTGGAGCATTCTTGGGTTACTGGATCTTTGGTCTGCTCGGGATCTCCGTAGGTTCATTCTTCGGTGAGATTATCGCCGCGGTCATTGGCGCAGTGATTTTGCTGCTGGTCATCAACAAATTCAAGAAGAGTTAGCGATATTGCCACACAAAAGCAGAAAAGATGGAGAGAAAGACTCTCCATCTTTTTCATATTGTTCCCATCAGTCATCATTATCGGTTTGTCCTTATGATAAGGTCATTTTATGGTTCGATTTATGGATATGGTTCCTGTACGATACGTACTTATTGGTATAAATACTCTTTCCACCCTATTATCAGCATATGCCAGCATCGCATCCTGGAGAAGGCGAGAAAAAGCGGGGTTTGCAGGGATATATCTGGCGATCAGCATGGCAGCCACAACCATATACGCTTTTGGTTACACGATGGAGCTGGCAAGCGATACTCTGCAACAAATCCTTTTTTGGATAAAAATTGAGCACCTGGGCGTTCAGTTCATCGCATTTCCCTTCTTGTTTTTTACCCTCTGCCTAAGCGGACGGCAAAAATTAATCAAACCCCAATTTGTCGTGTTCTTTTCTGTTTTCGCTCTGGTTCTCATTGCATCAGCCTGGACCAACCAAATGCACCTGGAACCCCACCTGACCCCGGGAGCACCATTCCCCACCCTTTCGTACACGCGCGGATTATGGACGTGGTTGAGCATCGGGAATGTGTCATTCTGTCTCGTATTGAGTATCGCCACCTTCATCAGCATGTCTTTGCATGCCGTATCCACATTCCGCAAACAAATGCTCATGTTCATCCTGGGTTCTCTGCTCCCCTTGGCAGGAATGATCATTACAGCCACCAGCCGGGTTGCATATAGTCTCGACCTGGCACCTTTAGCCTTGAGCGTCAGCGGTATTCTCTTTATCATCGGTATAACCCGCTTTCAAATATTCGATATCATCCCTCTGGCACGCGATATGATTTTCGAAAACATGGATAATGGCTTTGTCGTCTTTGACAGCCAGGAAAGGCTGGTGGATTTCAATCTACGAGCCCAAAAGATTCTTCCTGAGATCGGAGATCAGTCCGTAGGCATCGCAGCCAATAGAATTTTCTGTTCTCGTTCTTCATTGTTAGAACTAATTCAAAGGGGCAGTGGAGAAACCATCAATCTGCAAAAAGGAAACGCGATATACCGTTGCAGGATGTTGCCTTTATCCAATCCTCAAGACAAATTAATCGGCAAAGTGGTTACTCTGGAAAATTACACCGAAGTTGATGCGATGGTCAAGCAGCTAAAAGAACTGGCTACCATGGACCCATTGACCGGCATTTATAACCGGAGGTATTTTTATGAAGTGGCAGAAAAGGAAATCGCGCGTTCGATTCGATTGAAGAAACAGCTTTCGCTCATTCTTTTTGATCTGGATAATTTAAAATTCATCAATGACTCGCTGGGACATTCCGCCGGAGACGAAGTGCTCAAATTTGTGGTACGGCTGGTTTTACAGAGGTTGAGGAAGTATGACATTTTTGGTCGGTTTGGGGGTGACGAATTCCTGATCCTGCTCCCCGAAACCGACATATCCGCTGCCAAAGGGTTAGCGGATGAATTAAGGGCATCGATGGAGAGTTCAAAAATCCCTCTGGAAGATCGAACTGTGCAAACCACCGGCAGTTTTGGCGTGGCAGATATCCTGCGCGATCATCCTATGCCTCTCGAAGACCTGCTAAGTCGCGCCGACAAGGCGGTTTATGTGGCTAAAGACGGCGGGCGCAATCGCGTCTGCATCGAAAAGGCAAATCTTGCCGGTTCATAAAAGCAAACTCAATTTCACAGTCGCATATCCTTATGCATAACCAAGGTTGTTTATAATGATGTCATGAGATCGCCCAGGTTCTTCCCAATACTCTTCTACGCCCTCTGTTTGTGCTGCCAGGCATGCACTGGGAGTCAGGTCACCCAGGAAACACCTCTGGTAGCGTCTGCAACGTTTTCCTCTATCTCCACCCCCACAAGCGTGGAAGCAATTGAGGCACGCTCCTTTTCATCAACTCCTATTCCACTGGATGAACAGAACCCCCTCTGCCAACCAGAAACGGTCGATTCCATGTTCAACTCAGCATGTGCGAACGGAGCCTTAAAAATCCGGCAAAACGAAAACAGGCGTGGGCTTGATATCTTTCTTGCGAGAATGACAGCGCTGAAGCATAGCACACCGTTCACGCTCTCCGCGACAATCACCTCTCGAAAAGCCAATAGCTCAGCAATGGATGAAAACCAATACGGGTTTTTCATCCTGGACGCATCTGGGATGGAATACGCTCTCCGTTTTCAAGGACAATATTTCAACATGGAAAGTTGGGATGACAACGAGGAAGGAAAAGCGTTCGAACGATATAACATGAGCTATTTCCCCTTCCTGAACACTAACGGTCAGGCGAACCTAGTCCAGTTTAGCTGTACGGATGAGATATGCGACCTTTATTTAAATCATGAGTTCAGCGCGAGATTCCCGCTGGATCTTCGCGGTGGGATAAGTGGAGTGGGCATCTTCGCGGCTTCAACCTGGGATGAACGGTTTGGAGAGGTCACTATTCAAGACCTCACCATCCAACCCAGTGCAGACGCTCCCCTGCTTTCAGAACCCTATGCGCTTGAAGATGATCTCACTGCCGATCATGGCACTTTCTCCCAATCTGGGCTGAGCGGAGCTTTCAACATCTTTGCAGAAGATGGTTTTCATTTCTCATCGCTCATCCCTTTCGGTTATTACGCGGCGAAAACAAACCCCTCCCTCGCAGATGTGGCAGTGAGCACCACGGTGCACATGGAAATCGATCCAACGGGCAGCTCCAGCCGTTACGCCGGGCTGATATGCCGTTCAAGCCAGGATGGCATGTACATGGCGGTCATCCGCGCCGATGGCAGCTACTCGATCTTTCGCGATACCTCCCAACGTCCTTTCGCATTACTGGCAGAAAGGAAGTCAGATGCGATTTTGAGCGGAATCAGTGAGAACTTGCTAAAACTGGAATGCATTGGAGATCAGGTCAATTTTTACATCAATGGAACACAGGTGGAAGCGCTGACCGACCACCGCTACGGGCTGCAGTTCGGACGCAGCGGCTTGTTCACCAAAACAGGTGGAGAACCCTCTGCGGATGCAATCATTTTCAAAGACTTTGTGATCGAAGAAATCCGCGATCGAAAGAACTAATCGTTTACCATATTGGCTTGCTTCCAAAGGTGGTCAAGCACCTGCAAGAAGGTTTTGCTGCGTTCTTCCCAGGCTTGTTCGCTGATATGAAAACCGTCGCGATAGGGATCAATACCGTGGTCCGCCAGCGGCTGGGCAGCCGCCCACCAATTCCACAAAGGCAGATCATATTCATAAGCCAACTTTGCCACCGTTAGATTGATGGAATAATCTCTCTCCACGTTATCTGCCTTGGTCGCCAGGATGGGCACCGCTCCCTGCGACATGCTGTACTCAATAATACGGCGCAGGTACTGTTCATATAACCCCGCTGTGCGCCCATTGAACGGAAATTCCAACGAGATCAGCACAAAGCTTGGACGCGTGGTGCGCAGTTCGCATTCCATAGGGGTTTCATCGGGCTGGCAGTGCTCGGGATCGGCTTGAATTTGGGTGAGCGGCGAAGCGGCAGTAAAGCCGTATTGGGCTGATTGCCCATCACGATCAAAATAACCCTGAAAGTTCTCGACCGTGTCCAGATACGGGGCAATATCCCACTCAAATTCGTAGATATCCAGGTGATCAAACTTCCAGAGAAAAACCGTCTTGAGGTTCTGGCAGTCGCCTATCTTTGAAAAGGCATGCGGATCATTGCCCATTTGCAAACCCTGTGCATAGATGGCGCGTGCGGTTGCGGTCAATTCGGGGATGACTGACCAATTCTGCCAGTCTTCAGGCAACCGGCGTGCGTCTTGCGTGGGTGTAAGCTCTGCGGTTTCAGTAGGGGAAACGGCTGTAGCAGCAACGGATCTCGGAACATCATCTGTGATTGCTGCTGAAAGATCGGCATTGGGGGTTGCAATTGAACAAGCGCTCACAAGAAAAACAATGCAGAAACTGACCAGGGTTCTTTTTTTCATACGGATCATTCACGTATTTTCAGAATTGACCACACCGTCAATCTTGAGGTAGGTTTGCAATGGATTGGAATTTTTCCAATTTCGTTCCGTCATTGTTATTCCTTCGGCGAAATCTGAAATTTCTCAGAGTGATTCCTGCGCATAATTATATATCTATCGACAGGTCATTCCAACCAATAGAAACATTTTCAATAACAAGGTTCATACCAGTGGTCCAGTGATGGGCTGTACTCAGATCATTCAGGCACAGGTTCATAAACGGAATGGCACAGAAGAAAGATTCCGAATCCACTCGTGATCCATCCATCGATCAATTTCGTGGGAACTGCCCGGCGATTTGCTTTACCTTGGCGCGTGCGGTCTCTATAGCTGCATGTCTCGGGGCATGTACTGGGTGGTTCTTTCTATGACCACCTTGCTTTTGGACACGCTATACAACCTGAACGCATCAGCGGTCCATGCCTGCAGTATTGCGCTCAGCCCAAATCAGGAGATCCTTTACAAATTCCCTGTAAGCACAGTGCACCACCAGACACACGATCGCCAGCCCGATCA
>OFEK01002299.1_pt1 | contig 10680 bp, 9 predicted proteins | sample 1521131 | NCBI WGS metagenome assembly OFEK01 (sample SAMN05720209, study PRJEB24109) | activated sludge metagenome | isolation source: Anaerobic digester | place: China | collected 2015-12-16
GAGGGAAGCCCCGCAGGGCCGCAGGCTTGATCTTGCCCGGACGCAGGCAGCACAGTCGAGCCTGGGAAGCTGGGCGACACGAAGCAGATAATGCCGAGGTCGTGGGGCCAAGGCCGTCCAATCCTGCGGGTCCGGCCCTGGGATAATGATGGTGCTATGGGAGCCCGGCCGCAACGCGGCAGGGCGACTCATGGGGTAATGCCAGAGCCCGGCAGCGAAGCTGCGGGGCGGACACTCAGGATAACAGGAGCCCGGCCGCAACGCGGCAGGGCGACTCATGGGATAATGCCAGAGCCCGGCAGCGAAGCTGCGGGGCGGACACTTGGGATAACAGGAGCGCGCCCGCAGGCGCGCCTGGGGGCCGTGGGGCGGAGCCCCTCGATAGACGAGTGGCCCTACTACTGACCTGTTTTGCGCGGGGGGACCGTGAGGCTAGGCCGCTGTAGCGGGGGAGCTGTGTGGCTGGGCCTCCGCAGAGGATCAGCCGCCAGCTCGTCCCGCTGCGGCCTATTGCCTCCGGTGGGTCCCGCTTGTTTCTCCCAAATGTACGAATTTGACTTGCTGCAGAAGCAGAAAATTAACCCAAAAAGGCCAGTGAAGCCAAATACTCCCGCCCCGGATGTCAGGCGGCGCGGGTCTACTGCCCACTCAGCTGAGTGCACATAGGTCCTACCGCCCACTTCGCTAAAGGCCCGAGTCGAGACGGTGGGCCCCGTACCCAGAAGGATAGATAGCCAGGCTCATCATTCCTCCGGGCTAGCCCCGTACAGCTTCGGTCGGCCGTTTCACCACGGCCGGCCCAGGCAAGGCCTCGGGACCGCTTGGCTAGGCGGCCGGCCTAGGCCGCTATCTCACGAGAGCAAGCGTCTGGGCCGACGAGAACGACATATCCTCATACTACTGCGCGCCCTGACCACCGCGTTTCGGGAACCATTCTGATCTACCGGCCCCGGGATAATGATGGAGCTATGGGAGCCCGGCCGCAGCGCGGCAGGGCGACTCATGGGATAATGCCAGAGCCCGGCAGCGGAGCTGCGGGGCGGACACTTGGGAGGACATGAGCCCATTGCCCAGCTGGGCTGGGCTCTTAGGATAATTTGTGATGTGGGCAGGGGATCAGGCCCCGGCTTCCTCCTGCTCATATTCCACCCTTCGCTTCTTTTGAAAAGCCGATTCAGTCCATGGCTTTGATTTGGGCGGAATTTCGGTTATGCTCTCCAATTCGAATTGGGCATCAAGCTCTTCCTGCCCTTCGTTTGTAGCGCAAATTTGCCGCCACTCCGGGCCGCCCCGGTGCTCATCTATGCGTTTCACAACTTCGGATATTGGAGTATCGCCTTCATGCCACATCCTCCCGAGCCCGAGATTAACGCATTGCTGGAATATGCCCCGGTTCAAAAGGTCGCGCCATTTAAGTTCATTGAACAGCTCTTGAAGGCAATAGGACAATCCCCGGTCTCCCTTCGGCACATTGGAAAAGTTGATATTGCCCTCACCATCTAATCCAGCCTTCCTTATCCTGGCAATGCCTTCATGGTACGCCAGTAAGCATACGGTGAAACCGTCGTCGTCCTCATGGACCACCAAATCATCAGGATGCCACATTTCAGGGCCTTCCAGCAGATAGAACAGGTCCCATGAGATACGGTCACAGTTCGCCGCTCTCCAGGCTTCCAGTTCCGCCGCCTTCTTTGCCCTCCGGTCATCTGCCAGGATGGACAGAACCCGGCTGTTTTTGACTTCCAGCCGCCCCATTTGCTTTGTAGGTATCATTTATTCCAGCTCCATCATTTGCTTAAGCTCTGCCATGTTCGCCTTAAAATCTGCCACTTGCATGCGGTTATCAAAAGCTTGGGCCTGCTCTACTATCTCCAGCCGGGCCTTGATCTCCTGCCATTCTCCGGCTTCGAGCTCTAGCCGCTTTGCATTAAGCCAGGTGTTTGCCAGGCTTGCAAACCTGCCGGCATGCTGAAGAGGATCATCTGATGCAAGAATTTTGTTTAGCATCCGAACCAAAGCTTTCTGCAGGTCCTCGGGGTCCTTGATGGATAGCCACCCGGAAACCCTTTTCTTTTTCAATCCTGTTGTGTCATTCATTAGCTATCAATCCTCATTTTTATAAAAGCAGGGGAGATCTACCACATTGAAATTAAGTAGCGGTCTTGTGTCTACCCATTTGGCCTCTTGCTTCTTTTCTTAGGAGAAAGAGGGGGTCAGCTCTCCTCATGGCTCACCGGCTTGTCGTATTGCCGCCTGTCATACTTCCGGGCTCTCCCCCGAGCATTGGACCTCATGATATCGATTCTTGCTTTCCTGGTCCGGGCCTGGCCTCTGGTCATCGACTCTCATCTCCACAGTAGCGCCGGCTCTCCTCCGGGGTCATGGCCTTCAGCTCTGCCCATTCGTCGCATAGGGCATCAGCCGCCCACCACCACGAATAGTCATCCATGCCAATGCTCCTGCCAGGGCGGAGACTGCCCACGCTCCCTCTTCGGTGCGTTCCTGTACTCCTCATGGCTCATAGGTTGCGACCTCGGGTATTGCTTTTTGAAGAAATCGCTATCTAGTCCTTCGTTCACTCTCATGCTGCTCCTGCTCCTGGTCTCCTGCCTCCCAGCAGGTCCGATAATCTATCGCCAATCTGACTGATCTCATCCGCCGCTCGGGATAACTGCACAAGAAGGATTTGGCGGCGCTGTCGGAGTGCGTGAGTCTCAGCAGTCACGCTTTGACCCCCAGCTCTGCCAATGGCCGCCCGGAATAGTTCGCGCCTGGCGATGGTCTCACATACCGGAGGAATTCAGCTATCTTCGCCCGGTTTGGCCGATAGTCCACAAGGATATAGATATCAGCGTGCCCAAAGTTGATCATCAGGCAAATGTCCGGGAACTTTGTAAAAGGCCATGAATGATAAGCGGCGAAGGATTGCGCCTTTTCGAATTCGTCTAAGCTCTCCAGCTCGATAGCGGCGTTATCATCCTCGGACGATCTGTATATTATGAAAAGCCTCAGCCCTTTCATGCTCTCCAATGGCCGGAGAAGCGGTATTTTGTCTGCATGGCAGTCATTGATCAGGAAGGCGACTTTATTTCCCTTTCTCGGATGGGTTGTATCCATCACCAATTTTTTATATGATCTATATGATAGAAATTTCATGCTCCGGCCTCCACAATGTCCACAATCCCCCGCTTCTGCCAGGCTTCGGCCCTCCACCGGGCGACCTCGATCCCGTCGCCTTCATTGAAGTCGTGCATCACGCTATCTACGTCAGTGCGGTAGTCTGTTCTGAAACACGCCCAAACTAACGCCTCTCTACTGGGGACGGTGGGGACACTATTGGGGACACTTACTTTACTATCAAAATCACTATCTACTAATCTATCTATACTATCTATGTCCCCACTGTCCCCACTGTCCACACCATTTTCTTGTTTTTCTTTTCCATGTTCCAATCTATCACGATTCTCCTGATTTTTTGTAGAAAATATGTTTCTTTCATTTTCCACTGGGGACAGTGGGGACATGGGGACATTTGACATCTCGCTATCGGTTTTGGCGTCCCCACCCGGTGAGGACAGCCCGTCTTTATGTGGGGCCACTCCCCGGAGGTACCACCCCCAAGGCCGTCCCCCATTGAACCTATACCTATACTTCAGGTGCTTCCCGTCGGGGTCCGGGATGAGAAGCCCCTTCTCATTCAGCGCCTGGGTGATGCTGTCGACGGTGGGCAGCTGATTGAATGCTCGGATCTTAACCAGCTCGTTTAGAGTCTCCGTGGGCAGCAGGAACAGGCCATCAGACATCCGCTTGCCGATGACAGCCCCCATGATGGTCTTCTTTCCGTCCTCTGATGCTATCATCCCTGGATTACTTGCCATAAGCTCCTCCAGGCCACTCAGGAAACGGGATATTTCGGTCTCTTCTGTGACAGCGTCCCCTTGGACAGCAATGACCTCATCAAGCGCCGCTTTGAAGCTCTCGTGGGCTTCTGCGAACACGTCGCCCAGCGGGGACGCTTCCAAAAGATTCCAAGTGCCCACAAGGAGGGCAAAGATTGTTGCCAGCCTGCCAGGGTTAGTGTATTTGAGGCCCAAGAACTCTTCCATTTTCTTTGATCGAAAGGTCTCAAAGTCCTTGCCTAAGATCAAATCGGTATCTGCCAGGAACCTTAACCAGTGATAGCCGATTACGGGCAGTAGCGTAGCACTGCCTTGAACTTCGGTGAGGAGTGGCCCGTTTGAACCGACCCAATTCAGATTAAGAACTCTTGCGGAAGTTGAAGCCTCTTGAGGTCTCACTTCGCCGGTCACTATCGGGATGCAAGCAAAATCCCTGGATTCTCGGAGACCGCCGTCTTTCTTACCTCTTGCTTTCTCTTCTCCTTCCAGAACGCTATGGATAACTGCCACATAATTTTGAGCGTCTTTTAAGTCCACGGTCTTAACATCATCATAAATCTGTGGCAAGAATCCGGCGGCGGTGAATACTTCCATCGCACCAACCACAGTTGATCCTCCCTTCCCTGCCTTCAGTTTAGGGCCATCGAGATAGCTGGTGCCATAGATCCCCATCGCCGCCAGCGTCGTACTCGTTTTAAGGGCACCTGAGCCGCCCCAAAGTCCCAGGCCGAACCTGTCTTTCTTGTGCCATCGGGCAATAGCTGGCGATCCCAGGATGGAAGCAACCAGGATAGGAGCGAATTTATGGACCTTCAAAAGCTTTCTCAATACCTCTTTGGCCGCCTGAAGATCTCCATCACAGACTTCAGCAGGGATCTTGGAGGAGAGTCCATACTCAACGCTGTCCACCAGGTCCACCCCCGGCAACAGCGGGATATTGTTTTTCCAGATCGGAACAGTCACCCGTTGCCGGTGTCGAACATTGCATGAAAGGTCTTGGACTATTGGGTATGTGAGTTTCCCGACTTTGTTCTCAGCACCGAATGCGTTGATCACAGCCGCCTTGAACTTCGCTGGGACCGCCATATCACCGGCGGGCATTGTGAAACATACCTGGCGCTTATCAATCGCCCCCACTCCTTTGAAAATATACTCTGTCTCACCATCTGCCGCGGTCTCAGTATCGATCCTCAGAGCACAATCGGAGAGCGTGGTCAGCGCCGTGAAAGTTTCGCCAGTCTCTCCATTCTCGCGTTCAACGACTTTCCGCACCTGGCCGGTTTCCGATACCCCAATGGTCCCCAGCGGATCGTTCTTTGTGACCACCCGGAAACAGGGTTCGCCCTTCTCATCTTTCGCCCTGGAGAAATTCTCACTGAGGATCTTCTGCAGGTGGTGGTCTCCGGGCCATTGGCAGCCTTTGCAGTGCTCATCCGGCACGCAAAAGCCCATGCCATGTAAGTTTAAGTGAGGATAGCCGCCGGTGTCCTGCAACATGGTGGAGCAGAGAGGGCAAGACACCCACCCGAACGTGGTTTCAAATATCCTTGATTCTACGCCGCACCTATCGGCCACTTCCAGCCATAGATCAAAGGCGGGGTCCTCCTCCCATCCCATTTGATAGAGATATGTGCTCAGAACAGCTAGGGCTCTGTGCCGGCCTTCCCGGTCCTCTGCCTTCTCGATGATGTTCTTCATGCAGGGGGCAAAGTCTGCCAGGTCTAGGGGCTCTTCCAGCCTCGATATCTCACCGTCTGTGCTCCCTGAGGGCCGGTCCCTTGTCACTGCTCGGATAGCCTTGATTTTATCCTCCAGGAGCGGTCCCAGGGCCGCCCTCTCGGAAGGATCGAAGGATTGATACCATTGTGCTCCTTCCTGCAAGACCTCATCAGAGAGAGGCAGAGAGGCCTTCTCAAAGCTGATTTTTATATTATTTGGATCCAGTGGAATAACGGCGAAAGGCAATCTCTTATGAATGGAGAAGATGGTCTTGAAGGTCCTCTTCTGGTTATTTAGCTGATCGAATTTGACTCTGCCAATGTGCTCGGGATGCTCCCTAAAGAAAGCCTGCGATATTTCGCCTATGATCTGATTGTAGGCTTTGCACAAGATCTGAAATTGCTCTTTCCGGGCCCCCGGGGTGAGGTCTGTATTGCCCACGTCCACGGCGAAGAGGCCATGGTGCAGGTGGACATATATACCGCCGCCAGAATAAAGGCAGTGGACGTTCTTTTCTATTCCTCTCTCTCTGAGATAATCGACATGGAATTGGGCCGCCGCTTCGACTGCCTGTTTGACGGCAAGACTCCGGATATCTCCAATGCCGTCTATGTCCGTGCTCAGAGTAAACGCTAGGCATTCCGCAAGGGTCCCCAAAGGCACCTCTGGCCGGCCTGCCTTCTTGTCCCATTTCGAATCTGTCTCAAAGATCGCCTTCTCCAGAATGTCTAGCGTGGCATAAATAGTTCGCCCGCGCTTGATTGTGTCCTCGTAATCAGCCGGGCCTCTGAGGGCAACCGTGTGGTTGATGTCGTCGGTTCCTTTGTACCAATGCTCATCGCTGTTGAGGGCTCGGGCCCCCTGCTCTCCCCGGCAATATCGCAGGATAGTATCTTTGACCTCGGGCCTCTGGTAGTGCTCGATTGTGACATCCGTTGCAGGCATAGTCACCGCCTCCACTGCCTCGCGCTCACATGGCCGGGCCTCTCTCGGAGTTGTGGCGGGATTCTCTGCAATGCTCGCTCAAAGGCCGCATCCATCAACTCCTCCATGCCAGAGAATCCAGGCCGCTTGCGATCTTTGAGATAGCACACTCGCTTGATTGCTGATATTCTCCTCTACCTACGCGCAACCGAGTGACAATCCACCAAGAGCAGCGCTCACGGACACATTCTTTTTGGCTCAGTGGGCAAATTTCGGCCATTCAATCCACCGACCGGAGGTGATATTTGCCCAGCCGGAGCACCGCGATCTCGTGCCCCCCCATCTCGCGGAGCTGCGGCTCCATCTCCTCGGGAAAAGAGCAGCAACCCCATGCAAACACCGCGATGCAAAAACCATCTTTCGCGAAGACTCTGAGCAGTTGGCCGCGGGCCTCTTCAAGCTCCTGGAGACGGTGGGCTTCATGAACGGTCACCTTGACCTCCTCCTGATCGTCGCAACGTCAGACTTCGCAAAAATTTCTTCTAAGTCATCGTCGAGAATGTGATAAGGCCGACCTTCCGCATCGAAGGCGCGCTCAGAGGCCAAAATCGATTTATACGTTGGACAGCTATATTGCAACTAGGACACCTCACAACCGTGCACGGTGTTCAAGGCACTCGCGGCGTGGTCTGGACAACTTTCACCGCGAGGCCTGCTTGTTCTTCCTTTTTCGGTATTATGTGGCCTCGCTTGAAGCTTCTCGCTGCGCTCACCGAAAGAGCGTTTTTCTTCCAGTTGCATTAACATGCACCCTTTCACTCGCTGGAAGTGCCCACGGGTGCCGATCGGTTAAGCAGAAGAGAGGGATCTTTTTCTATCATATCGAGAGCAAGACCCACTAAAACCCTCACAAAAGAACTTTGAGGGATTCTCAAAACAGTCGCGTGCTTAGCTACTCGCTGCCGCGTCGCGTTGGGCAGCCTTACGCCCATAGGCTGAAGGGGTTGCATTTTAGAGACACCTCAATGAAGCTTCCGCTCAATGGGTACCAACCATTATTGGCCCTCTATTTGTCGAAAGCTTTGAATTCCAAATACACGCGGTTTCCCGCGCAAACAGCGTATTTCATTTCTGGTGCTCTTCTTTTCCTTTCAATCCTAATCGGACGCTAGCCAATCATTTCACATGCCCATAGCGTAGTATCTCAATCTGAGCAAACAACCTATCAGTTTGCGTCGACTAGTTAATTACTTCTGAAGGTATTTAAACGTTATCGTATGTTTCACGTCTCTGCTTAGCGCCCGCCCGCCGCTGTCCCTGCCTTTCCTACCTGATTCAAAATTATGCAATGCTGCAAAATGATGCAACGCCTCGTATCCCCAACTGTGGTATCGCCGCCAGGTAAGCCTCTTTCAGCTCCTTGAGGTCGATGTGATTGTACAGATCAAATGCCTCTTTCCGGCTATCGCCCCTCAGCTCCTTGATATATTCTCTCCTCATCCCTGCCCGGAAGTGGTGAGTGCAATACCAATGCCTGCATGCGTGGGGTGAGAAGTGATCCTCCAGCCTCTTAGACTCGGGATTATGCAGGCCCGCGCGCCAATGTAGGCAGATTGATCACTATAAAATTCATTCTAGCCTAAAATTTTTTTCACACTCATTAACTAGAATATCTAATTTATTAAATTGTCTCTCGCAAAACGTGATAAGGTTTATGCTGTCTGCAATTCTAACCTGCTTCCCATTTAAGATCGCCACCTTGGGCAAGAATAGCGCTACTGTTTTGCTGGTAGTTGTTGAATTGATTGTTTTTGGTTCCTCAATCTCTGCCGCTTCCTTGCTTCTCATTGTTTCCGTTCGCTCTTCTTGGGAGACAATTGTAGCGCCCAATGAGTAGCCAGCCTCTCGGACCTTCCCGAGCGGCACAACCTTGATATGAATGCTCTCCACTCTGGCATTATGTAAATAAGATAGCTCTTGGTCATGGATCATTTTATGCTGCTCAGATTCATACCATTCAATGAATCCCAGTGCGTGTGCATATTGTTTCTGCATGAAATAAGTGATGCTTCTGGCCGCTGATATAAATGCACTAAAATTTGACCTCAGTATAATGAAATTTATGGTAGTATCATTCTCTATAACTTCAGAATACGATGATTTAATTTGGCTGAGAAAAAGCTCTGCTTCAATCAACTTAAGTCTTGTATCATTTTTTAGAATATCATCATCATCATTCATAGCATCCTCATTCGAATTCGCTTGTATAAAGGTATCTATATACCCAATTGGGGAATGCACGCCCTGAGGCGGATGGGACGAAGTAGGGAAGGGTTCATTGCTTGGAAGGGCGTATTAGTGGTAGTTACCTATTGTGATGTGTACCTTGAGGTGCATAGATGAGCAGTGGGAGTGATATTGTATTGTGCCTAATCAAATCGAAGTATGCCCTCTCATCTCGTTCTATCATCCGATGAATGCTGCCACAGACACAAGTCAAAAGGCCGAAAGAGATATATCTATCCAAATCACCTATTTAGTGTTAGTAGTGTTGTAAGTCCTTCCTGAAAAGGATGAGGCCGCCCTGAGGCGGATGGGACGAAGTAGGGAAGGGTTCACTACACAATTCTTATCTTTTCCTTCAAAGAAATCCATCAATATCGAGATCCTCGGCTCGATTGTATTATAGTAAGATGGATCATCCATGGAATACTTGTGACTGATCGCTCCGGCCACAAAGTCGACCACTTGGATGCATCGGTCTTGCCTGGAGTCTATATGCACAATTTCAGGGGGAACTATGTTCTGCTCCTCGGAATGATTGCACAAACATGCCTTCCATGTAAGGTAGTTATCGAAGTGCTCTCTTTCAAATCCGTAAAGGGACTTATCCACGAATATTTTTGCTACTCCATCGAATTGGTAGGTAGTAACAATCTTCGTTATCAGTGAGCCGCAAATATAGTTATAGAGAGTCGATTGCTTATCTTTCAGCCGCTCATACACCTGGTGTTTGCGCAAAACCACATAGGCAATATCCGTGTCGGTTCTGGTCACACAATCGAGAACACGCGCTCGGATCGTCTGACTGGAGTTATGGAATTTGAGCTCTGGAATTGTCTTATATTTCTTCGGCAATTTTTGCTGCCGAATCTTTTTTATGCACTTGCTGGTCTTATCCGGCTCTCGTGTGATAATCGCGGCTAAAACGAAATACTTGGATGATCGCGGCCCAAAACCAAGATCACCTGATTCATCCAAATAGATCATCCATTCCCTCAGATACCCAATTGAGGGATGCAAGCTAAATAAGCTTCCTTCAGCTCCTTCAGATCGATGTGGTCATAGATATCGATAGCTTCCCGCCTGGCGTCTCCTCGGAGTTCTTGAATGAACTCGCGCCTCATCCCTGCCCGCCTGAGATGGGTGGTGAACCAATGTCGCGTGCAATGCGGTGAAAAGTGCTCTTCCATCCTTTTTGACTCTGGTTTGTGTAGGCCAACGCGCTCCGCTGCTTTGTAGACCACATCAGACACACCGCGCCGTTGCAGTCTATCGCCTTCATGATTCAAGAATAGGGCCGTGCTGCCCTTTCTATTCTCTCCTGCCCGGATCTTCAGCCAACGCCTGAGGATGAAAGAGCATTCATCATCCATGAAAAGAGTCCTATTAGTCCTCTTTGCAGTAGGTTTCAGCTTGATTGAGTTTTCGATAAGATCCACATCGGCAACGTCCAAAGAAATTAACTCATTTCGCCTCATGCCCGTTTTGGCCAGCATGGTTATGATGGCCCTATCACGAATGTTCATGGTGCTGGTGATTAGACGGGCCATGTCCTCGATACTTATCAACTGCCGTTCGTGTGGATCTCCATTATTTTTGTAGCGCTTCAAGTATCTTTTCCGAACGGGTAGCACTGGATTTACTTCTAAATGGCCGGCAAAGATGAGGTATTCGTAGAGGGAAGAAATCACACTAAAGGTTAACTCAATGGTCCTTTGGGCTACCCTGCGCTCCAGCCTGAGGTATCGGATAAAATCTATCAGATTATCCTGCCCTACATCGAGCAGATAGACGCCATTTTCATTCAGGTATCTTATGTAAGACCTTAGAGCAGCGTGATAACCCGGAAAAGATC
>OFEK01002301.1_pt1 | contig 10677 bp, 7 predicted proteins | sample 1521131 | NCBI WGS metagenome assembly OFEK01 (sample SAMN05720209, study PRJEB24109) | activated sludge metagenome | isolation source: Anaerobic digester | place: China | collected 2015-12-16
GAATCGTGGAGGTTGCGGTGCAGCATCACCTGCATTTTTTCGACCACTTCGAGGTCAAACGCATTTTTAACCACGCCGGCCACCCGCAGGGTATCGATGACCGAACCGGTGCTGAACAGAAAACGCAGCCCCCGGTAAGGGTTCCGCTCGTTGTTGTCGGCTACGGCATCTTTAAAATCAAGTGAATAGGTGGCGTTGGATTTCAGCTCTTCGTTGAACCCCACAATCAGCGATTTCGATTTGGTCCGGATCGTGGGACGTTTTGAAAGGGGCGGCGATACCACCAGCGCTTCGGAAACTTCGTCGGGAATAACATATTCGTTGAAGGTCAGACGGACCTCTTTCCCCTTGAAATTAACTCCGCGCATAACGGGTGAAGTTTCGACCAACACCGGGGGAAGGGAATCTTTTGGGCCGCCGGTGGGCATTCCCTGGTTGGCACACGAACTGTAAATTGCCAAAGAAACCACAACGCCGCCAAAAACCAAGGGAAAACCGAGGGCTTGTTTTGCCCGTACCAATATTGTTCTTTTTATCACTTTCGCTGAACTAATCATTAACATTTTGTGAGCGTTACGAGCCTTTTCAGTAGCCCAAAAACGGACTACAAACATACAAATTCCTGCAAACAATGCCATTTACAGCTTGTTAAATAACTTAAATTCGCATCCGTTACAATCACCTGGAATGAAAGAAACAATCCGTCAGGAAATATGGAACGACATGGCCGGGAGGAAATTTGCAGCCTGTTTTGTAAATCCCGGGCTGCCAGAGGCGCTGCAGGCCCTGCAGCTCCAGCTTTCCGGAAAGCCGGTACTGGCTGTTTATGAAACCGATCTGGTCCGCACCGACCGGTGGGAAACTTTTTACACCTTTCCGCTCGCGTATGGGCAGTTGCCCCGATGCCTGGCCAAACGGAAGTTGCTGAACAAACTGCGACAACCAGCCCCGCACCTGTTCAGGCCCGTAAAAACACTTTATGCCGGCAGCGGTTTGCCCGACGCCTGGCTGGTACAGGCTACCGACGCCCTCTGGAAAAACCAATACCATCAGAAAACCAGAAAAGTAAAACTAAAAAACGAACTGGATTCTCTGCCCTGGAAGGTGACCGAAGCGTGGCTTTTTGAAGAGCTCCAGGTCAATGTTACGCGACTGACAACCGAATTGCTGAAAGCGGTTTTTGCCTCGGGCGGAACCGTCCTGAACTACCTCTCCGTGGAAGAAAAAAACGGACAACTTCTCCTGCATGATCCGCTTTCGGGCAACCGCCTCCGGTGTGAAGCCCCTCTTTTCCGGAAGCAAAAAATTTCAGACCGCCCGGCCATGCTACTGAATTTTCTTCCGTGGGAAAACTTTTCGCTGGTCTATTCCGAAAAAAACTGCCGCTGGCTGCTGAACGGAATCTCCTCCCCGATTGCGGTAACGGCTACCTGCCGATCCGGGAAAAACAATTTTGCGGAAACGGCCCGGGACCGGTTTGCGGCTTTTTCGCCGGAAATTACCACGCTCCCCGGCAACGACCAGTTGCCAGCCCGCCTCCCCTCTCTGCGCCCGGATTACCGGCTTCCCTGTTCGTTTGAGGGGGTAACTGCTGAAAAAGTCCCCGAGATGCTCGAGCAGCAATTTGATGTTGCCAAACAAACCGGAATCCGTTATCCCGATTTTAAAACTTTTTTCCACCGATACGGGAGGGCCATCGAACCGATCACCGAACGTGCTTACGAACTGCTCGCGAAAAGTCGTAACCCGATGTTAATCTGGGAGAAGGCCGAATCAGAATATCGGCTGAAATATGAATGGGATATACCCCAAAATGAGAATGAGGCGATTTTTAGACAATTTTAGTCTGAAAAAGTTTTTTACTTTTTAAATAAGTTCCTACCTTAGCAGTACTTCACGTCAGATACAGATCTGACATTGTGTGTTTGGGGGTTAACATTTGATTAGGGAGCTGATGAGCTCCCTAATTTTTTTATCCCTTTGTAAAGAATTCTGAAACTTTGTTATTTCTGCGCTCTTTTTCCGGAGAAGCTTTCTTAACTTCAACTCAAATTTTGGTTTCATGGCTAAAAAGAAGAAAAAAAATAGAGAAAAACTGGCCGCCTTTAATAAGAAGAACCTAAAAAATGCCGTGTTGTCGCTCTTGTACGACGACCCGGGGAAGACGGTAAACTATAAACAGGTTTCTTCCCTGCTGGATATTAAAGATCAGGAATCGCGGCGGCTGGTCAACGTGGTACTCGAAGAGCTGTGCGAGAACAACTACCTCGAAATAGTTTCGCGCGGCAAATACCAACTCAAATCGCGCGGCGGCTACCTCATCGGCCTGGTTGAAATTCAGCCGCAGGGTTTTGCTTACATCCGCGGCGAAGAGATCGAAACGCCGGTGATGGTTTCGGCCCGAAACCTCAACCACGCCATGGAGGGCGACAAAGTGCGCGTACAACTTTATGCACGCCGCAAGAAGCACGAACAGGAAGGCGAAGTGGTGGAGATTGTCGAACGGGCCAAAAAATTCTTTGTCGGGACCGTACAACGAACCAAAAATTACGCTTTTTTACTCCCATCCGGGAAGATAGGCTTCGATATTTTTATTCCGGCCGACAGCCTGAACAATGCCCAAGACGGGCAGAAAGCCATTGCCGAAATCAGCGAATGGCCGGCCAATGCCAAAAATCCGGTAGGCCGCATCACCGAAGTGCTCGGAAACCGGGGGGACAACGACGCTGAAATGCACGCGATCCTGGCCGAATTTGACCTCCCCCGGAAATTTCCGCCGAATGTTGAAAAAGCTGCCGACAAAATTCCGCTGGAAATTCCGCCCGAAGAATACCGGAAACGGCGCGATTTCCGACAGGTTACCACCTTCACGATCGACCCGGCCGACGCCAAAGATTTTGACGATGCCCTGTCGGTTCGCCGCCTTGAAAACGGAAACTGGGAGATTGGTGTGCACATCGCCGACGTATCCTATTATGTGCGGCCCGCCACCCTGCTCGACGACGAAGCTTACGAGCGGGCAACCTCGGTTTACCTTGTCGACCGGGTGGTGCCCATGCTCCCCGAACGGCTCTCGAACGGGGTTTGTTCGCTGCGTCCCAACGAAGAGAAGCTCTGCTTTTCGGCGGTTTTCGAAATGAACGACCATGCACAGGTCCTCAAACAGTGGTTTGGCCGCACAATTGTCTGTTCCGACCGCCGCTTTTCCTACGAAGAGGCACAATCGGTTATCGAAACCGGGCAGGGTGACCTGGCTGACGAGATCCTGCAACTGAATGCGTTGGCTGAAAAACTGCGCGAAGAGAGATTCCGCGCCGGTTCAATTGCTTTTGAACGCGTCGAAATCAAATTCGACATTGATGAAGCAGGCCGCCCGCTTTCGGTTTACTTTAAAGAGGCCAAAGAAGCCAATAAGCTGATCGAAGAGTTTATGCTGCTGGCCAACCGCAAAGTGGCAGAACTCATCGGCAAACCCTCGAAGAAAAACACCCCGAAAACTTTCGTTTACCGGATCCACGACCGGCCCGATCCGGAAAAGCTGGACAACTTCAACAACTTTATACACAAATTCGGGTATGGTATCCAGCTGGTTACGCCCAAAACCATTGCCACCTCGATGAACAACCTGCTGAACAATGTAAAAGGGAAAAAAGAGCAAAATGTAGTTGAAATGCTGGCGATCCGTGCGATGGCCAAAGCTGAATATTCCACCCGCAACATTGGCCACTACGGATTGGCATTTGAGTATTACACCCATTTTACCTCGCCCATCCGCCGTTATCCCGATGTGATGGTCCACCGGTTGCTGGAACGTTACCTGGAAGACGGGCACAGCGTCAGCGCAGCCAAATACGAAGAGATGTGCCGCCACTCTTCGGACATGGAAGGACGCGCCGCCAATGCCGAACGCGCTTCGGTTAAATATAAACAGGTGGAATTTATGCAGGACCACGTGGGCGAAATTTACCCGGGTGTCATTTCGGGAGTGACAGACTGGGGAATCTACGTCGAACTGGAAAACAAAATCGAAGGAATGGTCCCGATCAGCGAAATTGACGACGATTTTTACATTTTCGACGAAAAAAATTATGCCCTGGTAGGAAAACACTCCCAACGTAAATTTCAGCTTGGCGATGAGGTGAAAGTGAAAATCTGGCGTACCAATCTTGAAAAAAAGCAGCTCGATTTCAGGCTGGCAATGGGAAATAACCAACCCGGATCAAATTACTGATTCTAATTTTTTCGATTATCTTTGCTTCATTTTGAACCTAACAGGAGAGTTTAACCATGCAAAATGCTTCTGAAAACAGCACCAAAAAAGACATCAACCGGGAAAATATTCTGAAAATCGCCCAGGAAATTTTCAGCAAATACGGATACAAAAAAACCACCCTTGATGACATTGCCAATGCTGTACGAAAAGGGAAAAGCTCCCTTTATTACTATTTCAAAAGCAAGGAAGACCTTTTTCAGGCTGTTATCATGAAGGAGGTGGATATTTTGGCGCGCGAACTCGACAAAGTGGTCAACCGGAATACCGATCCGGTAGATAAACTGCGCGATTATATCCTGACCAAAATCAATACCTTCCGCAATCTGGCCAACTTTTACCACGCCCTCGAAAATGATGTGACGGCGCTGGGTTTCATCGAAGAGATCAAAAGCCGTTACGAACAGGATGAGATCCGGATGATCAAAAGAATCCTGATTGAGGGCGTCCGCAAAAACGAATTCGAGATCTACGATTTTAACCTGGCAGCCATCGGGATTACCACCGCCATCAAAGGGCTTGAAATGCCGCTTTCGGCCGGAACCTACGGGACCGTCAACCTGGAACGCAGCGTGGATATCATCCTGAAAATCATGTGCTACGGGATCATGAAACGTTAATTCCGCCTTTTTACTTTTGGGTTAACCTCTGGCTTCCCCTGTCCCGACAGCTATTTTATGCGGTAAATTGAAAACCGGAGGTTCATCAGAGCCACTCCAGCAGTTGTGCCAGGTTGTTGATCCGCCGGGTGAGGGTCTGTTTTTTCCCGATCTGCGCCAGCTCCTCTGCCGTAAAATCGCACGACTCCAATCCGGGGGCATAGTGTACCTGGTCGAGCCCGACCTGCATGGCCCCCAACACGTCAATTTCCCATGAATCACCGATCATCAGGCTCTCGCGCTTTCGCGCATTCGACGATTTGAGGGCATGAAGAAAAATCTCAGGATCGGGTTTGGGCGCTTTAATAACTTCCGAAATAAACACTTTGCGGAAATAACGGTTAATTCCCGAATTCTCCAGCTTTTTGTGCTGAACCTCCGTAAAACCGTTGGTGATCACATACAGTTCGTAACGGCCAGCCAACGTCCGGAGGACCATTTCGGCTCCGTCACAAAGGCGGGTTTGCAGGGGCATCCTCGACAAATACCAGTCGTTGAACTGCCGGCTGTCGACTCCACGAACCTCCAACTCCTCAAAAGTGAGGTCAAAACGTTGGGTCATCAGCTCCTGTTTGGTGATGCCGTTCTGGCGGTAAAGCTCCCACAGTTTATCATTGAATTCGTTGTAAACCCGGTTAAAATCACAAAAGGAAACCGGCCCATTCTGCAGTTGGCAGGCTTCAAAAGTCTCTTCCAGCGCATGCCTTGAATTGCGGGTAAAATCCCAGACCGTGTTGTCGAGGTCGAAAAAAAGATGGCGATAGCGTTTCATCAAAACGTTTTAAATAGATTTCCGTCAAAAAATAATTTAAGACAAAATAGTGTTTTATTGGAATCTTTTTTTATCTTTGGTAAGCGATTATAATTTGATTTGAAACAAGGAAAATAATCTTCTTTTGAGTTCTCATTTAAAAACGCAATAGCAGGCTGTTAAGCCGATTGCGGGTTAATAACAGTTGTTCAGGTAAATAAGCAGGCTTTGGTTCAAATTTCAGAAGGGGGAAGTTGTTCCCCTTTCTTTTTTGAAGTACCCTGTACCACGACCACAATCTCTCCGCGCGGCGGGTTTTCCCCGAAATGGGCAAGCAGCTGTTCAGCCGTTCCCCGCAGGTTTTCCTCATGTAGTTTTGATAATTCGCGACAAACGCAACAGTTGCGATCGGCTCCCAAAAAGGTAACCAGCTCTCCCAGAAGTTTCACCAGCCGGTGCGGCGATTCATAAAAAATGATGGAACGGGCTTCATCGGCGAGTTCCGAGAGCCGTTTCTGCCGCCCTTTTTTTACGGGTAAAAATCCTTCAAAAACAAACCGGTCGGCCGGCAGTCCGGAGTTGACCAACGCCGGGATCAGGGCAGTGGGGCCGGGCAGGCATTCTACGTCGAGTCCTTTCTCCACGCAGGTGCGCACCAGCAAAAACCCCGGATCGGAAATGCCGGGCGTGCCGGCGTCGGAGATGAGCGCCACCTGTTCGCCGGCTTCAATACGGTCAGCCACCCGCTCGACTGCTCGGTGTTCGTTAAACTTGTGGTGCGAAGCCATTTTATTGCGAATCTGGTAATGTTCGAGCAGCCGAGACGAGGTACGGGTATCTTCGGCCAGAATGAGGTCGGCCTCGCTCAAAATCCGGACAGCCCGGTAGGTCATATCTTCCAGGTTACCAATGGGCGTGGGAACTACCCACAACTTTCCCGGGCTTTTTTTTATGCCTGTCATGAATGATAAATCGAGAAATTACTGATAACGGCGTTTGACCAGGTCCATAAATTTAAGGCTGGTTTCGCTCTTTTTCCATTTGAAATTTTCGCGCAGGTAAACAGCCGCTTCATGTGTCGAGTGCATGGAATCGAGCTGCTGGATAGTTTGGGCGAAAGCATCGGCCTTGCCGTCGAACAGTTCGCGAATAAAAAGAAAACGATCGTTGATACCAATTGCTGCCTGCAGACTGCCGACCGGCATCTTCGAAAACTTGTAATCCCCTTTGTTCTTCTCCATCAGCAGATCGTTCATCGATTTTTCGACAACAAATTTTTCACCCAGGGTCTGTTTTTCCGTGTTTACGGAAACCTGCTCCTCTTCCAGCTCCATTTCATCGCCGTCATCATCCGTTTCTGCCGGCTGGACAGGTTCGGCTGCGAAGACCACCTCGGGCTGGACCACAGCCGGTTCCGGAACAATGGCCGGCGCCGGAGAGCCAACCGGTTCTGTTTTCGGAGGAAATACTCTGGCAACTTCAGCAACAACCGGCGCAGGTTCGGCAATTGATGCGGGCGCCGGCTCCTGTTTCAAAGCCGGTTCAAAAACCGGTGCAGCCGGCACCTTCTCAACTGCCGGCACGCGATGATCGATACTTTCACCGAACACCTCCAGCAAATGGCGAACGCCCGATATGCGGGTCAGCAACAATTCCATCTCCAGTAAATCGCAACTGCCGGTGGCTTTCATCTCAACAATCAGCTCCTCCAACTCGCGGACATCGCGCAACAAAATCGTTATCAACTTTTGCTTTCCATCTTCATCCTATAAATTTCTGGTTTTCAAAAAATTTCGACCTCCCAAAATTCAAACGCAAAACGTTGTCAAAAAAGTTTCACAGAACCGGTGAATTAATTTTTTTTTCGGAAATGAAGCTTTAACTTTCTTTGCATTTTTATTTACAGCACGTAAAAGTACTAATTTCTGACGCAATAACTACGTTACATGTTTATTGAAAGGGATTTAAACAGCGGCATAAAAACAGGCAGCATCGAGGTGATTACCGGCTCTATGTTTTCGGGAAAGACCGAAGAGTTGATCCGACGGATGAAACGGGCCAAAATTGCCCGCCAGAAAACCGAAATTTTCAAGCCTGCCATTGATGTGCGCTACTCGGCCGGCGAAGTGGTTTCGCACGACGAAAATTCGATCCGCTCCACACCGGTCGACAACTCTTCCAACATCCTGCTGCTGGCTGCCGATGTGGATGTGGTGGGAATTGACGAAGCGCAATTTTTCGACAAAAACCTGGTCGACGTAGTGATAAAACTGGCCAACATGGGAACAAGGGTAATCGTTGCCGGATTAGACATGGACTTCAAAGGCGCCCCATTTGGCCCGATGCCTGCACTGATGGCTGTTGCCGATTTTGTAACCAAAGTGCACGCGGTTTGTGTGCGTTGCGGAAGTATTGCCCAGTATTCGCACCGCTTGTCGCAAAAAAACCAGGTTGTTTTACTGGGCGAAAAAGATATTTATGAACCGTTGTGCCGCCGTTGCTACCAACAAGCTACCCAAAACTGATGAAATCATATACCATTGCTGAAATAGCCCGGATTACCGGAGGAGAAATTGTTGCCGGTGACCTGTCTCCCGAATTTACCATCGGACAACTTGTTACCGACAGCCGCACCATGCTGCAGGGCGAAAAATCACTCTTTTTTGCCCTGACCGGCCCGCGCAACAACGGGCACCTTTACATCAGCGAACTGATCCGCAAAAAAGTGCCGGTTTTTGTGGTTTCGCAACGAAATCCCGCGTGGGAACAGACGCCCGGAACGGCATTCATCGCAGTGCCTGACACGCTCGAAGCCCTGCAAAAACTGGCAGCTTTCCACCGCTCCCGGTTTCTGTTCCCGGTGATCGGCATCACCGGCAGCAACGGGAAAACCGTCATCAAGGAGTGGCTCCACGACTTACTGTCCGACACTTTCTCCATTGTCCGCAGTCCCAAAAGTTACAACTCGCAAGTCGGTGTTCCGTTGTCGGTCTGGCACATCGAAGCGGGCCACAACCTGGCCATTTTCGAAGCCGGTATATCCCAGCCCGGCGAAATGGCCCATCTGGAAAAGATCATCCGCCCGGCAATTGGAATTTTTACCAACATCGGCGATGCCCACCAGGAGAACTTCAGCAGTTTCAGCGAAAAAGCAGCCGAAAAACTTCTGCTTTTTTCCCGGGCCGAGCAGCTCGTTTTTTGTGCCGACCAGCCCCAGGTGGCACCACTGACCTACCAATTTTGTCAGGAAAACGGAATTGCTCCGGTGGATTGGAGCCTGCAGGATAAAAAGGTGCTGATCCGGTTTACGGTAAAAGCCGAAAACGGAAATACCCGGCTCGAAGCCAATTGGAACGGACAGACCGTCACGTTCAGCATCCCGTTTGCCGATTCCTCGTCGGTTGAAAATGCCTGTCACTGCTTTGCTGCGCTGGTGGCGCTAAATGCGCCGGTGAGGGTGCTGCTTCCCCGTTTTTCCACCCTCGAACCGCTGGCGATGCGCCTCGAACTGAAACGCGGTATCAACAACTGCTTGCTGTTGAACGACTATTACAACTCCGATATCAACTCGCTCGATATTGCCCTGTCGGTACTTGCCCGGCAGGCCGAAAAAAACCACCTGAAAAAGATCGTTATCCTTTCCGACATCCGGCAGTCGGGCTTTTCGCGGGGCGAACTGTACCGGCAGGTAAACAAACTGCTGGTCGATTCGGAAGTGGAGTTACTGATCGGAATTGGCCCTGAAATCGAAAAAGCCGCTCCGCTTTTCTCCCTCAAAACAGAATTTTACAGCGACACCCGCGCATTTATTACCCGGTTTAAAGCCGCCCGGTTTGCCGAAGCGGCCATCCTGATTAAAGGGGCCCGCGATTTCCGCTTCGAGGAGATCTCGTCGCTCCTGCAAAAAAAATCGCATCAAACGGTGCTGGAGATCAACCTCAACGCACTCACCGATAACCTGAACCAATTCAGGGCGCTACTAAAACCGGAAACCAAAATTATGGTGATGGTAAAAGCCTTTTCCTACGGAAGCGGTGACGTGGAAATTGCCAAACTGCTGCAATTCCAGCGGGTGGATTACCTGGCAGTGGCTGTGGCCGACGAGGGAGTGGAACTGCGCAACGCAGGAATTTACCTGCCCATTATCGTGATGAACCCCGAAGCCCACAGCTTCCAGCTACTGATCGACTACCAACTCGAACCCAACCTCTACTCGCCCGAATTGGCGCAGGATTTTGCAGCAGCAGTAGAACACAACGCCCTGCGCGAATTTCCGGTACACCTGAAAATCGACACCGGCATGAACCGACTCGGTTTTAAAACGAGCGAGGAAATTGAGTGGGTCTCCCGGTTGCTCGAACGCAATCCGCAGCTGCATGTACAATCGGTTTTTTCGCATCTGGCAGCCAGTGACGATCCCTCTTTCGACGATTTTACCCGCGAACAGATGGCAGCTTTTGAAAAACTGAGCAGCCAACTCCTCTCCCGGATTGGCTATCCTGTTGACCGGCACATCCTCAACTCAGGCGGGATTGAACGTTTTCCAGACAGCCAGTTTGAAATGGTAAGACTGGGAATCGGACTTTACGGGGTAAGTTGTACCGGACTTCCGCTCCAAAACATCAGCATCCTGAAAAGTGTGGTATCCCAAATCAAAACCGTATCTCCCGAAGAAACGGTGGGTTATAGCCGCGCCGGAAAAGTGGGGCGGGAAACAACCATAGCCATTGTCCCGCTGGGTTACGCCGACGGACTGGACCGCCGCCTGGGCAATGCCCACGGATCTGCCTTTACCGGCGGCAAACGCGTACCAATCATCGGAAACATCTGCATGGACATGTGCATGATCGATGTAACCGGGGTTCCCGTTAAAGCAGGCGACGAAGTGGAGTTCTTCGGGACCCACATCCCGGTAACAGAAGTTGCAGCCACCGCCGGAACCATTCCGTATGAAATTCTCACCGGAATTTCACAGCGGGTGAAAAGGATCTACATGC
>OFEK01002304.1_pt1 | contig 10665 bp, 7 predicted proteins | sample 1521131 | NCBI WGS metagenome assembly OFEK01 (sample SAMN05720209, study PRJEB24109) | activated sludge metagenome | isolation source: Anaerobic digester | place: China | collected 2015-12-16
ACCGATCAGTATATTTTGTCAACAGGGCAGCCTGTAAAATTTCAAGCCCACAAGGCGTCCAAAGCCAATTTTATATCCTTTGCCTGCGAGCTTTTATCTCCACCGGCCAACAGAATGATCAATTCCTGCCCTTGCTTTTTAAAATAAACTCTGTGCCCCGGATCATAATCAATTTTCAATTCCGACAATCCCTTGCCAGGCTCAAAGATTTAGCCCAAACGTATCGGCAAAGTATTTTATCGTTTTGAGTATGGCCAAGATAAAATATGGCATGAAAAGGCAAATAAAGAAGGTAGAAAAAGTGAAACAAAATGACAGTTGAAAGTGCCCGGTTAAACTCTTTTCTCTATCGTTAATTGCTAATTTTGCAAGAGCTAGTAAAGTTAAGCCTGCAAGATTTATCCCAATCGGGGTCACCCAAAGCATTATTTCTAACATCATTCTGCCTGTATTGTTCCATGTCCACTCACTAAAATCGACCAGCAGAGGAAGCAATGGGAAGGCTACGCAGAAAACGCCAACTACAAAGGGAAAATAGATTGCAAATATTTCAATTCTATTCAATTCTTTCAATTTTTTTTGCGGGTTTTGAGAAAATCTTTGCACGACTTTGTTGTCGAGAAATTCAAAAAACAAATCTGAATTCTTTAGTTTGTAAATAATAAGAAATAAACCGATTGGTATAACAGTGTAGATAAACACTTTCAATAGATTTATTAGGAGTCTTGGGAATTGGTTTAAAACATTATTCACAATGACTTCTTGTGGAAATTCTTTTGAGGGAGGGGTTTCCCACATCCATTTAAGCAGAGCAATTGAAGCAAAATTTGGTTTAGCCAGTTCAATTGCTAATTTTCCATCGCGATTTCGTCTGTGGGGGTTCAATCCTTTTTGTTTAAAAATTTCTATCAGATCTAATGAGTTTACCGCGGCAGAATAATGAAGAAGTGAATCGCCATTCTCGTCCAGCAGGTTCGGTAAAACTTTGTCGTCTTCCAAAAGGTATTCTACAATTTCTTTGTGATTTCTTCTTATAGCAATATGAATCGGGGCTTGAACACAACCTTTTAATAAGGTTCTTTGATTCGGATTTCCGCCATTGGCAAGCAATAACTTTAGCAAGTCAATCTTTCCTTCAGCCGCAGCATAAAACACCGCACCAATAGCAGAGTTCAACTTATGGTGAAAAATACTGGTGAAATGAACCGATTCTGGATACAGCTTGAAGCTTTTTTCCAATTCGTCGAGATCATTTGTCCTGACAAATTTTTCAATATTTGGCCAGCCATTCAGCAGCTGGTCCTTTGGACAGATTGCTCCAAGAAACTCTATTATCTCTGAAGGAGTATTTCTAACATTTGCCCTAAAAAATGCAGAACACCCAGTCCATGTTCTTTTATTTGTGTCGGCACCATACTTAATTAAAGCCTTGAAAATTTTTATGACATTTTCAGTTCCAGTCCCCTTAGCATTCTTAAGAACATTTGATGTTGCTAATAAAAAAGGTGTTTCACCATTTGAATATTCTCTTAAATCAACCTCTGCACCATTTGCCAATAAAAATTCTACAATTGCCGGATCATTTAAGCATACCGCATAATGCAGTGGAGTTTTCCCAGCTATATCCCGGAGATTAATTCGACAACCATTTTCCTTAAGAAGTTTTATTAGCTCAAGATTTCCAGATTTTACGGCTTGCCCCACAAGAGAATTTCTGGCAAACCAATTCTCATTATTTATATCCAGACTTGCTTCAATTAATTTTTTTGTGGCTGGAATACTGCCGTTACTGACAGCAAATTCGATTGGTGTTTTTCCTTTATAGATAGAATTTAGTGCTTGAGGTTCAAGTTCCAAAATGAGGCCAATTTCACCAAGTTCTTCCCTCTCAATTGCAGCAAAAATAGGTAAATTTGGACCATCAGGATTGAGTCTATCAGTCTTTTCTGATTTTGTAGCTACCAGGGTTTTTGTTTGGTGATTTTTGGGGGATAATTCTAGAATTTTTCTTGTACAGAATGAGCTGATAAAGAAAGCGCTCACGCCGACTATTAAACAGATAAATATCTTAATATGTTTTTTGCTTTTTGAAATCTCTGACAATTAACACTCCCAACAAATAAACCAGTTCTTGGCTTTAATAAGATTCGATACTTTAAAGAGATTTTGTCCAATTACAAAAGCCTTTTTCCGGCGTTGAGGACGGTTCGTAATCGATTACGCATCGGCTAAGCCAGTCCAGAATTACTATACATGAATCCCTGTTCCATGAGGATGTAGGTGATATCAACTCCCCGGACCTGGTCAGGCCTTACTATTCCGAGATTTCGAAGTAAATACGGCTTAATGTACTTTGAATGAAGCAGCTTGCTAAGGTTGGTCCCTGTCAACCAGTCGACATCGAGAGTCAACTGGCCAACCAGCTTTTCCAGATCCTGAGTTCTTTCTTTTTCGGCTTTAAGCTCCTTTTCCGCCTCAGTTTTTCCGCGTGTCAAGTCCTCTGTATTGGAAGTCATATGATGAATGTTTATCATACAATACTAGCCGAAGGCAATGGCAGAGCTGCGAAGCTCTGTCAGAAATACTGCCTAAAAAATTCTAGCTTGTAATAAGCTATCTTTTCGCCATCTATTTTATTTGTTTCAAGTTTTAAAATTGCTTTCACGATCAATTTTTCAAACCAATCAAATAGAAGATTTTTATCTAATGAAAAATATTTAATGTTCATTTGCCCTCTCTACTCGACGTTAGGCGATTCAGGATTTTATAAATTCCCATTCTTCTATATCTTCGGGAATTCCAAGTGTGCCTGTATCAACTCCGTTTGAAGGTGAGAATGTGTGACCGCCGGAAAGGTCATCTGCTGCTTGCTTTGGATTAGCGTAGCTTCCAAGGTCTTCATCCTTATAAATAATATGCCATCGCCCATTTTTAAGTAGGATGGTAAACGTGCCAACTTTCGTTTGATAGATGTACATTTCGGTTCCTTTGGTTGTGTTTTTGTTTTATTTTCACACAACGCCAGTCGTTAACCGGAAATAAGACCCGTGATCCGGCCTTATTTTCTGAGTTCACGCACTTGTTACGTGCTCTTTAGATTTTGTTTCAAGAAAAACATACATCTTTTTGAGAAATGTATCCGCTTCAGATTTCAAATCTGAAAACAATTCTTCTTTAAGCAAAGAATAGGGCACTTCTAGCTCAAAAACTTTGTCAAACCGGTATTCAGTGTCAATTTCAGAACCAATAATAATTTGAGCTGAAAGAGGGAGCTCTTCAGAAATAAACTTCAAAATAATGGGCATATTTAGATTGTCTTGCCCCTTCTGGTTAGGTGAATCTATTATTATTGGAACATTATATGATCCTGAATCTAAATGGCAGACACTCCATAAAGCATAGTAATAGGCCAGTATGGCTCGAGGCCCACCACTGCCAGAAAGATCAGGCCGACTATTCAATTTTAGCTTTTCTACTTCTATTGGGGGAAGATTTAACTTAAATCGAGCATTTTTATATGCAGCCCGATAGGCTTCTAAGATTAATTTAGTTCGTTTTTTGTCGAGTATACCGTTGATTTTCTTTTCAATTCCTGCAATTAGATCGCTATGAGAGACAATATCTTCTTTTAAAGTCTGTTCTTCTGAATGAAAAGCGAATAAAGCTTTTTCGACACTAGCAATGTCAATAATATCCTTAAGTTTAACTTCTCCTCTTTTTGTGTTCAGAATTTCAGTGATTTGATCATACCGTAATCTTGACTCTGCAAGATTTGAATTGCTTTTTTTATATTCTTCCTGCAATTTGCTTAAGTCGTTTCTTAGTCTGCTAATTAACTCTCTTAAAACTCTATCGTCTTCAGCATAGGTAAGAAACTCCAAAAAAGGGTCAGAATGCTCTGCGCCACATGTAGGGCAAGAAAGCTTTACATCTGCATGCTCTGATAAAAAAGTAGAATCTTTCGAGTAGGTGCCCAAGGCAAATTGCGATGATTCAATTTGAGCAGTTATGCTATCTATCATTTCTTTCTGTGAAACTAGTTTTTCTCTCAAGGCTTCTTGTTCTGAATTTAATGTATTAACCTTTGTAGTTAGTTGCTCAATTTCTATTTCAAATGCTTCAAAGTCAATTTTTGTGCAATTGAAGTCTAACTTTGATTCAAGTCTTTTTTTGGCTCTATCTAAAAAATTCATATCTTTTTTCAAATCATTGAGCTCAGTCTGCTTTTGTTTTTTTTCTGCGTTGAGGGAGTAATATTCTGGCGGTTTAATCCCAGAAAAATACTCAAGAATTGAAAGCACTGGAGCTTTATACTGTTGCAATCCAGCAAAAGTGTTCCAGTCATTGCCCCAACTGGAGTCTTGGTCAAGATAAAATGGCAAAAAGAAGCATTTAACATCTGCGTTTACTGTCTCAATATTTTTGTCAGTCAAAGGCAGATTGAAACCAGTTATAAGTGCAAATTCATTAGTCCAATCTTGATGGGAAACAGATGCTGCTAGAATTTCGCCGTCTGCATTAAACAGGGCCCTATTTCCATACTGATGGCAGACTTGGTATCTTATATCATCAATTCTCAAACTCACGATTGAAACAGTATTTTGATCCCAATACTCAAGTTTGCCATTTGCTTTAGCCCCTAAAGTCAAAAATAGTGTTTTCAGCAAACTTGATTTTCCAGTATGATTTCTACCTACTATCAGGTTCTTTTGAGGATGGAATTTTTCCTTTCTCGCTTTCTTCTCTCGATACGATACTAGAGTAATGTTTTCGAATATTAATTTTTTCATAAGATTTTGTCCGTAAGCTTCGAATTATCCTTCTTAGGCTTGGTTCACGCATAATTTTATTGTCCTCAACAGTATCTGTGCCTCAATATCAGACTTTTTTAAATCTTTGAATTTTGGTGATATGTGGGCAAAAGCGTTGGCTAAAAATTCAGAGATTTTTTTCATGTCCGGTTTTTTTGACAAGTAAGAGTCACAATGATCAATTAATTTTTCATCGGATTCTAACAAAGCATCGCTGACCTGCCTCTGGTAGAATCTAGTTGCACTTAATCTAATGGCTGTTACCTCCCAAAAATCAAACCTATCATTCTCTAGCTGTTTTAACCACAAATCAAGTATTTCGATAGGATCTGGAATTGTTTCAAGAGTGGAAAACGCTTTTGAAAGCTGTTTTTTGCTAAATCCATGCCTAGCTTTTAACTCATTAACGTCTTGACACCTATCTGTATTTCGACCTAATGGGGCTAATTGGGAGATTAAAGCGTCCAAAAAAGAACTCGCTTGATTTGCGTGTCGCGGAGATCTCATGCTGAGGAAACTAAATATATGCCCTATCATATGCTCTTTCATTCCATCTATATTGATTGGTACCTTTTCAAAATAGATTTTTTTTGAAAGTTGTTCCGCTTTTGCTTCACTGCAAACGGTTTTCATTGTATCTATCAATGCAGTTCTAAACTCTTCTTTGATATCGGAAATCGATGGCGAAAATGTTGTTGCGACATTTATGCCATCGACCAAGGGAATGTCACAGCCGCGATTAGAAACGAAATAACCTGCAACTTCAAGCTCTGTGATTGCTAACAATGAGGTATATAGTTTACCAATTGGACTAGAAAAAAAGTCATTCTTATTCTTTGGTTTTTTGGATGAAATTGTTGTGTTTGTAAGTTCATTCCAAGTCCACTCTTTTCGATCTTTCTTTTTTACCTGATAGAGTTTAAGAGATGTTGGGTTATTTTCACTGTTAATTTCTGCGACATCTTGCAAAGCTTCAACTAGAATTAGAAAATCTTCAACCCCCTGGGTCTCCAATTCAAGCATTCGGTATATTATCCAATATCTTTGGAAATCAACACCCTTCTGGTTATGGCTCCCTCCAGATTCAGATAAACCAGGACTATAAGCAATTCGAAGAAGCTCTTCCATGCCATTTTCAGCCATATAGTACCTCTTTGTTTTTTTGTGATCGTGACTGGTAAGAAACCATGAACAAAATTTCAGCAGTCGTTAGCAAAATAACTCAGTGTGACTGATCGAAATACAATCTTTCTAGAAAGCAATATTTTGCTCAGATGCTTGCCAAAATATTGTCTCTTATGGCCTCAGTAAATTCTTTACTTCTGACTGCATCTCGCTTGTTAATATTTGCTTTCTTTAAACATTCATCAATTGTTTTACATGCAACCGTGAAAAGTTTACTATAGGACTTCTCCTCTGAATAGAAATCTATAATAGATTCATAATTATAGCCGGCTTTGTTTTTTCTAAGAAGCTCATGATAATAGTGCGCAATATACAACAAATGATGTTTGAAGGGCTTAAATCTTGGTTCCAACCGACCACTTCTTAGTTCTCTTTCAAGCCTGTTTAATGCAAGACAAGAAATAAAGTATGATTCTTTTTTATCGTCAGCTCTAAACATTTTGTTCCGATTCGATTCCAGCAATTCACCATAATATCTGTGAGTGCTGTGTGGTTGAGCTAAGGTAGTTGAAACGTATGCCTTTATTTGAGCAGTTAAGGTCATAACTTGACCTGCAGGTACAGAAGGAACTCCTTCATACTGCTTAGATCTCCGCTCATAGAATATTGGATGCTTCATTTTTCCTGATCTAGCTTTGTAGTATTCTTCTAAATCCTTATGGAAAACTGTTAAGGATTCGAAAGCCTCGTCTGTAACAATTGTTTGTTTATTGGTTGCCTGTATAACTTTTGAAGAAATCTCTATATCTGTAGTTTCAATAACTTTTAAGACGACATGCGTATTTTCCAGTAAGTTCGCTTTATTTTCATACAAAATATGAGAAGTTTGGCATCCATTTACAATTTGGAAGTCAGTAAGTTTCATTTTGCTTCCAATGGGCTCAACTTTTTTGGCTATTATGGTAATTCCATTGTTAAGAATACCTAGTGCCGCTTGAAGTTCTGGGGTTTTGAGAGTTTTATCTATATCTTTATTAACTTTGTTCCTGCCTTGGAAGTCCCTAACATTTTCCTCAAATAGACTTTTTTGTAGTTCTCCATCAGAATCCATAATTAATTTTACAAATTCCTTCGCGGAAACACTTCCAATGAAAGATTGTCTTACTCCTTGAATATCTGGCAACGCAACATGATTATGAAAGTTTATTTCTTTAATTGTTTTTCTTCTTATCTCTCTGTAAGTCTCTTTAAGCTTGTCTGCATCAATATAATTAAACTTTATGCTTGAAAACAATCTTGAATCGTAAAAGTCCTTCAGCTCCCTTTCTACTCGACCAGTAATGGTTTCTGGTTCTTTCCATTGCCCAGTCGTAACAAAGTAAATGTCAAGTAGAGGGGCCGATTCAAGGTTTATAGTATTTTTGTAAACTTGATCCTTTGTTTTTCGAAGATTACTAATTTCCTCATTTTCAGGAATAGAGGGTGTCTTATCAAAAAAGCTTTTTAAACCAAAAATTAAAGAACCCACTTGGTCACCTTTAAATTTCGGTGAGTTTTTTGTTTGAATAAAGAGAAAACTGACATTTAGATAACCATTTCGATTTATCAGAAACTCAATTTCTTCTTGATTTTGGATTATATTGCCATTGACTATTATTGCAACTCCATCAAGACCAGAGTCGCTCCCCCCGCCGACAGAGATGCTTTCGACATCAAAATCTCTAGGATACTGTTTGGAAACAATACAGTAGTTTACGAATCTTTCGAAGCGCTCGTCTTCATTTTTATCTTCATACGAATATTCTTTAGTAAAGTCATCTAGGTAGCTTTTTAAAATCTGATCTTGCATAAAAATCCTTCTATAAACGAGTATTTTTTTTCCGCGTCGACGCACTTGTTAGACATAATTTTATTGACCGTATTTTTAGGGGACAGAGCTAACAAATATTGCATGAAGTGGACCAAAGGGGCCCTGTGCTATTCTTTCTTCTGTTCTATATTTAGGAGTTTTCCCCAGTTTAATTATCATTCGGTGGAGGCAATCAAGATAGCTGAAGTTGTTTTCTGGGACACCATCAACAAACTTCAGGGAGAGAATCTTTCCTGTGCAGGTTGGCAAGAATAGTGCTTTTTCAGGGATTCCCTGAACATTTTGATGAACTTCGATGTGATCCATGAAGTGCGACTTCAAAAAAGCAATCTCTATTGTTTCAGCCTTTAAAGCAAGGGTTTGAATAGAATGTTCTTCAATTTTGCCTTCATGGATGATTAGGACTTTGGCGTAGTGAGTAGGATCTCGGCCAAAGCTGCACAAGCTGGATGAGAATTTTGATGCTTCCTGAAGAGAAAGATTCGTTAAGGAAGGATCTTTAAGCTGGCAATCTAACCAGCTTGAGAGCACCTCGGTTGGTGCAGAAATTTCGCCAGGGTCCCGCTTTGCTGACTTGGGCGTTGAATCCAAGAAACCAATAAACTGGTTGGCGGAGCGCGCATGAATGGATGATGCCAAGCCGCCAATTGTTCTTATTGATAGAAAGTTCTGAGCTTCAGTTGGAACAGTGGAAATTGCAGCGAATCCAATGATCCTATTTCCATCAAAAACAGTGGTTAGACGCTTTGCCTCTTGCTTTATAAGGTCAGATATCTCTTGAGCTTGATACTTGGCAAACGAGATTCGCTTTAACCATGTCTCTGGGCAAAAATTGGGAGAACCTACTGGCTCAAGAGAAACGGCTTCCTTTCCCTCTCTGAGAATCTTGACTTGGACATCAATCCCTGCACAAATCGCGGCAATTGCGTCTGCTCCTTCTACAGTAATGCTCTTGGAGTTTGCAAGATTACGCTTTATCTCCCAGTTTTCAAATTGGCTAGCGAACTTACCCTTGAGTCGTAAGGCTATCTCAGTAGAAGTTTCAATGAACGAATAGTTACTCGGAAGGGCTTTTAGGATTGGGCGTAGAGAAAGCCCGCTCTTAAAATGAACTTGAACAACTTGGTGAATTCCTTCTGTCCAAGGCTTACTTGAAATCATGACCTCATCCGCAATCATGAAAACTGAGAAAAAACCTATGCCGTATTTTCCGATTGGTTGGAATTTAGAAGATCGAAGCCCAGGGAACTCACTATTAACCAGAGTGGATTTCCAAAAGCTTGTGCCAAAATCCAGAAAGGGGCCCTCAAGGACTCGCTTTGACATACCCACTCCGTTGTCCCGGATTACCAGCCAAGTTGCTCCTTCCTTAGTCATTGTTTCAATCTCAATTAATCCTTCAAAAGAGCCACTAATCACTCTTCGAGCAATAATGGCGTCCCGAGAGTTTTGGATTAGCTCCCGCAAAGAGATTTCCAGCCTGTCAGCAGATTCTCCGTAAAGATTCTCACCCCCAATTGAGGCAATCAGAGATTCAACATTGCTTACGTGTAAACGGGCCGAACAAGGTTGCCAGCCTTCAACCTGAATGTAATCTGTCATACTACCGGGGCTCCCAATACCTGAAATGGCTTTCGCCTTTAAGGCTGGTCCGGAAGGAGTTCTTGCCTTCAAAACAAAGTTCGAAGATTTAATCTCCTTGTCGGCCAAACATGCCGCATCATATGCGACCCACCATGCTTCCGACGAAGCTTCGGGGAATGCCTGAGTGGAAGTGAACATTAGGGAAGATCCTTCAAGATCATTCGGATCATAGTCTACGTGGCCCAAATGATTCTGCGCTATCCAGTGATTCAGGGAAATCCCTTGTCTCTTGATAAGTGCGTGAAGGAACAAAGGTGCCCGCTCACTTGAAATGTGTGTGGCATCGGCACAACGAAGAAGACAAGCAAGCTTTACTGGATCAATCGTCCAAGCCCTAGGGAATTGCCCCAAAGCAGCCCGTGGCTTTGGCAGACCATCTACGACTCTCTCAATATCCCAATGATGGCTCGCAGCAATTTTTCCAATAAGTTGTCCCAGATTGCTTCGTAGTTCTGGTGACTCGATTAAGAAAATTGGCTCTCCAGTTTCAGGGTTTTCCCAGTGCTTATTGCATAGGCCTTCAGCCTGCTTTGCATGAAGCAGTCTTAGCGCTGCAAAGTCAGCGACTTCCTCATGCTCATTTTGGCTCTTATTTCGCGAGGAATCAATTGATTCATGAAGTGCATCCCTCCAAGTTGTTGTGCTTCTTAACCCCGATTTTCCTCCCTCATATGCCTCGAAGCAAAGAGCTGAATCGTGAAGGAGAACAGCACCTCCAAAAACGAAGGCTTCCAAGGGGTTCATCGGATAGTCTGGGCCAGCAACTACACTTGCTGTCTCCCACAAAGCATCCAAATGGGAAATGTCATGAATTGTTAGACCAGGCAGCTGAGACTCAATCCTCGCTACTATTGATTTAACTGCTGCCCTGAATTTCCTCAATTGATCTCTGAGTTCTTCCTTATTTGCCTTAAATTCCTCTGCAGTGTCATTTGGAAAAGCTGTTCTCCAGAGGGATGTTTCTGCTATTCTTTCGAGGCTCAATGTTTCTCTCCTTTGTTGTCTTCAATTGTGTCTAACGACGGTCGTGACCGGAAAAACGAGACGGGCGCGGGTGTTGCGTAAGCAAGACCCGTGATCCGGCCGGTTTTTCCGCCTCGACGCAAATGTTAGAATTACGCAGTTGTGATCGAATTTTTTGCATTTTATTGTCTTAATTTTGTCCTAAATCTGCCCTAAATTTGTCCTCATTGTCCTATTTTGTCTTGAAAAAAG
>OFEK01002306.1_pt1 | contig 10658 bp, 6 predicted proteins | sample 1521131 | NCBI WGS metagenome assembly OFEK01 (sample SAMN05720209, study PRJEB24109) | activated sludge metagenome | isolation source: Anaerobic digester | place: China | collected 2015-12-16
CGGCCTGTTCTCGGGCCTGCTGACCACGTACTACGCGCTGCTGGGCGTCAAGGCCCGGGACACGCTGCTGGGCAACGACGTGATCATCCCGAACTGCGGCACCAACCCCTGCCAGGCCAACCTGACCGGCGCCGCCGGCATCGCGAAGGTCAGCGTGCTGCCCGCCGAGATCGACTTCGGCGTCAACACGATCGGCTGCTGCTCGCAGACCTACAACGTGTGCGTGTACAACTCGGGCAGCGCGCCGCTGAAGATCAACGACATCCAGCTCAAGGGCTGCACGCCGGAATTCCGCGTCGTCAACGTGCCCAAGCTGCCCAAGTCGGTGCTGGCGGGCGGCACGCCGGTGTGCATCCAGACGGTCTACCGGCCGCAGGACCTGGGCCCGGACCAGTGCCAGATGCACATCGCGGTGACCGACAACGAGTCGCCGACCGTCACGATCCCCTTGCGCGGCGAAGGCACCTACGAGACCGAGCAGATCGACGAGTTCAAGCAGCTCTCGGGCCAGGAGGTCGACATCCTGTACGTCGTCGACGAGTCGGGCTCGATGTGCGAGGAGCAGGACCGGCTGGCCCAGTCCTTCTCGCAGTTCATCCAGCACGCGGGCGTCTGGAACAACGACTACCACATCGGCGTGGTCACGACGAACGTCGTCGACGAGGCCGTCTTCGGCAAGCTGAACTCCGGCGACGCCAAGCTGACGCCGAAGTTCATGACGCCGACCAGCGGCGGCAACTTCAGCAAGCTGGTCAACGTCGGCTGCGAGGGCGACGGTGCCCAGGAGGCGGGCCTGCAGGCGGCCCAGGCCGCGCTGTCGGCGCCGCTGACCACCGACACGGGCATCTCGTGCGCGTCGGACGCGACCTGCAAGAACGACCCGAACATCTGCCCCGACCCGGCGACGTGCGGGTACGCCTGCGTCGACGGCACCTGCGGCGGCTGGAACCGCGGCTTCCTGCGCGAAGACGCCCAGCTGGAGATCGTCGCCCTGTCGGACGAGGAGGACCAGTCGTCCGCGGCGATCGCGTTCTACGTCGACTTCCTGAAGAACCTGAAGGGCTGGTACAACGTCAACATGATGCACTTCAACGCCATCGTCGGCGTCAAGGGCGTCCCGGCCAGCAGCAGCGAGGGCGCGTGCGTGGCGTCGGACGGCGGCACCGCGGCCGAGGGCAAGCGCTACATCGAGGTCGCGAACCAGACCGGCGGCCTGGTCGGGTCGATCTGCGAGTCGTCGTTCGCCCCGATCATGAACGAGATCGGCGAGATCACGTTCGTGCCCAAGGTGCAGTTCTTCCTGTCGCGCCTGGCGGACCCGGCCAGCATCGAGCTGAAGGTCAACGGCACCAAGTGCACGTCCGGCTGGCGGTACGACGCCCCGTCGAACTCGATCATCTTCGAGCTGGACGGCGCCTGCATGCCCGAGGCCGAGGACGACATCTGGATCAAGTACCAGACCCTGTGCCTGAAGTGCTGACGATTCGAGCCCTTCCGACCGGACGCACCCCCCGCTGACCGAATCCCCCCGCAACGCTTGTTTCGCATCTCGCGCAACGCGTCATCGTGCGCTACAGTCCGGCCCTCGACGGAGGCGAACATGCGACGATCCCGCGCGCTCGCGATGACGCTGGTGGTGCTGTCGGCCCTGGCGGGCCTGTCGTGCACGGCGTCCCGGTTCATCGGGTACACGATCTCCCCCGACGCCCCGGACCCACGCGGCAGCGTCGTGCTGCCGGGGCTGGCCCAGCCGGTCACGGTCACCTACGACCGCCACCACGTGCCCCACATCGTCGCGCAGACCGAGGCCGACCTGTGGTTCGCGGTGGGCTGGGTCCAGGCGCGCGACCGCCTGTTCCAGATGGACATGCTGCGGCGGATGGCGTCCGGCCGCGTCAGCGAGCTGTTCGGGGCCCAGACGGCGCCCGACGGCATGCCGTTCGCCGACACGCTGGGCATGGACCGGTTCTTCCGGGTGATGGGGCTGGGCCAGCAGGCGGCGGCCTCGGCGGCGCGGCTGGGACCGGAAAGCCGCGCGCTGGGCGACGCGTACATCGCGGGCATCAACGCGTGGATCCGCGACGCCGACCCGCTGCCGATCGAGTACCGGCTGCTGGGCGAGATCCCGGCGCCCTGGGTGCCGGTCGACGCGTTGACGGTCGCGCGGCTGACGGACTTCCAGCTTTCGGCCAACCTGGCGTTCGAGCTGCTGCGCTTCCTGCTGCGCGCCGAGCTGGGACCCGAGATGCAGGCCGAGATCTACCCGTCCACGCCGCCCGACGGCCCGTACATCGTCGAGCGTGCCGACCGCGACTTCCGCGCCATGCCCCGGGTCGCCGGCGCGGGCGCGAACGCCGATCCGCTGGACCGCGCCGACGTCGACCCGTCGGCCTGGGCGCCGGCGGCGGCGGCGTTCCTGGACCTGCTGGCCCGGGTCCAGCAGGACGCGCGGCCCTACGTCAGCCCCGCGGCCTCGAACAGCTGGGTCGTCGCGGGCAGCCGGACGGCCGACGGCAAGCCGATCCTGGCGAACGACCCGCACCTGCTGCACGGCGCGCCGTCGGTGTTCTACCTGATGCACCTGAAGGCCCCGGGCATCGACGCGATCGGGGCCTCGCTGCCCGGCACGCCGGTCCTGTCGCTGGGGCGCAACCGCCACATCGGCTGGGCGCCCACGAACACGTTCGCCGACGTCCAGGACGTCTACCTGGAGCGGCTGGACCCGGCCGATCCGACGCGCTACGTCACGCCGTCCGGCACCGAGCCGTTCCGGATCGAGCACCACGTGATCCGCGAGAAGACCGGCGACGGGAAATACCGGGAGCACGCGTTCGACCTGCGCTACACGCGGAACGGCCCCGTGCTGAACGACGCCCTGATCGCCGGCTTCCCGGCCGACGCGCCGCCGCTGACGCTGAAGACCAACGCGGTGTGGCCGTCGGACGAGCTGGCCGCGATGGTCCGCGCGGCGAAGGCGGACAGCGTCCAGGGCTTCTTCCAGGCGCTGTCGACGTGGGGCTCGCCGATCCAGAACTGGATCGCCGCCGACGACGCGGGCCACATCGGGTACTTCCCGATGGGCTACGTGCCGCTGCGCGTCGGCTTCGACGGCACCGTGCCCGTGCCCGGCTGGACCGACGAGTTCGCGTGGCGGGGCCACATCCCGTTCGACCGGTTGCCCACGCTGTTCGACCCGCCGTCGGGCATGATCGTCACCGCGAACAACCAGGTGGTGCCGCCCGCCGAGTACCCCTACCCCTACAGCATCGACACGATGCAGGGCTACCGCGCGGCGCGGATCCGCGAGGTGCTGGCGTCCCGGACCGACTGGACCGCCGACGACATGCGCGAACTGCAGACGGACGCGTACGCGAAGCAGGCCGACCGGCTGCTGCCGTCGCTGCTGGCCGCGCTGGCGGACGCGCCGCTGGACGCGCGCGAACGCGAGGCCCTGGCGGCGCTGGGGTCGTGGGACCGGGTCGCGGGGACGGACTCGATCGGGGCGTCCGTGTTCTACGCGACCTACCGCGAGGCGTGGCGGCTGACGCTTCAGGACGACATGCCCGACCTGTTCCACCGGCTGGTCAAGGTGTTCTCGTACACGTACGGGTTCTTCGACCGGCTGTGGGCCGAGGTGCCGAACGCGCGCGTGTTCGACCGCAAGGACACGCCGCAGGTCGAGGACCGCGACGCGATCCTGCGCCAGGCGTTTTCCGCGGCGGTGGGCAACCTGTCCAAGGCGCTGGGCGGCAAGGTCGCGAAGTGGACCTGGGGCCGGCTGCACACCGTGACGTTCCATCACCCGTTCGGGGAATCGGCGAACGGCGGCTTCGACGACGGGCCGCACCCGATCCCGGGCGCGTGGGACACGGTGTGGGCGGCCGGCTTCGCGCTCTGGTCGAAGGACTACGACTTCCCGGTCATCGAGGGGCCGGCAATGCGCCACGTGCTGGACTTCGGGGCGCCCGAGCGGTCCCGGTTCGTGCCGGACCTGGGGCAGTCGGGCTGGCCGAAGACCGAGGGCTACGGCAACGCGGTCCAGGACTGGCTGCACGGCCGGCTGTGGTCGCTGTCGCAGGATCCGACGGTGTACCAGCCGGACGCGCTGGGGACGCTGACGCTGGTGCCCGCGCCCTGAACCGGCAGCGGGCCGGGACGCGCGGCGCGCGGGGCCCGGTCAACTGCAGCCGCCCTTCGCCGCCGCCTTCTTCTGCAGCTTGACCTTGCGCTCGAACGGCACGGCCGGGGGCTCGGGCGCGCGCGTCCCCGCGGCCGAGTGCGCGGCCGAGTCCGGGTGCGCGCTGAGATAGCAGTCCGGCGGCAGTTCCTTGTGGCGGACCTCCGGGTACGCCGCGTTGCAGCAGTCGCCGACGGCCCGGTGGAACGCGAACGCGGGCTCCTCGACGGCGCGCGACCCGGTCCGGGGCGTCGCCAGGCACGGCGGCGGCGGGAACAGCGCCAGCCACCGGTTGATGCCGCCCTCGACGACGTAGACGTTGGGAACGCCCTGGGCCGCCAGCAGACGCCAGCCCTCGGCCGCCAGCGCGTCGTCGTTGGACACCGTGAACAGCACCGTGTTCGCCGGCAGCGCCTTCAGCGACTTGACGTACCCGGGATCGCGCAGGCGCTCGATGGGCACGCGCGTCGCGTTGCGCAGGTGGAACAGGTTGAAGTGGCGCTCGGGCCTCAGGTCCAGCACCCGGACGTACACCGCGGTGTCCTGCGTCAGTTCGGCGACCTCCATCGGGTGCACGTACACCGCGCGGTCGTCCAGCCGGGGCTGCAGCACGTCCGCCTTCAGGTCCCAGCGGCGTGCGGCGTCGGGCTGGCCGATCCACGCCGCGGCGCCCGCCAGCGCGAACAGCGTCCCGCCGAACACCCACGCCATCGGCCGGCGCGGCAGGAACCGCAGGTCGCGCGCAGGCACGCCGCGGCCGAACAGGTCCTCCAGCAGTTCGCCGCCCAGGAACATGAACAGCGCCATCGCGACGACGCCCAGCAGCACGACGCCGGTGTCCACGCCGAACAGCTCGGACAGCGTGAACCGCCCCATCGCGGTGGCGTTGAAGAAGCCGTCGAACAGGCCCACGGTCTCGCCGAACGCGTAGATGCCGAACGCCACGCCCAGCGCGAACACGATGCCGTCGATCTTCAGCGTGGACGCCGCGACCAGCGACGTGCCGGGACAGAACCCCCCGATGATGAAGCCGACGCCCATGATCAGCCCGCCGACGATGCCCGGCAGCAGGTAGGTCGGGTTGACGAACACCTGCTCGAAGTCCAGCCACCCCAGCGCGGAGGTCAGGCCGATCAGCGTGCCCGCGACGACGATGCCGGTGAACATCACCTTCAGGACGGTCACGTCCTTGAAGTAGAACTGGGCCGCCAGCTTGCGCGAGTCGCCGAAGCCGGACATCTCGAGGGCGGCGCCGAACCCCATGCCGATCCCCAGCGGCACCAGGTAGGACAGCCAGGTCCCCCAGTCCGCGGTCAGGTGCAACGGTCCCATGTCGCCCTCCTAGTTCCACAGCCGGCGCACGGCGTGCGCCAGCAGGTAGCCCCCGGCGAAGACCGCCAGCATGAACGCCCAGGACCCCACCGACAGCACCGCGCCGCCGCTGAGGGCCTGGCCGGACGTGCAGCCGCGGGCCAGGCGCGCGCCGTAGCCCATGATGGCGCCGCCGGCGAAGGCCGCGACCAGGCGCATCGCGTTGGACACGTGCGGGCCGCGCCGGATCTCGGGGCGGACGCGCCCGAAGGCCAGGCCGGAGGCCAGGCCGCCCAGCAGCGTGCCCGCCAGCATCCAGATCGACGGGTCGTCCAGCGCGTTGCGGTCGCCGCCGCCCAGCGCCGCGAAGTACGCGACGCGGTCGACGTGGCGCGGCGCGACCAGGTCCAGGGCCGCCACCTGGACGCGATTGACCGCGCCCGAGGCCCCCAGGCCGCCGCCGGTCAGGAAGAAGGCCAGGAACAGCACGACCCCCAGGATCGTCCCGCCCAGGTAGGGATTGATGTAGGGCTTCGCCGTCATCGCTCGACCTCCGCGTCGATCGTGTCCCAGCCGCCGACCATCGCCCGCAGGTTCGCGGTCGGCGTGTGGCCGGTCGTCGTCAGGTACACGTGCGCCACCAGGAACGCCAGGAACAGCCACGAGCCCAGGTTGTGCACCGGCCCCACCACGGACAGCCCGCCGATCGGCGCCAGCAGGTCGGGCGCGACGCCGCCGACCCACAGCAGGATCCCCGTGATCACCTGCAGCGGGAACAGCACGTTCAGCAGGCCGGCGTAGGTCACCTGCTGCAGGGGGTTCAGCTTCCGGTCGGGGCTCTTGGCGGTCGGGTGGGCCGCCCCGGCGAAGATCCCCCGCGTGTAGTACAGCGCCTGCGCGACGATCCGGCGCGCGAAGCCGTCCGGGTGCGGCAGGTACTGGCGAATCTCGCCGGTCGTCACGTGGTAGAACAGCGACAGTGCCGCGTTCAGGATCAGCAGCGCCGCCGCGACGTTGTGGATGGCCACCGCCGCCGGGAACGCCAGCAGGCCGGATTCCGACGGGAAGTGGATGTGCAGGCCGGTGATCAGCAGCGCCACGACGCACGCGGCCATCGTCCAGTGCCAGATGCGCTCGTACACGCCGTACATGTAGACCCGGCGGCCGGACGCGCCGTGCCGGGCCCGGGGTCGCCGGCGGGCATGCGCGAGCCGCAGTCCCCCGTGGACCGCGACGGCGGCGACGGTGAACCCGAACAGCCCGAAGCCCAGCATGTCGGTCCACGAACGACGGTGATGCCCCAGCACGTAGGCGCCCGCGGCGTCCACCGCGCCCGACAGCACCAGGCGATCGCCCTCGACGCGGACCGATCGGCCGGCCAGCGCGTGCGCGTCGTCGGGGGCGGGGACCGGCACCACGCCGCCGGGGAACGGGCCGTCCGCCAGCGCGACCGGCTCGTTGAACCGCGACTGCGGCGCGTGGCACGAATCGCAGGCGGCTGCCGTCCGGTCCCCGCGGACGATGCCGTGGCGGACCGGGTGGGCGACGACCTGGCCGCGGATGCGCGGGGCGTCGACGCCCAGGGCGATCAGCCGATCGCGCACCAGCGCCTCGGCGGCGCCCGACAGCACCAGTTCGGCGTCCGACAGGCGGCCGTCGCGATCGCCGTCCAGCGCCGCAACGACCTCGGGCCGGTGCGCGCCGGCGTCGTCCAGGAACGCCCGCCGCACCAGGGCGGGGTCCACCGGCCTGCCTTCCGCGCCCGAGACCCAGGCCCACTCGGCGACCGGGTTGAACGGCGCGAACCGGCCTTCGCCGGCGTCGGCCGCGGCCCGGTCGCGCCCCAGGAACGGCCGGTGACCCGCCACGTACCAGGGGTTGGGGGCGCGGAACTCGGCCGCCTCGACGCCGCGGAACGACATCCGGGGCCCGCCCTCGGCGGTCACCACCGTCCGGTCCACCGACCGCAGCGCGGGCGCGAACAGCGCCGGGGTATGGCAGGACTGGCAGGCCAGCGCGGCCATGTGGCGTTCGGGGTACGGCAGCCGGTCGTGGACGCCCGACGGGTCGTGGCAGTCGACGCACGCCGCCGCGCGGAACCGGTGGTCCGGGCGCTTCAGGTACGCCGACAGCGCCAGCGCGCGCGGGTCCTCCTTCAGGTGCACCGGGGCGCGCTTGGCCCACTTGGCCTTCTGGGGATGGTTCGCCGCGAAGTGGCAGTCGGCGCATTGCAGCCCGCGGGCGGCATGCACGTCCCACGGCCGGTCCTGCGCGTCCTTGTCCACCAGGTTCAGGAACGACGCGGACACCAGGTGCGGCGCGTACACCTCGCCGGTGCGCAGCGTCCCGCCCGTCGGCCCGCGCTCGTCGCCGGCCAGCAGGACCGGCGGGACCTCCAGCGCGCCCGGCCCCTCGTGGACCAGCCCGTGGCACGAACCGCAACTGGCGGACGAAGGCGGCGCCATGGGCATCCGGATGCGTCCCGCCTCGTCGTATGGCAGCGACGCCACCGTGTCGCGCCCGCCGCGCAGGTGGCACGTCAGGCAGTCGACCTCGACGTGGCGGCGGTGGTGGGCGCTGTTCGCGCGGATGTACGCCGTGTCGTGGCATTCGCCGCAGGTCCGGTCCAGGTCGAACGCCGTGGCGCGGTCCGGGACCGGCGTCCCCCCGGCGTCGCGCAGGAAGAACGCCGGGTGCATCTCGTTGACCGGCAGCGGCGGCAGGGCCGCCTGCTGCGCGGCGGGGTCGGCCGGCGCGTCCGCGGCGGATCCGGCCACGGATGCCGCGGGGTCGGTCGCCGGCCCGGGCGCATCCGCCGTCGCCGCCTCGGGCGTGGTCGTCGCGCCGTCGGACGCAACCGCGGCAGGTGCCGTCGCCGGTGCGGCAGGGCCGGCCCCACCTTCCCGCTGCCCGGCGCGCGCCGCCGTCCCGCCCGCGATCACCGCGGCCGCCAGGACGGCGGCCATCGTCCAGGTCGTCTTCATTCGGCCCTCCCCCCGGCAGCCATCGGATCCGCGTCGTAGCCCAGCGCCTGCCAGTCCATCCGCCCGCCCGGCGCGTGGCAGTCCGCGCACCGCAGCGCCTGGTCCTTCGGCGCGACCATGTGGGCCAGCGGCCAGTGCATCCGCGTCCGGGCGAAGCCCACCTCGCCGCTGAACTCCATGCCGACGATCCGCGCCCCCAGCGCCATCGCCTTGGTCCAGTCGAAGTCGTGCCAGTAGCCGCCCTCGCCGGCGGTCACCGGGGGCAGCAGCCGCTTCCTGCCCCGGTCGTAGGGCTGGCTCGCCAGGTGCACCTTGAACGGCCAGATCTTCGCGCCCGGCGTCCCGCGGCCGCCCCGGGGCCGGTTCAGGTCGGTCACGCCGCCCTCGACGATCGGGTCGCCCAGCAGGTAGCGGTCGACGGTCATGTCGAACCACAGGTACTCGGGCTTCACGCCCTTCTCGTAGGTGAACTCGCCCTTGATCTTCAGGTAGTGGTGCGGGTCGTCCGGACGCCCGTCGTCGCCCGCCTTGGACCAGTCCCACACCATCTTGGTCGGGACGCTGTTCGCGAACGTCGGGATGTGGCAGGTCTGGCAGGCGACGCGGGCGGTGTGGTCGTCGAGCCGCGGGTCCGCGTGCGGCGTGCCGGCGTGGCAGTCCGTGCACCCGATGCCGTTGTCGTGGTTGACGCTGACCGAGAACGCCTTGCCGCGGATGTCGTGGCCCTTCCCGCCGTGGCAGTCGATGCAGAGCATGTCGTGGCGCCCCATGTGGACGTCGTCGTTCTCGTCGGGGTTGTCGAGCGTGGCGTCCAGATCGCCGTGCTTGACGCCCAGCCCGCCGCCGCCGAAGTGGTGGCAGCCGCCGCAGTTGTCGCGGCGCGGGTATCCGACGCTGCGCGCCACGGCCTGCAGGTCGACATCCTTCCCGGGGAGCCCGCCGTCGCCCTTGCGGTAGGTCCCGGTGCGCTCGTGGCACACCAGGCAGTCCACGTTCTCGGGGTTGCCGAAGTCGTACGCGGCGTCCGTCCAGCCGTAGCCCGCGTGGCAGCGCGTGCACGACGGCCAGTTCCCCTGGATCCCGATGCAGAAGTTGTTGATCAGGTTCTTCTTGCCGATCCGGATCGTCTCGCCGGTCCGCGGGTCCCGGGCCGTGTCGCCGACCCACTGGAAGTGGGCCGTGGCCTGGACCTCGCGCGCCGATTCCGGATGGCAGTCCAGGCAGGCGCGGGTCACGTCCTGGCCCGTGGCCAGCGGTTTCGGGAAGAACGCCGCGTGGTCCAGGTGCGCCCGATGCCCCGGGATCGCGTCCCGGGGGTCCACGGGCCCGTCGCGTCCCGCCAACGCCAGGGCGATCCCGGCGGCGACCGCCGCCGCGACCGCGACGACCAGGATCCGCTTGATCCGCTTCCGTCCCATGCCGACCTCCCTCGTCGCCCGATCCGTCCACCCGTCACGGCGCGCAGTGCGCCTCGAAGCAGTCCACCAGGTTGCGCAGCATCGGCTCGGCCAGCGAATACGTGGCGTTGCCCCCGCTGCGATCGACGGCCACCAGTCCCAGCATCCGCAGGGGCGCCAGGTGCTGCGACACCGCGCTCTGGCGCTCGGCCAGCGTCGCCGCCATCTCGTTGACGTTGTGGGGCCGGTCGCACAGCAGCACGATGATGCGGAAGCGCAGCGGGTGCGCCACGCCCTTCATCACCGCCATGATCCGTTCCAGTCGCGCCGCCGGTATCTGGTCGACCTTCGATATTGCCATATTGCAATCTCCGAATACGGCGCATTGATACGCCCCGACGCACCGCGTGTCAACGGTTTCCTGCATCCGGACCCCCCGGACGACATCGCCGGTGAAACGATCGCGCACCGGAAGCGATAGGAGGGCGACTCGAACGAGGCGACCGCCATGTCCGCCCGTCCCGCCGTCCCCCGCCGCGAGCCGTCCCGCGCACCCCTGGTGGCCGCGATGGCCTTGCTGCTGTTCCTGCTGCGCGCGCTGGCGCTGGCGCCCCTGCTGGCCGCCGGCGGGTGCGCGCCCGCGCCCGGCGCGGCCCCGTGCCCGGCGGGGAGCGGGACGGTCCTGTGCGCGCCGGACCCCGGCGCGCCGGACGGCGACCCGGATGCGACGGCATCGGTGACGTCGGACACGACGCCCGGCGCGCCCGCCGCCGACGTCCCGGCACCGAC
>OFEK01002309.1_pt1 | contig 10647 bp, 7 predicted proteins | sample 1521131 | NCBI WGS metagenome assembly OFEK01 (sample SAMN05720209, study PRJEB24109) | activated sludge metagenome | isolation source: Anaerobic digester | place: China | collected 2015-12-16
GAGGTGCTCTCTGATGTATTCAACCGCGGGGACCCTATCCAGGGGCCCGAGGTCGAGACTCTTCGCTCGTAGTGTAAGGAGACCAAGACGTACCTTGTCGGTGAACGAGAGATGAGGGTAACGGAGGATCTCGACCGGGCTTGTCAGCGGGTGGATCGTTCCATCCACGCAATATCCAGTAGAACCGTTGAGCCACTCGAGGCGGCCTGAAAGACCGAGGTCCCTGAGGAGGGAGAAAAGATGTTCATCGCCGGCGAAGCAATGGTGGTAATAGCGCTCGATCCAGTAGTCCTCTCGTTCATAAGAAGCCAGGCACCCACCTAGAGAGGGCCTGCTCTCGAATATCGTGACTGCAGAGGTATTGGAGAGCGTTTGGGCGGCCGTTAGTCCCGAAAGGCCCCCTCCGATGATGCAAACATGCATAGTTAACAAGTTGTATCTATTTAAGAAGGTGTTAATAAACTAAGTGATTGACACATTTACTGTAAAACAGGATTAACTCTAAATTAAACCGGCTTTTAGACAAAAGGAATACAGAGCCGCGAATATTTTCCGAAAAAGATCTAATACCCTTGAACCCTAGAATCCTGACTTCCCGGCAGTTAAGCGCATAGTCCCAACTTCTCAAGGATCGTCCTCTGCCTGCGTGAGAGTTCCGTCACCATGGTCTCGCCATTGGCGAGTCTGATCTTCTTAATCTTGGCCAGTTCCAGCAACATCCCTTCAAGCGTATAGTCTTCCATCAGACCCGCCTCCTTCATCCATTTCAGCAGTCGCATCCTCAGGATCAGGCTGATGAACGTCACAAAAAGGAATCCCCTCATCGAAGACTCGTTCTTCGCATTGAGGGGCAACACCTGAATATCCTGCTTCAACGTTCGGAACGCCTTCTCCACAGCATCGCGCTCCCGGTACACGGTGAGACACTCCTGCCAGTCGAGCGAACTGTGGGCGAGAATGATCTGTTTCCCCATCCGGTTTACTCGCTGTGAGACCGCGTTCTTCCGGATCTCGACCTGGAAGCGATCCTCAACTACCTGCCACGAAAAGTAGTTCGCCATCTTTCCCGCCCGCTCCTTGAATACCTCTTCCGGCCTGCGCCACCGCGGTATCCGACTCGATTCAAGCTTCGCTTTGAGGTCATGCAGGCGGATGTAGAACAGGTTGCGTTCCGTCTGCTCTCGTTTCAGATCGTAATAACAGAATCCAGATACCGGAATCTCCAGAATCGTCAGGGTAACCGGTTTCACGAAGATCGGATCCTGCTGGTACATCTGCAGATACTGCGGGTTTTCCAGATCGCGCTGTGCTTCTGTCAGCACTTCCTTTACCTGTTTGAGGGTGAGCGGGGCCGGGATGACAAAGGATATCCCTTCCTGGAGGAGTTCTTCCAGGTTTCCCTGGCTGAAGAATCCGCGATCGAGAACCAGGGAATACTCATGGATGCCATGCGCGCCGAGTCGCTGGACGGTGTTTTTCAGGGTGACAACGTCGACGATGCTGCCGGGATAGATATCGTACATGACCGGAATTGCATGTTGCGTATCGAAGATGAGCGAAAAATTGATCTGCGGCAGATCCAGACCGTCCCGGTTATAGCCGTGTTCGAGGAGCGGGATGAGGTGGGTGTAACTGGACAGGCTGGTGATGTCATAGATCAGGATTGAGTCGGTACCGATGCCCCTGAGGAGGGACGTCATGAATGCATCAGGAACCCCGCTTTCACCGATCTCGGCGAGGAGTTCGCTGATCCGCTGACTGGAAAGGGGGAGGTCGGGATTCGTCAGGAAGAGTGAGGTATCCTCGTACCAGGAAGCAACCAGGTGTATGGCCAGCGGCCGCACCACTCGATTCATGGATAACGTTAAAATGACATTGATTTCGATCTCGCTCGTCAAGGCTGAGAGATAATCATCCAGGTGAAGATCCCTGATGATTGCAAGGAGGGGCAGAAAAGGACCGTGAGAATGGGCATTGGTGGGGACAGATGCGATGGAGGCGCTGGCCGTTGCGGTTCTTACTTTGACCGGTTTACCGTCGATATTTTTCCCGAGATAGCGGGATTTATGCCGGATCTGCTTTGTTTCGGGATCGTAGTAGGGCGTGTCTTCGTACCAGTATTCTTTCCCTTTGATACGTTTGATCCGGACGAGGGGTTTCATGTGCTTAATAAATAAGCACATTATGGATATTAGTATCTTGCGATTGAACGAGCAGATTGAGAATGCGGGAATTAAAATGCAATTATAATGCGCTTAAAGAACGGGAACTCAGGTAGAATAGGGTCGTCTCTTATGGGCATCAGGGCGTCCAGAAGTTATCAGGTCGCGAAGGAGGAGGATAATCCCTCCTCCGCAAGAGGCTCAGGGATTACCTCAAATATTATTGTTCTATCATTTTCATATGCGGTTTTGGTGTAATCGTTCTTTCTTAGTGTTGTTATGAGATCTCCTGTATGATCAGATTTGACAATAAAAAGATATGTAAAATATGTCCCATAGTTGTTTGCAATTTTCTCACTTGAACTAATGTCACCTTTTTTTAATTGCTCAATGATCGTGCTGCTCACTGCACTGATCTTACTAAGATTCCCGTTCCATTCGCTCCCATAACCTACATTAATTACTGGCTTCTGTACTAATACTGGCAGCCAATCTCCAACCCACCAAAGATTATAATCTCCCACAACGAAGAAACGACTATCTTCGTTGGAATTATCCCTGGCCCATGATATGGCTGAAAAACTGTCTATCTCTACATCACGTAGTTCACTGTATGAGACAGGGACAGTGGTATAGTGAAATCCAGTATTGTAATATAACGCGGTACCTGCCCCGTGGATACAGATAAGGATAATGAGTATACTTGCAAGTAGATTGCACCCTCTTTTTGAACCTTCAACAAAGTTTAAAGAAGGTAAAATTACCTTTAGCAACCCAATTGTCATTAAAAATGAGGCAACGATGGGAACTATATAGCCAATCTCTCCTGCAAGGAAAACCAAAATAAACCATACGGGGAGTAGCCACTTTCTTAATATAAGGCAGTATGTAAACCCCAATAGTACAAGAGCGGCTCCGAATAGCCAGCCACAACCGGCGTTAAACCCGAGGATTTTTATCAAATACCCTAGAATACTTGTATTTTTCACCAGGATACCGTTAATTATTGCACCAATTCCGTGGAAATAAACCACCGCCATCCACCATGGAGCACTGATAATTGCGCCGATTATCGACACTGAAATGATAGTCTTCACTGCAGGAATAATATCTTCTTTAAACAACGGGACGATTACTAAAGTTATCGCAAATGCCAACGCTCCCCCAGGACTTCCGAGGGTAATTAGGCCAAATAAAATGCCAGATAATATGCAATATTCATACTTCTTCCCCCTATACATTCTGAATAAAGCAATAACTCCAAATAGAAAGAGCATCGTTCCGAAACTTTCGACTAATCCTTCTCCAGGAGTTAATTCAGAAAAGGCTTGTGGGAGGACGCAATACAAAAATGTACTGATTAGCACAATGTTTTTATTTTCGAAAAGATCATTCGCAAATATGAAAAATAATATTATAGACACTATTGAAAATAACGTAGGTAAATATATGTGCAAAAGGAAAGGAGATATATTCAGACCTGCTGCGATAAATGCAATAAGATAAAACACAAGTGGGTTATAAGCAAACGGTACGCCAGATGAAGAATAATATGGAATATCTATCGGATAACGAAAATCGTTCTCAAGAATCATAGTTGAGAAAGCGTAATACAAACCTCCTCCATTGTATGGTATTTCATGTGGAAGACCAAGTAGCAATAAAGGCATTGACCTAATAATTACCCCAGCCAAGAAAACGAACCCAACTATCAATATATAGTGATTCTTATAGCGCTGTTCAATACGCCTGGATAAGTTACAAAGGGAATTGTAGAGTGTTTCTGTTCTATTAAAATTATATTTCATTGTCATCGAGAGGATTATTAAAATAATGATGTATAGGCTTTCGCATTTGATTAGAAATATTTACTTTCTATTTTGGTATTTCTCCAGATTATCAATGGCTCTTCTGTTAATTCCTACCATAATAACCACGCCTCTACGCCAAGAACAGGAAATAACGAGGATTCCTCCCACATGAGTGAGGGGGTCCTCCGGGTGTGGGCGGACGTAGTGGATGTGGAGGCGTGGGATTACAGTGGAGTTTGTCTTTCTGGTGAATAGGAGGGGGATAAGCGTCGGCATGCGTAAAAATAATGTACATTTTCCCTGTAATGCATTGGTTTGAAAAACACCTTCTTTCACTCGAAAACTAATGTGCTTTTGCACCCAGTTCCTCCAACCTTGCGGCGAACATCGTCATTGGCGCCCTTGTAACCCCTACTTTATCCTGAGAGAAAGGAGAAGAGCATGTCCTCAGAAGCCTTCATGCATGCGGACGAGACATAACATCACGAACCTGAGGATCCTTGATGTATATTGCTACATAATACAACGCAATGAGCACACAGGAGATTATGAAGATGCTTAAGTGACTCACTGTCATGAACTTGATAAAAATAAGCACACACAACCCCGGCACGGAAAAAGCAAAGATATGAACAAAACTCTGGATAATATCTCCCACAGTAACCCCAGCTTTTTTGATGAGGTATAGACAGAACGTACCGTAAACCACCACACCGGAGAATGAAAAGAGAGCAAGTGCAAGGTACACACTACCGACTATCCCACCTATAAGGAGCGAAATAAAACGAGTGGAGAGATTCACGATATTGAACCCCCACCCCAATTTTTGCTTCTCAAGGACGACGTAAATCGTACTCAAGGGTGAGTAAAGGAACCAGAAGATGATCCATATACTTAAGATCTGAATGTAAATCCCTGCTTCGCCCCAATTTTCTCCAAACACGAAACTAAATAGTTCCGGCCCAACCACTGCCAATAGCATAACAGGAAAGACTATTATTTTCAGGAGCATCTCTGCTATGATCTGCACTAAAGAGGCAAGATTGCCAGACTTACGCGCTTCCGCAGCCCGCTGGAAGAAGACCTGTGCTATTGCACCACCGATCAGACTCATCGGGAGCTGCAGGACGGTCATGCCCAATGCGTAAAAACCCACCACAACCGGCGAAAAGAACGCAGACAGAAGAAACGCCGGCAGCTGCCATGAAACTGTGTTCATCAGGGCCGAGCTGCTGTCGATCAGGGGGAAATTTTTGTACCGCTTCAGCCCCTCCACCATCCCCCTCCACGAGATACTCCTGCGCAAGAGCGCATGATCATCCCGCCAGATCTGGCCGCCGAGAACCCCGGTGGAGATAGATATTCCTACCAGGTTCGCGCCAATGAGGCTCCCTCCTGTCGTATACCCGGCAAACCCCGCTCCCAACTGTGTGGCTTTTGTGGCAAGCGAACTGGTGACCTGGGCAACCGAGAGTCGCCCAAAATGCCGGGTGCGCGAATTCCAGTAATTCAGCGCGAGGAAGACCCCGCTGATGAAGACAATCGGCGGAACCAGGATAAGGTAGGGGCCAAGCCCGGGCGCCCTGAGCAGGGAGAGGATCGCATCGCCCCCGAAGTACAAGGTCGGTATAGTCAGCCCGCTGACCACCGCCGCACAGAGGAGGCAGAGGCCCAGCAGGTTTGCGGCCTCCTCGTCGGTCTTCGGGAGCATGATCGCGAGCTCGTAGCGCATGCAGGCGATGACCCCGAGGATGCTGGTGATCGAGGTGAAGATCGCGAGGAGCCCGAAGGCCTCCGGACCGTAGAGGCGGGTGATGACCGGAGCGGCCAGGATGGTGATGACCTGGGCGATGGTAGTGCCGGTGACGAGTTTGAGGACGTCGGCGGCGAAGGAGGATGATCGGGCGGGGGCTGGGCTGGGCATTGAAACACTCTACTTTTAGGTGGGTGGGGTTAACTAAATATCTATTCTGGTACGGGAGGCTGCATACGGATCCTGGAAGAAGGAGGATAGTAAGGGGGAGGGTGAGTGGGAGAGGGGCGGGCTGACAGCCCTGCCTGTTTAATTCGGTTGAGGATCCGGCAGTAGAGGCAGAGGCACAGTACTTCGCCCATTTTGGCACCCGGCTGACCGGTGTGGCTCGTGCGACGCTGCAAAGAGGAGTTGGTAGCACCCGGATCCGGACTTCGCACTCTTCGCGGCTTCGCGCGAGGTAATGTACAAAGGTAACAAAAGAGGCCTCACGCGAAATACGCGAAGCCGCGAAGGGAGGTTGGTAGTTTGACCTCCGGTTGGCTTCCTCGAAAATTTTAGCGAAGTACTGAGGCGGTAGAGGGCATTCTGCTCTTCGAACGCCAGATGTGGTAGAAGAAATGGTCGGTGAGATGGATCCACGTCGCAGACCGGGTGCTGTTGCGGCGCTGGGAAAGGACAAACGGAATCTTTGCCTCGGTCAGGAGCTGTTCATAAATCCTCCTTATTGCCGGTCTTATGACAGGGCTAAAGAATCCCAGTGCGTTGAGTGCGCGTCTGAAACCAACTGCCTGAGAGAGGAGGACAGCCGTCAGATGGAGCGGCATCTCTCGGTTCCGACGATGATTCTCGCTCACGTTGAGCGGCAAGACACCGAATGCATATCGAGATGGGATGCCGAAAGCCCGCGGGCAGCCAAGGGCAATGTAATAAGATAGAGGAAGCAGGAAAACCCGGAAGAGAGCAAGAGCTGTCAAACCAGAGGAGTACATAATTTAATGGGCTCAAAGAAGGTGGTAAGTAATGATCGAAACCGATATCGTTAATCAAAAAGATCACTTTAAACCACTGTAGCAACCTTCCAGAGGTCAAAGCCCCCGTTCGAATATAGAAAATCTACACTAGGATCATAGTCTAATCGCTCAAAGTCCATCTCAGTAAATCGAAGACTTGCAATTTCCGGAAATAAATCAACATATTGAAGTTTATCCCTTTGAGTTATACATATATATATTTCATTCGCGTAAACCGAGGATAGCGTAAAGTATCTATCATATCCAAAGTGCCACGGGATACGCTGATCTTTGTCAGGAAGGGCGGGAAGACGCTGAATCGCTCGCTCTTCAGGGTTTAGAAACGCATAGGAAAACCCTCCCAGATAGATTGTCATTACTGTCACGGGTGAATTTACATTGCGATGGTCACAACAAAACGTCATCCCCATAACCTCTGACTGTGTCGTTTGGTGATTTACACCCAAATTATACGGCGATGAGTAGAGAGTAAGCATACTAGTAAAGAAAAGGAAAGTAATCACCACAGTTACACACAATACTTTGAAATAAGCTCTTTGCAATAAAGGAATCCTTTTCGTCTTTCGATCAGTCAAAAAATATGTGAGGAGATGCGCTGCAAATAATGTTCCCAGCATAGATATATAGATCATCAACCTAAACGGGCCAAATGACAGGTTAAAGACAAAGAGGGCCCCCATCATGAATAAAATAGCAAAATATGGACCATAAAACGAGAAAAGAAATTTACTGTGATCTTTGGCAGCGAAATCTCTCCATAATAGCAGTAGAGTTAGCAATGATAGTGAGAAGAGAAGCGCTACTGCACTATATTCTTTAAGTGCTTGTTCGATAACACTGTACCCATAATTCTGTGCATAAGCGATCTGATCCAAGAAAGCCGCACCTTTTGTCTCCTTTCCCTCCAAAGCAATGGTTTGATATACATCCCTGATAGTATATCCAAAAACTTGGAAGGAAGAGATCCAAAAGATGATCCAGATTAATAATAGTAACAAGGGACACATTAATCGTAAATTTGAACGGTCATATTTTAAGATATGCACTTTGCCTTCTCGAAAATTTTGAATCACTCCTAACAATATAATGGGAATCCAGAGTGTGAGAAGTATCAGACCTAGGATAATAGCAGGAAGGACATGAAAAACGGGATAAAGAATAATGATGACTGACAATGCGATAGCCCATGCCCATTCCTTCCTTTGAGAAAATTTAATGATCAAAAACAGTGTAAAAGGAAATAACATGTTAGAAAGTGCATTCGGTGTCAGATCGAGGTACCAATCAAATGTCAAGCAACAACTGAGAACCGCAACAAGCAAAGCACCATCACGACTTGGAAACAAAGCTTTTGCTAAGACATACATAAACAGAACGCAGAGCAATCCAAATATGACTGGTACTAATTTATGCAAAATAATCAGATTCAGGCCCGTAAAAAAACTGATCTCAGACAGGTAAATATGTGTGATCGGGTAAATTATCAAAGTTGGTGCATGACCTGTGTTGAGTGTTTCTTTAATCCATCCTATGTGGTAAGCAGGGTCACTACCCATATGCCAGACATAGTACCCACGAATAATAAAGAGGCTAAGACAAACAATATAACTCAAAAAGATAAGTAAAAAGCCCATCCTCCAGAGAACACCACGGTTTAATCCACTTTCTGCTATTGGAATGGCTACAAGGATAACTCCGGCAATAAACGAGGCTATAATACTCACCCAGAGTATCACTGGTGTCGATCGATAAATCGAAGACTCATAGCCCATTGCTGGCGTACTCCAAGCAACGATGAGAGCAGCACTTATGAGGAAAAAAAGGAAAGTCAGAGTGATCTTCCAAAAACGCTCCCAGCGGATTCCACTGATATCGAGTGTGCTCGTTTGATATCCAGAAGAAGATCTCTCCAACACTTCTACTATCCTCTTAAACATAAAATTCTTCCCCTACAAACTGTTTCACATTCTCTGCGATTCGCTCCAGGTCCGGAAGCTCGATGCCCTGATCATGTTCTCCACAATGCACTCAGGAGAGATGGTCTCCATAGTAAATCCGGTTCGCCATCTATTATAACATCCGGTACTGCCACAGCACTCGTGACCACCAAGATCCTACAACAGGCCATGGCCACGGGCATGATTTCCAGGAGATTTTAGGGTTTGAAACCGAGTTATTAATGAAGCAGAGAAGCAAATTGTTTAATGTAGATGTTTTCCCAGACAGAGTACATTGTTGCAATCGGATTCAAGGACTCCAAGCAACTTAAGAGCAAGCCTGCCCTTAACCTCCTCTACCCAAGTGGAGAATTGAATTACACTGAAATTAATGGCAAGGATTAAGTGATCCAATTGAAAAATGTCCTGATCATTACCTACTACTTCCCTCCCATGGCCTCAATTGGTGCAGTACGACCCGGGGGACTTGCAAAATATCTCCCGATGTACGGTTGGAATCCAATTTTTTTGACACCCGTTTTACCAAAAGAACCGAATCCACAGTTCCGTATCATTCAAACACCTGAAAATGATGTACTTAAAATATGGAAGAAACGGTTAGGCCTGAACCCACATAAGACCCTAAACGAAAACTTTAACGTATCGAGACAGAAACAAAGATTTTCATTTCTAGATAAAATTGTATATTTGCCTTCTGAGATCATCACATATCCAGATGAGAGAAAAGGATGGTATATATCTGCCACCGAGGCGGGAGAGAAACTCCTTCAGAGCGAGCAGATTGATGCAATTCTTAGCTCATCGACCCCTAATATATGCCATATAATTGCCAAGACTTTAGTAGAGAAATACCATACTCCTTGGATTGCTGATTTTCGTGATCTCTGGACACAAGACCATTATTATAACCATTGCTTCGTTCGACGGATAATTGATAGAAGGTTAGAAGTACGAACATTGGATCGAGCAAGCGCACTCGTGACGGTATCAAAACCTCTGGCAAACGATCTTAGTTATTTACACCCGGGCATTCCAGCCTATAGTATCCCTAATGGATACGATCCAATAGATGCAATGTTCGATCCACCTAGGCTAACAGAAAAATTTACAATAACATACACTGGGGGCCTTATGAATGGTAAGCGGGATCCAGTACTGCTTTTTGAAGTTCTACAGAACTTGATATCTGACGGTATCATCGATCCTCGTCTTGTCGAGATCAGGTTCTTTGGCCCCCAAGATCAATGGTTAATTAAAGAAATCAGGGATGCTAATCTAGGTGAAGTCGTTAAGGTTCTGGGTCCAATTCCAAGAGACATCGCACTTCATAGGCAAAGGGAATCTCATCTCTTACTTTTACTTCTGTGGAATAACCCACAGGAGAGAGGCGTATTTACAGGAAAAGTTTTCGAATATCTCGCTTCAAGGAGGCCAATTATGGCACTAAACGGTCCAAGTGACAGTGTGGTTAGAAATATGCTTGAAGAAACTCGAACTGGACATTATATTACATCTTTTGAAGACCTAGAAACAGTTTTATCAAGATACTATTTTGACTATCTGCAAAGTGGTACAACCCCTTCAACGGATGCATGTGCAATTACACAATATAGTCAGATAGAGATGGCAAGGAAATTTGCAGATGTATTGAACAAGGTTATTTAATAATTATGCTATTTTTCAGATATGAGGCAGTTTTAATTTTTTAATCAGATTATCAGATAAGTGACCACCAGTTTAATGAGGATCATTGGTCGAGCATGTAACCCGCGAGGAGCTTCAATGATAGTGTTGGGAGAGCGCCCAATAGGTGATGAACTTGACGCAGAGTGTCGAAGCCTAAGAGTGAGGTTGTCCTAAAAATATAAGCCCTTTCAGATAAAACACGGGGTCATGGCCTTCCGGGAAATCGACGACGATCTGTGGGAT
>OFEK01002312.1_pt1 | contig 10630 bp, 8 predicted proteins | sample 1521131 | NCBI WGS metagenome assembly OFEK01 (sample SAMN05720209, study PRJEB24109) | activated sludge metagenome | isolation source: Anaerobic digester | place: China | collected 2015-12-16
GCTGCCTATAAGCGTGAAGGAACTCAACATACCCACCCGCGAAGAAGACTGTATAGAAGATTACTTGTTGGTACTTTTCAGGAGTCTGCCGAAGCGAAGCATCGTGCAGGGCGCTAATCCGTGGAACAATATTTATGTTATCTATTACAAAGACAGGCCCATTGGAATTACCTCAACGACTACTCTTGTTTGTGCGGGCATAGAGTATATTGACACTATGGGAAGTGACAGGGTGTCGTGGTTTAGTGGGAGTAGACTTCAAGATCCTATTCGCTATCTCTCCATCGACAATATCGGCTCAGTGTATCACTGGACGAGAGAACTCCAAGGTGCACTAAGCAAGAGAAGCGATCTAGATCGTGAACTCAAGTTGAAGCTTATTACGGAACTGGATGAGTATACAAATGATTTACGCAGAGGGAAAGAAGATACATTCGGAGAGAAGCCGTTTAGTGAGCAAGGAATCGGCATGCAGACGGGAATATTTGCCCTCATGGACAAGCCAATCGCGCGACTTTTCGATTCCGGGCGATCGGATGTGAAGCTAATGAGCGATGGAGTCAAGGACAGGACAACACCCTGGTTTATAATAGATAAAAGCATCGCAGATCAATGGCATGTTGAACCAAGAGAGATAAATGTAGTTGACTCCTTTAGCCTTGCAAATCTTGATGTTTTAAGGGCTGATAAGAAACTGTTCACCGAGAAGGATATTATTATAAAAGAGCGCGACGACATTTTTACGGAAAAATTGACACTTGTAAGGCAACACTTCCCGGGCTGCTATCCTATGGACACCGCTCCTCTTGTCGATAACAGAGGCGGGATCGTTACACCGTTATTTCCCTTAATTGGAGAGCTTACGGACTATGTAAAACCGTCCAATTTGACAAAGCAGCTTACCTTCGAACGGCATCACAACGGCGTCGAGGTAACTCTCTTTCTTCATCTAAAAAGGGGCAAGATTGCATTACGACGTTTTTACAAGGACGAAGGGGACATAGATTACTTAAACGATGTACCGGTTCTTGAATTCTGGCCAACTCTTGTTTCCCCCAACTGGAATATACACTATCTATATGCAAGCTATACCCTAGATCCGAGTTTTACATTTGAGGTTAAGCCAAGGGCTGAACAGCACCCCAACAAAGGACCAAAACGCCACAAGAAGGGCAGCGGGAAATCCTTCATGGAAGCCTACTGTCTCAAAGCTTTTCCCGAGGTGCTAGAGTGCTATAAGCAAGGAAGATATCTAGGCGTCCTCCTTGTTAGGAAGCCGGATTCCACCACAATCAAAAAGCAGTCAAAGTGGAATGTGGCTGTTGATTTTGGAACGGTTAACACAAACGTATTCGTAAAGAAGGAGAGCAACCTGGAACCGGAGGGATTTGTCTTCCGGAAGGACTTGATCGGGCAAATAACCGAAACAGGGGAACAGAGGGCGAAATATTTACAGCTTGAGTTCATCCCCCCAGAAGATATCACTGTTCCTTTTTCGAGCATATATCATAATTTTAATGATGCCAATCAAAGCGTCATACCATTTATCGACGGCCACGTGTTTTTCGTGGGCAAAGAAACTACACTCGATTTTGGTAAGTTGCAGCTCAATCTGAAATGGGGCGATAGCGCAGCTGATCGAGACCATCTCAAGACGTTCATTAGGCAACTCGTTTACCACATTCTTGCAGAAGCAGTAAGCAACGGCGTGGAGTCTGTTGAGTGGCGCTTCGCATATCCATCAGCATTTTCTGATTATGACAAAGCCGAATATGTGAACTATTGGACCGCCATACTTGACAAAGATAACCTACGTAAAGATACGGGAGTAAACATAGAAATCGCACCGCACCTTACAGAGAGCATTGCTACAGCTCGCTTTTTTGAAATGACCAGGACAGGACTTATTACGATTGATGTCGGTGGAGGGACCACTGACATATCGATATGGCAGAGCGAATCGCTGCTGTTTCAAACGTCGATACTGTTTGCAGGAAGAGACATATTTGAAAAGGCAGCGCGTCAGCAGGAGTATTTTAAGTTAATTGGCGAAATATTGCGGGGAGTGGCCGCGGACAAAATTGATCAGCTGGAATTGAATCGAAAAGATCTCTTTGAGTTTTCGTTTATCTTTTTCTCGCTTCTCAGAGGAAAGGAAGGAGACATCTTTAACGATCTGACAAGTCATACGGGAAGAGGTGAATACAAAACGTTTGCAGGCCATTTGTTCATGGGAGTGGCGGGTATCTTTTACTATTTAGGGCTGATAGTGTCCGATCTAATGAGCCAAAACATATTTCACGATGACTACACAAGTATTTATATAGCGGGTAACGGATCGAAGATATGCCGTTGGCTGATTTCCCACGATGCCGTTCTAAGAAGAGTTATTTCCGAGACCACGCATCTGGAGAAGTTCAAGATTCAATTGACGAGTAGTCCAAAATCTGAGGTCGCAATCGGGCTGCTGAAGGAAGGGCGGGAAACAGAACATAACCAACTGAATTTGAATTCATATTTTGCCGGTGAGAACTTTCTCAAGGGGGGCCACCCCTTTAGGCCTCAAGACATCGTGACGACAAAGGATTTTGTCGATGGACTTATTAGCGTATCTGACTTAAAAGAACTAAGGAAGTTCTTTAAACTCCTTGACGACATTTTGGGTAGTCAGTATTCCGCTAGGATTGATTGGCACATGATAGCGGCAAATATGAAAAATAATTTTTCAAGATATCGCGATGCTGATAAGGCCAAGAGTCGTTGTGAACCTCTTTTCTTTACAGGACTCAGAGAAGCAATGAATAGCCTCATGAAGGCATAATGCCAAATTTAGAGACGAATGAGTCGTCAACGATCCTGCTACCTGCTAGTACGGAAACGCTGAGATGCCTGACACTTGGTCATCAGAAATAATAATCGCTTGTCTTAGTCTAGTTATTATCTTGCTTATTGCCGCTGTGGTGTATTTGTCAATTACCCTCAGGGCTTTAAAATTGCAGACGACGTGTGAGCATTTAAACATAATTAAAACAGTGTCGGATGGTCACCGCGATTTGAAACTTAAGGTCGACGCCTTGAAAGACGAAGCACGAGCATTTGCAGCCGCCAACCGAAAGGGAACCGTGCCTGCACATTCCGGCAACTATTCGATGAAACTGCGGCCGATGCCTCAACATGAACCGGAGCGGCAGTACGAAGACATCGTGCCACGGTACGAAGATAATCTTGTCTCAGATTATAATAGGGCACTAGCGGATAAGGAGTTCACCGGCTTCGAGGGCAAGTATGAGTGGCAACGGGGTGGCATTCTGAACGTATCAGAACGATTGAAGAATAAGTATGAGAAGGTGCGTTTCGGACCGAGCAACACTGGGAACTTCATAATAGTAAAGCATCACAATCTGTACAATGTTTTTCCCTATTGGGCCTTAGACGTGACGGAAACTGTGAAAGTTGAATTGGACCAGTATTTTCGGATTGCAGAGGTTGCCATAGGAGGACAGCATGGTCAGTTTAATATTATAAGGCCTGCTGTGTTCGACTTGCTAGCTGGAAAGTATGAAATGGTAGAGAAGGGAGAGTTATCGATATTGAAATGACGTTGTCATATGCGCCCGAGTTATCAAAACAGATAGCTGCACTTAAGGCGAGCCTTCCATATCTCATCCCCGATAACGTTGTCGCCTTTGCCATGGTAATCGTGGCATGTATATTGTTCATTTCTTTTATGAATATTCGGCACAGACTCTCTCTATCACTCTCAAAAGAATTGAAACAGTTGCGTGAGTTGAGTGATCCGGAATTCGTTCGTTCTCTCCTGGAAGGGGGGGCTCTGACAAAGGCGAAAGATCCTGTTCTAGTACAGCGTCTATTTTATGTTGTGTGGGAAGCGGGGCAACGGGAATCGAGGCTGGATCTACAGGAGATGACAGCGCTTGCGGAGGATACATACGATCGCGGAATGGACATTCTTAAGACATACGTGTCAAGCTTCATCGTTATTGGCCTTCTGGGGACTCTTTTTGGTCTCGCATACACTTTTGGTAATTTGTCACTATACAGTATAAATGAATCCGAAACTATTAAAGGACTCTTGCCGGGACTGCGCAGTGCATTTGCACCGAGTATGTGGGGCGTTGGGTTTAGCGTCATTGGTCTTTATTCCCACAATAGATTGGTCTCCAAACACTACAATCCCTTTATTGTAAAGTTAAGAGAGACAATCATTAGTATTTGGGTTCCGGTTCTTTATCCCACATCGCCTCAGAAATGGGCTCAAATTCTCCAGAGATCAGCGTCAGAATTGCATATCGTGTTGGAAGAGATTAGCAAACAGAGCAGAACGAGTTACATTGAGTTCGCAGAGCATGTTGCCCAAATGACGAAGAACCTGAGAGACCTAAACAGTGTGACTGGCGACACCAAGGAGGCGTCAAAACGGTTTAGGACGATGCTCACTGCCGCAGAGAAAGCATCAACCAGTCTAGTATCGGCAGTGGAGACACTCACCGTCTCACAGAACAAAATGAAAACGGTGTCCGAGCAATTTACGACTATCATTACGTCACAGATTGATCGATGGGACGCTCAAGTAGCCGCATTTGCGCGCCAGTACGATGCGGTCCAGCAGTTAATGGCCGAAATCCAAAGTCAAATTGACAGGGTTACGGGAGTGATTACAGAAGGATTCGATAGGAATAGTGAGAGGTTGAGAGAGATACCTGATCGTTTGGATGCAATTAAGGCAGAACTGGCACGCCTGGGAGATCCCTTGAAGACGTCATCGGAGAACATTCATGATAGTTTTGTTACCTTTACGAAGTACGTGGAGACCGAATTTCAGCCGTGGGTGAGGAGTTTAATAGAACGAGTCGACATTCAAAAACAGATCGATGGACTGCGAGCGTCCGTCGAAGCATATCTCAAAATCTTACCTTCACTTGACACGGAGTTGAAGGAACGTAAGTTATCGTCCGTAACACGTGATCAAGTCGAACTCCTGAAACAAGAGATAGTGAGAAATGTGAGTAATGCAACTCAACATTTGGAGCGAGTAACCAAGACCGTTAAGGATGCCGATATTGAGGGATCGGCAAAAAGAATTGAACGGCTAAGTGAGAGTACATTGTCGGGTATAGGTAAGTCCAACGAACACCTGCTCAAAGTAGAAGGCATTCTCACGGAACTATTGACAAGTGCAAGGGAAGCGTCCACGCGCCTTGAGAACCTCAAGAAACACCCCCCTTCAATATGGGATTCGTTGTTCAAACGATAACCTTGTATGAAAAGAAGCAAGAGCGAATTCAACTTCTGGCCTTCATTTACTGACATAATGGTGGCGACAATCCTGATTCTCCTGTTTATCTTCGTGTTTATAACGTCAGGTATAGTAAAATCCGTATATTTTAGAGAGCACCAAAGAGGATTTGTGTACGCCGTTGCTGAAGCCCTAGATGTTGGTGGATTATCTATCGATGCCCGGGAGTTTTCCAAAGATCAACGGCCGGAGCGCCTTTACAAGAAATTCTCTCATGACTATCCAAATGTCGTAGCGGTGATTAAGAGTTCCAACCATATCGATCAGTTAAATGCTCTATTGCGCATACCAAATCTATATGAACGTTGTGACTTAGCAAATAAAGATGTGCGCTGTACCTCATTCGGCCGCTGGTTACTGCAAAAGACGGAAGCATATAGGCATAAACATTTCAGTGAGTTACTTAGTAACCAACAGCGCAATATTGTTAGACTTAATCGCCTGCTGTTAGAAGACCTTTATCCAGATGACTGTCCTAGAGATAAGAACCTGTTAAGTGAAGAGACCGCAAAATCGTCTTATAGGGCGAAGGAGACCATGATTTTACGTTTAAACACAAATAAGGGCGGTGAAATAGTATTTGAAAATGACTTGCAGCTTCAAAGAATTACATTCAGCGAGTACATTCTATTTGCTCAGGATGATACCGTATTGACCCCTCGGGGAAAGAATGTTTTGTTAAAAGTAGGGCTACAAATAAAGGAAAACATCAATAGAACCAGGGAAATTCAGATATTGGGACATGCCGACCCAGACCCATCGAGTAGACATGAAAGCAATCTACATCTTGCCGCTAAGAGGGCTATCGAAGTATTTAAATACTTTCAGGAAGTGGTCGGACTTGATCCAAGAAAATACGTAATGTCAGCAACGTCCTACGGAGAATATAAGCCGATTTGCCGGACTGATGAAAGCCCTGTTCCATATGCCGAAGATGGAATAGAAAAATGTAATGATAGCGAAGAGAAGAAAGCAAAGAATAGGCGAGTGGAGTTGCTTATTCGCTATGCTATGGATGAGCAATAGTGCAAGACATTATCATGGAGGTCTTTTGCGATTGCGTAACGGCACATTGCCTCAAGGCGTCCTTTCTAATGCTAATGCCCCCAATTACTCGACGGCTGGGGCTAATGCGTCTAATATTGTTCGGGATCGCAATAGGTACGGGACCTAATGTAGCTAATGCTGAATTATATCGTATGGTGCTAATGCTAATCGGAGGACTAGAATAGCTATTGCAGTGAGCACGCTCCGATTAGCCCATTAGCTCCTGGCTGCTAATGTTGTTAATGCTAATGTTGTGACTCGGGACCTTCTCCGTTTCAAGGCTATTGTTAAAAAATTTTCCACCTGCTATAAGGTTAATAAGTTGGACTTCCTCTTCCCAGATAGACAATAGCGGTGACGTTCATTCTGTATCCCGCTGGGAGGGATTGAGTGCGAGAATTGATCCGTTATTGTCTATCGCTTTTTAATAATCTTTGTGCCGTTTTTGTGCCGTTTTTTATTAATGCTGGATGCAAATAATGCACATATTTTGAGCAATGAAGAAAGAGGATGGTTATCTTAACCATTGATAATCAAAGGAAAAGCTGAAGACATCGACGGTTTTTGAAAATTCATTTCCACGCATTCAAATCCCGGCTTCGGCACCATAGAAAAAACGGGGGGTTAGCTGATTCATCGGTTAGCTCCTCGTTGCTTTTTGGGGAGCTTGGTCATTACTTTGGTCATTACTTTTCAGGAAGCCTTCAAGTTGCTCGAAGGCCTTCCTTGTATCCGCGTCATCAACCGTATCGTATCTGAGGAACATCTCCCTTGTTGAGTGCTCCGCGATCTTCATGATAACGGATTCAGAGACACCCGATTTCCGCATTGAATCAATGGCGGGTGTCATGGAAGACAAAGCCGTCTTTTTCACCCCGTCCACAAGGGATGCCGGCATCGAGACAGGCTTTTTTCAAAGCCTTTCGAGTGTCTCTGTCAGGTTTCTCCTGTTTCACCGAAAGGAGAAATTCTTTTTCCTTATTTTGAAACCCCACCTTCCATATTCTCGGGGAGACCAGATCATGTTCGTTCTTCGGTGCTTGCCGGCTTTCATTTCTTGGGTTCAAGCGAAAGGCTTGCCGTTATATCGATCTTCCGAAGGGAGGTCTTTGATTTGGGGGCTGGAATTTTCCGCCCATACGGAACGGCGGACGTATATCACGGTTTATTGACCGACAATGACTTTACACATGGTACACTTGCCCGGGACAGGTCAATCATCCGCGAACTTGTAGCCGATGCCTCGCACCGTAAGAATGAACTTCGGGTTGGACGGCTCCGCTTCGATTGCACTCCTCAAACGGCTGATGTGAACGTCCACGGTGCGCGGCTCAACGAACGATTCGTCTCCCCAGACATGGTTTAGCAGTTGATCCCGGCTATAAACCCTTCCAGGATGACTCATGAGAAATTGGAGGAGCTGAAAGTCGCGTGAACTCAACTCGACCGGATGACCATCCACCGTCACTCGGTAAGACTTCAGGTCGATGTGGAGCCCGCCGAAATCGAGGACTTCCGGCAAGTCTTCGCCGGATGGCCTTTCCGAGCGCCGTAGAACCGCTCTTATCCGGGCGATCAACTCCCGGACATGAAACGGCTTCGTGATGTAATCGTCCGCCCCTACTTCGAGCCCCAGAATCTTGTCCATGGCGTCCGACTTCGCCGTCAGCATGATCACCGGCAGGGCAGCCGTTGCCGCCGACTTCCGGATCATGCGACATACGTTCATCCCGGAAATTCCAGGCATCATCAGGTCGAGGATGACGAGATCCGGCTTGTCCTTCTGGATCGACTCCCAGGCCTTTTCCCCATCAAAGGCTTTTATGGCTGAGAAGCCCTCCTGCTCGAGGTTGAAGGCAATCAGTTCAACGATGTCCTTCTCGTCATCGGCGATCAGGATCTTCTTTCGCGTCATGATCGAAATCTCACTGTCCCGGATTCCATGTCCGTAGCATCATGATCTGTCGGCTTTGTCAATCACCGAGTTTCCTTGGCAACCGGAAAGCGCAGGGAGACGGTCGTTCCATGGCCCAGGACGCTGTCGATGTCCATCCGTCCTTGATGCGCCCTCATCAGATGCTTGACGATGGACAGTCCCAGGCCGGTGCCGCCGAGTTCCCGCGAACGCGCCTTGTCCACACGGTAGAAACGTTCTCCCAACCGGGGCAGCTCACCCTTCGGGATGCCGATGCCTGTATCGGAGATCCGGATGGTCAGGAAGCCCGGCTCCTCCGACGAAGCCGCGACCGTAACCCTCCCTCCGTTCGGCGTGAACTTGACGGCGTTGTCGAGTATGTTGAGCAGAATCTGCGCAAATCGATCCCGGTCGGCCAGGATCGGCGGCGTCGCTTCCGGGATTTCTTTGACGACTTTTATGTCCTTTTCGCCTGCTTTTGCTCCGACGACGGCAAGGACCTTGTCGAGAACCTCGGCCAAGAAGAGATTCTCCAGATGCAGAGTACCCTCCCTCAGCTCGAAGCGCGAGAGGGTCAGAAGGTCCTCCACGAGACGGTTCAGGCGCTGGGCATTGTCCTGGATCGTTGACAGAAACTTCCGGGCCGTTTCCTCATTGGCGACAGCGCCGGACTGCAACGTCTCGACGAAGCCGATAATGGCCGTGAGCGGTGTCCTGATCTCGTGGGTCACGTTCGCGACAAAGTCGATCCGCATCCGTTCAAGTTTTTTTATATGAGACAGGTCTTGGAATACGATGACGGTCCGTTTCCCTCCTGCTTCGGTGCCTGCGAGAGGGATCATTCTGGCCTCGAGGATCAGCGGGGGATCCCTTTCGAGGGTGAATTCGGCGGTAACCGGTTCCCTCCGGTCTTGGAGGCGCCGGAATGCATCCTGAAGCGCGCTGCTGTGGAAGATCTCCAGGAGGGTCCGCCCTTGCACTTCGGATGGCCTCCTGTCAAGCAGCATTTCCTCCATGCGGCGGTTCATGATCTCGATGCGATGATTTTCGTCCAGGACGACGATCCCTTCGGCCATACCCGAGAATACCGCCTCCAGCTTCTGCCTCTCCTCTTGGGCGGCGCGCATCCTTCCGTAAAGCTCGTTCACGACACCGTTGATGTGCTCCACAAGTTCGCCGATTTCGTCCGTGGCTCTCGCGGAAGGCGGGTTCGGCCTTTCTCCGCTGCGGACCTGTTCGAGGTATCTCTTTGCGGCGCGGATCGGCCGGACCAGGGACCATGAGAAATAGGCCGCCAGCGCGAGAGAGAACAGGAGGACGATCGCCGAAAGCCGGAATACGAACCTGTGCAGGCTCCGTACCTCTTCGTCCATCTCACCGAGCGGTTTCGCCAATCGCAGATATGCCCCCTCGATCGGCAGCGCCACATACAGCATGTCTTTCTTCAGGCTGCGACTGTAGCGGATGGATTCTCCCAGACCACGCAGGCGGGCCTGCTGGATCTCGGGACGGTTGAGGTGGTTGTCGAGTCCGGCGAGGTCGTCATCGCTGTCGGCCGTTACGTTGCCGCTGAGATCGATAAGCGTGATGCGCAGGTCCGTCCGCTTCGCAATCGAGGAGATCTGCGTCGCGATCGTATCGCGTCCCAGAAGTGCGAGGGTCTGCCCCTGCGCCTTCATATCGACGCGCGTCCGCCTCGCGACATCGGCCGACATCTGTCGCGACAGGAACACGGCCGCGACGAGGACGGCCAGGGCAGCCACCGTAAAACAGCAACCGAAGATTTTCAGGAAAAGCCTACTGTTCACGACGTTTGTTTCACTGATTGCCGCACTCTCTCAAGGCGCTTCCTCTCCCATGGATCGCGCATGACGGACAATCCGTCCCGTAATCAGGAATACGACCATGTGCGCGATTCCCTCGGCGTGGTCCGAAATCCTCTCGATGTTCTTGGCAACCTGCATGATCAGAAGCGCTGGATGGATGCGGCGTGGGTCCTCCATCATGAAGGTGATCAATTCGCGTGTGATCTGATCCTCGAGCTGGTCGACCTTCTCATCCTCCCGGCGCACGCGGTTGGCCAGATCGAGATCCTGCCTGACCAGGGCGTCCAGGCTGTCCCGAATCATCTTGCGCGCAATGTCCGCCATCCGCGGAATATCCACGTAAGGCTTGATCCTGGGCAGATCGTTCAAGAGGACGACACGCTCGGCGATGTTGACCGCCATGTCGCCGATCCGCTCCAGATGACCGTTGACCTTGATCGCCGTCGCGATGAACCTCAGGTCGGTTGCGGCTGGCTGGCGAAGCGCCAGCAGGCGGATGCAGCGTTCCTCGATGTCGATGTCGAT
>OFEK01002316.1_pt1 | contig 10621 bp, 12 predicted proteins | sample 1521131 | NCBI WGS metagenome assembly OFEK01 (sample SAMN05720209, study PRJEB24109) | activated sludge metagenome | isolation source: Anaerobic digester | place: China | collected 2015-12-16
AATATGGATTGCGATCTCTGTTTATGTGCTCGTAGCCATCATCCGCAAACGACTTTTTCTGGAACATAATCTCTACACAATTTTACAAATTTTGAGCGTCACTCTATTTGAGAAAGTGCCGCTAAATCAACTATTTGAAAAATTAGACTACAAAATATGTTCTGATTTCAAAGAACCTCTTTACAACCAGTTAAATTTGTTCGACTATTAACCGGACACTAATGACTTGATTTAAATATCAAGAATTTCAGCAGAGACGAGGAGGCATGGCAGTGATTAAAAAGTATATAAAGATTCAACTGATCATCTTACTGATCTTTTGTTTGTTTTTGGGGTCTGCCGGCGGAGCCGCCGAGAAACTGGGATCTTACGGAATTGATGAAGATTCCATTTCCGTTTCCGGAATTTCCTCCGGCGGGTATATGGCGCATCAGTTTCATGTTGCTCATTCCAAAACCATTATCGGCGCCGGCATCATTGCCGGAGGCCCGTTTTTTTGTTCGAAGGGCAGTTTGCTGAATATATGCTCATGCATTAATCTCGGCGGCTGTTTAAGAGCACCGGCGAATGTCAGTGTCAGTATAGAGGCGACACAAAAAGAAGCCGTTTATTACAGGATTGATCATCCTGTAAATATGTATGCCGACAGGGTGTGGCTTTTTTCCGGCAGGAAAGATACCGTGATTCCAACTGCCGTAATGGATATTGTGCATGAATATTACAAGGCTTATTTAAAAGAAGAAAATATACGCTATGTTATCTCTGATCATGCCGCACACGCCATGATTTCTCCCAATGCTGAAAATGAATGCGAATATTCCGGCTCTCCGTACATGAATAACTGCGATAATTATGATGCCGCCGGAGAGCTTTTGAAATGGATCTATGACGATAAATTTGAAGAGCGGGGAGTTGCCCGGCGGGATCACTTGCTCGAATTTGATCAGACGGAGTTCTTCGATACCAGGGATGCCAGCATAAGCATGAATGCAATCGGCCACTTATACGTACCGGAAGATTGTGTTAAAATAAACGGCAAAGGAGGGTGCCGGTTGCATATCGCCTTTCATGGCTGCGAGCAGTATCAGGAAGTGATCGGGGATGAATTTTATGCCCGCGCCGGCTACAACGAGTGGGCGGAAACAAACAGGATTATTATTCTCTATCCGCAAACCAGAAAATGGGATGTGCCGTGGTTTATGTTCGGCTGGGGATCAGAGATCCGCAATCCGAAAGGCTGCTGGGATTGGTGGGGCTACAGCGATGACAGCTATCATGTTCAGGAAGGAAAGCAGATTCAGGCTGTCCGGAAGATGATTGACAGACTCGCCCAATAGAAAAAGGACAGTCGAAATGTTTTGCAGACAACTTTATACTAAAATGCACGTAAATATTCCGGCCGGAGCTTCTTTTTATCGGCTTCCTGAATGACGCGTTGGATCGCCGCCACAGTTTCCTCTTTTTGTTCAGGCATTCTTGCACGAATGGGAAGGTAATTCGAGGCATGATTGGAGGTGAAGAAACAGTTGGTGAAATTGCTGTTGGCGATAATGACGCCCAATTCCCGGAGAAATCCGAAGGTGTCGGGAATGGTAAAGCGTCCCGCTTCGTATTCATCACCAAGCGGTGTTCCGGGGTACACCATAAGTGTCAGTGCCCCGGCATAGTCGGGATCGATCGCGGTAAGAATGCGTGCGGTATCCAGGGCATGGTCCGTGCTCTTTTCCACTCCGCCGAGACCAAGTAGAACCATCGCGGACAGGGCGATACCCGCATCTTTAACGCGTCGTCCTGCTTCGACAGTTCGCTCGTAAGTAGTTCCCTTGCATGTGGCCTGCAAAATGGCATCATTTCCCGACTCCACACCCAGGTAAACAATGCCCAAACCCAGTTCCTTCAACACCTTCAACTCATCAACCGACTTGCGCAGAATGCTTTTGACATTGCCGAAAATTCCCACACGCTCCACTCCCCGGATATGCTGACGTATCTGCTCGAAAATCTCCACAAGCCTTTTTTGGGGAATGATCAGGGCGTCGCCGTCACAAAGAAATATCTTCCTGATCGGGTGATGCAGGCTGTACCGGCCGGCTTCAATAATATCTTCCAGAATCTCTTCCCGGCTTTTAATTCGGAATTTTACTCCCTTGTAAGCGTTGCAAAAAGTGCAACGATTATGAGAGCATGAAACTGTTACCTGTATAAGCAGGCTATAGGCCTCGCTGGGAGGACGGTATATATTTCCTTCATATTTCATAGTGGTTACTCAATCTGTTTTTTGTGATCTTGTCAATAATAAATGGTGTTGTCCCTGCGCTCAGTCCATCCCCTCGCAGCAACTCCCGCGCATACCGCAGGAACCGGCTGCTCCGCACATATCGGGGGAACCGCAGCAACCTCCGGCCGGAAACGGAGACGGGGATAATACGATTGTATTGTGCGCCGACATCAATTTTTTAAGATCGGTGCTGCTGCACGACTTGCATTGCAGCGCTTCGTTCTTGTCCAGCACAATAAATTCATTCACCGCGCCGCATTTTCCGCATTGATATTCATAAATTGGCATACAAAACTCCTTCAATCAATTCTTTGCCCCTTAATTATAACATATGGTGCAAAGCCATGTGGATGTCCGAGAATAGCTATTCTTTACATCTATCCAATGAGAGGAGATTAGAACATTATGTAATCTTTTTCAAGAGGAGTTGGTGTTTTACAAGCTAAGTGAATAAAGGGGCCTTTCCGGCCCCCCTATCATTTTATACTCAGCGTCATAAAATATTACCGTTTTAATTTTTCAAATAACACACAAACGCCTAAGGTCTTTGTTTTTCATTGACCATTGATCAAATTGTGACTCTACTGATTTGACGACATCTTTCAGCTCAGGAAAATACCGATTGTGAACACTAAGTCGCCTTGTCAATTTCCATACACGCTCAACAGGATTCAGGTCGGGACTGTATGCAGGAAGGAATAACAGAGTAAAATTCTGCGAGCACAGTTCGCGCCATTGTTTGTGAAGTCGTGAATGATGATATGTTGCGTTATCCAGAACCACATAAACCTTTCTTTGGGCATGGCAACTGACTTTTCGAAGCCGTTTAAGAAAATGCCAAAAGGATTCACCGTTAAACAATCTCTCTTCTCTTTGGTATACAAATTTCCCATCACGAATTCTAACCGCTCCAAAATACCCGACACTTTTCCTGGTGGGGTGGTGTCGTAAGACCGGTTCTTTGATTTCAGGCGGCACCCACATTTGACATCGAGACCCATATTGCTGAAAATGAACTTCATCCAAAGACCAGATATCAATATTGTCATCAGTCATCAGCCGCCGGACTTTTTTTTGAAGGATTTCTGGGCCTCTTCATCGGCATGGGCAATCAAAGAGCGTGGTTTTCTCAAGCGAAAACCCAAATCTCCAAAGAGTCTCTGGCATTGTCGTACCCCTAATTTAATACCATACTCATTGTGAATATACGCTGATAGAGTTTTACCATCCCATATTGCGCCGCGTAAGCCAACCGCCTCGGGCGAACTTCGAAGAACTTTTCCAATTTTCGCTATATGCTCCGGTTCAAGGCGCGGTGGCCGCCCACTACGCTCGTTCTCAATTAATCCTTGCAGACCGTCGTTTACATACCTTTGAACCCAGTATCGGATGGTTCGTTCGGGATCACCGAGCAGACCGGCTACGGCAGGACAGCTCAATCCTTTTGCTACAAGTAAAACGGCATGAAGCCGATGGTCATATCGTGCTTGTTCAGAGCGTTGGATCTCATCCTGCAAAACATATATTGCGTTTTTATCCTCAATCCTTACTGTCATGCTGACAGCATAGCATGAATTATTTATTTCGGCAATTATTTATGACGCTGTGTATAAATGAAATTGAAGTGACAGAGACGTATCAATACGCAATTCCGGCGTTAGCCATCTGGTCCCTGACAAATTTTTTTGTCTCCCGGATTTTAGCTGTGTAATCAGGACGGCATAAAGCCTGAGCGCCGATGATTGCATTTGCAACCACTCCCGGGTCCACTGTTATTCCATAAACGTCATAACCAAGTTGGGACAATAATGATGCCACATAATTTATCGCTTCGTTTTCGCTTTTCTGGACCAGGCCCTGCCCATAAATCAATATTGTTTTTCTGAAATTTCTTTCTGCGGCAATGATCGTATTAGCTGCCTCAAAATGGGTCATGCCGAGAGCGGAGGCAAGACCATCAGCATAAGCTTTGACCAGAAGAACCGGAAACTCGGGGCTCCTGAGCAGGGCGGAATTTATTAACTTATTTCCGATTCTGTTGCCGTCGGGCATTTCATAGACCACCATGATGTCTATCGCAAATTCAATAATATTGTGTGAAACAGACAAGCCTATTGTCTCATCTGAAATTATTCCCATAGGCTGCAATACGTTCTCCCAAAAATACTTACTCTTGTCGATTATGTAGTAACCAAGATCATTTCCAGATGGGCCGTGGGCGGCATAATCAGCACCAGCGTAAATATAAGTATAGGGAGCTGGATGGGGAGGAGGAGGCTGGCCGTTGGCGTGGCTTGCAAAGCCAAAGGCCAGGGCTTTACCCAGGTTTGTGGCCTTCTTTGCTTGCGACCACAAGGCCAGCGTGTTGTAATGTGTCTGGATATACATGTGATAATTTGCCGTACCCTCTTCAAAAACATCCGGATAGAAGTTGAAAATGTCGGCCGCCATGCCGCCGTAAATTTCATTCAGGTTTTGGAGCGGTAATTTTTTACCTATTTGGTCATCGATATAGGCGTGTGTTGCCGATCCCCAGGAAAAAGCATTGGATGTGGAAAACATAACCAGAAGGAACACTACTCCCAATAATGCGCAAAACTTCTGTAACTTGTGCATATTCATCTTTGATGCCCTCCTTTCACTGTTGCAAAAAAGTTATTTATCCCCCGGCGGGGACAATTGAAAACTACGGCCTTTAGAAAAGGACAGGCCTGAATAACTTACAATCTATCATACATGAAGAAAGAAATCATACTGTATGTTAGGCTTCATAATCAACAGAAGAACTTCTGCCCCAAAGTCCGAGGATGAGATGGTAGAAGGCGAAGAGTTCCCAGGAGAACGGGATGTAGCCGCCGTATCCCAGAAGCGGCATCTCAAAGATCTTCAGAAAGCCGACAAAGGGAATTTCATAGATCCACTTGGGGTAGGAGAAAAAATTCCACATTTCCCAGAAAAAGCCGCAGATAAGGCAGCCGGTTGACAGCGCAACGACGGGCCGCCAGTCACCCTCGGCAAGAAATACGGTGAGTGTATGATATCCCCGCCGGGCGTTGATAGGCTCCAGGATAAAAAAGACCGAAATCCAGACGAGAGGGAAAAAATATTTCGGCCAGATGAAGAGCAATGCCAGCATCACCCATCCGGAGGCGAACATGACTGTCAAAGATGAGCGCGTCAGCAGCAAAGGGCGGCTCGATTTCAGGTTCCGGATCGGGCGGAAAGTTGCGACCAGTTCCGCAGTGCCGAAAACTGCGGGAATAACCGTCGAAAAACTGAAAGAAGACAGCACAAAAAAACCGATCGGGCCCGTATTTTCCTCTCCCAGATAGATCCAGTTGGCTGTCCGCCAGTTGATAAACTCAAAGACCCACCAGGCCAGAGCAGAAATGAGATACATTCCGACATACCCGCCGGGATCCCGCGAAAAAAGAGATGATCCCTTACGAAAAAAAACAGCGGCGTCGACGGCAAGGCAGTAACCGAGCCAGAGGGGGAAGAAGCCCCAGTGCGTCCGCGGCCCGTCCAGCAGCCAGTTGAGAGGCCAGAAAACGGCGATAAGGGCGAGACCGGCCCAGCCGCGCAGGGGCCAATGGTGGATCGATTTGGTCATGGTTTACGGCTCCTTCGTGGCATATAAATTAAGTACAACCGTCCCCTTTACTTTACTTGGGTGGCGTTTCGCCGAAGAGTTTTTTGTAATCCACATTAAAATCTTTCGGTCTATCATTGAGGTAAATCCAATAGGCGGCAATCTCTCTAATTTTCTTGATATCAATATAGTCGCAATCCAGCATCAGTCTGAGAAGTTCTAAGGTCTTGAATGTTTTAATATTATAGGCCGTTGCAGCTATCCTCATTTCCTCATCGTCCGTTACAACCGGAATGTTGAGTTGCTCGGCATGGGCCAGACAAAGAACGTCAACCTTTGACACACCGGGATGCACGTTGCGCACGTAGTCGCGAATGAAGTCATAAGCTCTCTTGATTTCCGGTTTTTCTTCTCTTGTTATTTTCAGCAAATGAGAACGATTCTTTACATATTCAGGCTCATTCACCCAGGAAAAGGTGTTGATTAAACGAGGATTTTTATCATATTCATCCTGTAACTCCTTGAGGCAGTATAGACAAAATCGTTGCACGCCAAATTCGACATTCAAAAGCGGGTGAATGCTTTGCGCCAATCGAAAATAAGCATTGGAATCTACGAGAATGCGACTTTGAGACATTAACAAAGCTCCTTATACACGTTTTGTGCATCAAGGAGCGGTATATTAAGGAGGCATTGAATAAAACTTGCCGATTTGTGATGGTCGATTATATATTTCTTAAGGATTTCAAAAAAGGGACTTCCAAACAGTTCCTTCGCACTGGCAATATAGCGAGAAGGCGAAGGGGATTTGGTGCCAAAGAGACCTTCACCAACCAGTTTGAACTCTCTGTTGAAATTGGTTGTGGCCTGGTAGATTTCTTTGTTCGTTTCCAGATCGATTTTAGGCTCTTCACTATGAACGGCATATTTGTTGATTTGATAATAAACGGTGAGCGGTGAAACAACGAGCCTTTCCGCAAGTGACTTGATATGATTGATTTGAGACCCAATGTTGTCGATGTTTTGTAGCGTTTTATATTTGCGAGCGGCCAATTCGTGAGGCACTAGCAACGCGCCCGCAAATGCTTCGGCAAAGTCTTCACCATCCTCTCCTTGCAGCGTTGGCGCATGAATATGTCCCAGCTCATGGGCCATCCAAAACTTAAAATCGTGCATTCGGCAATCAAGATTTAAGTAAATCCAGGTAGTCATCGATTCGGGGAGATAGATATGAAGGGCATTTTCGTGATTCTCCTTATTACCCCAGAGAACAGGGATGATAACAGCTTGCAACTCGTTGAAAAATCTAATCAGACTATCGAAGCGGATTTCGTCACCTTCATGAACGTTGATTTTTTCTCTGACTCGTTTTGTAACCTTTTGAACATAATCGTAATCTACGGAAGGAGACTTCAGAATAGCAGGCTGAGAAAGATCGTCAAATGGAAGATATGGTACCAATTCTTTCAGGATCATTCCCATGTCTTTGGCCTGGTCGATGTATTCAGACGTTATCTTATGAGCACCTTTCCTGCGGAAGGCGATTACCGGCTCGTTTTCAGTAGCAACCTTGCAGACCAGTTCACCAAAACTTAGATTCAGAATACGCGCCAATTTTAAAAGCTTATCGGGTCGGGGGTATTTTTCATTCTGAAACCATTTAGATACGGCTTCCTTGGATACTTGCATTTTCTTGGCAAGCGCTGTTTGGTTCAGGCCAAGCTCCTGTACTTTTCGATTGACGTTTTCGATATTTAATTTATTTTCCATAGTGTTACATTGCACATGACGTCAACTTTTGTCAACTTCTATTTGCAGAATCGATAAATTCTATTTAGATTTTGCTAACTTTTAATGATTCCAGCTTCCTGAAAGCTCAGATAGCCCCGGCGCGATATGATAATATGATCAAGGATACGCAAACCCAGAATATTTCCGGCTTCTGTTAGTTGCTCATGTATCCGCAAATCAGCGTCGCTGGGCCGCAAATCGCCGGAAGGATGATTGTGGACAAAGATCACCGCGGCCGCCCGATCCACAATCACATCGGCGAAAACCTCGCGCGGATGCACGGGACTCATATTGAGCAGTCCGACAGTAACAATCCGTTTTTCAATGACTTCATTCGCGCCGTTGAGCGAAATGCAAACAAAATGCTCCTGCCGTTTTTCGATCAGGTCGGAAACGATAGGCAGAACATCCTGGGCGCGGCTGATTTTTACCGTATCCTTAAGCAAATGCCTGCGCGCCAGCTCAAAGGCGGAAAGTATTTGTGCGGACTTGGCAAGTCCCATTCCCGGAACATCCAGCAAATCGGCAAGAGATAAATCTTTCTGCTTCTCCTGGATTAGAGTGGCCACCTGCCTGGCAATCGCCCGCACGTCGCGTCCGGCTGTGCCCATGCCCAGAATTGCCGCCACCAGTTCCTCATCGGTCAGCGCCGCAGTGCCTTTCTCCTGCAACTTTTCGCGCGGGCGGCTATGAACGGGCATTTCCTTGATTGACTTCATGTGAATCCCTCCAGATACAGTAGCAATAGAAAGATTTTAGAAATGCAATTTAAAGTTACTGAATAAAAGCGTATTGTGCTAGTAATGTCAATAGGATATTGCTCTGCATGTCCATCATTTTTCTTGACACAGCATAGGCATAAACCTATACTCGCCCGGCAAAATTTTTTTTGTCCTAATTTCGGATATGACGTCTCGTAAAGAACAGGAGCACAATAATTCATGCCCAAACTCGACTGGATCGGCAAAAAAGCAGTGGTCAATCATCACCGGGAAGTGCCGTTTCACCTGCTCAAAAATAATGACGACCTTTCCGTGGGCGATCCGGGTTGCGGCAACCTGCTGGTGCAGGGCGACAACCTGATTGCCCTCAAAGCCCTGCTGCCCTACTACGCCGGACAGGTCAAATGCATCTATATCGATCCGCCATACAACACGGGCAATGAAAACTGGGTTTATAACGATAATGTGAACAGCCCCGAAATGAAGGCCTGGCTGGGCCGCGCCGTAGGCAAGGAAGCGGAAGATCTTTCGCGTCACGACAAGTGGCTCTGTATGATGTACCCGCGTCTGGCGTTGTTGCGCGAGTTTTTGCGTGATGATGGGGCTATTTTTATTAGTATTGATGATAACGAAGTCCAGGCGCTCCGCTATGTCATGGATGAGATATTTGGCTCCTCAAATTTCGTTACAACAATTCTTTGGCAAAAGGTATATTCACCGAAAAACTCTGCTCGTCATTTTTCAGAAGATCACGATTACATCATCGTTTATGCAAAACACGCGGATTTATGGAAACCTAATCTTGTTCCACGTAGTGAAGCTCAAGATTCCGCATATAAAAATCGTGACAAAGATCCTCGTGGACCTTGGAAAACGGGTGACCTTTCTGCACGCAATTATTATAGTTTGGGAACCTACGAAATTGTATGTCCCTCTGGAGGTACAATTCCAAACCCGCCAAAAGGTATGTATTGGAGAGTTTCAAAGGATAAATTTCTTGAACTTGACGGTGATAATAGAATTTGGTGGGGGAAAGACGGCAATGCCATACCTCAAATCAAGAGATTTCTTTCAGAAGTAAAGCAAGGTGTCGTGCCTCAAACAATGTGGTTCTACAACGATGTTGGCCATACACAAGAAGCAAAAAAAGAAATGTTGGCGATATGTGATTTTAATGATTCTGAGGCTGTCTTCATCACTCCAAAACCAACACGCCTTATCAACCGTATTCTACAAATATCTACGGATAAAGATTCTCTCGTTCTTGATTCCTTCGCCGGTTCGGGCACGACAGGTCAAGCTGTTTTAGGGCTAAATGCCGCTGATGGCGGCAATCGCCGGTTTATCCTTGTGGAGATGGAAAATGACATCTGCCAAAATATCACGGCCCAACGTTTGACTCGTGTTTCACAAGGCTACAAAGATGTTCACGCACTCGGAGGCGGTTTCCGTTTCTGCGAGCTGGGTGAACCGCTTTTTGACGAGCGGGGGAATATCCGTTCCACCGTGCGTTTTGCCGACCTGGCGCGACATGTCTATTTCACCGAAACGGGCGAGCCGTTACCCGTTCTGAAAAAGTCATCCAGCCCGCTGCTGGGTGTTCACAACGGCACAGGCATCTATCTACTTTATAACGGAATCTTAAAAGATAAAACACCAGACGGCGGGAATGTTTTGACGACCAGCGTGCTCGCGTCACTTCCTCCGCATCATGGTCCCAAAGTCATCTACGGCGCTGCCTGCCGCCTTGGCGCTGAACGTCTGCGACGCGAGCAGATCGTCTTCAAACAGTTGCCCTACAAGCTGAAAGTGGGTGTTTTGTGATGTTAAAGAGCTATCAAATTGAAGCGCTGGACTGGTTGGAAAAATTTCTCAAACGCTGCAGGGAAAGCAACAATCCCCGCGAAAGTTATGCGCAAACAACATTGGAATGGCGCGATATTGCACTGCCCTATCATCCTCTGTCCAGTCTGGAGAAAGTTCCTTATGTCTGCGTGCGGATTCCCACGGGCGGCGGTAAAACACTGGTGGCGGGCATGGCCGTTGAAAGGGTCAACCGCAGCCTGCTGGAAGTGCCCTTCAGCGTGACGCTGTGGCTGGTGCCGTCCGAACCGATTCGCGAACAAACCCTCAAGGCGCTGCGGGACAAAACCACGATATTGTGCCGGTCGGTGGCCACCGTTCTAGGAGTCTGTCGGAGTTGACAATTACATCACTATGCATCGTCGATCAAGCTGA
>OFEK01002317.1_pt1 | contig 10621 bp, 8 predicted proteins | sample 1521131 | NCBI WGS metagenome assembly OFEK01 (sample SAMN05720209, study PRJEB24109) | activated sludge metagenome | isolation source: Anaerobic digester | place: China | collected 2015-12-16
TAGCCTCAAGAATATATCTGCAGTTTCGGAACAGAATCCCTTCCCTACGACGTGGCTGTCGAGTGCGTCCTTGGTAAGGACGGGGTCTCTCGTGCGTTGATTCCCCCCACAACCGCGATCTCCTCTTCTGAGCCCGTAGAGCGCATACACGATCCGGTCGGCCCCCATCCGCGAGCGCTCTTCCGGCGAATGATTTGCTCGTCGCGAGGAGGGGGTTGGGCTAATTACGGGCGGGGGTAGAGGGGGAAGGTGCAGGCTGGAGAAAACGAGTACCGGGAGATGATGGTGTCATACCCCCTCCTCCTCTATCTTATATGGGCGCAGAGTATGACAGCAACACATAACAACCATATAATTCATACCACTACACTGTAATCCACATATATCATGATCTGACCCTGACAGAGAGAGCTGGTGGCTATGGAGTTCACTATTGATGAGATTGCCGATAACCTCCCGGGTCTCGGTGTGGCGATCCTGCACCTGCTACATGCCGGAGACCGATCCGCTGTTCGGGGAGATGTTATTTTCCAGAAAGAGCTCTTTCTCATCGGGGATTATATAGAACGGGTAGGAGACGATGCAGATTTCACCCCTCACATATTCGGGCCGTATAGCGAATTCGCTGAGGTTGCGCTGGACGAGCTTGTTTCCCTGGGCCTTGTCAGGAGAACTGCGGGAGGCTATACCCTCACCTCCGATGGGGTCAGGGTCTGGGAGAAGGTGCGTTCTGCATTTCCCGCCGATGAGGTCGGGGCAATCGAGGATTTCAAGGCTTTCATCAACGACCTCAGCGTAGATGAGGTTCTCCTCTTCGTTTACGTCACCTATCCCGAATACACCTGCGAATCTGCAAGGCTTCACGATATCCTGCAAAAGAGGAGGCCGCTCTCTGCCTCACTGTATCGGAAAGGGAAAATAAGTCTCGAAAAAGCTGCGTTTCTGGCCGGGATGAACCTGGAGTCGTACCTCGATTACCATATGGTTGACCCGGAGGTCGGTTGAAGTTATTAGAAACCTTTTTCGCTATGTTCTCCGTACTGTAGAACAATCGATATGGGGCGCATCCAGACACTTCAAGACTTAAAGGTGATGCTACAGGCGGGGTTCGAGGATAATGAGGCGATTTTGGCACGATATGGCCTGACGCGCCTCACGCAGCTCAAAGCCTACCTGCTGGAGACCAACTACCCGATCGACGAGGTTGGCTGTCCTCTTGGGGCCTGGAGCAGTCTCGACGCTGGCGGCTGGTATGTCAACCGTGGGCCTCTGTCGCCCAATACCCTCTTCCTGGATACAACCCGCGAGCGCGTCTGGATACTGTATACCTTACTTGATGCAACAGAGGCGGATGCAGTCACCGATGGTTGGGTCAAGCACATAAAGGGTCTTGACAGGTGCTGGCTGTCCAGGAGCCATCTCCTCCACTACGACAACAAAGAACCGTGGCAACAGCGGGGTCTTGGCTTGAAGTTCTCTGATGGTCTGGCATCGGATGACGAGGCAGGACGTTTCAGCCTGAAGGCATGGTATGGGGCGACGGAGAAGATACCCGGCCTCGCGGAAGTGCTGAATACGGCGAAGGAGAGTTTCGCGATATACAGCACGCGCTGGCAGAAACTCAAGGAAGACTCGGTGACGCTGGCTGTGGAGTGGTATAGTAATGGAAAGGTGACCATCAACAGGGCGACCGATGTTGACGAGGTTATGCTCTCGATCTCTGACATGGCAAATCTCTATGAAGATGCGCTTGCTGAGGCAACAGGCCTGAGGAATGATGGCCTGGGCGCCTTTGAGTTGAACTTCACCCAGAGTATCGACCTTGAGGCATTTTCTAAGACCGTGGCAATGGGACGGGGGAGGATGAACCTCTGGCTCATCGAGACCGAGACCGAGCCGGACTTCAGGCGCTTTAAGGGTGTAGATCTGCATACCTGGGATAGGGTTTTCCTCGATGTCGGGCCCGACTTTGCGTACCTGACGATCCCGGGTAAGGGGTGTGTCAACGCTGCACCCCGGATAGCGACGATCCAGGGCGAAGATAACGCCGGCAGGACTTCTATCTTCTTTGACGGAGTGGAAGTCTTTGGCTGAGCTGGATAGAAGGATTGTCCTCTGGCGCAACACGATCGCTCTCTTCCATGAACGAAACCGTCCACGGTTTATTGGGCCGTTCCGGAAGGCCGGGTATGCCTATCGGGTTGAGACGGCCCTCTCGATACGCCGAACCGGGGAGGAGAGGAACCCCGATATCGTCGCAAGCAGCCCCTCGGGGTGGTTGGTCATCGAGTTGACCTGCAACGATCACTCCAAGGCGGATAAGCTGGATTCCTACAGGAAGATCGATCCGAGGAATTTGGGCCTATACGGCCTGCAGATCCATCAGAGCGCACCGGACACTATCTGCAGCAGGTTGTCGGAGGTTGACGACGGCGAGCACAGCCAGATAATCGTTAAGGATACCGTTGTCGTCAAAAAGGTGGATCTCCTGAGCGATGAGGTGCTCAGGCTTGCTCTTCTGGATTTCTCCGGAACCGATCTGACCCGGCTGCCGACCATTCCGATCGGTCTGCTGCCGGAGTCTAAGAACCACGAGGTCAGGAGGGGTTTGGTCGCCATTGTGATGCAGATCTTCCAGCCGGACAGCAAGGGGAAGACGGCGTATCAGATGGTGGAGGAGGGACTCGATAAGCTATCGGATAAGGTCGGTGCCGGCCGGAAGACTGCAATGAAGAGGAGGGTGGAGAAGGAGATGGAAGTCCTGATGAACCATCACCTGAAGGGCTATCTTGAACTGAAGGGCGATGGTTCCTACGTCCCTACCGGCAGGTTCAGGGAGCACCCGAAGACCCTTGAGCGGATCTCATCAGCGCTGCAGGAATGGGCGTATACGACGCAGCAATGTATAGATCCGTCTGATTTCGGTGCTGTCGAGCATGACGGGCGGGGGAGTGAGGACGGTTACACCCCGGAAGATGATCGGACAACTTCTGATCCGGGATCTTTCATGCGCTGACTCCGGGCACCGGGTGTAACCTACAGGAAGGCCGGGTATACAGGAGGCATCATGCGATAAGTCCGACCCGATGCGATCAGCCAGTTGTACGGGCGCTTTTGACCTGACTTTCGCGCTCACAGGGGCGTAGAGGAAAGTAATTGAGACGCCAGATCGTCGACTGACCCGATCATCCCTCTTACTTCATCGATTGTGAAGGGTTCTTTCCTGCTATGGATTATGAGATGGCAGTTCGGGCATACCGGGCGGAGATCCCGTACTGAGTCGATCCTGTACTCCCGCTGTATTTCAGAGAGGGGTATGAGATGGTGCACATGGATTTTATCCCGCCCTATCGGCCCGTAGACCTTCTCGAAATCAAAACCGCAAACGGCGCAGCGACAGCCATAGTGTTCTATGCATTCGGTTCGTGCCCTCCCTTTCCGCTCGTATCGGCTTACAATGATTTGACTCACGGCACCTTCGAATAAATCGGCACTATCCTGAACGGTTATCTCTCCGGGATAAACGATCTCCGTGTCGTCCTGATCGAAAACTCGTTTATATGCTTCCACAAGTTCAGGTCGCATGGTCCAGGAACACGTTCCATCATCTTTATCGCAGCCCAAAAAGGGAACATGCCACCACCGGGTTGATCCGTTTTCTCTTGTAGGCGGCCGGACTCCTGTTCTGGCAATCACGCGTTTGCTGAATCGAGCAATTTGCGAATTCACCGGAGCATGCTTCGTATAGTTTAAATGAGGCGCTATATCTGATGCGTGCATCTCGTGGTTTACGCTCTCGTACACCAGTCGTAACACAATCAAGTCGCGTTCTTCTGTCACTGTTCTGTCTACCAGCACTTCTGCCCAGGCATCAGCGCTGATCTCTACCCGATCTTTGTAATCTTTCATACAACTCCCTCCACAACCGCAATCTCCTCCTCCGTCAGCCTATACAACTCATATACCAGCTTATCGATCTCCCGGTCGGCCTCCTTACACGCCGTTTCCAGCCGCGAGCGCTCCTCCGGCGGGAGATCCCCGGTGAGAGTGACGAGCGGGTCGCGGGTGGGCGGGGTTGGCCGGAGGGAGTCACGACAAAAAGGTGGTTGAGCGAAGGGTGAATCTTGAATGTGTACCGGAAAGATAGGACTCATGCTGGTCCTTTCAATCCGGTTGTGACGTCCGGTCATATGGCCAAACTCTTTACCTGGCAGGCTGCTTCCCGGCATATTTCGCAATGATTCCATCGACATCAGCCGTGTTGAACGAGACATCACAGTGCCAGGTGCCGAATCCGCCGTGCCCATTGACTGCCCGTACCCATTCGGCAAGGGCGGCCCGTTTTGCCCAGTTCTGCGGGCTGTCCTGCCCCTTCGTCTCCAGAACCAGGCATTCGCCGTTCTCAAGCCTGATGAGGAAGTCCGGGCGGTATCTTCGCACGATGCCCAGGAAAAGATAGAATATCTCAAACCCAAGATGGTCGTTCTTGGCCCACGCCTGCACCGCAGGATTCCGATCGAGGGCGAAGGCCTCAGTGGCCTCCCAGGTGCTATCGTAAACACAAAAGTTGATCTGGGATTTTGCGATCTCCCCACACGGTTTGGTTGTGTACCAGATTGGCATATCGGCGGTCGAGCGGATGGGGCGACCGGGGTCGAGGACCGGCACGATGGCTTCGGTGTTTGTCTCGCGGATCTGCTCGTAAATATGCTGGACAACCTTGTTCATGTTGAGGATAAGCAGAACCCGCCGGCGCGTGTCGTCGGTGTTGAAGACGAGGGGCGCGAACCGGATCTTATCCGAGCGGAGGAACCGGTCGACGATGCCGACCAGTTGCCCGACGAGATCAGCAGCGGTGCCCCGCCACTCCGGGCGCATCTGGTCGAGGAGGTCCCGCGCTGTCTCAAAGATGATCCGTTGGAGCCTGATTTGCCCTAGTTCCTCAAGGTCGATGGTGGTGACGTGGTCGACGGCGGGTTTGCCGTCGATGACCGGGGCGAGTTCGGCGATCTGCGGCGTCTCTGCGGCGTCGAGGACGAGGGGGGTTGCGGTTTTGATGTCGAGGGTGAGCCGGGGCCGGTAGGTGTGCTCGACCCGGAGGACGTTCGGCCAGGTGATCTCGTATTCCCGGCGGGAGGAGAGCGACTCGATCCGGGTCGGATTCTTCTCCTTCTTCGGCGGATCGTCGCCTCCTCCTTCGTGGGGGAGAAAGGTGAAGGGGATACCGAAGATGTTGACATATTCGGGCGAGAAGAGATCGGTCTCCTCATCGACATCGTAACTTGTGCGCCGGAGCCCCCGGCCGATGACCTGTTCGCAGAGGAGCTGGCTGGAGAAGGCCCGGAGGCCCATGATGTGCGTGACCGTCCGGGCATCCCAGCCCTCGGAGAGCATGCCGACGGAGATGACGTTCTGGATCTTCTCGCCCGCCTCCCCGTATTTCCCGACGGTGTCGACCTGCTGCCGGAGGAGGAGAGCGCGCTCTTTTTTGGTGAGCGGCCGGCTCTCCTCTTCATCGTCATCCGTGGGGATATCCGGGGATTCATCCAGGGCATCGGCCTCTTTGAGCACTTTTGAGTCGATGTGGAGGATCCTGCCGCCGTCGCAGAGGTCGTCGATGCGGATCTTTCTGTGGGTGAAGGCGTAGGCGACCCTTGCGGCGGTCTCGGTGGTGTTCGCGACGGTGATCATGACCGGCGGGGTCCGGTAGCCGGCCGCAGCCCATTCCTTCTTCTTCTCCTGCCAGTCGAGGCCGAGGAAGTAGTAGGCGGTGTTGAGGAGAGCGGGGAGGGGTTCGGACTCTTCGGCGCCCTTGCGGTTGAGGTTGTCGTAGACCTCGCGGTCGGTGTAGATGTGGTAGAACCGGGACCGGTAGTCGTCAGGCCGCGGGCTGGTGTCGTCGCGGATGACGACGCGGGGGGTCTTGACGAGACCGGACTCGATGGCGTCGTTTAAGGAGAAGTCGCTGACGATCCAGGTGAAGAGGGCTTCTTCGTCGCTCCTCTTTCCGCTCGGCGCGAAGGGCGTGGCAGTGAAGTCGAAGCAGGAGAGGATGTTCCTTGCCCCGTGGATGCGGTCAAGGCCCTGGATCCAGACGGTGGCCTGGTCGATTTCATCTTTTGCGACCCCTTTGACCTTCGACTCGGCCGGGACCCGCCAGGCGTGGTGGGCCTCGTCGTTGATGACGATGAGGTTGTTGTGCCGGGAGAGATCGCCGAGGACCTCGCGGACGTAGGCTTCGTCGCTCTTTGGGCCGCGCTTGTCGACGCTTTTCCTCTTCTGGACCTGTTCTTCGCTTTCCCAGGCGAGCGCGTGCCAGTTCTGGATGAAGACTTTCCCCTGCCTGAGGCTCTCTGCAAGGCCGGGGGGGACGATGGCAAACGCGTCGTAGTAGTTGCCCTCGGAGGAGGGGACGAGGACGGAGAGGCGGCTTTTGACGGTGAGGCCGGGGGCGATGACGAGGACGTTTCTGGAGTAACGGGGGTCGGCGGGGTAGGCGGTCTTGTTGAGGACCTGCCAGGCGATGAGCATGGCCATGACGACGGTCTTGCCGGTCCCGGTGGCCATCTTGCAGCAGTAGCGGAGGAACACGCCGCCGTCGCCCTCAATATCGATCCCGGTCTTCTCCGTGGCGGGGGCTTCGGTGAGCCAGATGAGGGTCTCGATCGCCTCGAGCTGGCAGAAGAAGAAGGGGAGGCTCCCCCGCTCTTCACGATCCCGCCAGTAGTCGAGGAGGCGGCGGGTGATGCCGGTGACGCCAGGATACCCGGCCTCCTGCCAGGCTCTGACGCGGGGCCGAATCCGGTTGACGAGGGGGATCTCGTAAAAGACGCCGGGGTCGTCGAAGGCTCTGGATCCCCGGGTGGCGACGATGTAGCCGGCCTTGCGCCGGCCTTCGACAAGGTCGAAGGTCCGGGTGGTCCGGTCGTAGTGCCAGTGGCAGGCGGGTTCGGCGTAGGGGGAGGCGACGATGAGGCGGTCGATGGTCTTCTGCGGCATGGGTTATGCCCCCGGGATATCCAGCTCTCGATCAACGATGGACTCGATGCCCCGGTCGTCGATGATCTTGACGGCGATCCGCCGCTGTTTGCCGGGCTTGAAGGGGAGAGAGACGGTGCCGCGGTAGGCCTCGATCAACTCTCCGTCGATCTCGGCCTTGAGGCTCTTTGTGAGTTTCGCCCAGCCTTCGTCCTTGCCGGCCATGGGGAAGAAGACCTGCCGGGGGAAGAGGCTGCGGCCGTCGTAATCGGTGTCGAGCATCCACATGGCAATCTTCTCAGGGCCGCCGCCGTCGACGGTGCCGTTGCGGGTGTCGTAGTAATCGAAACCGTTGACGGAGAGGAGGATCGTGCCGGCTTCAGGCCCCTCGGTGATCAGGTTCAGAGTGACGTCGGGCTGGCCGATGAGCCAGAAACTCTCGTCGCTGGAGCGTTTCTTCTTGAGGTCGTCGGTCTGGAGGTCGATGCTCGTCTGGACTTTGAGGAGGGTGACTCCAGGCCAATTGGTCTCGTCGATGTCTTTTGCGGCTTCAGGGTCGAACTGAAAGGCTGCGAAGACGAGGATCTCGGGGTCGGGGACGAGGCTGTCCGCTTCTTTGATGGCCATCTCGACCTGTCGAGTGCTGAGGGGGGCGTGCTCGGGGCCGAAGGAGACCGCGACCCGTTTTGGGGTTTCGTCTGCGGTCTCGCCGAGGGCGTGGAGCCACCGGGTGCCACCGAGCGGTTCGAGCCGGGCGAAGGAGATTTGTTGTCCGTTTCGGCCACGGATGCCAGTGGCGAGGAGTTGTGTCCGCCATTCGTCCTGCCGGAGAGATTCGCCTGTGCGGGCGGCGGAGCCGTCGGCCGGGAGGGGTGCGGGGGTATCGCCGGCGAGCGGTTCTACGGAGAGAGTGGGGCCGGCCTCGACGGTGAAGGGGCCGGTGACGCGGACTTTCGCTTTATCGGATACCGGATCGTTGTAGAGAGGCTCTTGCGGAGCGTCTCGCCAGATGCTTTCATCGAGCTCGGCCTGTCGCTCCTGCCAGGCGGCGAGGAGCTTCTGGTGGGCTTTCCCTGCTGCCTTGGGCCAGATGGGGTCAGGGTCAAATGGGGCTTCCCACTCCTCATACGAGGTCTCCGCGGTGGCGTTGAGGGCAGATAGGGCAGCCTCGATCTCCGATCGATACTTTTCATGGATAGTATCAATATTGAGATTTTTAGAGATTGACCTAGGATTGATGTGCGGGACAGTTTTGTACACGAACCCGCTCCCGACGCCCTCTTTTGGGTGGGCGAGGTTGTAGTAATCGAAGACGGCGGTCATGAGCCGCTGCTTTGCGAGGGTGACGGCGACGCGGGAGGTGTCGCAGGTGATCCAGCGCCGGCCCCACTTCTCGGCGACGTAGGCGGTGGTCCCGGAGCCGCAGGTGGGGTCGAGGACGAGGTCGCCGGGGTCCGTGGTCATGAGGAGGCAGCGTTCGATGACTTTTGTAGCAGTCTGCACGATGAAAATTTTGTTTTCGGTGAAACTCCCGATTCCGGTGTCTGTCCAAATATTGTTGTAGGCAATGTAGGGGAAATCTTCCTTATATCTTATGTACTGGATGCTGTTAGCAGCAACATGTATTCTACCCGCCTTCGCTAACCGGGACAATCCTTCTGGATATTGTACTTTCCAGTGTGAATTGGATCCAGTTTCATATATCTTTCCCCGATATTCAAAGGGTTGACTGTTTGACGCTGCACCTTGTGATTTTAGATCACTTGGCTTATAGACCTTTGATCCGGAGAGAAGGGGCACAGTCCCATTTATTTCCTTCTTTCTCAACCCTCTGCAATCTCCTGAAGGCAGTTTTATCCAATTATATCCACTCTCACCTAGAACAATCTCTTTTTCAACGAATAGTTGGTGATATTTTATCCTCTTGATATCTTTTGCATACCAGATAATGTAGTCTCCTGCTCGTGCCAGTGTCTTACTGGATGCGAAGCCACTGGTGGTCACATACGATATTAACGAAACGAAATTCTCCTTCCTAAATATCTCATCCATAATCTCCCGTACATGATGCACATTCTCGTCCGAGATCTGCACAAAGACGCTCCCGCTTTCGGTCAGGAGTTTCCGGGCGAGCAGCAGCCGATCCCGGAGATACGTGAGGTACGAGTGTATCCCCAACTCCCAGGTGTCCCTGAAGGCCCTGATCATCTCGGGTTCGCTCGTGAGATCCTCGTCCTTCCTGTCCTTCACGTCCCGCCTGTTCACGAAGGGCTGGAAGTTCGAGCCGTACTTGATCCCATACGGCGGGTCAATGTAGACCATTTGCACCTTCCCGGCCATCCCTTCCTTCTCCAGCAGGGAGTTCATGACGAGCAGCGAGTCGCCGGCGACGAGGCGGTTACTCCAGTTGTGTTTGTGGCGGTAGAACTCCACCGCCTCCCGGAGCGGTGGGTTTTCTATTGAGAACTCAAAGAGCGAGGCCTGCCGATGATCGCCGTTGCTGGCCTTTGCCGCCCGGATGATCGTCCGCGGATCGATCCGCTCGTGGACGTGGAGGGAGACCGTCGGGACATCAAACGAGGTGCGCTCGGCCTTCCCCGCCCAGAAAAGTTGCGGGTCGAGATGCGGGTCGAGATGCGGGTCGGGATGCGGGTCGGGATGCGGGTCGGGATGCGGGTCGGGATGCGGGTCGTATGAGTAAGTCTTCGTTCCGTAATCGGGTTCGGTCGCTGCTTTGACCAGGCCTGCCGGCGGGTTGTTCAGCCGGCAGGTGCCTTTGTGGTCGTATTGCTCGATATTCTTCTGGTTGGGTTTCTTCTTTTGCCGGGCCATAGAATCGCATGCGTGATTCTCGTTTTAGACCTGTTAAGCGTTATGGAATTATCCTCGGGTTACGCTGGTCGGTTTGCCGAAAGGTTTTGTCTCCGATGTCCGTGAGGGAGGAGAACCCTTACCGATCAGTGGATATCCTCCGCCGGGCCCGGTATGAACTCAGGATCGCCTGACATTGCCGGGTACATCGTTTTCGATGCCCGGTCCCGGCTCCGTTAGAAGACGATACCCTTCGGTACCCAAGGCGATACGCCGGAGTGTTGATCGGCACGCATACCTCCCCTGCGTGTGGGTATCGCGATGAAAGTTGAGGGATTCCCAGCACAGGCCGCTGTAGGTATAGAACTCAACCCTGCTCTGTCTCTCCGTCATCGTCACCGTCGGCGGCCATTCTCGCGGGTCTTTCCCCTTCCACGTCCAGTCCGCTGGCTCTAACTTAGTGTGGGAACCTTCACCGTCGCCGTCCATCAGAATACCTTCCGTAAACGGATCCCTCTCGGCCAGCCGATGCGCGCTCCAGTCGGCGCCATGCCACATGGCCCCGAACTCATGGATCTCACGGGTGAAAAACGAGGCGTCAAGGTAGCTCCGAGCAGAACCGTTCCCCTCAATAGCCCGCATGATATCCCTTGAGAGATACTCCCCGGTATCCAGGCCTCCCGCCACCAGATATGAGTGCAGGTGAGCTATGAACGGCTCCATGCAGAAGGGGGTTGATTTCTGGTCAGCCGGAGGCTCCGGGATAGAGGCATCTTTCGGCCAGGCTCCACCTTCACCCGCTCGAACGCTCCCGGATCAAGCACCCCGGGCA
>OFEK01002333.1_pt1 | contig 10553 bp, 10 predicted proteins | sample 1521131 | NCBI WGS metagenome assembly OFEK01 (sample SAMN05720209, study PRJEB24109) | activated sludge metagenome | isolation source: Anaerobic digester | place: China | collected 2015-12-16
TATTTAAGTATTTTACAGATTTTTTTAACATCTACATATGGTAAAGTTTCGTACCAAAGCCACAGCTTTCATCTCTTCCATTAAAATGGAGAGGATTCCCGCTGTGTTTCCTAAAAATAAAATATACATCCCTATTATGTGAAATACGAAAAAATAGAGGGCCTCAAGATTTTTTAACCTTGAAACCCTCTATTTATGGAGCTGGTGGACGGAATCGAACCCCCGACCTGCTGATTACAAGTCAGCTGCTCTACCTACTGAGCTACACCAGCACATTAAGTTAATTGGCGACCCGGAAGGGGCTCGAACCCTCGACCTCCAGCGTGACAGGCTGGCATTCTAACCAACTGAACTACCGGGCCATTTTCTTTTTGCTAAAAGCTATGGTGACCCATAGGGGACTCGAACCCCTGATACCGCCGTGAAAGGGCGGTGTCTTAACCGCTTGACCAATGGGCCATTTAAAGCCAGCAAATAATATTTTACACAGGTCGCAGCCCAATGTCAAGTAGTTTTAGAGTTTTTTTAATTTTTTTTGATTTTATAAGTTTTATATTCCAATACTACTTTGCTATGTTGCCAATGGAAAGCGCATTTCTGGGGAGTATTTTTTACTGACCCGTAAAGAATACATCTGAGAGAAAGACCACAAGGCCTTCTATAGAGGTATTTCTCCCTGCGACATCTTCCCGATGCTATCAAAAATTATCCTGGAAGACATCGCTTTCCAAATTGGCATATTAGTACTAATAATATTAGCAAATAAAATACCGGTCAGCATGACATTATCAAAGAATAATCGTAACCAATATCATACCAACATTGACACTGATTTACATTTGTGTTAGTATATATATGAGTTAAATTACCATAAAATATTGTTACAATGGCTTCATGATAATGGCCTCATGGACATGAATATATTTGTCGTATAGGCATTTCATAAAAACTTGTGAGATGCCTTGCTATATACAATCATATATTCCGCCAAATTCGAATAATTTTTAATAAAGATATTTAAATATAAAAAGGAAGATGTTTATGTATTACAATATTAGTAATGATAGGATGTTAGAATCTCTTAATAGTCATGTTAAAAAAGTTAGAGAAGGTAAAGAAATGCTCATAAATGAGTACTATAGAGAGGAAACAGAAGAAAGTATTAAATTAAGTATATTTTTAAAGGAGTATGTATCATCATTAAATAATTATATAAATAGTACAAAATCCAATAATGAATCAGGTATGATTCAACCTGTTGTAACAATAGGAAGTATTGTTACGGTGAAGGATCTGGATGATAATAAAATTTATAGGTATCAAATCGTTTTGCCTTTCTTAACTAATTTGAATTCTGACCACGATGATGCATCCTGTTTATCGCCTTTGGGAAAGGCCCTTTTATTGAAAACTATTGATGAAAAGGTTGAAATTGAAATACCTGCCGGTACACTAAGATATGTTGTAAAAAGTATCACACCTCCGGAATCTTTTATCCCGGCATATAATAAATAATTGGTAAATACTTGATTATAGCCCAATAATCATAAATATTTTGAAAAAAGTTTTAAAAACAGTTGACAAAACTACTGTTTTTGTTGTACTATAAGATTCGGCTTTGAAAATAAAATACTTTGGGCCATTAGCTCAGTCGGCAGAGCACTTGACTTTTAATCAAGGTGTCCCGCGTTCGAGTCGCGGATGGCTCACCAAAAATAAAGGGTTTCAGTTTTTTAAATACTGAAGCCCTTTGTTTTTAATCTATATTTTGCTTTTTGCCCTCTGTTTATCCTTGTATACTCTCGAAGAACTCATTGAGTTCTCTTACCAGCTTATCGGCATCCAGTCCATGCACTTCACAAGCATCCTTTATACTTTCTCCGGAGGCTGAAGGGCATCCCAGACAATATAAACCGTTATTAAGGAATATTGGTACTGTACCTTTGTCAAGTTTTAAAACTTCTGAAACTATCATATCAGATGTAATCTTTGGCATATTATTCACTCCCTGTCTCTTGTTTTACTTACTATTTACTAATACCCATTATTGTATAATTCTACCCACAATATTATACGAATTATCTTTGCATATTATATTATATGAAAATTTATAATGCAATATAATTGTGCTGTAAAGGGGTGCATTTTCTAAATATGCACCCTACCCTGCTAAACATGATTTATGGCATCCGGTATTTTTCTCTTCCTATTTCATAAAGATTGTTACCATAGCTGTCTATTACAACAACAGCCGGGAAATCTCTTACTTCCAATTTTCTTATGGCTTCCGGTCCAAGTTCCGGGAATGCTACAATTTCCTGGCTGACAATTTTTTCAGAAATCAGAGCTCCAGCTCCTCCAATTGCGCCAAAGTAAATTGACTTATATTTTATAATCGCATCAACCACATCTTTATTTCGTTGTCCCTTGCCAATCATCCCTGCCAGTCCCATACTGATTAGTAATGGGGCGTATGCATCCATTCTGCCACTGGTTGTAGGTCCTGCAGACCCTATAACTTTTCCTGGTTTTGCAGGGCATGGACCGACATAATATATTATCTGTCCTTCTATATCAAAAGGTAGTTGTTTTCCCTCCTGTACCATAGCTACCAGACGTTTATGAGCTGCATCCCTGGCCGTATAAACTGTACCATTAATGGTTACCTCATCTCCGGTTTTCAACTGTGATATCATATCTTTCTCCAAAGGAGTATAAATTATATGTTTCATTTTTCCCTCCTGTACATTTTGTAATAATTCATTGTGCTTTATTGGACCAACTAGCAGTTATATGATCGCCTCTGAATGCCTTGTTGCGTGGCAGCTAATATTTACAGCTACAGGCAACCCTGCTATATGAGTTGGAAATACTTCAACATTAACCGCCAGAGCGGTAATGCGTCCTCCAAGTCCTGCAGGCCCTATCCCAAGCTTGTTAATTTTCTCAAGCAGCTCTAATTCAAGGTTTTTTACGTATTCAATGTTATTTCTTACATCTACTGATCTGGTTAAAGCTTTCTTTGCCAATATGGCCGCTTTTTCCATTGTACCTCCTATACCTACTCCTACAACTATTGGAGGGCATGGATTGGGCCCTGCTTTATCAACCGTTTCAACAACAAATTTCTTAACGCCCTCAATTCCGTCAGAGGGTTTTAACATTTTTAAAGCACTCATATTTTCACTGCCAAATCCTTTTGGGGCAATAGTAATTCTCATTTTGTCCCCTTCAACAATATTATAGTGAATTATAGCAGGGGTATTGTCACCTGTATTCACTCTCTCTATAGGATCCCCGACAACTGATTTTCGAAGGAAACCTTCTTTATATCCTCTTCGTACGCCCTCATTTATTGCCTCAGTCAGATTCCCTCCAGAGATATGGATATCCTGCCCAATATCAACAAAAAACACAGCCATCCCTGTATCCTGACAAATTGCCATTCCTTCAGTTTCAGCTAAATTTGCATTTTCGATAATTTTTTTTAATATGCCTTTACCTGTATCTGATTCTTCGATAGAAAGACCATCCTGTAAAGCTTTAAATATATCATGATTTAAGCAGTAATTTGAGGCTATGCACAGATTTTTAACTGTATCGGTAATTAGCGATGCATCAATAACTCTCATTTATACCTCCCAAAAAAAATGTAATATTTTATACTTAAAATAGTATATGACTATTTTAATATACTGGTATTGGAAAATCAACAAATTGAAATACAAAGGGGTACATTTACTAAAAGTGAAGAAATATTTACCAGGAGCTGTCGTTACGCTGCTTACCAATATTTTCTTCACTTAAATTAAATGCACCCAAATATAAAGCGAAACATAAATGAAACAAATATTAACAGATATTTAATAATTATTTTGATATAATTAATATGTTTGGTATTATCAGGCTGAAATTATAAGATTTGATCGTTTGATCATAAGATTTGATTAATTGGAAGGGAGATGGTGTGCAAAATAATTTTCCATTACTATTTGTGCCACCAGTCAAAGAGATGAAATGGAGGTTATTATGAACCCGGTAAAAAATATATTGGTTTGTGTTACTCAGCAAAAAACCTGTGAAAGGTTAATTATAAAAGCTGCATCTTTGAGAGACGAGTTTAAAGGTGAACTTTATGTGATTCACGTTACAAAAAATGGTCTTAACTTTTTGGATAACCCAAAAGAAGGAGAGGCTCTGCAATATCTATTTGAAATATCAAAGTCTGTAGGTGCAAATCTGTCAGTGCTAAAATCCGACAATATTATAAAATGTATTGCAGATTTCGCCAAAGATAATAACATCAATTATATTATTTTGGGAGAATCCCCAAAAGATACGGATGATAATATTTTCCATAAAAAGCTGCGGAATCTATTGCATAATATAGAACTGGAAGTAATACCATAATGCCTTTGTATACGCATTTTTAACATTAATGTTATCATTTTGCAAAATAATTATAAAAATCAGAATATTTTCATTAAAAAGCTTGTTTTTTTAATGAAAATATTGACTTAATGCGGCTTTCATTATAAAATAATGTCGAATCCAAATATAGGAGGTTATGTAGATGAATAAAACAGAATTAGTTAATTCTATATCAGCGAAAACAGGGTTAAGCAAGAAGAATAGTGAAGCAGCTTTAAATGCATTTGTATCATCTGTTGAAGAGTCTCTTCAAAATGGAGAAAAAGTTGTATTGGTAGGTTTTGGTACCTTTGAAGTTAGAGAAAGAGCAGAAAGAAAAGGCAGAAATCCTCAAACCAAAGAAGAAATCGTTATACCAGCTTCCAAGGCTCCAGTATTTAAAGCAGGCAAAGGTCTTAAAGATTTAGTTAAATAATATATTGTGTACATATTAGTACATATTTATTTTATTTGCTGTGAAAGCCCTGATGTAATATTCAGGGCTCTTTATCTTTTAAAAACATTTCTGCAGCTTTTCAATAATCTCTTTTACTATTGCTTTTACATCCTTACCTGAACAATCAATTACAATATCCGAATACCTCTCATATAAAGGCACTCTTTCATGATACATGTCAATAAAACTTTGCTCTTCATTTTTAGCAAACCTTCTGCCCTGTTTAATTCTAGAATTAACACTATTAAAATCCAGTTGAAGGTATATTACTACTCCATCCTTTTTTAAATGTACCATTGCTGCGTCACCGTAGATTACACTTCCACCTGTTGCAATTATGCTGTTCACGGTGTCAAGCTGCAATATGACTTCTTCCTGAATCTTTAAGAACTCATGATGCCCGTAAAGTGAAACAATATCTCTTAAATCCTTCTTCTGTGACTCCAGTATCAGGTTATCCGTATCAATGTAATTCATATTCAGAATATCAGCAAGGTTACTCCCTATTGTGCTTTTTCCGGAGCTTGGCATACCTATTAAAACTATGTTGCTTTTAGCATCTTTGTAAATATAATCACCCCCAATTTAATGCCCTATACACTATAATAAATGCAATTACTGAAATGAAGTCTTCATGGTTTTATCCTTTTGCATTTATTGAAACGGTGTGAAGCAATCCGATTCGCGGATTGCACTTATGTTATAATAAGTCCCACTTTGGATCCAGATTGAATGATATTGCCCTATACGCTTTAGCCATAAGGATTGCATCCAAAAGAGTGATTCTCACCATAGCTTCACAAACCGGCCATATTCTCGGACAAATGGATGGATCACTCCGGGATGTAAACTTATAATTTATATTCTTCTGCATGTCAACATCTACTGTTTCCTGTTCCTTCATTATTGTAGGGGTTGGTTTTACAGCTACTCTCGCTCTTATTTCTTCACCATTGGATATCCCGCCTAAAATGCCGCCTGCCCTATTAGTCTTGAACCTTATTCTTCCTGACTCCTCATCATAATACGGTGTATCATTGGATTCAGATCCTTTCATTCTTGCATTTTCAAAACCGGCGCCAAATTCAAGTCCTTTAATTGCTCCTATAGACATAAGTCCATGGGCAATTACCGCATCGAGCTTGTCAAACACAGGTTCTCCTATTCCTGCAGGTAAGCCTTTAACTATTATTTCCACAATTCCTCCGCAGGAATCACCCTCTGCCTTTACCTTAAGAAGGTCTTGTATCATCTCTTCTCCTTTATCAAGATCAGGACAATTAATTTCATTTTTCCGGTAATTAGCCTTTGCTGTTTCATATGTAACAGGTCCGCAACTTATGCCGTGAGACTCTATAACATATGCAATTACATCAATTCCCATTGCGTCTAATACTACTTTGGCTACGGCTCCTCCTGCTACCCGGGAAGCTGTTTCTCGGCCTGAAGCACGTCCTGCCCCTGCCCAGTCTGCAAATTGCCCATATTTTTTATAATAGGTATAGGCAGCTTGTCCCGGCCGTATATAATCCTTGCCCGCCCTATGCTCTTCAATATGATAATCCTTAATATCACTATTAGGTATAACAAACCCTACCGGCGCCCCCGTTGTATAATAATCCTCCATTATTCCTGAAAATATATAAACCTTGTCCATTTCTTTTCTCGGAGTACTTAATTTTGATAAACCAGGACGTCTTTTATCCAATTCATCCTGTATCAATTCAGGTGTTATTCTTACTCCTGGAGGTACGCCATCAACAATTGTTATAAGCCCACCTCTTAGCTGTTCAGGTATATCAGAAAATTTACGAAATCCGCCGCTATAGGATTCGCCGCACGTAGTTATTCTAAATAAGCGTCCAAAGCTATTTCCCATCATGTTAACACACCTTCCTTTAGCTATTCTGCAAAGCCAAATTCAACAAAATTACAATTATTGGAATAGTCACCGGCCTAACTACCGGCATAACAACCAACACAGCTACCAAAGCTAATGTTTTACATTTATGCTTTAAGATGATCACATTTCCTCAACAAACTCAATACCCCCACCACAGTTTTTAACAAGCTCTCCAAAATCCGGGAAGGTTACATTTATAGCTTCAGCTGTATCAATTATAGTAGTGCCTTCCGCATTTAGCCCAGCTATGGCAAGAGCCATTACAACTCTATGGTCATAATGACCATTAACTTCACAGCCTTTTAGTCTGCTTTCTCTTACAATAAGCCCATCAGGCAATTCAGTTATGTCCGCACCCATCTTTCTTAATTCCCGACACATTACGCTAATCCTGTCAGTTTCCTTCAATCTGGCTTGGGGTACATTTAAAAGTTTTGTCTCACCTTCCGCAAAACAGCCGGCAACAGCCATGGCAGGTATAGCATCAGGTGTGGAGTTCATATCTATTTCAATGCCACACAAATTGCCACCTTTAATATTTATGCTATTACTATTTACTCCATCTTTATTATATGAATTATATGAAACCTCAGCTCCCATATTTTCGAGAAAAGACAATATAAGCTTATCCCCCTGGGGATCTGTAATATCCAAATTTTCCAGTGTAATATCAGCCCTCGAAATCGCTGCAAGAACCATAAAAAAAGTTGCTGAAGAAAAGTCACCGGGAATTTTTACTTTCAAAGGCTTATATTTCTGGCCGCCTTGAATATATATGGATTTGAAGTTATTAGTGGAATACGTTATTCCTTCTTGATCAAGCCACCACAGAGTCATTTCAACATATGGTTTTTCATTTAACTGCGTGACAATTATTTCTGTGTCCTTTTCCAGCAAGGGACAGGTTACCAATAACGATGAAAGAAACTGGGATGTATAGGCATCAATTTCAGTTATCCCGCCTTTCATTCTCCCCTTTACTACAACAGGTACCATTCCATTATTTCTTGTTGAAAACACCTTTGCTCCAAGATTATTGCATGCCTTAATCAAAGGTTCCATCGGCCTATTCCTTATTTGCCCGTCCCCTGTAAAAACAGTATAGCCCTCACTCAAAGCTGCTGCTGTTACACCAAACCTTAAAGTTGTCCCCGAATTACCTACATTAATAACATCATCAGGTATTGAAGGCACGCCGTCAAATCCTTCAACAATCAAAAGAGGACATTCCCTAGACTGGGAACATCCCATATCAGAGACTTTTAAGGCGTGTTCCCTTACATTAGCAGACCGGGGACATTCTACACCAAGGATTTTTGGAGCATATCCCTCGACTTTAAAGGTGCGTTCCCTCAACCCAAGCCGAGAACACTCTTCGCTATAGACTTTGAAATTGTGTTCCGTTACTTTCGCTCCAAGAGCTTTACAAACTTCAACTGCCGAAAATGCATCGTCAGAAACCAGAGGATGCATTATTTCCGATCTGCCTGAGGCAAGACTTGCAATAAATAATGCCCGTATGGTATGAGATTTAGAACCCGGGATACTTATAATGCTCCCGGATTTAATTTTAGATTTATCCACTTTTAGCAACATCATGCATAACCCTTTCTACCATCCTACTTTATAAAATAATATTATATAGAGTAATATAAGTCAAGATTGTTTACTTAAGGGGGTGCATTTAAAATTTTTGAAGAAATATATTCCAGAAGCTATCGTTACGGTACTTAGAGCCTTCACTAATGCTTCTTCCAATAATTTCTTCAAAAATAAAATATGCACCCTACTTAAGGGGCGCATAAATCTCACCTTTCACTCCTAATTGGCGGAGGCCCGAAATATTGATAATAATTACACTTTATCATGCCATTATATAGTTTCCGCTTTTTATCGGCTCTGCGGCCAAAGAATCTTTCAAAGTCAGGGTGGGATGATAATATATAGTAGGACCAGGTATCAAATTTCTTAAATACATTTCCCATTTGAGTGTATAGTTTTTCAACTTCCCTTAGTTCACCCAATCGCTCACCATATGGAGGATTGCATATAATGAAACCATATTTGTATCTTGAACTTATATCCGCTACAGGCAAACGCTGTAAATGAATACTGTCCTCCACTCCTGCCAATTTTGCATGATAACGTGCAAGACTAAGTACATTTTCGTCTATGTCAGTCCCCTGTATTCTTAATTCTCTGTCTGGCTTTATCGAATCCATAGCCTCTTCCCTGGCATTTTTCCATAGTCCTTGAGGGATTATTTTCCACGATTCTGCTGTGAATTCTCTCTTTAATCCAGGAGCAATATTTTTACCTATCAATGCCGCTTCAATTGGTATTGTACCTGAACCGCAGAATGGATCTAAAAGGACTCTGTCCGGATTCCACCTGCTCACCTGAAGCATGGCGCAAGCCAAAGTTTCTCTTACAGGTGCACTGCTCACAAGCTTACGATACCCCCTTTTATGAAGTCCCGCTCCGGTGGTATCTATTGTCAAGGTAGCTATGTCTTTAAGGAGACCCACTTCAATTTTATATTTAGGTCCCGTTTCATCAAACCAGTCCCGCCTATACTTTTGCTTCAATCGTTCCACAACCGCCTTTTTTACAATGGCCTGGCAATCAGATATGCTTGCCAGCTTTGAATCTACCGACTTGCCTTCTACCGGGAACTCTCCATCTTCAGGAATCCATTCTTCCCAAGGCAGCATCTTTGTATTTTCGAAAAGCTCTTCAAATGAAGTTGCCTTAAACTCTCCAACTTTTACCAGTACTCGCTCGGCGGATCTAAGCCAAATATTTGTCCTGCAAATTGCCTCAAAATCCCCGGCAAATGTAACCCTTCCATTATCTATTGCCTGGTCCGCATAGCCAAGCTTTTTAAGTTCCCTTCCTACTACCGCTTCTATGCCAAAAGCAGCAGTAGCAATAAGATGCAGTTTCTGCATAAGTTCCTCCCATAAAGTTTAAACTATTTCATAATCTATCAAAGTATAATCCTAATCCTATTTTATTACTTTCCTATTTTGCTACTTTATCAGTTTATTGTAGATTTATCAAGGTCAATAATAGGAACAAAACACCAATCTCCGTAGTCTAATCATTGTACATATTTCATCATGTTTATTTTACGGCAATAACTTGGATTTTAACAAAATAAAATAAATATAATATCCGGGAGGATCAATTTATGTTAAAAAAAATTATAAGTATGCTAATAATAGTTATCTTAGTAACAGGAATATTCCTCACTGTCGGTCCTTTGACCCCAAATCCCATTTCTCCTCAAACAGTAACTGCAGAAGACTTAAGGGGCGGATTCCAGCTTATACCGGAATCTATGGATTCTACAGGTGTTAAACCTGACAGCAGTTATATGCTTAAGTCTCAAAGTAACATTACACTTGATAAGATAAAAAACTCACTTTCAATAGATGGAGAACCTACTCCTGAGATTATCCGGAAAGATCATAGTATATTTCGAATTACTCCATCTTCTCCACTTGAACAAAATAAACTATATGTGTTTAGGATAAAACAGGAAGATGGTTATGATATAACCTGGACTTTTCAGACCAGTGCCATGTTTAAAATCACTTCTTCTTTTCCTGCTGATAGAACCACTAATGTGCCTGTAAATACAGGCATAGAAATATACTTTAGTCATGAAGAATATGAAGACCCTTCTAATTATTTTGAAATTACTCCTAAGGTGAAAGGCAGCTTTGAAAGACATAAAAAGGCACTGGTATTTGTACCTCAGGAATTGAAAAAAGCCAC
>OFEK01002340.1_pt1 | contig 10528 bp, 4 predicted proteins | sample 1521131 | NCBI WGS metagenome assembly OFEK01 (sample SAMN05720209, study PRJEB24109) | activated sludge metagenome | isolation source: Anaerobic digester | place: China | collected 2015-12-16
GTGCTGCGGCAGGTGGAGACGGAACTTGCCACCCTCCAGGCGATAGAGCGGACCCGGCAGTTCGAAGAGAAGGCGAAGGATGCTCAGGACCAGATCGAGCGTATTCAGGCCGTCGAGACGGAACTTCGGCACCGGGAGCACGAACTCTCTGCAACGCCCCTGCCGACGAAGAAGGATCTCGAAACGTACCGGGAGCAGAAACTGCAACTTGCCACCCTCCGCGGCCAGATTGAGCAGGCGGCCATCCGTATCGGGTTTGACCTGCAGGTAGAGAACACATCGATCACCGCAGACCCGGAGGCCGAACATCTCACCGAGGATGGTGAGTATCTTGTTCTCGGCCCGACGACGTTCACGATCGGGGGCGTTGGGACGATCAGCGTACGGGGCGGCGGTTCATCGCTCGAAGACCTGCAGGCAAACGCGCAATCCCTTACGGCCTCATTTGCATCGTTATTTGAACGGTTCGGCGTGACGGAAGAGCAGGAACTCTATGACCTCCAGCAGCGCCGCCAGGACCTTGAGCGTGAGATTAAACAGCTCAAGAAGGCCCTCAAGGACCTCACTTCCGAAAAAGGGCTTGAGCAACTCAAAGACGAGGCTACCCGGATCCAGCAGAAGATCGCAGGCGAGAAGAGCAGGATCGGTGCGGCGCCTCCAGAATGGCAACACCTCTCAACCGATGCCATCAGAGAAATGTCCGAAGGCCGCACGGCGAAGAAGAAGGAACTTGCAAAAGCCATTGAGCATGAGCAGCAGAAAGAAGCTGAGGCCCGGGCTGCCCATGACGAGGCGCTCCGGAAGGCGCAAGTTGCGTCCAACCGCCTGATAGAACTCCGGACACAGGTGAGAGGGCTGGAGCAGCAGAATGCCGATGCGTTGAAGTCCTACGGCACCTACGAGCACCTGCAGGAGACGCTCGCGAACGAGACCGCAACACATGAGCGGGCACGTGAGGATCTTGAAGCCCTCCGTGCTGAGTATAAGATCCGGGTCGAAGAGCCGAAGGCGCAGTATGAGGATGCCCTGGGCGTTGTCCGGGACCTTGAAGGGCAGATGCAGTCCGTCCGGGAGAAGATCATAGATAGAAAAGCCCGGATCGAGGAAGCGGTTTCTGAGGACTTCTACTCAAGGATCGGGGATCTGGAAGCGTCGCTCATGGTCGTGAAGCGCAGCCTCGATCAGGTCACCCGGCAGGCCGAAGCCGTAAAACTCCTGCACGATATGGTGCAGGTATTCAAGAAAGAGCAGACCACGGCGCTCGCCGGCCCGGTAGCAGAACAGGTGAACCGCTGGCTTATGCAACTCACCGACGGGTCGTACGATTCGGTCAGGATGGACGAGAACATCTTCCCGGTGGGGGTGTCAAACCCGCAGTATAACGAAGCGTTACCGTTGGACTGCCTGAGTTATGGCACCCACGAACAGGTTATCGTCCTCCTGCGCCTTGCGATGGGCGCCCTTTTAAGCAACGACGAGCGTAATCTCGTCGTCATCGATGACCGGCTGGTGAACGCCGACCCGATCCGGATGCGGCGCCTCTGCCAGATCCTTGAGGAGGTGGCGACGAACCATTGCCAGGTCGTCGTCGCCACCTGTAACGACACACCGTATGCCGGGGTCCGGGAAAGGACCGTTATTCCGGTGCCGGGGGATGGAAGGGCGAAGTGAAAGAGGTGATTTGACCGGGGATTTTTCCCCTCGATTGGAGGGCGAGGGTTCTGCCGGATCCGGGCAAGGGGATGCATCGTTTTGAGCACTCCATCCAGCGTCTTATACCCGCCGATAGCCGGGAGGCACCCTGTTCAAGCGGCTCCAATTCCCGGGAAGGCACTACCGCGATGGCTACTCCGTCCGCGAGATCGTCCGGCTGCTTGCATTGGGGATGGGGCCGGCCGGCCCGGGTTATACTCCGACAGGACGACAGGGAAAGATCGTCCCGGATCTTCAAGGCTCATTGCATCCAGCGGTTTTACCAGGTTCATCACCTAGGTATTGCAATCCAACAAGGCTTACACCGCAAGGCAACATGAATGCCGTGCTACGGTAATTCGTCCCAACAGTGCCGGAAAAACATTTCGTTAAAGCGTCCGGTCGAATATCGGGAGGCTCACCCGGCCAAGATTCGACCGGAAGCGAGAGATGCCGTCGCCCTCGGTCATGCCGCCCCTGTTCCTGTTCTAAATGACGGCAATCTCTCCGCGCCCTCTCGCCTTCATCATCGTGCTCCTCGTGGCGGTCGTGGCCGCCATCAACGTCCTGATGATACCGGTGACGCACCTGACAATTATCTGACGATCCGGCACCGAAAGGCGGCGGCGATCCATCTGACGATTGCAGGTTTTGACCTGACGATTATCTGACGATTCTCATCTTCTCTCTGCCAGAACGTAGCCCGTCGAGCGCCCCCGGCTCTTCCGGACGGCCAGCCCCGGTTTCATCAACAGACCAAAATCACGCGTTGCCGTGTCCCTGGAAATGCCCGGCGTCCGCCGGGACGGCAGAGCGCTGGTGAACAGGACACGCGTCTACATGTCGCACACCGCCGCACAGAAACTCGCTGAAGCGCTCAGCGGGATTCTTGAGAGGGTGCATACGGAGGAAGGCATGGAGAGGTACGTCCCCGGGAGGTTGGAGGGGAGACGATCCTCAACAGAAGTTGAGCAGAAGCAAGAAGACAGACCCGTATAGAGTTCCTGTGCGTTGCCTGCCGATTGCATTTCATACCAAAGATGTACCCGGCAGCACAGATACCCCACGCCCCCATCTCCCGCGAGGCAGGTCGTCCCGGCGAGGGTGCCATGGTACGGGCGGTCAGGAACGCTCTTCAGCGGTGGGGTGCGCCAGCGTGAGGAAGCCTACCGGTCAAAATCCCGGTCATTTGTCACGAAGTAGTCGGGGGGTGCCGGGCAACCACCTGACAAGGGCTGCGGACAGTGCAGTCAACCGCTCCCCAACGAGGCCCAGTTGAGTATGGAGAGCATCCGCTGGAAGAGCGAGCAGACCTCTGGAGTTCAGAGCGGCCTAGAGCCGAGTTAAGCAGCAGCCGGGGCGTGCAGTGAGCGCCTCTCCGCTCACCCTTTCCCTGCGTAGTTGGCGGGAGACGTCTCCTCCTGCCGGACCGCACTGACCACCGAATGGGCTGATCTTGGATGCACACGGCATCTACCCCTTGGTCTTGAGGAATAACGACCTCTTGAACCTGTTCCCCGCCTACGAGTAGATCAACGCAGAGATACACGACCGAATTCCCAAATGCTCATTTCCAAAAATGGTGGGGAATACGATTTTCACCTATATGTTCTGCCAAGCGCAAGACACTCGACATCTTTAGCGCCATTATTCAAGAGTATTTGTTTACAGGCAGCAAGTGAGCTGCCAGTGGTAACAACATCATCGAGAAGAAGTACGGGTCTGTCTGCAATCTTTTCAACGTCGCAAATCTCAATAGATTCTAAGTGTTTCTGTTCAGAACGGTCATTTCCTCTATGGGATTTTTGTGCGGTTTTCACCCTCTGGAGGCATGACGTTGCATCGATGAACCGGTACTCATGTGCAATACGTTGAGCCAATTGATGCATGTATGTTCTCTCACCACGAGTGGAGGGGGGGACGACACATACTGCAATGGTGACATCCGGGTTGAGAATGCCTTTTATCTGGTTGAAAAAGAACTCAACACAGTTCCCAGGATCTCTTTGTTTCATTTTTAAAATATATTGAGTATGTTTTTGTTCATGTTGAGAATATCTTGAAGGATAGTAATAACCGAGAGCGTAGTACTCTCCTTCACGGATAGTGGGGCGGGGCCTGAACACCGATCTGTCCACGTCGACAATAAACTCTTCCATATATTCGAACTTGTTTTGAACTCGGATATCATCTCGTAATTTAGATTTTATTTCATTCATTTTTTCACGATATACTGACGTATACTCATTTACCTTTTCGAAGCAATCGTAAGCATGATCATACATCTCAAGTTCGCAATATTTGTTACCGAGTTTTCCAAACCAACTTATCAGATATTCAGAACAATCTCTGGAGCAATCAAGTGCCCGGGAAAAGCAGTAGACCGCCCGTGCATATTCATAGCAATCAAACAATTTTTCGCCAAGACTAGTCCAGTAATCCGGGACAGTGTTGTTTATTGAAATAGCCTTTTTGAAATACTGAATTGATTCTAAACCACCTTTATGTTGCCCAATTAAGTAATAGTACTCGTCCTTATGCTGGTCTAAGTTCTCGTACCAATCATCCTCAATGGAATCGTCTTCAAGTACATGCAATATCTTCTCCATCGAACGAATGATATTATCCTTCATAGATTCGCTCGTTTTTTCCATGGAGTATTGCTGTTCTAATTCAGCAAGCAATTTATATGCAAAGTTATAGTCTAGACCATACTCGGGGTACTTCGAACCTACAATGCCCATGGCTATAATAACTGCATTCTTTCCGACGACCCGATTGTATTGTGAAATTGGCGTAAGATATTCAAGGCAACTGCCGTCCTCTTCGAGGGATTGCAGTAGCATATTTCCAAGGATCTCTCCATATAGTGTCGATTGAAAGAGAGAACAATTCTGAGAATAATTCCCGGGTCTAGTGCGGCAATCCTTGATATAATCGCATAACATCTCTAGGTCGCATGGTAAGAAATAGTTCGATAGCACTGCTGCAAACATTCTGAGGGTATCTTGAAGTTTATCTTGGTAAATTCTTTTTTTCGAATCTGGATCATACCAAGCAAAATTAGGGCGAGGAAAATATCGTGCCAGATCGTCACTAATATTATCGATATGTTCGGCGATCACCTCTACATCTACATAATCTTCAGATGAGATCTCACTATAAGTACAACCGATATAGGCCTTATAGGTCTCAACTGCTTCGGAAATTTTATCCATCTTCAGGAGCAATCTTGCTTTTTCTTGGAATGCATTCTTGTTATTCGGGTTTATACGTAGTGCTTCATTAAATGCAGAGAGAGCTAGATCGTATATTTTTTCTGAGTTACCATCGTACTTTTCGAAGTGATGGGAAAAGAGGAAGCCCTTGAAATAACTGAAATCGCAATTATCCGGTTCTATGACATATGCTTGTTCATAAGCCGCAATTGCTTTGACCGCCTTCGTTTTCTCATTGGAACTAGAAAGATAACAATAACAATGTCCTAACTTTTTCCAATAGTATGATTCGTAAGGATTTTTTCTAAGATGTCTCATGTAATCGGATATAGCTCCATCATAATCACCTATTTCAAATTTTGAATCCCCTAGTTCTCCATAATCCGTAGCAGAGGCCATGAATCTGGTATTTGAGGTTTGGGTTAATAAATCATTATCATAAGGATGTTGATATGCATTTACGTAAATTCGAGGAGTGATTTTACTAAATCCCCAGGATTTGCCCAATATATTCTGAAATATCTTCATCTGATACACTGCCCTCAGTTACGAGCAACTGTCCCCCATCCTCAATCGACTCGATTCCCTGCTTCTCATACCACGCGAGTTTCCGCCCCCATCGTTCTCGTTGCCCTGAACTGAACATGACCGGAGCATGATCCCACAAGTAGCATTCCCCGCTGTCCTCGTCTTCGATAGTAAATGTCGGCACCCGCATAGACCTGTCATTTCCATAGAATGGGCGTTCATATTCATATTCAATGCCAGCGGCACTGAGTGCATTTGCAATCATAACTTCACTTGCCGACCGCATCAACTCCCCCGTATTTGATTGGAGTATCAAACTGGTCTCGAGATGGGTATCATCATTGATGGTAACGGGGTTCGGATCAGAGAATATGTTAGTATATCGTGCGGCCGCCTCGGAGTAGAGTGAGGATGTATACGCCATGAGTCCATGCGGCTCTCCCTGGTGCAGGACAACGACCTTTTCTCGCTGTCGTGTTAACGCTGTGTATAGTAACTCCCGGGAAAGAAGCCTGCAGGGATTGGGGATTACAATAAAAGTCGTATTAAATTCACTCCCCTGTGCCTTGTGAACCGTCAGAGCATATGCAAGTTCAAGATATGACGTCCCCTCATCATTGAAGTCACTCGACGTGAATGAGTAGTTAAAACCAGGTTGTGACGCAAACTCAACGTTAAGCCTCCAGGGCCTTCGACCTTCCCCGCGACGGACAAACTCCCCGGTGACTGTACCCACTTCGCCGTTCGCAATGAAACAAAGCGGTCTCGTGGTGAGACCGTTATCATCCCGTTCTTTTGGCCAGACATAATCGCGACGATGATTCCGTACGTTGATGACCTTATCACCATAAACAATCCGCTCCGGCCCCATCGGTTTTGGTACTTGATTATATTTTGTGGCATACCTAATCTTGTGTTCCTTAAATGTAGTCTGGATGAAACTGTTCAGGCCGCGAACGCCGTAGGCAATACTCTTGACGGGGGACAGGATTTGCCAGTTTTCTGCCTGTTCAGCGCAACCAAGCCGATAATATACCGCCCTTCCGAACTTTGTTCCACCAAGTGATATCTCAAAGCCATCGACATCACTGGGACCAGACAGATTGAGTTCTTGTATCAGGACTTGCATGAGCACTTCCCGCAAATCCTCCTCTGTTTCCCAGCGTACAAACTGGATGTGCCGCCCATTCCTATTCAGGAAGAGATTACTAAGTACCTCATCATCACCTGGACTTCTCGGTCTGCCACTGAACCATTCCGCAAAAAAGAGATCGTCCCGGTTTCGGCCGATCTGCCGGCGTCGCACGGTAAGCTGGGCATAACCCCTGCTAATATAGGGAAAGACATTCTCAGGAAGGCCACGTTGCAGGTTGGCGATAATATCAAGGAACGGTCGACCTGCTCCTATCGGTGGTAATTGACAATGATCGCCAACGAGAATAAACCGGTCAACACCTTTCACCGCATCGATTAGAGAGCCTAACATATCTTCGGTCAGCATGGAGGCCTCATCGACAATGACTGTCCGTCCTACCGGTTCTTTTACTCGGGAAGAGACATGATACCTACCGGTTTTCACATCATATCGGCCTCGCTTCAGCAAGAATTGCGCAATAGTCTGTACATCAATGCCTGTTGTCTGTTGCAGTTTTACCCGGGCCTTCCCGGTCGGGGCGAGCAGCAATAATCCATTTTCCCGGATCGAAGGTTCTGAACAGAGCGCAGAGAGCAATGTTGTTTTTCCCGTCCCTGCAGGCCCTATAAGCACAGAAAAACGCGATTCCGCAAGCTCCCTTAATGCTTCTGTCTTTTCACAGCGGGCAAGTCCTTCCTCTTCATCTGCGGCCATTTCATTACGCAACCGAGTATCCAGTATCGCTCTCCAATTTGCATCAACAACATTCCTTTTGCCATTAACTCGTTTCTGGACAAATGTACGGATGAGCGTACGGAATGAGTGATAAGTATCTAACTGATAGGCTGATTCTCCAGAACACAATCTGCAGAGATGGATTCTCTCCTCAAGGATCGTCTCCATTGATTGCAGATCCAACAGATCTCTGTTGATAGTACACGGTGGTTCTATGGAGAGGTTGCGGATTGTCTGCACAACTTCTTTCTGCGGTAGAAGAGTATGACCGCGTTGTGACGCATCTTCGAGTATTGAGACGAGGAGTGCTCTTACACGCCGAGGATCGGTGCTTCCATTTAATGCAGAAGGAGCAGGAAGGGGATATCTTTTGCTGATATTTTCAGCCGGAAACATACCCCGGTCAATGGTCCAGATGCTAATTGGATCTTCGGAGCCTCGGTCGTATTCATATATGAGGTATGGATTTTCGAGGAGCGCTCTGTCAGTGCAAAAGATCCCACATTCCTCACGCTTTTCTGGATTGAAGTATCGAAGTGCCTGTTCAGACGATACATCAAATCTAGCGAGCAGCTGGAGAAGCGCAAACCTTTCAGGTTTATATGTGATTATATGATCCCAGTATTCACGAATATGAGGACTAATATGCCTGCGAAGTTCTTCAGGAAGGGAAGCAGGAGCATGAATGAATTCTGATACTGCCTGCCATGGATCCTCGGATGAGTTCAGTAGGTCAGCCATGGCATAGGTGAGGTAGTGTCCTTGAGGTATCCCAAATGCTGTAAGGGCGGACCCGAGGCCGGGGTATGGACCGCGAAGCTTCCAGAGGCGATCCAGAGCATTATCAATCCAAATGAGAATTTTCCGCCAGTGGCCTTCAATAACACACTGCATCTTTTCTACAGTTGATTTGCAGGCAAGGAGTGCCTGGATAGCTCCGTCGTTTGAGACATGTTCCGACGCATAGGCAAATTCAAGGCGACGATCATCTGAAGGGACAAATGCAATGAAGTCCGCCGGATTAAGAGTGGGATCACTTTCTGCAGCCGAAAGAATTTCATGATACGGTAAGAGAAAGCCTCGATTACTGTCAGCTCGGATGGAATGTTGAACGGCTCTATCCCAGATGAGTGAACGCATTCCGCTGCGATCTGCATGAGAATACTCGATCTGCGGTCCAATTGCATCAATTTCACCAACGCCAACGATAACGCATTTATCATCATCAGTAAGCGGCGTTTGTTTTGCATAGAGGAAGCATAAAGAAGTTCCTGGGAGGATTGGGGCAAAAAATGCATCAGTTGCAGCTCGTTGGTTATGATACTCCTGCAACCAGGCAGTCTTCTCCAACCATCCGCCTTTCGGCTCCTGGGAGAGATCGATATCGAGATTGTATTCCCTGGCATATGTATCGGCACTGCGCCGTAACATCCACCGGAATGGAACCGCGGCCGCTGAGTAGGGTGGTTCATAAAAATCCGTGGGAAGCAAATTCTGGTGAAGATCGCTCTTTTCCCTGTATGGATGGGAGATTGTTCTACGACGCTCAAAAGGCGCCATAAAGTGCCCCCTTTCAGAAACGCAGGGCGGCCAAGCCTCTTGAGGAATTTCAGAGAGTTGATTTCCAGCATACTTTAAGCAATTTTCCTGTGTCTTTTTGCGAATTTTATCAAGCACAAGGCATGATGTATTGCCTAACGGATTGTCGCACACCCTCCCAGTCCATCCACCTTCACTCCATGGCACGCGTATTGATAAGTGACGAATTGGAAAATGAGTCATCTAAACATTTTGGTGTCATTTGTACCCGATAAATATACGGATTTTTGATTTAGGGTCCCTCTGACTCCATATTTTTCAGGTCCATGTAGGCGGCAAAGGAATTTGCAAGACCGGAAGCGAAAACAATTATTGTCACCCGTGAGATACGGTTGCATAAAGATAAGGATAGTCTCTATGTCTCCAATACTTGATCAAATGCTGCTCCTCACACTCTTACAAACACAGAATATGGGAAGAAAGACAGTGCAGGAGTTAATAACAGCACTACAGAAAATAGCATGTAAAGACAATCCCATAGATAACCTCATAGATTTAAAAAACGCGCTTGAAGCACTAAGTGTTCCAATAAAAAGGATTAACCCCCGATTTCGTCAACCAACACTAGAACAGCTAGAGTGGGGATATAAAAGGAGCAAAGACATTGTTGAACGCTGTTCAGAGCTGGGGATCATAATACTGTGTTCGCAATCAAACAATTTTCCACCTTCACTTCGCTCTATACCCGATCCTCCTCTCATACTTTACGTAAAAGGGAACAACAAACCTCTTGCTCATGACAGGTCCATTGCCATTGTCGGAACCCGTAAACCAACCTCATACGGTGTAGAAGCAGCACACTCATTAGGAGCGGCCTGCGCTGCAAAAGGGATTGTTGTCGTAAGTGGTTTGGCGGAGGGCTGTGATACTGCCGCCCATGAGGGGTGTCTGGATGCAGGGGGACTGACGGTTGCAGTTCTTGCTCATGGATTAGACATAGTTTACCCCAAAAGAAACACGCATCTTGCTCAAAGGATCCTTGAGGAAGGTGGATGTCTTATCAGCGAATATCCTCCTGGAAACCGGTACTTCAAAAATTACTTTGTCGAACGAAATCGTATTCAGAGTGGATTAAGTTGTGGCATTGTAGTCATTGAAACGGATGTTAAGGGAGGAACAATCCACACTGTCAACCATGCATTGAACCAAAAAAGACCTGTTGGTTGTCTACAGCACCCTGAAGCAGACTTACATCATGCAAAGGTTCAAGGAAATCAGAACTTGATCTGCAGCAACAAAGCTTATTCTATACAGATTGAAATCCCGGGTAGTTTTGAGAACTTTTTAGCACACTGCTTCAGGAATGACTCTCTTCAGACAGGTTGTCCATTACAAGAAGCTAATGACTCAGCGGTTGCTCAAGATTCTTTCTCGGCGCCACTGAAAGGATTGCACTCCACTGATCGTAAGGATAAGCGGTTGTTTGACATCTCAAGAAGCACGGAATCTGATCAAATCAATGAGTTTGACAATGAGAGACCATCCGGTCAGACAAAACTCTTTGGCACTGATTCTCAGTGGGCACAGAGAGCAAATCAACCCGGACAGAACGAATAGCACAGCGCTCATTTCCATAAGCCCACTTACACATCACCCCCATAAGCCGCCGCACCGACGATCT
>OFEK01002345.1_pt1 | contig 10516 bp, 12 predicted proteins | sample 1521131 | NCBI WGS metagenome assembly OFEK01 (sample SAMN05720209, study PRJEB24109) | activated sludge metagenome | isolation source: Anaerobic digester | place: China | collected 2015-12-16
AACGATTCAATCTGAGTATCGCGCAACTGTTTCGGAGAAACCACAGATACGGCAGTGGGCATATTCTTCAACTCGTTGGTTTCCTTTACAGATGAGGTAACAACCACTTCGTTCAGGTAATACACTTTAAGCGTATCCTGTGGGTTATCGTCTTTTTCAGGTTCAATATTCCTGGAGTATGAAATAAAAATCTGGCTGACTGCCAATACAATCATTGCTAATCTTTTCATCGGACAAAAAATATACTGTTAAATTATCATGCAAAGTAACACGATAATCGAAAACGAAACAATCACCACAAATAGTGATTTTTTTCATCAATATGGAGAAATCAGCCAAAATGTCTGTTTTTTTGAAAATTTCTCGATTTTTGGCGCAACGTTTTTGCGCTTTTTTCATCTATATATAAAATGAACCCTATTTATCAAAACTAAAAATTGATATATGAAACGTATTGCCCTGAAAACCTATGCAAAGATACTGACTGCATTTTTCACTTTACTGGGAACAATAACCGGATGCGATTATTTTGAACCCCGATGCGAATACGGAACACCTTCCGCAGACTTCGTGTTTAAAGGAAAAGTGGTCGACAAATCATCTCAAAAACCGATAACAGATATCCGGATAATCCATAAGACAGGCTATGCACCGGCAAACGACACGGTAAAAACCAACGCCAATGGCGAATTTGAGTTGAAATTCAATGATTTTCCGGGAGGAGACCACTGGATTTATGCCGAAGATTTAGACGGAACAGAAAATGGTGGATTGTATGGCTCGGACTCCCTGACGGTTAACTCATCGCAAATGAAAAGAATCAAGAAAGGGGATGGAAGCTGGTATCAAGGTGCTTTTGAAAAGACCGATGCAAACTTCTCTTTACAAAAATCGGACAAGAAAGAATGAGACTCCGGAAGAACATGATCCTCTCGCTCTATCACGAGCATAAAAAGGCACAAGCCAAACTGCACAACCTCACTTATCTGTTTTGGGAATGCACGTTGCGTTGCAATTTCAATTGCGTGCATTGCGGAAGCGACTGTGCCAAAGAGAACATCGTTCCCGACATGCCCAAGGAAGATTTCCTGAAAATACTGTCGGATATTCGCCCACACGTAAATCCGCACAAAACAATGGTCGTCATTACCGGTGGGGAACCGCTAGTACGAAAGGATCTCGAGGAAACAGGCAGTGAGATGTACAACATGGGATATCCGTGGGGGTTCGTCACCAACGGATGGGGGTTATCACAGGAACGGCTCGATTCGCTCCTCCATGCGGGACTACGTTCCGTAACCGTAAGCCTGGACGGATACACCGAAGAGTCGCACGAGTGGTTTCGCGGCAAAAAAGGATCGTGGCTCAGGGCACTGAACGCCATTTCATGGGTAGCCGGAACGCCGGGATTGAAATACGACGTGGTGACGTGCGTAAATAAAAAGAACATCAACGATCTCCACAAGTTAAAGTCAATGCTTGTTTCGTTGGAAGTCAAACACTGGCGGCTGTTTACCGTTTTTCCGAAAGGAAGAGCCAAAGATAACCCGTTATTGAAATTATCCACCGAAGAGTTTGTGCAATTGATGGAGTTTATCCGCGACACCCGAAAAGAAGGGAAAATAATCGCCAGCTACGGATGCGAGGGATACCTGGCTGATTACGAGATGGAGGTGCGTGACGCACCCTTCTTTTGTCGGGCAGGTATTCACATTGCTTCGGTGTTGGCAAACGGGGACATCAGTGCGTGTCCCAGCCTCCGGGGCGATTATGTCCAGGGCAACATCTACAAAGACAATTTCTGGACGGTTTGGAACACCCGCTACCAGGTGATGCGCGACCGCCGATGGACCAAAACCGGAAAATGCGCCACCTGTAAATCCTATAAATTCTGTCAGGGGAACGGATTACACCTCCGGGATGAAAAAACGGGAGAGTTACTACACTGCCATCTGGAGATGATGGGGAAATTACAACCCGCCATAAAACAAAGGAGCATCTTCTCCAAAGCCGTGAGTTTCTTTACGTGATCGGGGGTGAACCCAAATGCTTTTTCTTTGTTATAGAGGTTGGAATCACGAAAGTATTAGCGATTTCGGCTCTTGATTCTTTTATCTAAAAAGTCTATAAAAAAACAATGAAAAAAGCATTATTGATCGTGGATGTCCAGAACGATTTTTGTCCCGGCGGCGCACTGGGCGTAAAAGAGGGGGACAAAGTGGTTTCCGTGATAAACAGCATTATCGATAAATTCGATTTTGTAATTTCATCACAAGACTGGCACCCCGAGGAATCCATTCATTTTGAGAAGTGGCCTCCGCACTGCATCGCCAATACGTACGGTGCTGATTTCCATCCCGACCTGAAAACAGAAAAGATCGGTCTTAAACTACAAAAAGGCACGGCCAACAAAGACGACGGCTACTCCGCTTTCGAAGCGACCAACGTTTCCTTTTCCGATTTTCTCCGCAAAAACAACATCACCAACCTGTATGTGTGTGGGTTAGCCACCGATTATTGTGTAAAGGCATCGGCTCTAGATGCTGTAAACCACGGCTTACACACATTTGTGATAACCGATGCTATAAAACCGGTGAATATACATCCGGGCGACGATAAAAAGGCATTGGATGAAATGTACCGGAACGGATGCGTACTGGTAGAGTCTAACGCGTTGGAAGCATGAAAAAGGATCTTTCACTCCGCACCGTAACCGTAATGCGTTATATCCTGCCGTTGAGGGAGGGTGGTTCGTTGCCGGCGTTGGCGGAAGCTGATGACGATTTCAAGTATGTGTTGAAATTTCGCGGTGCGGGGCACGGCACCAAAATGTTGATTTCGGAGTTGCTGGGCGGACAAATTGCCGTCAAACTCGGATTAAATGTTCCCGAACTGGTGTTTGCCCGTCTCGATGTGGATTTCGGACGAACCGAAGGAGATGAAGAAATTCAGGATTTGTTAAAAGGAAGCGAAGGACTTAATCTCGGCTTGCATTATCTTTCAGGAGCGATTGCTTACGACCCATCTGTAAAAATAGATCCGTTGTTGGCGTCGAAAATTGTGTGGCTCGATGCATTTATTACCAATATCGACCGTACCTTTAATAACACCAACCTGTTGTTGTGGCATCGTGAATTATGGATCATCGATAACGGCGCGTCGTTCTATTTTCACCATTCCTGGAAAGATTTCGAGAAACACGCGCTCAACCCCTTTCCGCACATCAAAAATCACGTCTTGTTGCCGCAGGCTACAAAACTGGATGAAACGGACAGGTGGGCAAAGGAACATTTATCGGATCATTTTTTCCTCGAACTCACCCGGCTTATCCCTGACGAATGGTTGCAGTGGCGTGATACGAATGAGACTCCCGAAGAAATCCGCCACAGATACTACCTTTTTCTGAAAACACGATTGACGCATTCTCATCACTTTTTAAACGAAGCCCGACATGCAAGAGGTTAAGTTGTACGAATATGCCGTCATCCGCCTGGTGCCAAGAGTGGAGAGGGAAGAGTTTTTCAATATTGGGTTGATTCTTTTCTCGAAGAAGGAAAGGTATATCCGGCTGGAGTATTACCTCTGTACGAAGAAATTTGGATTGATGCACTCGGGTCTGGATTACGAGGAGGTTATCCACCACCTCGATGCATTTAAGCAAATCGCCGCAGGCAACAAAGATTGTGGCCCCATTGCGCTTTTGGATATCGCCGAGCGATTCCGCTGGCTGACCTCCGTTCGCAGTTCCGTATTACAGACATCGCGCCCGCATCCCGGAAAAACCGTTGACCTCGATAAAACGTTTGTGCGGCTCTTTGAAGAGTTGGTTAAATAAGTGCCAAAGTCCTCTTTACCCTTTAAAAATAAAATAGACTGCCAGTACCAGAAATATAAACCCTATCAGGTGATTCATCTTCAATGGGGTTTGAAAAGCAACGGAAGAGAAGACAACAAAGACCACCAATGTGATAACCTCCTGAATAACCTTCAGCTGGACGAGCGAAAACGCTCCGCCGTTTCCTTCAAACCCGATCCGGTTTGCCGGAACCTGAAAGCAGTATTCAAAAAAAGCGATTAGCCAGCTGAAAACAATTACACCAAAAAGCGGGAGTTTGCTTAACCACGAATTTTCAGCAAGTCTGAGGTGCCCGTACCACGCAAAAATCATAAAGATATTGGAGCAGACCAGAAGCCCGATAGTGAGAAGATAATTCATAACCGTTACTTAAAAACCGGGCGCAAAAGTAATGAAAATCCAGGTTAAAACAGCCTCTTAACGGGTAAAATTTATTTTCTGATTGGGCACTACACCAATTCCCGACAGATCGTTCGCGATAATTTTGCCGTTCTGCAAACGGGCTCCGTCAAAACAATCGTTAGCAATCAGCAGGGCTCCGTCCAAATCGGCAAAATCCATTCCTGAACAAAGTTGAGATGCAGCAGAAATAGCACATGACGTTTCAGTCATACATCCCATCATCACTTTCATTCCCAATGACTCGGCAACTCTACGCATCTTCCAGGCCTCGCGCATGCCGGTACATTTCATCAACTTGATGTTAATGCCCGAGAACACCCCTTTCAACCGCTCGACATCGGTTAACCGCTGGAGTGACTCGTCGGCAAAAACAGGCAGAGGGCTCTCTTCCGTCAATCGGGAAATATTGTCCAGATCCGACTTCGGCATTGGCTGCTCTATCATTACAACCCCTTGGTCCTTCATCCAGTGAATCATGTCGAGTGCCGCTTGACGGTCTTTCCAACCCTGGTTAGCGTCTACCGCCAGCGGCAGGCCGGTAACGGAACGGATGGCTTCAATCATGCGCTTGTCGTCCGGGCCGCCCACTTTTACCTTCAAGATGTTAAAGCGTCCCATTGCTTCGCGTGTTTTTTCACGCACCACATCATCGGTATCAATACCGATGGTAAAAGTAGTATCGGGAACATCCATTCTGTCCAGTCCATACCTCTTATACCACGTTACGCCGGCAATTTTCCCGGCTAAATCATGCAACGCTATGTCCACGGAAGCTTTGGCCGCCGTATTGTTAACCGAAATACCATCCACATATTCTAGAATCTCATCCAGACATAAGGGATCGGGGAAGGCAGACAGATCGACTTTCTTCAGGAATTCAATAACCGAAGCCTGCGTCTCTCCCAAGTACGGAGGTAGCGACGCCTCACCGTAACCCGTAAGCCCGTCGTATTCAAGTTTAGTGAGTACAACCGGCGTTGTTTTACGGGAGAAACCCGATATGGTAAACGTGTGGCGCAGTTCAAGGTCGTAAGGAGCCCAGAATAATTTCATTTTGGAAGAACTGTTTTTTTCGTTGTCATTGTCGCTGTCTGGATAAAATTCTGCCTGCCTAGATTCATGGTTTGTAAAAAGCATTGTCCGGAACTCCTTCGATACCGTCCGTGTTTACTTCACCGATAATTCTTCGGGCACACAGATAACGACCGGCATTATATTCATCGTAAAGCGGATCGGCAGGATCAAAACTGCCTATCTGAACATAATCCGACGCATGTATAAACCGTCGGTTCCCGATATAAATGGCTACGTGGACAACCCTTTCTTTCGGATTTTCCGCCGTCGCCTTCGTCCCGAAAAAGAGCAAATCACCCGGTTCCAGGTTTGAAAAATTGCCGTTATCATCCACCGGTCTTCCAGTCAACACCTGCTGCGAAGCATCCCGCTGAAGAATAACCCCGTGTAGGAAATAGACCAGTTTGGTCAACCCACTGCAATCCAAACCCTTGAATGAAGTGCCGCCCCAAACGTAAGGAATTCCCATAAATTGCCTAGCGACCCTCACTATGCTTTCCGGGGTAAGCTCCATATCCTGTAACCACTTCTTCAACTCCTTGGCATCGGACTGCCGTATATAGGCTTCACGCCCATCGGGATACCCTACCCGATAAAAACGGCCTTTCTCTCCTTTCAGTACAAGCATATCCCCGATCACTAAATCGGATACCGTTTGCGATTTAACATCCGCTTTTTCGTAGGAAAATGCATACAACGCAATTACTACCACCTTTTCTTTTTTGTTGTATTCATGTAGCTCTGACTCAGTCATTGTTCTTACAGCATCAGAAACCCATCCGACGTATCCGTCCGGTGCCTGCACGCGTCGCCAACCGCCCTGTTTATCCAAGAGCCTGACTGGCATCCCCAGCAAAACTTCCGATACAGTCTCACTGCCATGGGAACTGCCGGAGTGCATTTTTTCTACCGAATTGTAGATCACTCCCCAACATTTTTCACCAACGGCATCATCGGGCACATGTTTTTCCCTGACCTGTTCTATAATGTGTTGCATACCGCTTTGCTGAGCCATAAAACATAATGTTGAAATATCTACAAAAGGAACAAAGAAATTACTTTTCCATCCTTTGCCGGATAAATTAACAGAGCGAATTTACAATTTTTATTTCAATTGAAGCATTATACCGGCAAAATTTAGTATAAAATACAGAAAATCACTATCTTTGATCTCAGAAGAAAAGGAGGAAAATACATGAAAACAAGGATAAAAAAAGACCTGTCCTTTATTTTAATTGGCTTTTGCTGTGCAGGATCAGTCGCTTGTGGGCAACCTCAAAAAAAACAAAGTGAAAAAACCGAAAATCGTGTAATGGACACATCTCAACACCCCAACAATGAAGCAAGAAAACTTGCCGAAGGACTTAAAAGAAAAGGCATTTCCGATAAGCGGGTTTTAGCTGCCATCAGTAATGTTCCCAGACACCTTTTCATTGATGAACGTTTAGCGGAATATGCCTATCTCGACCGTCCACTGCCTATCGAAAAAGGACAGACCATTTCCCAACCTTACACGGTAGCCTTTCAGACGGAACTGCTACAGCTGAAACCAGGCGAAAAGGTACTGGAGATTGGTACAGGAAGCGGATATCAGGCAGCCGTACTGTGTGAAATGGGTGCTGATGTTTACAGCATAGAGCGTTATCAGGAGTTACACCTTCAAGCGAAAGAAACACTCAATAAGCTGGGTTATTATCCCCGTTTATTCTTCGGTGATGGTTTCGAGGGGCTACCTCAACATGCACCTTTTGACAAAATATTGGTTACGGCAGCTCCTGAAAAAACCCCTGAAAAACTGTTGAATCAGCTCAAAATAGGTGGCTGGATGGTGGCACCCATAGGCGGCCGGCAAGGGCAAAGAATGACGGTTATAAAACGCATAAGCAACGATAAATTCAGGGAATCCGAACACGGCGATTTCATTTTTGTCCCCATGCAAAAAGGCACGGACGAATAAAATGCACTATCTTTGTCGCTTCATTTCTAAAATTTTATAAAATGAACAGACAAAAACAATTTTCAGACCGGAAAACGTTTCGTTTTAAACGATTTGCCCGAAGATCGTACAGCGTTTTCAACAGTATTCACAAATCCGTCACCATCGGTGTACTTTCGGGTTGTGCATTATTAAGTGCCCACGCCGCATCGGTAAATCCTACGGAAAAGACGGGTATTCAGGCAAAACCGGACACCATTCCCGTAAAAGAACTGGATGAAGTGGTGGTTACCGCTTCAAAAGCCCCACTGCCACTGAATATGACAGCCAAACTGGTAACCGTAATCACGAGCAAGGAGATTGAGCGGGCGCCCGTCAGAAGCACCGAAGACCTTCTCAATTACGTAGCAGGCGTAGATATCCTGCAACGCGGACCGCACGGCGTACAGGCGGACATATCCCTCCGGGGTGGCTCATTCGACCAGGCCGCCATTTTACTTAACGGTGTTAACCTTACCAATCCCCAGACCGGACATTACAGTTTCGACATTCCCATCAACCTTTCCGATATTGAGCGTATAGAAATTGTTCAAGGCCCATCATCGTTGATTTTCGGCGCCGGCGCATTTTCAGGTGGAGTAAACATCATTACAAAGAAAGACACCCACTCAAACGCTTTCTTCAAAACGGAAGGTGGAATGCACGGGCTTTTCGGCGCGGAAGCACGGGGGGCATACAAGACGGCCAATTCCGTACACCGTTTGTCGGCAGGCTACAAACACTCCGGCGGATATATCAAAAACAGCGACTACGACATCGTCAACCTACTGTGGCAAAGCCGGTACAACTTCGACAACTCCACAATCGACGTCCAGGCGGGAGTGAACGATAAAAAATACGGTGCCAACACGTTTTACACGGCCGCATACCCTCAACAATACGACGACACACGTGGAGTATTCGCATCGGTAAAAGGCGAAACGGGTGGAAAACTTAAATTTATTCCGCAGTTGTATTGGAGCAGACATTACGATGTGTATCATTTGTTCAGGCCCGGGACAACCGACATACCATCGTGGTACACAACACCCAACTACCACCGCAGCGATGTTTATGGCCTTAACTTGAACATGCAATATGCTTCGGATCTGGGTATAACAAGTTTCGGAGGCGAATTCCGCAACGAAGGCATCTTGAGCAGCAACCTGGGTCGTTTGATGCGTCAAAAATCCGGTAATTACGACAAATGGGATAACCGCTCGAACATCAGCTTTTTTGTCGAACACAACTTTGTTTTCGATAAACTCACACTCTCCGTAGGAGGGCTTTATAACTACAACACCGCCCTTGCCGACACACTTAAAGCCAATGGTTTTTATCCCGCAATAAACGTATCTTATCGTACAAACGATGCCGTGAGCCTTTACGCGTCTTGGAGCAAATCCACACGCATGCCTACCTTTACTGACTTATACTACAAGGCAGGAAAACACCGTGGTTTTGCTGGATTAACACCCGAATACTCACAATCCGTAGAAATTGGATGGCGATACAAAAACAGTGTTTTAACCGCTAACCTGAATGTTTTTTACACCAAAGGGGATAATCTTATCGACTGGATATTAAACCCCCTGGATGGATTTTACCATGCTCAAAACCTTGCCTCCCTCGGCACTTACGGAGCAGGTTGGGATGCCACTGTAAATATGCATCAATGGCTGGGCGAACAACAACCTCTGCAGTCCATACAAATAGGCTATCAATATATGTCGCAAAAAAGCGACGAGGCCCGCCAGAACAACCCCGTTTCGGCGTATGTGTTTAACTATTTGCGGCACAAATTTACCGTTGGCGTGCAACACCGGATTGTTAAAAATCTCTCGCTATCTTGGAACCTGCGTTGGCAGGACCGCGCCGGAAATTATTTAAAGTACATCACCGAGATAAAAGAAGAGCAGCCAACAGCCTACCAACCGTTCGGATTAGTGGATGTCAAAGCCAATTACGCTTTACACAACATAAACATTTTTGTTAATGCCAATAACATTTTCAACACCACGCATGTGGATTTTGGGAATATTCCGCAACCGGGATTCTGGCTGACGGGAGGCATGAGTTATACGTTAAAATAGTTAATTATTCATAATTTTTATAACTTTACTAGTATTATGTATTGCATAGTATTATTCAAAGCATTAATTTTGTTCCATTGATAGAATAGTTGTATCCGAATTCAATTAGAATACTTCAATTTAATTAGATTCTCTTCATGATTAAACTCAAAAAAATAAACAAATCGTACCACACCGAAGCCATTTCTCTGCATGCCCTTAAAGATATCGATCTGGAGATTGAGTCCGGTGAATACGTCTCAATTATGGGAGCCTCCGGTTCCGGGAAATCCACATTATTAAATTTAATGGGAATCCTGGACAGTTACGATTCGGGCGAATATCGCCTTAACGGTACCCTGATCAGAAACCTGACCGAGACACAAGCAGCCAAATACCGCAACGAGCTGATAGGATTCGTGTTTCAATCGTTCAACCTGATCAACTTCAAAAACGCATTGGAAAACGTGGCTCTCCCTCTCTACTACAAAAATGTCAGCCGGAAAAAGCGAAACATTATCGCAATGGAACACCTCGATAGGATGGGGTTAAAAAACTGGGCACACCACTTGCCCGGCGAGTTATCGGGTGGGCAGAAACAACGGGTTGCCATTGCACGCGCTATGATATCGAATCCAAAAGTGATCCTTGCCGACGAACCTACTGGCGCTCTCGATAGCCAAACCACCGTTGAAGTAATGGATGTCCTTTCCGATTTAAACAGACAGGGCATCACCACCATCATTGTCACTCATGAACAGTCAGTCGCCGATGTCACCAATCGGATTATCCGGCTAAAAGACGGGGAAATTGAATCGGAAATTCGTAAAGACGGCGCGCACCGTTTTTACACTCTCAACTCGTAACAAATATGAACGACCACCTTCAGGAAATACTTCAGACCCTGCGTAAAAATAAGCTACGTACGGCGCTCACCGGACTTTCGGTTTCTTGGGGAATCTTCATCCTCATTGTTTTGTTGGGTGCAGGGAACGGATTGAAAAACGGGGTCATGGAAAACTTCAGCGACAGGGCTGTAAACCGCATAACACTCTGGTCAGGGACAACATCCATGGCACACAACGGGCTTAAATCGGGGCGAAACCTGCAGTTTGCGAACAAAGAAGTAGACCTTAT
>OFEK01002346.1_pt1 | contig 10511 bp, 10 predicted proteins | sample 1521131 | NCBI WGS metagenome assembly OFEK01 (sample SAMN05720209, study PRJEB24109) | activated sludge metagenome | isolation source: Anaerobic digester | place: China | collected 2015-12-16
CAATCTGATAAACCCCCATAGCCATCTGATCATTGGATGCAAAGATAGCGGTGGGTCGGTCTTCAAGTAAAAGCAATTTCTGTCCCCCCTCAATGCCGGTTTTCGTCGTGTAGTCGCCTGATACAATGAGCTGTTCATCAACAGGAATCCCTGCTTCCTCAAGGGCATTGCGATATCCCGATAAACGTTGATTCGCACTCTCCAATTCCACACGTCCGCCAATGAACCCAATCCTTTGATGCCCTAGCCCTATTAGATATTCCACTGCTTCCATGGAACCTTCGTAATTTGTAGCATGCACAGACGGATAACTCGGATCACTTGTTACCGGATCGATGGAGACAATTGGTTTATCAATGTTATATTCAGAAGTAACCGGCGCAACTACAATAATTCCATCAGAAATACTTTTTGCCAAAAGGGTAATATATTTTTGTTCAGATGTGATATGGCCCCGTTTGCGCACATCACCAGAAGTGTAAACCAAGAGATCAAACTCAGATTCCGCAATAGCCTGGTTCACCCCTTTCATGACCTCGATTGCATAGGGATATGCAATATCTGGCATAATCAAGCCAATCAGATTCTTTTTTGAGCTGCGCATACTGCGCGCTGCAAGGTTTGTGCTATAACCCAGGTCATCAATAATTTTCAAAACATGATTCTTCGTTGCTTTGGCAACATCCACTTTACCGTTGAGCACCCGAGAAACAGTAGAAACTGACACGCCGGATTTTTTAGCGACATCGCGTATTGTGATGGATCGTTTGTTTTGTTCCACGTTCATGTTCCCCAATCACCGGTAACGTTACCGGTAACATTACCGATATTATTACATAAATCAGATCAAAAGTCAACCCTCAAGTAGATCAACTATGGGAACTAGTAAAGTAACTTTTCTATATGAGTCAACGTTACTACCAAAGTTACTTTTTCTATTGAGTCATTATCGTCCTCATTCATTTTGCTTTAAGGGACCAGTGTGCATCTTTATAAAACAAGGTGATGGAGAATCCAGCCCGTTTCGCTGTTGAAGTCTGCATTAATGGAATTTCACCCCATTTTTTGGGAATTCGCCCCACCGACGATCAGCGGAACGCACATTCTTCCCCACTTCATTCCACCCAATAGCCTGGTAGACAGGAATATCTCAAAAAAGTTGGGGAAATCACCCTCTTTTGTCTAAAAGAAATCTTGCCGCATACCACTTTTCCCCACCCCATTATTTAAGAGATCATAAAAAGGGACAGTTCCCTGTTCAAGAAACAGATCTGCTCATTGCACCAACTACATCAACAGGTCCACGGCTTTGGGGTCAGAATGCTTGTGGATTGTTCTTGGCTTTTTTCCGCGACCATGCTCTGCGATAAGGGCGGTCATGCGAGAGTGCATCCCACACGTCAGCCGGTGCAAACAGCCGGACTTCCATTAAATCTGCTTTCCTTCCAACCCCTGAGGATAACCGGTTCCATCCCAGCGTTCATGATGCTCGTACGGAATATGATAATAAAAAACCAATTACTCAACGATATTCCTTTGTCTTTCCCCTTAAGGGCAAGTAAGGAAAATCTACGGATTCATCCCTGCGGCAGGTTGAGGAAACGATTCTGAATTGGAGCGGTTCTTCAGCCGTAACATTTCTACCGCGTGATGTGAGGGGAGGAAATGAATAGAGCAAGTTGGTTTGATATATGGATATATCGTTGCGATTTATTTTGAAAATAGACAGGAAATGGCGAGTTTCCTCGGTCGCGATGTTCTTGCAGGATAATAGAGAAAAGAATTTATTGGAAAATACTTTTCTTTTACATTGTTATGAATATTATATTATGATTAGCCATTGACATCAATCTTATCTTATGATAAGATGCAAACGTTGAGGGAATGCTCTCAACATCCAATGAGGTAAACAATGGGCAAAACCTCAACAAAAGATATTCAGGATTTTTTATGCCAATGTAGAGAAATAATTCAAAGCAATAAGGTTGTCCCTAGCAATTTCTGGTTCATTTCAAAGAAAGAAAATAGAGACACATTGCTTGCATTAGGATTTTCTTTACAAGATATAAAATATGAAATTTCGAATTTATCCCTTGATAATTATTGCGAAGGACCGTGTGATGCACACGAGCACAAAGACCAAGTTTGGATATTTGGAAAAATCATGAATAATCGAGAAATCTATATCAAGTTATGCGTTTCAGATTTTGACAATGCAGGCAATAAAATTAAAACATTATATTGTTTATCATTCCATTTTGCACAAAAGCCAATGAATCATCCATATAAGCGGAATTGAAGGAAAAGAAAATGGAAAAGTATTGCCCTATCTGTGGAAAACCTACTGAGTGGAAGGAAAAGATCAGTAGAGATGAATTCGATGTACGAGGGGAAAAAATCTTTGTAGAATTCCCACTATTTTCGTGCTCCATTTGTAATACTGAATTTGAAGATTTGAATTCAGAGATTGATCCATATGCACTCGCTTATGAGGAATATCGCAATCGTAAAGGAATGGTTCATCCTAACCAAATCAAGGAGTTCCGAAGGAAATATGATCTTACTCAAAAAGAGTTGAGTGATCTACTCGGGATTGGAGGAATTACATTAAGCAGGTATGAAAATGGCGCGCTGCAAGATGAAGCACACGATCAATTATTAAAATTCATTTTTGAACCGGTCAATCTCTATAAAGCCATTCGGGAAAAAGAAAGATTATTCTCCGCAGAGAAGAGAAATAGGTTATTACCCAAACTGGAAGAAGAAGCTGGTATAAGTTCTTATAGACTATTAAATTCAGAAAAACATACGGACATCTATACTGGGAACACTGAATTTAACTTTCAGAAAGCTGTTAATCTAATTAAAGCTTTCACATCCAATCAATCTATTTTCAAAAGCAAACTTTTTAAACTAATATTTTATGCTGACTTCAGCCACTTTAAAGAGCATGGCGTTTCAATTACGGGCTTACAATATGCACACCTCCCTTACGGTCCTGTACCGAACAACTACAATTCCTTAATTGGTGTAATCATGAATGTGGATTCATCGATATACATTGAGGAAAGGATTGCTAATGATTATCCTGGTGAAGTCATCCTTAGTTCAACGCCTGCTGCAAATATTTTCTCAAAAGACGAAATAGAGACTATTCGAAAAATCCAAGATAAGTTTGCTCAATTTACGTGTAAGGGAATTGAAGAGTACTCACATGAAGAAGTCGGCTACAAAAAGACTCAAAATGGGGAGTTGATTTCCTACGAATATGCTAAAGATCTACAAATATAGGAGTAAATTATGTCGGGAAAAAATCAACATGTAGTACCAACTGGAAATGGAAAATGGGGTGTGCGTGGAGCTGGAAATCAACGGCTTACTCACATAACCAATACACAAGCTGAGGCAATTGAAATTGGTAAAGAAATTGCGAAAAATCAAGACTCAGAGTTACTCATTCATGGCAGAAATGGTCAAATTCGTAGTAAAGATAGCTATGGGAATGACGATTGTCCTCCACGCGACAAGGAACATTAATCCTTTTCTGCCTCTCTAACAACCAGATAATCCACTGCAACAGATTCGGAAAGGGATTAGAAAATGGAGAGATTCCTCGGTCGCGATGCTCACTCGGAATGATAGCCAGAAATGGAAGTTCTTGTTGATCTTAAGTGAGCATAGTCAACACAGCAAACACTTTTTGATCCACCATAAAAGTCAATTCCCAATACGCGCCTATTATTTTTACAGGCTTTCCTCGTAAACTGTCACACCTTTGATAATCGTTCTTTTGACATTAATATTTTCATCAAAAAGGATGATATCTGCATCTTTTCCAATTTCAATGCTACCTTTTGTTTCTGACAAACCAATTTGTCTGGCAGGGTTCAAACTTGCCATCCTTACAGCAGTGGGAAGATCAATCCCTGTCATTTCGACGAGGTTTCTTACGGCACGATCCAAACTGAGCGTTGACCCAGCCAGGGTTCCATCCAGAAGGCGCACTTCATTATTTTTTATTGAAACTTTTGTGCCCATGTAATCATACACACCATCTGGCATTCCATTCGCTTTGATCGAATCAGAGATCAAAACCACTTTTTCTTTCCCTTTCATTTTCATGATGATCTGCATGGCTGCGGGATGAAGGTGAATGCCATCACAGATCATTTCACAGGTCACTCTATCATCCAGCAGACAAGCTCCAACAATGCCAGGTTCCCGATGATCGAAGCTGCGCATGCCGTTGAACATGTGAGTGGCTTCGCTTATTCCATTTTCAATGCCGTTCATCATTTGTTCATAGGTTGCATAACTATGCCCCGCCGACACTGTAATTCCATGATCAATCAACAACGTGATCGCTTCTTTTGATCGTTCCAGTTCAGGAGCCAGTGCAACAATTCTCACCAATCCCTTTCCACGACGAACATAGTTCTTCAATTCATCCAGATGGATACCCGTAATATACTTCTCACTCTGCGCTCCTTTTTTCTTGATTGAAAAATAGGGACCTTCCAAATACATTCCTAACATTTGGGAAGCCGGAGAATCTGCCGTCGTTGAATATTCAACCGCATTTTCGATGGCACGAACTGTTGCATCGCAGGACGCCGTCATAGTGGTTGCCAAAAATCCTGTCACACCAGTTTTCATATGGAAACTGGCGATGACTTCCAGGGCGTTGATCGTTGCATCCATCGTATCAAAACCGGAGTTACCGTGATTATGGACATCAATAAAGCCCGGCGAGAGATAGAGGCCCCTTCCGTCGATCACCATACAATCGGCGATATCAACATTTTCATTCGTGATCGCAGAAATTTTCCCATCCTGAACAAGAAGTCGATTATCAAGGAGAATCTGGTCTTTTAGAATAATTTTTACATTTTTTATTAATTGATTCACATTCTTCTCCACACGTCCAACATATAGAGCAGTTCGGGATATTTCGAAATCAGTTGCATATAGATCTTCTGATTGTATTCATCCGTTCCATCAAGATTTCCACTCATCAGGATTGCCGGTTCATTTCCTTTTTGGAGCAATATCCCAATTATTTCGACAACGAGAGCCTGCAAAATGATTGCTCCTGCCACAGTCGATGTGGAACCGATACTATAGGGTTTGCCTCTCACTTCGATCGCGGCATCTCCGGTTACGCCACAATTATCGAGCACATAATCGCATACTTCGTACAATTTTTTACCACTCGGACATCTTGAAGTGACACTCTTGCTGTGTTCAAGATTGGTAAGTGCAATAACCAGCACGTCTGCTTTCTTTGCCTCCTCTGCCATTTCCACGGGCACGGGATTCCTTCCTGAATTTGAAATTACGATAAGCGCATCCTTCTTTCGAATGGCATTCGCTTCATAAACAATCTTCGCATATCCGGGCATACGTTCAATTTGCGTGCTTTTTCCTCTTCCCTGGATCTCCGTCAATTCTGGTTCAAGGATCGCTCTTACCTGCATAAGTCCCCCTGCTCTACCCGCAATTTCTTCACTGAGCATATGAGAATGACCTGCACCGAACGTATAAACAATTCCCCCATTTATTAAAATATCGCTTAATTTTTTTGCGATGGTACTGATCGACTCGCTTTGGGTTTCTCTAATTTTATGTAAAATTTCCTCAATCTTATCGAAAAAGATTTCCTGCATCGTTGTATCCTCCGAATTCATTCATCCATAAAATCAACGTTTGATAAGCAAGCCGGCTTCATGGCATTCACAAACTTGCCCGTGATCTTTTCTGGCATGGTGATAGCAGCTCCAATAGTTATCATATCTGCTCCACATTGCATGGCTTTCACCACCTGGTTTGCCTCTGAAATCCTTCCTTCAGCATTGATCTTTACCCTGACATTTTCTCTCAACGCTTGAATCAATCCAAAGTCGGGACCCAAGTCAGATGCCTTATCCAATGAAGAGCTGCTTTGCATCAACAAACGATATTTCTCCGGGTCAACCTTCAGACTCTCCGGTGTATATCCGGAAAGCGTGGTAGAGACGATATCGACACCCATCTCCGCTGCTTTTACACCTTCCTCCAGCGTAGATAAATCGGCCATAATGAGAACAGCAGGGTAGTGTTTCCTGATTTGCTCAACTATTTTATGAATATCGTCATATGTTCTACCCCTGGGGGTACAATCCATTCCCAAGATATCGGCACCTGCTTCGATCACCTCTGCCGCGGATTCAAAAGTGGGGGTGATGTAGACCTTATTGATTGACAAAGGCTCATCATCCATTAATTTATTGATTCCAACAACAGGTAAATTTGTAATCTCTCTAACAGCTTTGACATTATCTGCCCAACACGCCCGGATGCCGCCAGCACCACCTTGTATGGCACACATAGCCATCTTTTGCATATAATCGGCTCCATATAAGGGGGAGCTCGGGAAAGCCTGACATGAAACAATCAATTTATTTTGAAGATTTGATAGAATAGTATTCATATGAACTCCAAAGTTTTTCCGTATTTAAATCTGCGGGGTTCATCTACCAGTGTCTGAGCCCCATGAAGGGGCTCAGACATGACGCTTAAACTGCCAGCACTTTCGTGAAATACCCTACAATGGCAACAGCAATGAAAACCAGGAACAGCCATCCGATCTTCATTTTCTTTTCTGCCATCAGGTAATAGGTAGCCAGACCCAACAAAACCGTGATCAGGTTCGGGAATAATCCGTTCAATGTTTGGTTGAGGTCAATGACCATATCACCCTGTGTAAAGGTTAAGCCGGTTTTCACATTAACATACATGGATGTGATCGCCCCTACAACCACCAAACCAATGATGTTCATAGCCTGTGTGATCTTATCTTTGATGCCACCAGATAAGACCAATTGGGCTGATTCCATACCCATGCTGTACCCGCTCTTGAACAAGAACCAGGTCAATGGAAGCATGATCGCTAAATGGGAAATGACGTAGAAAACAGGACCCATCACATTACCACTATCCGTTGATAAACCGAGGGCAATGCTCAAGAGAATTGGGATCAAAGTTCCTACATAAAGGGAATCGCCAATTCCTGCGAATGGTCCCATCAAAGCTGTTTTGATGCCGCTGATGAGATCTGCAGAATCTTCTTTGTTCACCGCGCTCTGTTCTTCCATGCCCAGAACGATGCCGGGGACGATGGATCCGATGTACGGTTCGGTGTTGAAGAAGGCTTCATGTCGAGCCAAAAGCTCTTTTTGAGCTTCCTTGTTCCCAGGATACAATTTTTCTTTTACTTTTCCGAGCATGCGGATGATGGCGGGAGCCTCCATTCTCTCAAAGTTCTGCACAGAAAGGTTCCAGAACATCCAGTTCCAATAAGCACTGTGCACATCTTTCTTTGATAGGAGTTTTTTCTTGTCGTCCGTCTTTTCGGTTTTGGTCTTCTTCAGGACTGAAAAATCGGTCTGCGTGTAGCGCAGGTCCATATACGCGAAAAGCAAGCCGAACAAAACGACAGGGATGATCTGAATCTTGAAAACAGCCACCAGGATAAAACCGATCAAATAGTAGATGAGGTCCAGTTTCTTTTTCACCACATATTGCAACAACAGAGCGAACCCAACCAGCGGCAGTATGCTGCCCAGCAGAGTCAGAATTCCGCCCAACCACTCGGGAATCAGGCTAACCATCGTAGGAACGAATTGGGCTCCCAAATAGTTTGCAAGGAAGATCGGGATAAAGCGGCAAACGAAGTTGGTGATCTGCCCCACAACAGGAATGTTCATGGCTTTTTCCAACTTGCCATCCGTAATGTAGCGATCCATCTTGTGGACAAACACAGAATTGAACGATGCCGTCGCATAGACTGCCATAACCCCCATGAAACTCAGAGCAATCGATAAGCTTACAGCATAAGATGCATCAGCTCCGCTAATGATAGCCAGCGGAATTCCAATCCAGGCAGCAAAGTTGACATCAGCCGGCATGGAACCACCAGGAGTAACCAAACCAATATACATTGCCTGGATCGCCGCACCGATGATAATGCCCTGTTGAACATCACCTAAAATCAGCCCGATGATCAATCCCGAAACCAGAGGTCTTCCTATCGTATACCATCCTCCCAGCAAGCCAATAAGCCAGGGAGAATAGATCGATGAGAAGTAGCCAAAAATTGAAATGAGTAATGCTTGCCAAATTGTCATTTTTTACCTCGCTTTTATATCTTCTGAATTTGATATAACCAGCTTTACTTGCACAAATCTTTTACTTCGTTCCATTCAATTATTTTTTGATCAATTGTCTGATTAAAATATACCCGCACCCTCCTTTCTTCGATTTTATTGACAGCATCGATTTCCTCCCTTGAAAGATACGTATACGGAGTTACCTTTATTGTTTCCGGTCGATAGCTGATAGGGCCAATATTCAATTCTTTTTTTAGATTTGGATGAATTTCAAATAATTTCAACGCCACCGTGGGTGAACGCATGAGGAGCAAAACGTTTTCACTATTTTCAATAAATGGGGGAAGACTTGCTCTGGTTTCTTCGATCGAATAGATAACGGACTTTGCTTGAGGAGGAGTAGCCAGGTTAAAAATATTCTTCAAAATCGGATTAGAAGCCGTAAAGTCATCAACAATAACAATTTTTTCAATTTTAAAATCAACGATTACCCTTACAATACATTGACCGTGGATCAGTCGATCATCAACCCTATTTAACGTGATCATACATTCTTTATCCTTCCGATATCATTCTTTTAGTAATAATTCGAATGCTATCTTTGCCTTTTGCAACGATATCATTCAATAAATCGTCAAAATCCAGGTACTGGTTTCTCACTGAAAGTATTTCAGCAATCATCGGTAAATTCACACCTGCAATGACCGCCGCATCGATATCAACCAATGTCATTGCAGCCGCATTGGTTGGCGAGGCGCCAAACAGATCCGTAAAGATCACGTTTTTATGGCTCCCCATATTTCTTATTTGCTCGATAATCTTCTTGCTCAAATCCATAATGTCGTCCCCCTCATAAAGCCCGATGGTTTCAAAACACTCTTGCGGACCCATCAACATTTCAATCGCTTGCTTAAAGCTATCGGCAAGCGCAGAATGCGTACACACTACAATCCCTACTGTTTCGTTTTGATTCGCTGATGACATATTATTTTTAATACCCTAGCTACCTAAAAATCACATCAAAAATATATTTCGTTCCATGGTAGATGGAATCGGCATACGCAACAGGGGTCATGTTCGCATCAAAATCCACGCCATTCATGCGCATTCCCACCCCTTTATCTTTCTCGAAAAGTATCTTTGCTTCATTCCCTTCAACCATGACCGCATTTATTTTTTCCTGTTTCAAGACAACCTCAGCGTTGTATTTGGTTTTTAAAATTTCATAGAGGGAATTTTCTTCAAAAGAATACATCTCTAATCCGGGGAATCGCTTTTCAGGAAGGCAGACATTTTCAATGGCAATAGGTTCCAGATCAGCCAATCTTACTCGGCTCAAGTAGTAGACATTTTCCGTTGGCAGTATCTTCAATTTTTCAGCGACAGATATCAGCGGTGTTTTGATCTCGAAAGATAAGACTTTACTGGTTGGCGTATACCCGAGCTGCTTCATATGGTAAGAAAAACCAAGCACCTCCAGGGATTTCCGATACACCCAATGGGACACAAAAGTGCCTCTGCCCTGAATGCGGTAGAGGTATCCATCGTTCACCAGTTCATCGATAGCTTTTCTGACGGTCATCCGGCTGGTATTGAACTGATTGCAGAATTCCTGTTCAGAGGGAATGATATTGCCTTTCTGGTAGATACCGTTTTCAATGTATTCTTTTATATAAGCGATGATCTGCTGATATATGGGTATAGTTTCTTTCATTACACCTCCGGTTTCAAGAAACTTCACAAGAAAGTTACAATATGAACATTGCCTTGTTTATATATACAAGTTGTATATATGTCTTGTATATATTATAGGACAAAGAACGTGAAAGTCAATAGGGTCGTTACAGTACTTTTGTTAGCTCTACTGGCAGTTGGGAAGTGCGTTGAGGAAGCAACTACATCTGCCCTCCCACATACATTGTAGAAGGGAGGAAGTAAATGCTGTATGAAAAAGGTGTGCGGGGAACGCGCACCCAGCCGTTTTGGAGCAGGATATCTTTAAAATAGGGTAAAAATCCTGAGATTTCCAACGCAATATGGAGAGGTTCCCCAGTCGCTACGCTCCTTCTGAATGACGTTGGGGGCAGGAAATGGAAAAGCGATCACTAGCTGGTGCTTTCAATAAATAAAATAAGGGATTCCTCGGTCGCGATGCTTCCGCGGAACAACTGAGGTAAGGTGGATTGAGAAGCGTACCGCAATTGAACACAAAGAAGAACTTGTCTTCTGTCAATCACTATAATAGTTTCCCATCAGTTCTCTGTCAAGGCTAAGTAGAAAGATCCTAAAGGTGAGCCAAATAGAAAGATCCTAAGGGTCTACCAGAAGGACAGGAGTACCGTCGAGTTTCTTGCCATAGGTACG
>OFEK01002347.1_pt1 | contig 10504 bp, 9 predicted proteins | sample 1521131 | NCBI WGS metagenome assembly OFEK01 (sample SAMN05720209, study PRJEB24109) | activated sludge metagenome | isolation source: Anaerobic digester | place: China | collected 2015-12-16
ATTTGTAAACCGGGCCGACCTCTCTGAGGAATATCACAACAAAGCCGCCGAACTAATGGCGATTGCAACTTTTAGGAAAGAAGCGTATATTAATCCTTTGGAAATAGATTTGTTGCCATTGAATGATTTGATAAATACAGATGGTGATGAATATGTAAATGCACTGAGGATGGACGGCAGTCAATTATTATTTACCAGGCGCAAAGAAATCAATAACGCTAAGGCATTGGTAGAGCAAGTGTTTCTGGCCAACAGGAAGGAGGGGATTGTGCGGGATTTAACTGCTTTTGAACCCCAACACTGGCCGATTCATGAGCAAATAGGAGCCATTACTTTTTCGGCTGATGGTAAAAGTGTTGTATTTGCCGCTTGTGGCTGGCCGGATGGGAAAGGCAGCTGTGATTTATATTGGTCAGATCTCGAAAAAGATAAGTGGACAGTTCCGGTTAATCTTAGTAACCTGAACAGTGCAAATTGGGACTCGCAGCCTGCCTTGTCGGCTGACGGCCAACAAATTATCTTTTCCAGTAACAGGCCGGGAGGCTTCGGAGGAAGTGATCTTTGGGTGAGTCATTTTAAAGAAGGGGTCTGGACTGTGCCGGTAAATCTTGGAGACGTTATTAATACTGCAAAAAATGAAATGGCACCTTTCTGGCATTTCGACAACAACACACTTTATTTTTCATCTGACGGTCATCCCGGAATGGGAGGGATGGATCTGTTTCTTAGCCGGAAAGATAGTGCAGGGAAATGGCAGAAACCAGTTAATCTTGGCTTCCCGATAAACAGTGGGGCTGATGAAATGAATCTTGTGGTAGATGCTGCCGGAAACACAGCCATGATTTCGGCCAAATCAGATAGCACGGATCATTATGATATTTTCAGCTTTGATTTGCCGTTATTACTTCAGCCAGAACCTGTTACCTATGTTGAGTTGTTGGTGACGGACAAAGAAACTGCTCAGCCTTTGATTGCGGATGTAATTGTTTCAGATCCTGTTATGGCCGATGAGTTGGTCACTATGCAAACAGATGAAAATGGTTTGGCTTTTGTGGTGCTTCCTGCCCGCAAACATCTTGTCCTTCAGGTAAATGCCGATCAATATTTGTATTATGAAAAATCATTTCGTCCTGAAAATGGAACAGAGCTCAAACCGGTTTTACAAAAGGTTGAACTGGAACCAATAAAAGCTGGAAAAACCATTGTACTTGAGAATGTTTTGTTTGAACTGAACAAAGCCGTTCTGCTTCCTGAAGCATTGGCTGGACTGAAAAATCTGGAGACTTTTCTGAAGCGAAATCCTGATTTGACTATTAGTCTCGAAGGGCATACAGATACTACCGGTGAGGAAGATTTCAATCTTAAGCTATCACTGGATCGGGCGCAGGCGGTGGCAGATTTTTTACTTGCCAATGAGATAAACGCAGACCGCCTTTTGATTCGTGGTTTTGGGTCGGACAAACCTTTGGAATCCAATGATAACGAAATTGGTCGGGCCAAAAACCGAAGAGTGGAGATGCGGATTGTTAATTAAATTTTCCGCGCTCTCACTTCAAACTTGTTGCCGTATGTGTCTGATTTGAAGGCTTGTTGATTAAATTGATCAGTTGCCTGGTAACAGACTGAATATCTGTGGTGGTTGCTTCAGCAGAAATAGTGGCTCCGGAAATCGCATCAATATTTTTGCCGGTTTGCAGGTGCTCCTTTCCCTGATAACCAACAAATTGTTTGAGCCACCAATTTGCCGTGATTTCATGGCCATGCGTAGCAGCATAATTATAAACTTTCACAAATTTTATGGTTGCTACTTCGTCAAAAAGTATGAAGTAATCAAAATATTCGCTGTCGGATGATTGGTCGGTTGCCGAACCAGCATGGCATCCGCCTGCACGACAGGTAAAAACGCTTCCCATATAAAGATAGGCAACAGTTTGTTTATCTTGTGTTACAGCATAAAAAGCACTGTTAGCTTTACTTTCGTTTGATGAAAGTAACACCAAATCAGGATTTTCGATGCCCATTTGTTTGCGCAGATCTTTATTGAGTGAGCGCGGAAATGCTGATTCCTGCAGACCCGAAGGAGACTGGAACAACATACTTATATTGAATAGGATTATGATGAAAAATTTCATGAGGCAAAGCCTAAAACATGATCCCGAATCCGGCGTTAAAAGTAGTTGTGTATTTATCTGCTGAGGCTGGTTTCACAATTTGCAGATCGGTTTTAAAAACAGCACCTTGTGTCATACGCCATGTGACCCCTGTCGTAATGGCTTGAACCTCATTGACTTTACTTGCTTGCAAATTACCTTCCATGCTGGACTGGGTGTTGTATGCCTCATAGCGGATAAAGGGAATCAAACCAGCTTCCACCTCCTGATTGGATCCTAACAGGTCATAAGCTGCTTCCACATAGTATCCATGCATCGAACTGCCCAGATCGCTGTCGGTAAATTGATTGTAAATTCCTGACTGACTTATTCCGGCATAATAAAGCTGTCCCCGGAACTGCCAGTTTCGCAGTGTGTAACGTGCATCAGCACCGATCATATTAATGCCAACAACAGAAGAATCTGCCTGTGAAACCGCAGCAGCATCATTTTTGTCAAGTTTGTCGAAAAGCGTGCTTTGTGTTTTTCCGAAATAACCTGACAATCCGATGTTGAGGCCTTTGATACCGTAATATTCAATTTTCCCGGAGAGGTTGGGACTGCTCATATATGATTCAGCTCCTTTTTGTCTTCCCGAACGAAATCCATTGGCACCACTAAGCTTTGCAGTTCCATCATAACCATTAAATCCATTCACCAGATATAGCTGGTATTTTAGGGAGGCTGGCAGGTAACTTCCGGTGATACGAAAACCGATTTCGCGCCAGGTTGTAGGTGCTATCTTTCCATCAATCAGCGGACGTTCGACACCATTGAAGGTTGTGGGTTCGTGATATTCGTTGATGATTCCCATCGGGATAAGCATCAGGCCTGCCCTGAACTGAATGAGCTGGTTGAGCCGGTATTGCAGAAATGCCTGCTCAATATAAACTTCGGACACATGTTCGTATTCAATCTCTGTAAAGAATTGCACTTTTTCGCTGAAATTATAACCAATAAGCATGACCATTCTGTGGACATCAAGTTTTCCATTGTAATGTGTGTCTTTGTCGAAAGTCTGATTGTAATGCACTTCGCCATACCCGCCTATGGTTAATTTGCTCTGCGATAATAGCATGTTGTCGGCGGCATTTTTGTAAAGACCATCCTGGCTTGTTTGTGCGTGGATAAGTCCAGCCAACAGCATCAATATGAGGGTTGAAATTTTGATTTTCATAGATTAAAGCTTATTTAAAACCTGAGGCGAAATTAAAAGACTTAATTAGGCACCGGAATACCCAAAATAAGGTATTTTAACCAAAGCACTACTGTAGGAAAAGTATGAGTGTAAAGCAAATTAAGGAAGCCGATATGGAGATATTGCTTAATTTTACACACAAATACAACAATTGATGCTTCAACTGGTTTTATACCTTTTACTTGCCCTGGTAGTTTCGTTTTTGTGCTCAATTATTGAGTCGGTTTTGTTGTCGGCCCCTCAGACTTATCTCAGAACGAGGTCAGAAGCCGGAAATAAAATTGCCGCATCATTGGGAAAAATGAAGCAGGAAATTGACCGGCCTCTTTCGGCAATCCTGTCTTTGAATACAGCTGCGCACACCATTGGCGCAGCAGGAGTGGGTGCTCAGGCCGTAAAGGTTTTTGGGGATGCGTATTTCGGATTGATATCTGCTGTTCTAACTATTTTAATTCTGGTATTAACAGAAATAATCCCAAAAACTGTTGGAGCCAGTTACTGGAGAAGTTTACTCGGATTTACCTATTACACTATCAGGGTAATGATCCTGATTACATGGCCTTTAGTGTGGGTGTCCGCACTGATTACCAGTATTTTTGCCAGGAAGACAAATGAAAAAACGATCAGTCGCGAAGAGCTGGGTTTGCTCGCCGACATCGGCATGCAGGAAGGTGTTTTCAGGGAGCAGGAAAGTCGTATTATCAAAAATATAATTGGTTTGCGACAGGTAAAAGTATCGGAGATAATGACGCCACGTGTTGTGGTGGCGGCTGCTGAACAGAATACTACTGTAGAGGACTTTGCTGAAATGAATGAGCTTAAAACGTTTACCAGAATTCCTGTTTTTGAATCCACCATTGAAACCGTAACAGGTTATGTTTTTCGCCAGGATGTATATGAGTTGCTGGCAGATGATAAGCACGGAACCAAGGTTGAAACCCTTATAAGGAAAATCCTGGTAGTTCCGGAGTCTATTCCGGCACTCAGGGCATGGGATCAGATGATACAACAGCGCGAGCATATCGCACTTGTTGTGGATGAATATGGCGGAACTGCCGGTATCATTACAATGGAAGATATAATTGAAACCTTGCTGGGATTTGAAATCATGGACGAAAAGGACAACATCAGCGATATGCAGGAGTTTGCCAGAAATAGGTATATCAATCGTAATGACCGAATTAGCAAATCCTGACCAGATGAATTCCATATACTACCTGATTAGCATCACAGTACCTTTGTCTTCCAGCGTTTTTCCATCGGAATTTTTATAGCTGTATCGCCAAAGATAAACGCCTTGTGGAGCTTCATTTCCGTTCTCTCTTCCGTCCCAGCCTTCGCTGAAATCTGTCGATTCAAATAGCATTTTTCCCCAGCGATCGTAGATTTGAAACAGATAGCCACCTGCTGGTGAAAACCTGGAAAGGGGTTTAAATAGTTGATTTTTGGAAATAATCGATGAAGGTCGAAATGCATTGGGCACAAAAAACGGGCTATCGAATCCCACCCTTACCCTGTTGGAAGATGCGGTGATTTCGGCTCCGGTACTTTGATCTTCCGAAACTGCCTGCACAAAATAAATGATGCTGCCCGATTCATCACCATCGGCAATGGTGTTATCGGTGTATTGGGTTTGTTGCACTGCTCCAATTTCGATGTAAGCATCGGTAGTTGTCTTTCTGAAAATGCGATAATGATCCGGTGTCCAGCCTTCGTAGCCGTTCCAGTTAAGTTCAACCTGCTCGTTGTTAATCACTTCTGCTGTCAGGAAAATGCTTCTGTGTGCATTCTCGGCTGGGTCATCCGGGATGGAGAACTGACATTTGTCCTCCAGCACCAGGCCATACCAATAGGCCGTTTCATTAGTAGATACTGCTTCATCGGTGTAGTTAACATTTCCAGGATTTGTTTGATTGAGATCAGTATAAAAACTCAAATCAGCAGGATTTTGACTGTTGGTTCTCCAGATGGATGAGCTATTGATGGTTGCAGAACCCGTTGCTGTGATTTCGCCGGTAATCTCTATTTCGTTGTTTTCGTTTACACTCACGCTTTTAATTTTTGGAGGATCAGGCCGCGGATATGCCGGTGTATTGCGCGATTGAAGATTTGAACCGCTTATTTGTTGTTCGCCGTTTACATCGTAAACCGCTTCTACTTTGTAGATATAAGTTTTATCAGGATCGAGATATTGATGGGTGTAGGCGTAAACTGGGGTTCTTGCTGGTGATCCATTTTGATCTCCATAGGTGGAAATATCATCTACCTGATTGAAATCATTTGTGGTTAATGGAATGTCAGTAAAACTGTTTCCGCCATCGATGCTGAATAAGATTTTGTAGGAAACGGGATTAAAGGTGTTAAAAAATCCTGTCCATTTTATTGTATTTGTCAATTCACATTCCTGATAATCAATATCATCAAAGAGGTATATGGTTTGCATTTCTTCTGATTGTGAGGCCTGGGCAGCTTCATTATAAATCAGATAAATTTGTTTTTGGGTGTTTGCTGGACTATTCTGATCAACATAAAGTCTGTCAGAGGCATTTACTATGGCCAAATCTGCATCAAAACCTTGACCATCATGCGTAAGGTAGTTCCATCTTTGAATGACATATCGGGCATTTTCATCTCCGGGAGGAATGTCCCATCTGATTTCAACATGACCATTTGCTAAAACATCAACGCTTAATAGTATTGGATTTTGTGCAGCAATATTACAAGGGATAATCCAATATAAAATGATTGATATTAAACCGATGACTTTTTGAATGGTCATTTCAGTGTTTTTGCTTTTCGTCACCTACAACAACCGTAATCATACTTTCCGGGTCAAGGTATTTTTGTGCTAAGTTAAGCAATTCCTCACTTGTTGTCTCCTGGATACGTTTTATGCTCTTCTCGTAAAAATTCATTCCAAGTCCCTGATCTTTTACCGATCTGAACCGCTCGGCCTGATTAAAAACGCCATCCAAAGCCCTGAGATAGCTTCCGTTGAGGTAATTTTTTACAAGTTTAAGCTCTGTTTCCGGGACTGGTATTTCGCGCAACCGATTCAATTCATTTTTTATTTCACGAATCGCATCTTGAGTGACTGCACTTCCGGTTTCGGTACTGATCATAAATGCCGTGGCATGCCGCATGGGAACCACCTGTGAGTTGATGCCATACGTATATCCTTTGTCTTCACGAATATTGGCCATCAACCTTGAACCAAAATAGCCACCCAAAACCGTATTGAGCAGCAAAAACGGGATATAGTCCGGATGACTGCGGAGCATGAGGGTTTTTCCTGAAACTACTGCCGATTGTAAGGAATTTTTCCGTAGAATATGGTGATAGCCTGGTTTAAATGTTGCATTCATTTTAAACATATTTTTTACACCTTTGGCACGCCATTCAAAACCGACAAATTCGTCGATCAATTGTATCAGCTCTTCATCAATTGGCCCTGCTAAAATAGCATAGGCTTGTTCGGGATAGATTTTTTCCTGATAAAATCTTATCAAATCATCTCTTCCAAGCTTGTCAAAATCATCCGAATCAGCTACCTGTCCATAAGGGGTATCAGCACCAAAAAGTAATTGGTTAAATTTATTACGAGCCAGTTGTTTGGGCTTCTGATTGCTGACCAAAAACGATTGTTTTTGTCTGCTGTTCAATAAGTTGAAATCCCGTTTCCGAAAGCCTGCTTCTGTGAGCATACTTTTAATCATAGGCAGGAGTTGGTGAAGATGTTTATTCATGCTGTACAAACTGATCCAGGCAGTATCTTTTGTTGTTTGCAGATCAAGAAAGGCACCGTAATAATCAATTTTGGAAGAGATTTCGCCGCCGCTGAAACGGGTTGTCCCTTCGCGCAACATTTTAATGGTTGTACTGGCTGTTAGTTTTTTATGTTGCCAGATGCTTCCTGCATCCAGTACAATATCAAGCCGTGAGGCAGAATGAATCTCACTTTGAAAAAGGTAGAGCGGCATATTGTTCGACAATTTGACCACTTTAGGTTCATTCAGTTTCAGGCTGTCGGAACTGATCAGTTGGGGGGGTATTTTTCGGTCGGGGTTTTGTATTTTCATAAATCTTAATTTTGGCTTTCGTAAATTAAAGTAGAGCAATTTTCCGGATTCAGCACTTCTGCTGCATTTTTGAGTATATCGGCAGGTCGCAGCTTTTCATATTTTTGGGTGAGGGTATTGATGAGCTCCGGTTTTCCGATATGCGCATAATAAGCCAGATTCATAGCTTTGTTAAGTGCTGAAAGAGTACCAAATGTATTGGCTGAGATCACCCTGTTTTTAACTTTACGTAATTCGTTTGCGGTTGGTGGCTTTTGCCTCAATTTTTCAATTTCCGTTTCCAGGGCTTCTTCTGCTTTTGGAATTGGAATGCCAGTATTAATTTTTCCGGTAATGATAAGCAATCCGGGATCAATATCACCGGTTACAAAGGAAGTGATTTCAGAAAAAAACTGCTTTTGTCTTACAAGGGTTTTAAAAAGTCTGGAGGATTGACCAGAGCCAAGCAAATCTGAAATAAGATCAGTTGAATAAAAATTATCCTCAGTTCTTCCGCACATATGATACGCTTTGTAAATCGCTGTTTGAGGCACATCGCGCTTAACTTCCATCCGACGGGCGGCAGTTTGCTTTGGTTCAACAGGCAATTCTATCTTATCGGTTTCACCTGCCTCGATGGGTTCGAACCATTTTTTTGCCAGTTGTTTCACTTCGCTGGTTTTTAGGTCACCTGCCACAACCACAATGGCATTATTTGGATTGTAAAACCTGCTATAGAAGTTTTTAACGTGCTGCAAATGAGCCTGCTCAATATGGCTGATTTCTTTTCCAATGGTATTCCATTGATAAGGATGGACTTTGTAGGCGAGTGGTTTTAGCAGCAGCCACACATCGCCATAAGGCTGGTTGAGGTAGTTTTGACGAAATTCTTCTGTAACAACCTGCCGTTGAACTTCCAGACTTTTTTCGCTAAAAGCCAGATTTAGCATCCTGTCCGATTCGAGCCAGAAAGCTGTCTCCAGGTTGTCTTTCGGAAGAGTTAGGTAATAATTTGTGATGTCGCTATTGGTGAAAGCATTGTTTTCGCCCCCGGCCAACTGCAAAGGTTCATCATATTTTGGAATATTCACCGATCCTCCAAACATCAGATGTTCAAAAAGATGGGCAAAGCCGGTTTGATCAGGATGTTCGTCGCGGGCACCAACATTATAAAGTATATTCACAGCTGCCATAGGAGTGGAGGGGTCGTGCAGCACATAAAAACGTAAGCCGTTATCTAATATGAAGTTATCGTATTTTACCATATTCAGTTGAAGGATATTTGTTCCCGGGCAGATTTTTTTGCCCAAATACTAAACATTTGATTTGCAAATTTATTGTAAAATACTACTGATGCGTATAGTTCTTAAATTTAAAAATATTGACCAATTAAAAATTCTGGTGTCTTGAAATCAGATGATTACATAAGTAAGATTTGTATCAGAAGAAAATCTCAATTCAAATCCCAAAATATAAAAACACTCTATAATTCAATAAAATCAATGTGTTTAGATTATTATTCAAAAATTAACGCATCACCAGTAATTGTAAAACTCAAAATTTCATTTACAATTCTTCTTATTGTAAATATATCGGGAAACTGGTTTCAGTATCTGTTTTGTCAGGAATAGATTTATTATGTATGTTAGTGTAAATGATTTCGTTATGATTTTCAGGTGTTATTTTAGATTTATTGTAACTGGTTAAAATCATATAATACTTTATAATATAACCAATTAGGACGAACACAATATGACGGGCAACAGGAATTTTTGAGATAGATAAAAATACCCGTTACCTCAGCCAATAAGTGTATGCAAATTGGAAAAGCAAAGTTTTCCAGACTCCTGAATCTGGTTTTGAATCAAGGAATTGATTATTCCAATTCTTTTTTCAGATTATCGAGACCAGTCTGAAAGTCATTGCCAACAATTTTTTCAAAATCCATAAACAACAGCATCAGATTGGAGGGATAAGCCATATGGCCATTAAAGCCCCATGCAACGAGGGTTTTCATGCTGTCGATGGCTGTTGTAGTGATATAAGCTTGCTGGGTTGACTCGAAAGGTTCGAGGAATCGCAATTCGTAATCAATTCGTTTACTCTCCTCAATGCGAAGGATTTCCTGCTCGCCGGAACCGACATTTTTTTTCTCACTTTTCCAGGCTGATACAAATCCGGGCTGTCCGTCCGTTCCGCGATACCATTTTTGCATTTCCGGATCCATCATGGCCCATTTACTGTAGTTGTCCTGATTTTTGAGGTATTTCACATAATCAAATACTTCAGTTATGGGTTTGTTAATTATTACGTCGCGCTCAACAGAATAATTTTTCTCAACAAAAATCGCAATCAAAAGAAAAATTACTATGATCGAAACAATTATAAGTATGATTTTTTTGAGTAGTTTCATCGCTTTTGAATTTTGATGTTAGCACAAAGATTGTATTTTTTTATTCAGAGTTCAAGCAAAAGTCAAAAAAAATAGTATAACGAACGATGATCTTACTTTAAAATACTCAGAAGATATTACTCAAAGTTTGAAAAATATCAGAAATATTCAAGTCATTTTCTGTTCGAAGCTTTCGTTTTGTATTGTAATTTCTCAGCGCAACAGTGTAATGGTGTAGATCAGGAATAAAAGTATTAATATTCCTGCCTCCCAACGATCCAGCCTTTTATGTTTTCCGGTGAACATGGCAACGAAGAGCAGTACAGTTCCGACCATCAACAGGTAAAAATCAATATTAAATGAGGTATTATATTCCAGGGGTCTGATCAATGCACTTACCGGAAGTATAAAAAGCAAATTAAAAATATTAGAACCAATGATGTTACCCACAGCGATATCATTATTTTTTTTGAAAGCGGCAACCACGGAAGTCACAAGTTCGGGTAGTGAAGTGCCTGCAGCCACAATGGTCAGACCAATTATTTTTTCGGATACCCCAAGCTGTTGGGCAAGGTCGCTCGCACTCTGAACAACAAGTTTGCCTCCAATGATCAAACCACTAAGTCCGAGTACGACGAATAACACGCTCATATTCAGTTTAAGTAATTTGTCATCAGTGGATTGAGTGGTTTCATCACGTTTAAGC
>OFEK01002349.1_pt1 | contig 10501 bp, 5 predicted proteins | sample 1521131 | NCBI WGS metagenome assembly OFEK01 (sample SAMN05720209, study PRJEB24109) | activated sludge metagenome | isolation source: Anaerobic digester | place: China | collected 2015-12-16
ATTCAATGGTATCACCATTGAATCTTTTGGAGGCCCTTCTTTTCGAGACACCCTATTCCAGTAACTCATATACACGTCTGTCGGCAGCATTACGCTCGTTGAGGAAGTTAATAACCACAACGTCGTGTTTTTGACCGTAGCGGTGGCATCGTCCTATCCGTTGTTCAATGCGTTGAGGGTTCCAGGGGAGGTCAAAATTGACAATGGCCGAACAAAACTGAAGATTAAGCCCCTCAGCCCCTGCCTCTGTTGCAATTAAGATACTTGCCTGCTCCCTAAATCGATCAATGATTGCTGCTCTAAGATCCACTTGTCGAGAGCCAGTCGCCCGACCTGATTCTTTGTTGGCGGCAAGCCATTCCTGATAAATCTGCCCGGAGGCATCATCCTTGTTAGTACCATTGAATGTCAGCACCTGACCGGCATAGCCATTCCCTTCTAGGAAATCTTTCAGCCAGTTCTGGGTTCGCCGGGATTCGGTAAAGACGACCACCTTCTTGGCAGCTCCTATTTCTTTCATGACGCTGAAACCGATATCCAAAGCTTTCAGTAGCGCTCTGGTTTTTGTGTCGATACCGAGGCTTCTGGCCCAGCGAATATAGTCGGTCAGCTCGTCAATTTCGGCATTGAGCTTTTCCAGGTCGATCTTCTTGACCTGCAGCTCAGGTTCCTTCTCAGGCGTCGGGGTTTCATCGTCTAGAGATGCATCCTCTTCATCTTCTAGAATCTCATCGAGAAGGTCGTCATCAATATCTTCACCGGAAATCAGAAGGTCCAGAGCGCTCGCATCTTGCTTGGTTTCGTCTCTTAGCTTCAGCAGGCGATCACGCATGATCTCAAGCGTTCCAGCAACGGCATGGGGCGAGGACGCGAGAACTTTTCGAACAAGAAGTGTGAGTAAATGTTTTTGCCCAGATGGAAGCGCATAGGTTTCGTCACGCATGAGATAGCTGGAAACCGCCTCATACAGTTTGTGTTCCTGCTCCGTGGGTTGGAATGGTCGAGTGATGAGTTTGCGCTCTGTGTAGCGCACGAATTCGATGACCTGGCTACGGAGCGACCGCCAGCAGAATGCGCCCAAGCGTTCCCGCAGGCCGGAAACGTCACCGCCATAATTGATGTACTGCGTTCTGAAAGATGCCAAATCACCAAACAGCCGGTCATCGATCAGTGTCGAAAGGCCATAGAGTTCTAGCAGGGAGTTTTGCAGTGGTGTGGCCGTCAGAAGAAGCTTTTTGCGATCTTCTGTTGCCCAACGGATACGCTGACCTAGCCGATTGCTTTCACGATAGGCATTACGGAGCTTGTGGGCTTCATCAATAACCACAAGATCCCAGGCTATCTCTTTGAGTTCTTCCGCTCGGCTGGCGGCAAAGTGCATGGAGCAAATGATAATTTGCTTGTCTCTGAAAGGATTCGGAACACCACGCTTTTGCTGATCTTTATAGATTTTTGCATCCAGAACGATGGATGGTAAGTTGAACTTTTCGGAGAGCTCCAATGCCCACTGCTTCCGGAGAGAGGCAGGGCTGACAACTAGAATGTTTTGTCTGCGTTCCGCCCAGTATTGACATAGCACAAGACCTGCCTCGATGGTCTTGCCAAGGCCAACTTCATCGGCGAGCAGCACACCCTTTGAAAGAGGTGAGCGTAATGCGAAAAGGGCTGCTTCAATCTGGTGAGGATTGAGGTCTACACACGCATCAAATAACGCACGGCCAAGACGATCGACACCAGAGCCGCCGACCCGGCTCAATTCATGCGCGTAATAGCTTGCATGGTAATCTGTAATCATTCTTCCGAATCTTTCTTATTGCGATCTACCGCGCCGCCAGCCTTGACCCACTTGTCAACTTCGGTTTTCTTGAACTCCCAAAAACGAGCAATGTTTTGGGCGGGTATCGTGAGTTTGTCGATCCAGCGGTAACCATCTTTACTGCTGACACCGAGGTGCTTACCTATTTCATCTGCTGATAACCAACGGTTTTCCATTTCGGCCATTTATCTATCTCCTCACGGATATTGGTTTTCTTGCCACGCCACTGGCGGTAACAACGAATCCCCTCATTTTTTCGTGACAGACTCAGTTTTCGCATTGCGGTTACATCGGTTATTAGAAAACGGTCTTTAAGCTATCTCAAAAAAAGACTCCAAATAGATTCTATGGTGTTAACATTGAATTATTCGAATATCGATACGAGGCTCAAAGATATGTTATCACAAGAGAAGTAGGAAAAGGAAATCATTAAGGTACTGGCCAACATGGATAAGTTCATAGTAATAAGGAATGGTAAAGAAAGGATCTGTTCATCCTGAGAAAATAAACGAGAACAATTGGACTTGTTTTCCCATTCTCACAATCTTTGATAAAGCAAACACGTAATACAGACTGAAAGCCTTGAGTCACTCAATTGCGCTGTCGCAAGTAAAGCAGGATAACTCGCGATAGGAAACGGGCAGAAAGGAGTCGCATACTCTGCCAGGCACGGTGGGATTCAATCGACGGGCCGCTCTGGTTAACGGGCCTGTTTGGCGTACTGTCATAGATCTTTTCAATCGGGAGGTCGATCATGAAGGGATTCGTCGTCAGGGGAAAGACCGCGCGCGGGAGAACGGATTTCACAATCGGCAGGCTTGAGAAGCTTCACAGGCGAGACCCCTTTTCTTACTTTCTTCTCGGTCCCACCGCTTCCTTCACTGAATCCGTCCGCCAGGAGTTGCTGCTGAGAGGCTATTCGCTCCTCTCCGACAGGTTCGTGCCGGTGTGGTCGCTCGCGAGACGGCTGGCCTCGTCTCTTGCAGGCGAGCTGAGGCAGATCCCGGAGGGCGTTTGCAGGATGGAGCTGTCGGCGGTCATTCAGGAGTTGAAAGGATACGTGCCCTCGGCCCGCACCGTTGGCTACTTCCGCGAGGCAGTCAACGTACTGAAGGAGAACATGGGCGATCTTGGCCTCGCCTTCGGCGGTGAGGAGGCCGTCCCGCAGATCCTCCTGCAAGTCTATGAAGGCCTGAAAAAACGGTTTCAAGAGCGGCGTTACTTCGATATATACGACGCCTTCGCGATCGTCGCCGAAAACGCCGACAAAATAGAGTCGGGCAGCTACGGAACCGTCCTGTTCATAGACGGCTTCAACGATCTGTCGCCCGCGATGGCGGCCTTCGTGGCGAAATTCATGGAGGGCTTCGAGAGTGTGTATCTCACTGTTCCGTCCGACCCCGACAGGCGCGGGCTCTTCCGGGAAGCCGGTACGCTCCCCGGGCTTTTCGAGGGCAGAGAGTGCGAGAACATAGAACTGGAAGACGGGTATGACGGTCCGCTCGCCGCCGTGAAGAACTCGCTCTTCCGCGACGCGGCGCTGCCCGCCGGCGAGGAAGTCGAAGGGGTCGAGGTCGTCGAGTGCAACGATCTGTACGGCGAGGTCGATTACGTTTCAAGGCAGATAAAGCGGCTTATCGTCCTGGAGGGCGAAAGGCCGGAGAGTTTCGAGATAGTCGTGCCGGGGGACGACTACCTGAGCGTGCTGAAGAAGAGGCTCGCGGACTTCGACATCCCCTGTGTCAGCCGCTGGCCCGGCTCGCTCCTGCAGTCCAAGAGCGTCCGGCACCTGCTCCTCCCCTTCGAGGTCGTCTCCGCCTCCTTCGAGCCGCAGAAGGTTCTCGAGATGGTCGATGCCGGTTACGGAAACCCCGGGCCCGGCAGGCAGGTCAACGCCGTCATGTTCGAGAAGATAGCCTCCGCGGCCGGCCTGTTGTACGGCGCCACCCAGGAGAGCGCGGCCGAAGCGGGAAAATTCTGGACGAAAAACCTCGAGTCGTACAGAGGCTTTCTCCAGGGCAAACGCAAGAGGTTAGAGGAGCAGAACGACGAGGGCGACGACTTCTCGCTGAGCTCTCTTATCTCGGAGACAGCCGATCAGGCCGTCTTTGTCGCCGGAGAGATGCTGCCCGCGGTGAGGAAGATCTTCACCTTTCTCGGACCGCTCGACACGGACAGAAGCCTGTCGCTCCGGAAGCTTTCCGGGCTGTTTTCGGCCTGGTGGAGGCAGCTGGGTCTGGATAGTCTATCGGAAAGCCCGGAAATCTCCGCTACGGCCGGGGAGTCTCTGGAGCTGTGCCTCCGCTTCCTGCAGAAGGCGCTGCCCGACCACGACAGGCAACTGAGGCTGGCAGGGATCGAAGAGTGCCTGCCGGCCTTCTACCACCGTTCGCTCCTGGCCTTCCTGAACAGCGACGGCCTGGTCAGCGAGAGAAACATGGGGGGCGGCGTGAGCGTCGTCTCCCTGGTCGATTCGAGGAACATCGAAGCCAAATACAAGTTCTTCATGGGCTTCAACGACGGGAATTATCCCGTCACCGGCCTTAACCCGCTCTATTCCAGGGCGCAGTACTCGAGGCCCATCGCCAAAGACATACTGAACATACAGGAGAACCGCCAGAGGCTCGGCCTCTTCCTCGCGGTGGCCGCCGCGCAGGAGAGGGCTATCTTCACGTTTTCCAATTCGACGATCGACGGAGACTCGCTGCTGGCCTCACCCTACACGCAGTCTTTGCTGGACGCCGCCGGCAAGGCGGGAACGCTGGTCCACGGCAGGGACGGCGGGAAGAGGTCCGATCTTATTGGCTCGCCCGCCGGTGCGATGAGCCGGGGAGATTTCAGGCTGGCCGTCGCGCGGATATTCGCGCTGGACCGCGAAACGTGGGACGCCAACGCGACTTCCGATCAGACGAGGCGGCTCGAAGAGAATCTCAGGAGAGTGCCCCGCGAATTCGATTACAATGTGTCGATGAAGGCCGCTAGGGAGGAGCAAGAGACGCGTTTCGTGAGCTTTTCGAAGATCAGCCAGTACTGCGGCTGCAAATTCAAGTATTTCCTGAGCAACGTACTGAAGATCGAGGAAGAGCTGGAAGAGATCCTGGAGCTCTCCCACATGGACACGGGCAGCGTCTTTCACGCCGTGCTCAGCCAGCTGCCGCGGAGCGACGGAGAGATAGAAACGGTCCTCGACGGACAGCTGCGCAGGTACTCCAGCAGCGAAAACGAGAGCCTCTTCAGGCTCCGCAAAAAGCAGATGACCGGCATCTTGAGCGAGTACATCGCCTTCGACAGCGAGAGGACGCGCGGGCTGAACATGAGGACAGAGAAAACGGAGCTCGCCTTCGGCTTCGGCACTGTGTCGCCGCTCGAACTGCCCGGACTCTGCATGAGGGGCTTCGTTGACAGGGTAGACGTGAAAAACGACGACGGTACGCTCTTCGTAATTGACTACAAGAGCGGAAAGAACACGTCTTCGGCCCATCCGGAGCAGCTCGTCCTGTATTCCATGGCCGTCGAGCAGGCGTACAGGTACGAGAAGAGAGTCGGCGCCGGAGAGTTCAGGCTGATCAAGGGTAAGAATAAAACTAAGCCTTTCATAGTGGAGTGGGATCAGGACGGCAGGAAATGGGTCTTCGACGGCAGGGTCGGCTTCACGATCTGCGAGACAGAAAAAAAGGGCACGATCACGGACGGAGAGCTCGTGGAGGCGATCCGGAAAATCGTTGCCGCCATCGACGCCGGCGACTTCTCTATGACCGACTGGAAGGGAAAGAAGCCCAACTGCTTCAACTGCGCCTACGATAAGCTCTGCGGGATGCTCGAATGGAGAAACAGGGGGGTGCTCGCGAATGATCGGTGACACGTTCATCTCGGCCTCCGCGGGCACGGGGAAGACTTACAGGCTGGTCAAGGAGTACACCGACATACTCGGCGGCGATCCGTCGCTCGATCTCGACAACGTCCTGGCGATAACCTTCACCGAGAAGGCCGCGAAGGAGATGAAGGAGAGGGTGTCCAGGAAGATCGCGGAAAAGTTGCAGGAGGCGGCCACCGACGACGAGCGGGCCAGGTGGAAGAGACTGGGCGACAGGATAATGGACGCCTGGATATCTACGATACACTCTTTCTGCGACAGGCTGCTGAGGGAATCGCTCCTGTACACCGACTACGGGATCGACCCGGGCTTCTCCATAATCACCGGGACGAAGAAACTCATAGAGAACAGGACGCTCAGACGGTACTGTATTAAAAACCTGGGCAGTCTCGAATCGCTGACCGACGCCCTCGGCCTCGACGCCACCTACAGGCTGCTGGAAGAGGCTCTCGGCAAGGAGAGGCACAACCTGTACATATACAAACCCTTCCAGGCCGACCGGCAGGACGACCGGGCGGCGCAGGAGTCGGCCCGCCTAACCACCGGCTTTTTCGAGGCCTTCGGCCGGATCAACGCGCAGTACGAGGAGGCGACCCTGAAGAACGGCCAGCTCGACTTCGAGCAGCTACTCGAGCTCACCAGAAGGATTCTGAACGACTACCCGGAGATAGCAAGAGACTATGCCCGCAGGTTCAGGTACATCCTCGTGGACGAGTTCCAGGACACCGACGAGCTGCAGGCCGAGATTATTGGGAAGATAAGAGAGTCCGGAGACGTGAAGGTGCTGTACGTCGGCGACGACAAACAGTCCATATACCGCTTCAGGGGGGCGAACGTCGAGGTCTTCAACAATACCGAGGCCGACTTCAAGAGCAAGGGAAAAGAGACGGAGACGCTCGATAAATCTTACAGGTCGCACCCGGACCTGGTGAAGTTCCACAACGTATTTTTCGGCAAAGTCATGGGGCGTGACCGCGGGCCTGAATATGCCTCGACTTACGGAAAAGACATAACGGCCGTCAAGGACTACGGCACTGGACGCGAGAGGGTCAGGATACTCGAGAGCGAGAACAAGGAGTACGGCGCGACGGTTGCGGACTACATAGGCGAGCTCCTCGAAGAAGAGCTCGAATTCAGTACGGGGGAAGGGCTAAAGGAGAAGAGGAGCGTCAGGCCGGGCGACATCGCACTCCTGCTGAGAAAGTTCAGCAACGTCGGGAAATACGAGCAGGCGCTGGAGGACGCGGGGATCCCCTACTACACGGTCGGTTCGAGGAAGTTCTTCGAAAGCCCGGAGATAGCCGGTCTCTTATCGCTGGCCGCGTTTATTGGCGATCCTGACGACGATCTGGCCTTCCTCACGTTCTTCCTGTCGCCGGCCTGGGGCGGCACCCTGGATGAAGCGCTGCGGCTGAAGGGAGGCGAACGCCACTTCTCGCAGGCGCTTTCGCTTGCCGAAGACGGCGAGTTTTCCGACCTGAGGGCGACCCTTGACAAGTATTCGCGCCTTTCGATGGTAGCCACTCCCGGGGAGCTGGTCGAGTCGTTCGTGGATGAGACCGACTACCTGGCGAAGGTTTCGCTTCTGAAAGCTCCGGCGCAGCGCGTGGCGAACGTCATCAAGTTCCTTCAGATCTCCAAAGAGCTCGACGAGCTCGGTACGAGCCTGAGGGAGTTCTCGAGGAACGTGGTCGTCTATGTCGAGGAGTCGCAGGAGGGCGAGGCCTCTCTGGAGAACGAGAAGAGCGACAGCGTGAAGATCATGACGGTGCACCAGTCGAAGGGGCTTGAGTTTCCGGTCGTGATAGTCGCCGAGATGACGGAGTCTCCGAAGAAGGACCGCCCGGGGCTGCTCTTCGATTCGCAGTCGAGGAGTTTCGCGGTGTACTGCGAAAAGATAGGCGACGCCCGGCTGGAAGAGTGGAAAAAACTCGAAGAGAGAAAGCAGGCCGAGGAAGAAAAGAGGACGCTGTACGTCGCCCTTACGAGGGCGAGGGAGGTCCTCGTGATGAACGTCGATGGGAGTGTGGTAGAAAAGAAGAAGGCTTCACAGACGAGCGAGGAAGCCAACAACTGGACGCATTTCTTCATAGACGGCCTCTTCGACGCCGAGACCGGGGTGATGGACGAAAGCCTGAACGGTCTGGCGAAGAAGGTTTCGGTAGGAAAGAGGGAAAAGGGCGGGACCCGGGAAGAAGGGGAGCGGATTTCCTGGGAGGAGCCTCCGGCGGAGTACCTTTCGCCGACCGGTCACCGGAAGTTCGTGAAGAGGCTCTCGCCGACGACCATGCAGCCCGATAAGCGTGCCGAAAGGAGTCTCTCCTTCGAGACGGAAGAGGGGGAAGAGATGGCGGCTAACGTCAGGGGCATCTACGTCCACGCCATACTCGAAAAGCTCGACAACACCCGTGACGGAAGCCTCTCGAGCATCCTGGAAGGGGCGGCGGCGCGACCGGCGGCCGAGGTCCCCGAAGAAGAGGCCGGGATCATAATCGCCTCGCTCAAGGGACTCGCGGACCACCCGCTTATAAGGGAGATAGAAGACTCGCAGGCCTGTTACAGCGAGCGGACCTTCGAGCGCGCTTTCGACGGTTTCACGCTGAGAGGGGTGGTCGACAAACTGTACAGGACGCCCGAAGGCTGGAAGATCGCCGACTTCAAGTACGCCGAAAAGAGAGCCGACTCGCTCGAAGGATACAGGTTCCAGATGGAGTTTTATCTCTATCTGCTGGAAAAAATGCTCGCCCCGGTCTGCGCGAAGATACTCTTCCTGAAGGACGGCCAGACCGAGACGGTCGCGCCGAAGGACGGGAGGGAGTTCGAAGAGAGACTCAAGGCGTTGCTGAAGAGGGGGGGATGAGCCTTGGCCGACACCAAGCCTTTACAGATCACTACCGCGAACGGTGACGAACTCGTCTTCGTGGAAGGCGGGAGTTTCGTCATGGGAGAACTTGAAGGCTCTGAAAGCCCCGCTCACAGAGTCAACCTGACTTACGACCTCTACGTAGGCAAGTACCCGGTCACCTTCGAGGAGTACGACAGATACTGCGACGCGACAGAGTATTCCGGTCCGGACGACGAGGGCTGGGGCAGGGGAAGAAGACCGGTGATGAACCTGGCCTGGCCCCAGGCGATCGAGTACTGCAACTGGTTGAGCGAAAGGGAAGGTCTCCCTGCGGCCTATCATGTCGACGGGAACCTGCTCGACGAAAATGGGAGAAAGACAAACGACTTGTTGAGAGTCAGGGGATACAGACTGCCGACGGAGGCCGAATGGGAGTATGCCGCCCGCGGAGGCAAGAAGAGCAGAGGATACAGATACTCGGGTTCAAACGATCCCGATTCCGTCGCCTGGTACGAGGGCAACTCGCAGTCGGCGACGCAGGAAGTCGGCATGAAGGCGCCCAACGAGCTCGGACTCTACGATATGTCGGGAAACGTATGGGAGTGGTGCTCGGACCGGAGCCTGGGGTACTCCGACAGGGAAGAGACGAATCCCCACAATATAGCCGGTTACAAACGCGTGATCCGCGGCGGCTGCTGGTTCAGCCCCGCCGAAAACGTCCGCGTGGCCTGCCGCGAAGATTCGGAGCCTGTCGGTCTGTACAACGGCGTCGGGTTCAGGATCTGCAGGATCTCTTCCACCGGGAAGGTCGAGATAGACACTCGCGGGTCGGACGGGCCGTTACCGGTCATGGAGTTTGTGGAAAGAGGCAGTTTCAGAATGGGCAGCGCCCTCGCCGGCGCTCTTTTAGATGAAGAACCTGTCCACGGGGTCGCTCTCTCCTACGACTTCCACATGGGCAGGTATGAAGTGACGTTCGGCGAGTATGACGCCTTCTGCACCGCCACAGGGAGGCAATTGCCTCCGGACGAGGGCTGGGGAAGAGGCTCGCGGCCTGTGATAAACGTCACCTGGTGGGGCGCGGTGGAATACTGCAACTGGCTTAGCGAGAGAGAAGGTCTGCGCCCGGCCTACGACGACGGTAACCTGCTCGACTCAAGCGGCCGGAAAACGACCGACGTTTCGACCGTCGCCGGATACAGACTGCCGACGGAGGCCGAATGGGAGTATGCCGCCCGCGGAGGCAAGAAGGGCAGGGGATATAAATATTCCGGCAGCGACGATATAGACGAGGTCGCCTGGTACGGGGACAACTCGCGGTCGACGACGCAGGAAGTAGGCAGAAAGGCGCCCAACGAGCTCGGACTCTACGACATGTCGGGAAACGTATGGGAGTGGTGTTCCGACTGGTACTCCCACGATTACTACGGCCAAAGCCCGGGGGTAAACCCTTATAACGATTTGATCGATCTGGAGCGTGTGATGCGCGGGGGCAGCGCCGGCCTGGACCCGACGTGCGCGCGGGTAACGTCGCGGGAATCTCTGGAGCCTTCCGCCGCGGGTAACGTCGTGGGATTCAGGGTCTGCAGGACGGCGATAAAGTAGGCTTGAAAAACAGGGACTGCATTTTTAGTAAGAGCGGTTCCTCGTTCCAGGGCTAGGAGCTTTGTTCTTCGTTCCGACGCTTCGCGTCCAGGTTCACTGGTAAGACTGAGGTCAGAGGATAGAGGTGAGAGGTGAGAAGAGCGTTAAGAGCCGTCCTTGGGGACCTGAGGTTAGAAGTCAGAGGTCGGAAGAGCGAAAAGATCTCGATCTTCTTACCTCTAACCTCATAACTCTCACCTCTGATCCACCTCCCCGCTACAAAGAGCGAGTTTCCTTTCCGAACAGTCCGCTCAGTCTCTTTTCCTCACGATATCGGGTATCATGATCTCTTCGAGGATGGGCGCGACCGACCTGCTCATGT
>OFEK01002356.1_pt1 | contig 10477 bp, 11 predicted proteins | sample 1521131 | NCBI WGS metagenome assembly OFEK01 (sample SAMN05720209, study PRJEB24109) | activated sludge metagenome | isolation source: Anaerobic digester | place: China | collected 2015-12-16
TACTGTATATCACATCAATACCATTATGGCTATATTTATTTGCCGTGGTAATAATACTTATGTTTCGCCCGGCACTCGCCGGATTGATCGAATCGGCAAAATCCCGGAAGTTCACCTTGAAACTTGGCGGCCAGGAGCTGACCATGGAGGAGGCCAGCGAACAGCAGCGCCAGCTTATCGCCGATCTGCAGGCCCAGGTGCTGGAAATCAAAAAGTCCCTCGAAGGGATTGCGCGACCGGCCCCGGCTGCACCGGAGAAAGCGGCGCTTAAAATGCCTCCCGCAGTTGCATCCGTTCTCTGGGTTGACGACCAGCCCAAAAATAACAGCTACTTTGTCCAACAGCTTGTGGACAGGGGTGTCAACGTAGAGCTGGCGCTGTCCACGGCGGAAGGTCTGCGGATGTTTGACAAAAAGACTTATGGCGTTGTTATTTCCGACATGGGCCGCACCGAAGATGGGATCTACAAGCCGACCGCCGGACTGGAATTACTAAAAGTAATCAGGGAGCGGAACAAAACAATACCATTTATTATCTATTCCAGTTCGCGGGGAGGAAGGGAGCACAGAGAAGCGGCGATAAAGCTGGGGGCGACAACTCTGACCACCTCGCCAACGGAAATGGTCGGCTTGTTGCAGGCCGCCCTCGGGGAGAGAGGTTGACGATCAGTGAAACTGATGCGCAGCTGTGCAGACGCGGAGACAGTGGCATCAGTTTCCGATGATATAACCGGATCGATGACTAACAATAAGCATGATTAAAAAATAAGGAGGGATCGTTTTATGAGAATAAATACCTTTCTGAGTACTGTTATCGTATTGTTTTTGGTCATGACGTCAATTGGTTATGCTGATTAACTGCCGACATATTCTGAACTGCAAGACGCCTTAAAAGATGTTGTCAAAGAAAAAAATGGCGGTTTCAGTTTAAACATGTGGGCAACAATAGTGGACAGGGACGGCTTCGTGAAGGCAGTCGTCTTCTCCGGCCGCGAAAGAGGCGACCAGTGGCCTGGAAGCCGTGTTATTTCAGCGCAAAAAGCAAATACGGCCAATGCCTTCAGCCTGCCCGCCCTATCATTGTCCACAGCAAATCTTTATTCCGCAGTCCAGCCCGGCGCCAGTTTGTATGATTTGCAGCACAGCAATCCCGTGGATACTAATGCGGCCTACGGAGGGCCGTCAAAGAACATTGGTACGAAAAACGACCCGATGGTTGATAAAAAGGTCGGCGGTGTTAATGTCTTCGGCGGCGGTGTAGCCCTGTATAATAAAAAAGGAAAGCTGCTCGGAGCTCTTGGAGTCAGCGGCGACAGTTCCTGTGCGGACCACAACATCGCCTGGAAAATCCGGCACAAACTCCAATTAGACTATGTCCCTGCAGGGGTTAGCCCCAACAAGGACGACAACATTGTTTATGACATTGTTCAAGGCGTCAGCACGAGCGGATGGGGGCATCCCGCCTGTTCTCCGGAAGCAGTGGAAATAGCCCGAGGTTTACCTAAAACACGTACAATACAATCGCAGAAGTAAATGGCCGTCAACGTCTTCCCTGCCGTGCATCATAAGCCTCAAGTATGATGCATCGCGGACGGCCTCGCCTCCTGAAGACAAAGCATTACGGCCATCAAATAAAGAGGTGATAATATGCAATACAGAAATCTGGGCAATACCGGCGTAAAATTATCGGCGATAGGCCTGGGATGCATGGGAATGAGCCATGCTTACGAAGGACGCGACGATAAGGAATCTATCGCCACTCTGGAAAAAGCAATAGAATTAGGCATCAATTTTTGGGATACGGCCGATTTTTACGGCAACGGCGAAAATGAAACTCTCATCTCCAAAGTTTTGCCGCACCATCGCGATAAGGTATTCATCGCCACAAAGTTCGGCTTGAAGTCAACACCGGAAAATCCCTTTCATCTTGATACATCGCCTGCTTATATGAAAACGGCCGTGGAAGCCAGTTTGCGCAGATTGCAGATTGAAACCATTGATTTGTATTATGCCCACCGCATTGATCCGCAAGTTCCGGTGGAAGAAATGGTCGGGGCCATGGACGGCCTGGTAAAAGAGGGCAAGGTGCGCTACCTGGGATTATCGGAAGCCTCGCCTGAATCAATTCGGAAAGCTCACGCCGTGCATCCCATAGCGGCTTTGCAAAGCGAGTATTCACTGCTCACCCGTGATGTGGAAAAGAATGTTTTACCACTCTGCAGAGAACTAGGCATTGCTTTTATTCCCTTCAGTCCGCTTTCCCGGGGTTTGATCACCAACACCATCGAGAGAGATCGACTCGGAGAGCAAGATTTCCGCAAAACGCATCCCCGTTTCCTGGGCAAATATTGGAAAAACAACCGGCAACTGGCGCAAGCCTTCTCGTATATGGCGGTCGACAAGAAATGTACTCCGGCACAACTGGCCCTGGCGTGGGTACTGGCGCAGGGCGACCACATAATACCCATTCCGGGAACAAAACGAAGGAAGTACCTCGAAGAAAATGCGGGCGCTTTGGATGTTCAACTGACTGCGGCAGATATCGCGGCTATTGAAGCGTTGCTGGCTCGTTTCCCCGACACCGGTCCGCGTTATGCTGCGAATCTCGCCAAATTAGTGGGCAAGTAAGAGACGGAAATAACGGTTCGCGCTATTTCCTGCGCAGGGGTTTTCGTTTTTTAGCCGCCAGCCAGGCCTCATGCTCGGCGATGAGCGCCTGAACGTCGGCGCCGGTGTTCTTTTGGAAAAAATCCAGAGTCCGGGAATAATCTTTTTTGCCGATTTTTAGAACTTCAATCTCTTTGTGCAAAAACTGCTGAATTTCTTGAAGACGCTCTTTCTCGTCTTCGCTGCAGAAAGAAAGCGCAACGCCCTTGTTGACGCCGCGTCCGGTTCTCCCCACCCGGTGGACATAATTTTCCGCCTTTTCGGGCAAATCATAGTTGATAACATAGTTCACATCCGGAATATCGATGCCGCGCGCGCTGACATCGGTGGCAATCAGCACATTGCATTCTCCCTGCCGAAATTTTCTCATCGCTTCAGTTCTCGCATCCTGGTCCTTTTCGCCGTGGATCGTGATTGATGGAATTAAAACGCGCTCCATGGCTTTAGCCACACGTTCCGCGCGGACACGGGTGCGGACAAAGACGATGATTTTGCTTGCGGGATTTTCCCGAATAAAGCGCTCCAGAAAGAATCGCTTATCATCCATCTCCACAAAGGCAACGGCATGGGAAACATTCGCCGACACCGGATCATCGGGTGATATTTGAATGCGGATGGCCGTGCTTTTAACCTGAGAAAAAGCCAGTTTTTTAATTTCCGGATTGATTGTCGCCGAAAAGAAAAGAGTCTGATGTTTGCGGGTCAGCATTTTTTTGACATACTTGATGTCCCTGATAAACCCCAGATCCAGCATATGATCGGCTTCATCCAGAACCAGAACCTCGATGCGCTCCAGGCTGATGTACCCCTGATGGATGAGATCAAACATTCGCCCGGGCGTCGCAATCAGAATATCAATGCCTGCCTGCAGCTTCTGCATCTGGGCATCCTGCTCCACGCCGCCGATCAGGGCAAATGGCTTCACCCTGGTGTGCCTGGCGATGCCGGCAAAGACATCGCCGATCTGCATGGCCAGCTCCCGCGTCGGTTCCATCACCAGGACCTTTATGCCGCCATCGCGTTGCGAACTTTTTTCCCGATGGATTTTATCGATCAAAGGAATGGCAAAAGCCGCCGTTTTTCCTGTTCCCGTCTGGGCTATGGCCAGTACGTCTTCTCCCTTCAGGATGGACGGTATGGACTTGAACTGGATATCCGTCGGTCTTTTAAAACCGAGTTTGGCCAGATTTTGCTTTATGGCTTCGGAAATATGGTATTTTTCAAACTTCATGGCGCCTCGACGTACTGTGTAATTATATAGCCAATATGGATAGATGCAATTCCGATATAATGCAATAAATATAAACTACGCCAACGGGAAAAAACTGCCTGGCAAATATTGCCACCAGCATCTTCGCCCGGATTATCCGGTTAACACGACAATGATAATTACTATGCATAATCAACCTGTTAGAAAAATAAAAGTTGCACCATTTCTCTGGCACATTTCCCGCATTGCCTGCATTCAACAAATTCAGCAACTGAGGAGACTGTCATGATCAGACAAACGATACTATCTTTATTTCTGCTCGTAGCCATTTTCCTCCTGGCGTTCAACCTCGGGGTTCAGGAACTGGGGATGTTTTCCAATCTGAGCGCTCTGATGATCGTGCTGGGAGGAACTCTTTGCGCAACCCTGCTGGCCTATCCCTGCCAAAAGCTGATTATGACGGCCGGGTTTCTTAAAAATTCATTTTCCGGCCGGAAAGAAATGAACTGGACGATTGACACCATTGTTCATCTGGCCCGCGTCAACAAAAAAAAGGACATCCGCCTGCTGGAGCAGGAAGGACAAAAGCTGCCCCCGGGCCTGATAAAAACAGGCATCGAATTGATTGCTTATCGCTTCACCCGGGAAAATATCGAACAGTTGCTGCATAAAGAAGCGCTGGCGCAATGCGGCCGTTATGAAACAGCTCACAAAATTCTCTGCAGCATGGCCAAGCTGGCGCCGGCAATGGGTCTCGCCGGAACTATCGTCAATCTCATCCGTGTTTATGAGCATATCAGCAATCCCCAGAGCTTAATGGGCTACATGGCCGTCGCACTCATGAGTACTTTTTACGGCGTGGTTATCGCCAATGTATGTTTTGTCCCGCTTGCCAACAAACTCAGAGAATTCATTGATCAGGATTTATTAAGGATGGATATCATTCTTGAAGGAATTCTGGATATTTATGACCATGAAAACCCCCAGGCCATGCGGTACAAGATGGAGACTCTGGCCGGTCTGCAGACAATCTCCCCTGCTCCTCGTCTCAGAATTGCAACTCCGCTGCCGGCAGGTGAAGAAATTGGTCAAGGTTGAGGCATGAATAACTTATCCGAAATGCCTGAATATCCCCGCAATTCTTCTGATCAGGTGTCTTTTCGTAAGGTAGCCAGGCCGCTGCGGTCGCCGGCAAAACCTGCCCCGGCGGAAACGGGAAACGAAATCTGGTTTCTCACTCTGAGTGACCTGCTTTTGCTGCTGATGATTTTTTTTGTACTGCTTCTGGGGATAACGCTCCAGCAACAAAGCAATAGCACAACACCTCCGGTGCAGCGCCATAAACACGCACTACCGACCGCCACTGCCAAAGAACAACCGGCAAACAGGCCCGTTTCTCCAAGCCAGCCCCCCGGCGATGAGGCCACTTCACTGGAATCTGATCTTCTGGGTATCATCGATGGCAAAGACGGGTTGGAAGGAATCACCGTTGCGCGCCGTTCTCAGCACGTTGTCTTGACCTTGCCGGAGCAGATTATCTTTGATTCCGGGCAGGCTGACCTTAAAAACGGCGTTTTACCTAAATTGGAACAGATAGCCGTTTTTATCCAAAAACATCCCAACATAGCGGTTGAAATTCAAGGCCATACCGACAACAGGCCCATTGCCAACCGGCGTTACCCTTCCAACTGGGAACTTTCCGCCGACCGCGCCACACAGGTCGCAAAGTCGCTGGTTCGTCTGGGCGTCAATCCGGCAATTATTTCCACCAGGGGTTTTGGCGAATATAAACCGCTGTATCCCAACGGCACTGACTCCGACCGGATGAAAAACCGGCGCGTGGAGCTGCAATTTTCGCTTGTCTCTTCTTAGAAAGGAAAGACTATGAACAAAACGATGTTAACTACGGCAATTTTTCTTTGGACTACCTGTGCAGCATCTTCTTGTTTTGCCCTTACACCACAGCAGGTAATTGCTTTGAAAAAAGCCGGGGTCAGCGACCAGACAATCCAAATGATGCTCAAACAGGAAGAAGGAAAAGATCCTTACTCCACCATCGGAACAAGAGAAGTTAAAGACAAAAACGGCAACACGGTCATTATTTACACGACCGGCGAACACACAAACAGCGCCGCCGATGAAGAAAGGAAAAATGTTGAGCGGGCATGGGAAATGCTGAACAATATCACTATCAAAAAATGAAATATTATTTACTCATCATAACAGCAGCTTAAATTTTTCCTACCGTAAGTTCCTGCAAGGCAACTTCATTGCCTCTTCCTGAAAAATCGTCGGGCCGGCGGATGTGGCGCCGTTCATAGCCGGAATTCGAGTTCCGGCGCCGTCTTCTCCAGGTTATGACATTTTGCCGTTGAGTTGAACCAATTTTGCGATATAATAAGCCAAAATACAAACATCCCCAAAATTATGATATTGCCGGAAGGAGAAGACATAATGGATATTCTCGATGCCATTAAAAAGCGCAGAAGTATACGTGGTTATAAACCGGACCCGGTGCCCAAAGCGGCGATCCGGGATATTTTGGAAATCGCGGGCCGGGCACCGTCGGCCATGAATACACAACCCTGGGAGTTCGCCGTGGTAACCGGGGAACCCCTCCAAAAAATGCGGGAAGGAAACATCGAGAAAATCCGCAGCAGTGCAAAACCGCAGCCGGAGCACCAGGTCGCAGGATGGCCGAATGACAGTATCTACAGGGTACGACAAGTGGAACTCGCCAAGCATATTTTTGAAATCATGAAGATCTCACGGGAAGACAAGGAAAAACGCGATGAGTGGCTGGAGCGCGGTTTTTGTTACTTTGACGCACCTGCCGCCATTATTATCTATGTCGACAAGACCCTGCCTGAAGCCGCCCCTGCCGTCGATGTGGGCGCTGTCATGCAGAACATTTGCCTGGCCGCGCTGCCTTTCGGCTTAGGAACCTGCATTCACGATCAGGGGATCATGTATCCGGATGTAGTAAAGCGATACGCCGGCATTCCCGAATCGAAGCGCCTGATCGTGGCCATCTCGATAGGTTATCCGGATGAGAGTAACATTGCCAATCAAATTACCAGCACCCGCGAATCAGTCGACAAAATCACCAGCTGGGTAGGATTTCCTGCCTGAAATGTTATTTTTGTAATCATTTTTATAGACTTATATTTCTGTTTCGGCTAAAGAACAATTCATGAATAAAACCTGGTTTCTGGTGGATAGCCCGACAAAGCTGCAACGAGCTATTGACGATTTTAACAATTCAACGGTCTTGAGTATCGATACGGAATACGATTCTTTTCGTTATTTCCGGGAAAAACTTTGTCTTGTGCAAATCAAAGCTCAGACTGCAACCTACATTTTTGATCCTCTGAATCAGATTGATTTAAGTTTCTTGGGTAAGTACTTTGCAGACAGGCAAATTGTCAAAATTCTCCACGCAGCAGACAACGACATCCGCCTTTTAAAAAGAGATTACAATTTTGTTTTTGAAAACATTTTCGATACCCATCGGGCGGCATATCTTTTGGGCTTCAAACAATTGTCCCTTGAAAAAATGATTAATGAATTTCTGGACGTGGAATTGAAAAAAGACAAAAAAATGCAGCGGTCACGCTGGGATACGCGTCCCCTGGCCGATGAGCAACTGCATTATGGTGTCCAAGATGTAACTTATCTGCCGGCTCTTTACAAGGAGCAGGCAGCCCAGCTGCGTAAAAAAGGACTGGAAGAAAGCGCCCAGGACGCCTTCGCCAAAATCGCCGCCTGCACCTGGCAGGAAAGAACCCTTAATAAACGGGGCTACACTAAAATTGCCGGTTATTCTTTTTTAGATCAGCAGCAGAAAGATATCCTCAAAAAGCTCTATATCTGGCGCTTCGAGCGGGCAAAAGAAGAAAACCGCGCCGTCTTTATGTTCTTACCCGATAAGACATTGACTGATCTTGTGCAGAGTGGTAACAGCTGGCGGGAATTTTTACCGGCAGAAAAAGTCCAATTGTACGGCACTGAGCTGGAAGAAATAATAAACGGAAATTAAAATTATTTTAAGTCCGGTAAAGATCCGCCCATTTGGGGGAAAATGTTGTCAGCAGGGAAACGAAGAGAAAGTATAACAGCAATTTTCCGCTTGAGCAGCGATTTCGCCACAACCTCTTCCTTTCAGGCAGGTCTCACCATAATTAAGAGTAAAACAGTTACGCAAATATCAAATCAATTACTGAAAAATTGTCTTGAATAAAAAATGGTGCCGAAGGCCGGACTTGAACCGGCACGGGAGGTCCCACTACCCCCTCAAGATAGCGTGTCTACCAGATTCCACCACTTCGGCTTACCACAAAGGATCGACTTCATCCAAAAGGTTCCTGGAAAACTTGTTTTGACTTTATGAAGCCTGATTACAGAATTGTCAATACCAAAAGAGCTTTTGCTATTTTTTTATTTTTTGTCCGGCACAGTCGGAATTGCCGCCGGCTGTTGTGCCGCGCCCGGAATAGCAGCCGGAGTCGCCGCATTTTGAGCTGGCGCAACGGGAATTGCCGGGATTTCCTGTCTGGTCACCGGCGCCGGGGAGCGCTCAAAAAGCGACGATCCCTTGCGCGATGCGTTGTAGGTCAGGGTGAGAGACGTAACCATAAATATTATTGCTATCGCCGCCGTCATCTTACCTAAAAAAGTACCCGCTCCCGAAGAACCAAAAACGGTCTGACTGGACCCGCCGAAAGCGGCTCCCATGTTGGCCCCCTTGCCCGCCTGCAAAAGAACAACCAGAACCAGAACCAAACTTGCAAAAATATGCACAATTGTTACAAAAGTATACATCTATAATCCTTGTCCATCAAAATTTATTATTGCTAAAAAAGAAGCCAGGTCAAGGCTGGCCGAGCCGACCAAGGCGCCGTTTATTTCCCGCTCTGCCATCAGGGAGCTGATATTGGCAGCGGTAACGCTGCCGCCGTAGATTATCGATATACCCCCGGCTTCTTTTTCTCCGTACATTGCACTCAATAAGTTACGGATGAATAAGTGAATTTCCTGAGCTTGCCCGGGTGTTGCCGTTTTGCCGGTACCGATCGCCCAAACCGGTTCGTAAGCTATAGCTATTTTTCGTATATCATCGGCGGAAACATTATTCAATCCTTCTTTTAACTGCCGGGTAAGAATTGCGAGTGTTGTCCCCGCTTCCCTTTCCTCGATTGTTTCACCTATGCAAAGAATCGGCAGCAATCCATAATTAAGAGCAGCAATTACTTTAGCATTGATGAACGCATCGTCTTCGCCATAAAGGCGGCGGCGCTCCGAATGGCCTATTATACAGTACCGGCAGCCCGCATCTAAAATCATTTCACCGGAAATCTCACCTGTGTAAGCTCCCGCGGCAGCCGGATTCATATTTTGCGCCGCAAGAAATACAGTGGAATTCTTCAGTTCCGCAGACAGAGCGGCAATACTCGTAAAAGGCGGCGCAATTACGACGGTAGCCTCAGCCGGCTTTTGTAACAGAGCGTTCTTCAGCCCGCGGGCAAACTCCACTGCCTGTCCGATGGTTTTATTCATTTTCCAGTTGGCGGCGATGATTGTCCTGGCCATGGTGGTTATTATCCTTAATATCCTTTGCCCGCGATATAAACAGCCAAATCCCTTAACCTGCAGGCATAGCCGCCCTCATTGTCGTACCAGGCAAATACCTTCACCAGTTTCCCGCCTACAACCTGGGTGAGAGGTGAATCAACGATGGAAGAATAGGAACTGCTCGTAAAATCTATGGAAACAAGCTCTTCTTCGCTGTAGGCTAAAATGCCTTTCATGTTGTTTTCCGCAGCCTCTTTAAAAGCACCATTGACTTCTTCAACCGTAACCGGCCTGGCAACTTCAACCGACAAATCAACAAGAGAAACATTCGGCGTCGGCACGCGCAATGCGATGCCTTCCAGTTTTCCTTTGAGATCGGGAATTACTTCACCGATGGCGCTTGCCGCTCCGGTGGAAGTAGGAACTATGCTCATGGCGGCCGCCCGGCCGCGTCTCAAATCTTTGTGGGAACCGTCCAATAAACGTTGATCCATTGTATAGGAATGAACGGTTGTCATCAGACCTTTTACGATGCCGAATTTTTCGTTGAGAACTTTAGCCACCGGCCCCAGGCAGTTGGTTGTACAGGAAGCGTTGGATATAATATGATGCTTCGCCGGATCGTAAGTTTCCTCGTTGACACCCATGACAAAGGTTCCGTCGACACCTTTACCGGGGACGGCTAAAATAACTTTTTTGGCGCCAGCGGCAATATGGGCGGCCAGCTCCGCTCCTTTGCGGAACTTTCCGGTTGACTCGATAACGATATCGACTCCTAATGACTTCCAGGGCATATCAGCAAGATTGGCAAACTGGGTGATGGCGATCTTTTTGCCGTTGACAATAATGTTGTCTTTGTCAGCACCGACCTCGGCCTGAATTTTACCGTGCACGGAATCATATTTTAGCAGATGCGCCAGCGTCTCGGCTTTCGCCCGTGAATTGACGGCGACAATTTCAATATCCGGATAATCGAGGCAAGCACGGATCATATAGCGGCCCACGCGTCCGAAACCATTAATTCCTATTT
>OFEK01002358.1_pt1 | contig 10475 bp, 3 predicted proteins | sample 1521131 | NCBI WGS metagenome assembly OFEK01 (sample SAMN05720209, study PRJEB24109) | activated sludge metagenome | isolation source: Anaerobic digester | place: China | collected 2015-12-16
AGCTCCGTAATTCCTGTTGTTTACGGGGGTGGGGAGTTGAATCCGTTTACCCGGTATTTCTGGAGTGTACGGGTGAAAGACGAAAACCAACAATGGTCGGCCTGGTCTCTACCCAATTTTTTTGAAACCGGAATGATGGGACAACTCAGGTGGAAAGGAAAATGGATTACCGACACATACGATTTCAACGTGAAACCAGCGGCTTATTTTCGCAGAGCTTTCAAAACGGATAAAACCATAAAGTCCGCACGCGTATATATAGCAGCAGCGGGACTTTACGAGCTTTCCATCAATGGGAAACGCATCGGAGACCATCGGCTTGACCCTACTTACACACGCTTCGACCGACGAAACTTATACGTAACCTACGACATTACCGAAAATTTGCAACAAGGAAACAATGCGGTTGGTGTTTTGCTGGGTAACGGTTGGTACAACCATCAATCTACGGCCGTATGGTATTTCGACAAAGCTCCATGGCGTGCACGCCCGAAATTTTGCATGGATCTGCACATAACGTATTCCGACGGAACAAAAGAGATCATCGCAACCGATGAAAGGTGGAAGACCTCACAAAGTCCTGTAATCTTTAACAGTATATACACGGCCGAACATTACGATGCCCGAAAAGAACAGCCCGGATGGGACACTCCGGATTTCGACGCGAAGGGCTGGAGAAACATTTACACCACAGGAGCACCTTCCAATAATATAGTGGCACAAGCATTGCACCCGATCCGCAATGTCAGGGAATACCGTCCGGTAAGCCTGAAGAAAATTGACGAATACACCTGGCTCTACAATTTCGGGCAAAACATGTCGGGCGTAACCCGAATGAAAGTAAACGGGCCTCAGGGTACAACAATCCGGCTGAAACACGTGGAACGACTTGACTCGGCCGGACGTGCGGACATGTCAAACATCGACGTGCATTACAGGCCTATGGATGACTCAGATCCTTTTCAAACGGATATCCTTATCCTGAGCGGTAAAAAAGAAGATGACTTTATGCCACGCTTTAATTACAAGGGATTTCAGTATGTTGAAGTGACCTCCGATAATCCGTTGGATCTGTCGGAAGAAAACCTGACTGCCTATTTTATGCACAGCGATGTACCCCCGGTAGGGAAAATAAATTCTTCCAACAACACCCTCAACAAGGCTTGGCAGGCATCCAACGCATCTTACTTATCCAACTTATTCGGTTATCCTACCGATTGTCCTCAACGGGAAAAAAACGGATGGACTGGCGACGCCCATATCGCCATCGAAGTAGGATTGTATAATTTTGACGGGATTACCGTGTACGAAAAGTGGTTGGCAGACCATCGCGACGAACAACAACCCAACGGCGTGCTTCCGGCCATTATACCATCAAGCGGATGGGGTTACCAATGGGCAAACGGACCGGACTGGACAAGCACCATCGCCATCATCCCGTGGAACATCTACCTTTTTTACGGCGATACCCGGTTACTGGAATTGTGTTACGACAATATTAAACGGTATGTCGATTATATCGACGAACAATATCCTACGGGCATAACCGACTGGGGACTTGGCGACTGGGTACCCGTAAAATCGGTAACACCGAAAGAGTATACTTCAAGCACCTATTTTTATATCGATGCGCTTATCCTTGCTAAAACAGCCAAGTTGTTTGGAAAAATGACAGATTTTGAGCGTTATTCCGCACTTGCTGAGAAAATAAAAGCGGCCATCAATAAGAAGTACCTCAACTATGAAACCGGAATTTACGGAAGCGGTTTGCAAACCGAATTAAGTGTGGCCCTACATTGGAATTTGGTTCCCGAAGAGCTAAGAAGCAAAGTGGCCGATAACCTGGCACGCCGTGTGGAACAAGACAACAAACACATCGACGTGGGGTTGTTGGGAACAAAAACCATCCTAAACGCGTTGAGCGAAAACGGATACGCACAACTGGCCTATGAAGTGGCATCGCAAGAAACTTTCCCGTCGTGGGGCTGGTGGATAGTTAACGGAGCCACCACTTTTTATGAAAACTGGCCACTCGATGCAGGAAGCGATATCTCGCTGAATCACATTATGTTTGGGGAAGTAAATGCTTGGTATTACAAAGCATTGGGGGGAATTTTCCCAGATGAAAGCCAGCCCGGATTTAAAAATATTGTCCTTAAGCCCAACTTTGTTACCGGATTATCACATTTTGAAGCCTCTCATGAAAGCCCTTACGGTAACGTAGTTTCCTCATGGCTGAGAAAAGGCAAAACGATAGAGTATAAAGTGACAGTTCCTGCAAACAGTACCGCAACATTGTATTTGAACGGAAAGAGCATTCGGGAGAATAATAAACCCCTCGAAAAAAATTCGTTGATTGAAATAAATAAATCGGATCAGGACATGCATATTTTAAGATTAAAAGCAGGTTCCTATTCGTTCTCTATAAAATGATCATCCATTAAATAAATTTCCAATATGAAAAAATTATACCTGTTACTTATCCTCATATTTGTATGCCTCTCCGGATGTACATTGACTCATGAAAAAAACAATCCTGAGAAATTTTACTTTAACGAGGTTGAAAAGAATTTTTCCAATCCGGGCAGTGAATTCAGGTCGAGCCCCCTTCTGGTGTTCAATGAAGTAATAACCAAACCCGAATTGGATAGAATGATAAGCGAATTGCACGAAGCAGGATTTGGCGGTTTTTTTGTCCACCCCCGTCCCGGATTGGTTACAGAATATCTTTCGGAAGAATGGTTTGACCTTTTCAAGTACGCTACAGACAAAGCTTCGGAACTGGGAATGGAGGCCTGGATTTATGATGAAAACTCTTATCCCAGCGGATTCGCCGGAGGTCACGTACCCGCACAAATGCCTGAGTCTTATAACCAGGGACAAGGATTTAAATTGACAAAATACACCCTCCTTCCGGATTCTCTTCCTGCAGATTATTTGTGTTTGATGAACTCAAACGGCAAGTATATAGATATTACTTCACAAACAACTGACTATCTGGGGAAAGAAGGAGATTACTACCTTTATGCCAAGACCTTTTACCGCAGTTCGCCCTGGTACGCCGGCTATTCCTATGTTGATTTATTGCTTCCCGGAGTAACGGAGAAATTCATCGACGTGACCATGGAAGGCTATAACAGGGTTTTGGGAAGTGAATATAACAAGACAGTAAGAGGAATCTTCACGGATGAACCCAATATTGTAACCTCCGGTGGTTTCAGGTGGACTCCCGATCTTTTTGAAGTTTTTAAAGCAAAGTGGGGATACGACCTGAAGGAGTATTTACCCCTGCTGAGTGAAGAAACCGGGGACTGGAAAAAAGTCCGCTACCACTATATGGAAACATTGCTACAACTATTTATTGACAGGTGGGCAAAACCGTGGTTTGAATATACGGAAGAAAAAAATCTAATTTGGACCGGACACTACTGGGAACACGGATGGCCCAACATGAACGACGGGCCTGACAATATGGCCATGTACGCTTGGCATCAGATGCCGGGGATTGACATGCTTTTCAATCAGTTTAATGAAGACTCACCACAAGCCCAGTTTGGGAATGTACGATCGGTAAAAGAAGTTCGAAGTGTTGCCAATCAAATGGGATATAAAAGGACCTTGAGCGAGACGTATGGCGGAGGCGGATGGGACGTGACCTTTAAGGACTTAAAACGTTTGGGAGACTGGGAATATGTATTGGGCATAAACTTCATGAACCAACACCTATCCCATCAAACCCTGACCGGAGCACGAAAATACGACTACCCGCCTGTTTTCACCTATCATTCTCCCTGGTGGAATAATTACAAGTATCTGAACGATTATTTCGGCAGGTTATCGTACGTATTAAGCGAAGGGGTCCAGAAGAACGATATTGTTATTATTGAACCTAACTCCACGTTGTGGAGCTATTACTCTCACAGTGGTGGCAATCCACAATATCCACAATTGATGGAAATTGGGAAAAATTTTCAATCTTTTGTTACAAAATTGGAAAAAAGTCAGGTAGAGTTTGACCTGGCCTCCGAAAACATCATCAAGGATAATGGAAAAGTTCAGAATGACAAGTTTTCCATCGGCAAGGCACACTACACAACCGTGATAATCCCCCCGCTGACCGAAAACCTCAGTAAGCCGACAGTTGAGCTGTTAAATCTCTTCGTAGCATCCGGCGGTAAACTGATCTGCTTTTCAAGACCCAGCAGGGTGGATGGCGAAGAAAATGATGAATTGACTAATCTGCTTAATCAAAACACAGTACAACATGTTACCGATCTCAACCCCGAAATCATTAACAGTTTATTGTCGGGACAAGGGTGTAAAATAACCCATGTCGGTGGCGACCTGTATCATTACCGGAAAAGTTATTCGGACGGTGAGATGTTGTTTATTGTCAACTCCTCCCTGAACGAAGTTTCAACCGGAAAAGTTTCTTTGAAGGGAGCCTCACTGATCGAGTTGGATGCACTTGAAGGCAACATGTATACATATCCTTCTGAAAAAGAAGAAAAAGGGCTGCTCTCTTTTGAGTTTAAACTTGAACCTTCCGGCAGCTTGCTCTTGTTTTCCTCAAAAAAAACAAATCAAAACTATCCGCTTAGGGAATCCGGTCAACAAACAAACCAGGTGAAAGCCGAAACGGAAACAAAGGTCTCACGACTCAAAGACAATGTCTTTATTGTAGACTTCTGCGATCTCGTCATTAACAACAAATCCGAAAGCAACCTGCACGTATCCAAAGCAACGGATATTGTTTTCAAAACAAACGGTTTTGAAAACGGCAATCCCTGGAATTCGTCGGTACAATACAAAAAGAACACGGTCGAGAGAGACACCTTCTCCGGCGGTGGATTTGAAGTTACCTATCGTTTTAAAGTTACTGGAAATCTGGACAAAGACATTAAGTTAGTGGTTGAAAGACCCAATCTGTTTTCTGTCAGTGTCAACGGGAAAAAAGCTTCGGCAATACCCGGAGAATGGTGGTTGGATAAATCTTTCGGAGTATATTCCGTGGGTGAATTTTTAAAAACCGGAGAGAACAGTGTGGAGTTAAGCATCCCAACCATGAGTATCTTTGCTGAAATCGAACCCGTTTACCTGTTGGGAGACTTTACGGTTGTTCCCGAAAAAGTGGGCTGGAGCATTGATGCTGCCAAAAAAGAGTTGACCCTGGGAAGTTGGAAGGAGCAGGGCCAACCTTTTTACTCCTGGGATGTAAAATACAGCAAGACCTATTCCATTGACGATACAACAAGAAAGCACACCCTAAAACTCGGAAAATGGAACGGCACTGTTTGCGAAGTGTATGTCAACAACAAAAAGGCAGGAATCATTGGTTTTGATCCCTACACGCTGGATGTATCCCCCTGGCTGGAAAAAGGAAAAAATCAAATTGACGTATGTGTAATCGGCAGCTTAAGAAACCTTTTAGGCCCTCATTACAACAATCCCTCTCAGGGTTTAGCCGGACCTTTTAACTGGAGGAATATAAATGCTCCGATACCACCCGAAGCGTACAAAATGGTTGATTACGGGTTGTTTGAAGATTTCGAGCTGGTCTATTAATTCATTTAACTTTCGCATGTCGTAACTACTGTTACCGTTACACATGCGAAAGTTATATTATTTACATAAATTTAAAATTTAAATTAAAATATGAGTAAAGTTGGTTTGTTTAGCGTTGGGTTGGACACCTATTGGGGACAATTTGGCGCCTTGCTTAATAACCTCACAGGTTACCACAATCAAATCAGAAACAAATTAGAGAGCTTTGGCGCTGAAGTCGTGGATGCCGGCATGGTCGACAATATTGACAAGGCACAGAATTCGGCAAAGTTACTGAACAACAGTGATGTTGATCTGATTTTCCTTTTTGTATCCACCTATGCTTTGTCCTCTACTGTCCTCCCGATTGCCAAACAATCAAAGGTTCCTTTTATATTACTTAACCTGCAACCGGTAGGAAGTTTGGATTATGAAAAATTCAATGCCTTGGACGACTACGCCGAAAAAACAGGAATATGGCTTGAACATTGTCAGGCGTGCGCCATACCGGAAATTGCCTGCGTGATGAATAAGGCTGAAACCCGATACCACACTGTTACGGGATACCTGAATGAAGACAGTGTCTGGGATGAAATCAGGGGATGGATAGATGCAACAAATACTGTTAAAGCATTGCAAAACAACAGGATGGGTGTATTGGGGAATTATTACGGAGGGATGCTCGATGTGTATACCGATTTAACCGGACAAAGTGTAACTTTCGGCACTCATTTCGAGATGTTGGAAATGTGTGAGTTGAAGAAAATCCGCGATAATATTTCTCCCGGTGAAATAACGGAAAAAATAGCGGAATTTGAATCTGTTTTCGATATTGACCGGAAATGTGATCCGAAAGAAATTGAACGTGCGGCAAAAACCTCCGTAGCGCTGGATAAACTGGTGAAAACATATCAACTGGGCTCATTGGCATATTATTACGAAGGGCAGACGGGAAATGACTACGAGAATATCATTACCTCTGTGATTGCAGGAAACACATTGCTCACGGGCAGAAGTATTCCTGTTGCAGGAGAGTGTGAAGTAAAAAACGCACATGCTATGAAAATCATGAGTGAATTAGGCTCCGGAGGATCTTTTTCCGAATTCTATCTTATGGATTTTAAAGACAACGTGGTGTTTTTAGGACACGACGGCCCCGCTCACTTCAACATAGCCGAAGGTCGTGTCAAGCTGGTTCCTTTGCCTGTGTATCACGGGAAACCGGGCAATGGACTATCCATTCAGATGTCGGTAAAACAAGGGCCTGTTACTTTGCTTTCGGTAGTTGAAGGTAAAGATTCGGTCTTCTTGCTGGTCGCTGAAGGCGACTCCGTTGAAGGGCCCATCCTGGAAACAGGTAACACAAACAGCCGTTACAGCTTTCCGTGTAATATTCGTGATTTCGTAAACAGTTGGAGTAAATACGGGCCATCGCACCATTGTGCTATAGGGGTTGGACATATAGCGCACAAAATTGAAAAAGTGGCATTCTTGTTAAATATCCCCATGGTAAATGTTTGCCAGGAAATTTCTAAAAAATAAAAACACAATCTCATGAAAAAAGTCTTAATTCTGCTTATTGCTGCAATCAATTTCGGCTGTAGTCTGAATAATTCATCCGGCCGTGTAAGTTTCGGCAGGCTGGTATGCGAATATGAAGAATCTCCATTACTGGTTGAAGAACAAACTCCACGCTTCGGATGGCAGTTACATTCAACGGAAAATGGATTTGGACAAACGGCTTACGAGCTGGAGATATTAGACATTAAAGGCAACACCGTTTGGTTATCAGGAAAAATTCAGTCCGACGAAAGCCAGCATATCCCGTACACGGGAAAAGACCAGTTAGGTGCTGGAGAACAATATCAATGGCGGGTTCGCATCTGGGACAACAACGACAAAAGCACGTCCTGGAGTGAAAAATCATTTTTTCGTATCGCTCCCGATAAAAAGCAGCTTAATGCCCTTTGGATAGGTGCTATAAAGAGAGAGGACTCCAATCTTCCGGGTGGAAGAAACTACCACAATGTACCTGATTCCTCCGAAAAAGGACAGCTATGGAGAGAGACGGATCCTCTGTCAAGGAGAAGCATCTATTTACGTAAGTCTTTTAAAGCTCAAAAACGGATCGAGGATGCAATTATCTACATCAGCGGATTGGGGCACTACGAACTCTCATTAAACGGAAAGAAAATCGGTAACGACCAGTACAATCCGCTGTGGAGTGATTATGACAAAACCGTCTATTACAACGCATACGACCTCACAGAGGGAGTAAAAAAGGGAGATAATACCGTAGGTGTGCTCCTCGGAAACGGATTCTACAACGAGCAAGGCGGACGATACAAGAAAATGCAGGTAAGCTTCGGCCCTCCTACCCTGTTCCTAAAAATATCCATTACCTACACAGACGGCACAAAAGAAGAGATCATATCCGATGAAAACTGGAAATATTCTCCCAGCCCCATTGTCTTTAACAGTATGTATGGTGGAGAAGATTACGATGCGCGTCTTGAACAACCGGGATGGGACACGCCTGGCTTTGATGATTCACAATGGCTTCCTGTTGTTGTGGATAATGCTCCTAATGGGGAGTTAAAACCGCAAACTTCAACCCCTGTAAGGGAAATGGAATATTTCTCCATTAAAGAGAGTATGAAAACAGGTGAATCGTATGTGTTGGATATGGGACAAAACCTCTCCGGATATCCGGCCTTTACCGTAAAGGGAAAACGGGGTGACAAAATTCGTCTGACCGTTGCCGAACGGATAAACGACGACGGCAGTATAAATCAAACACAGTCCGGCGGGCCCTATTACTACGAATATACACTAAAAGGAGAAAGCGAAGAGACCTGGCAACCCCGTTTTTCCTATTACGGGTTCCGGTATATCCAAGTTGATGGAGCCAAGTTATCGGAATCAGAAGACAACAGGGATATTCCGGTCATAAAAGCGATAAAATCCTGTTTTGTTTATAACTCAGCCGAACCGGCAGGTAGTTTTCATTCTTCCAACGAGATCTTCAATAACGCGCACAACCTGATTGTGAATGCCATTAAAAGCAATATGCAAGCCGTATTTACCGATTGTCCGCACAGGGAAAAACTCGGATGGCTGGAAGAAGTGCACCTGAATGGACCCGGGTTATACTATAATTTCAACTTGGCCAGGTTTGCTCCTAAAATCATGCAGGACATTCGCGATGCACAGTTACAGAACGGTTTGGTAACAAGTATTGCTCCCGAATACGTAGTTTTCAACGGTGGATTTCGGGACTCCCCCGAATGGGGAAGTGCCAGCGTTATTTTCCCGTTTATGTACTACGAGTTTTACGGAGACAACTCGCTTATAGCTGAACATTACGATGTCATGAAAAGGTATGTCGACTACCTAACCACAACAGCAAAAGACCACATCGTTTCGCACGGGTTGGGCGATTGGTGCGATTACCGGGAAGATCAGCCTTATGGCGTATCACACAATACCCCCATCTCATTATCCGCAACAACTCATTACTTCATGGTGATTGATTATTTGGTGCAAGCGGCCGAGATGCTTAGTAAAAAAGAAGACATAACATTCTATTCCAATCTCCGGGAGGAGGTAAGAACCGCTTTTAACAAGGAGTTCTTCAACGAAGACACCAAACAGTACGGAACCGGAAGCCAGGCATCCAACGCCATGCCTTTGTTTGCAGGATTGGTTAACCCCCAAGACAAACAATCGGTCCTCGACAACCTGGTCAAGGATATCGAAGAAAAAGGATACAGACTCTCCACCGGTGATGTGGGGAACCGATACTTGTTTCAGGCACTGGCAAGAAACGGATTGAATGAAGTGATGTACAAGATGCATAACCACAACGAAGTTCCAGGTTACGGCTTCCAGCTTCAGTTTGGAGCCACCACACTTACGGAGCTTTGGGATCCGAGAAAAGGCGCTTCGTGGAATCATTTTATGATGGGACAGATAGAAGAGTGGTTCTATAGGTCGTTGGCAGGTATTGATGTAGAAGAAAACGCATACACCGGATTCAAGAACTTCAAAATCGCGCCGCAGGTCGTAGGTGACTTAACGTATGTAAACGCCTCTTACAACACCTTATACGGGACCATCAAGGTGGACTGGAAGGTGGATAACGGCCAGTTCGAAATGGATATCGAGGTTCCCATTAATTGCGAAGCAAAAGTATATCTGCCTCAGGAAACCAATTACACCGCCGTGAAAAGCGGAAAATACAGTTTCAAAAAGAGATTGCAGTAAACAACTCATGAAACGACTGTTTTTAGTGCCTTTTACCGGCTTTCCTTCGCAATTTTTCTTAGCTTTGCCCAGGGAAAGTCTGGTATAGGGACCTAAACGCTGGATTCATGGAATGAAAACAGAAAAATAGATAACTGAGATTTACAATAAAAATTTATTCTCATGAAGTATTACCTGTTGCTGATCTTGTTTTTCAGCAGCTTTCATTTATTTCCCCAAAAAAAAGTAAAATCAGCTGTTCAGGACAAACTTTCACCTGCAACAACGGCAAATATTGAAGGCCATATTGGAGAAAAGCTTGATGCTTCTTTCAACAACCGGGTATTGGCACAGGATGCTCACCGGTTGATCCGTCCGTTCACAATCCACGATGAGCACAGCTGCTGGCAGAGCGAATTCTGGGGCAAATGGTTCACTTCAGCCATACTGGCTTATTCCTACCGCCCTGACCAGCAACTTATCAATAAGCTTAAAAATGCAGCGTACGAACTGATGGCAACACAGACTCCCGAAGGCTACATTGGCAATTATGCCTCCGAAAGCCGGTTGAAAGCGTGGGATATCTGGGGAAGAAAATACGTTATGCTGGGTTTAATTGCTTATTACGATGTATCAAAAGACAGAAAGGCATTGGAAGCGGCTGCAAAAGAAGCAGATTTTCTTAT
>OFEK01002361.1_pt1 | contig 10473 bp, 11 predicted proteins | sample 1521131 | NCBI WGS metagenome assembly OFEK01 (sample SAMN05720209, study PRJEB24109) | activated sludge metagenome | isolation source: Anaerobic digester | place: China | collected 2015-12-16
CGCTGAAATGGCTGCACACACTTGTTGGTAACGTTAAGGCTCTCGTCAACGGGACTTTCCATGGCCTTGGTGATAAACATTTACAGAGTTATCTGGATGAATTCTGTTACCGCTTCAATAGAAGAGGCTTTAGAACTCAGATTTTCCCCAGGCTGCTCTGCGCTGTAGCAAACTCCAATATCTTGGGGTATGCTGACTTAACGCGATAGTCTTAAAAAATATTTCACAGGAGTATTCGCCTTGTTTCTGATCGCGGCAATTCTTGGCGGCTGCGGCGCTTCGGACAAAAAGGACGTCGGAGAAGCAACCGAATTAGCGGACGTGTTCGCCGGCCCCGCCGGTTACCTAAGTTTTTATCCTGACAAGGAGATTCTGGTCAGCTTATCCGATGATTACGTCTGGCTTCTGGAAGGGAAAGAAAACGATAAGACCTATGGCTATGTCTTTATCCTGGGCAATGAAGAAATTTCTTATGACAAGGCCGAAGCTTTTTACCTCCATGACGGCAGCAATACCTTCGCGAAGATAAATTGCCGGACTGAAACGGATAAAATCATACTTCTCCCTGGAAATGAAAACGAGGCGGTGTTTGAACGACGCATCGACTGATGATGAAAACATCGGCATATGCCGGAAAAGGATGTGTTTAGATGAGGTTTCATAAATTGCAATATAGAAAAAGATTTTTTACTCCATCGAACCGAAAACGTAATAAGCTGATAATACCACGTCAGGCGGTCTTGAAAAACAAGGCCGCCTGATTTTTTTATGTTCGACAAAACATTGCCCAATTTGCCAAGCGGCATGAAAAACCGACATGCAAAAATCGCGGCGGCCACAGTTATATCCCGCCGGAAGCAAAGTTCCTCACGGGAGTCATAGAGTGCGAAAATTCGGCACAGCAGCGTTTTCCACTCGCGCAATAGACGCTGCCGCGTTGAATGGAGCGGATATTGTATGGGTTTATGGCGATACAATATCAGGCCGGTTCCCGCCCATTCTAACGTGCATACGGTAAAAACAGCACGGAAGGTCAGGGGTATTCATAGCAGACATCGGGAGCCACGCGACAAAGGCGACCCTGTGGGCAGCGAACCGCTGGATACATCAGTTTTTACAGCCGGGTTTGCCTTTCGGAGTAGACCCGGCTATCTTTTTGTCAATCACCCTTTTCCCAAAAGTCCGGGAAGCACCGGGCTTATTTGCCGTGCCCAAATAGCGGACAAGCCCTTAATGGGCCGCATCCGCTGCCGCCCCCCGCCCCCCCCTCCGTTTCGATTCGCCATCCCCAAAAAAATCGAAACGGAGGAACCACTATGACAAAGATCAATCTGCGGGATTACTACCCGTTTTATTTGTCCGACTGTTTCATCGACGTGCCAGATGAAATTGCCACCCTGCTACGCGGCCTTGAGCTGCAAGAGGCGGCTTATCGCCTGCGTACATACCGGCACAAAGCCTATTTCTCCCTTGACCGGGGTGACGGCATCGAGCATGACATCCTGTTCGTGTCCTTATCCCCCTGCGAGATATACCAACGCAAAGTCACAAACGAGCAGCTCCACACGGCCATCGCCAGCCTGCCGGACTTATTAAGTGGTATTCTAAAATGCCCGAAATGCGGCGGCCCGATGTACACCAATAAACATGCCTGGACGAACAAAGATGGTACATATAAAGAAATCTACTATTATGTGTGTAGTAAAGCCCGAACAGCACGTGGAAAAAGCTGTGACTATAAAGCTATGCTCAAGAAAACCGATATTGAGCCGCTTGTCATTGAAGCAATCAGAGAGCTGATTAAAAATCAGGATTTTGCAGCGGAAATCAAATCAAGGATAGGCAAGGAAATTGACACTTCCACGTTAAACAGAGAGCTACGCAATTATGAATCCAAGCTGCGGGAGGTTGAGCTTAATAAAACCCGTCTTGAAAATGAAATTGACAGTCTGCCGGAAGAAACTCGTTTTAGGGAGCGTAAGCTCCATGATATGACACTCCGGCTTGATGGATTATATGACATCATCGTAGAGCTGGAAGAAAAAATTGAGGATGTAAAGCTGCGCCGCAAAGCCGTGGAGCAAGATGCTATCACACTGGAAAACATCTATACCCTGCTGGCTAACTTTGATAAGGTATATGATAAAATCAGCGATGAAGAGAAAAAATCTCTGATTTCTTCGCTAATCAAAGAAATAGAGATTTTCCCATGTGACAAGGCTGAATTGCCTTTGAAGTCTATTTTATTCAATTTTCCTGTTTATAAAGACGGTGGAGATGTTTGTGGGTTTTTGTGGGACAAAAGTACGCACGTCTCCACGTGGAACGAGAGCATCAGGTTGATGTCTGGTATGTATTTTTCGTTTTGTCCGTTCTCGGGAACAGGTCAATGGTTTTTGTCCGTTTGGGGGAACAAGTCGATACATGGGGTTTAATTCCTGTCATCTCCGGTGAAATAAGTGACCTATTTTGATACGGAATGCACACCCCGGCAGACTTTTCGTTAAAAGGTTCGGGGGATCGTTAAATGGTATACCCTTTCGTTAAATGATACGAGGAATCGTTAAAAGGTTTACACCGGAGAACACAGAGAACCGTCAGACTGTGTGAAAAGTAGATTGAATTGTTTACATAAACCCACAAATATGGTATAATAAAGTTGAAGTTACGAATGAGAGGGTGGGCTTATGGGATATATTGAAGGTCAGGATAGAAACCAGATTATCATGTTTCCAGAGAGCATTGATGAATATATAAGTGATGACAACTCTGTTCGTGTGATAGATGCTTACGTAGAGCAGCTTGATATGGAGAAACTGGGTTTTCAAAGAACTACTGCTCCGGTTATGGGAAGGCCTCCCTACTCTCCAAAAGATCTGTTAAAGCTATACCTTTACGGATATCTTAACAGGGTACGTTCATCCAGAAGACTTGAACATGAAGCTATACGGAACATAGAAGTTATCTGGCTTTTAAAGAAACTGAAGCCTGACTTCAAGACAATTGCTGACTTCAGGAAAGATAACAAGAAAGCGTTAAAAGCTGTTTTCAGGGACTTCACGAAACTTTGTGATGAATGGAATTTGTTTGGTAAGGAATTAGTAGCCATCGATGGTTCGAAATTCCGTGCATCAAACTCCAAAAGGAACAACTACAGTGCCAAAAAATTAGAAAGGCATATTAAATACATTGATGAAAAGATCGAGAACTATATGCGTGAATTAGATGAAGGGGATACCACAGAAACTTGTGATAGAAAGCCCGACGCCAGTGAGATAAAGGAAAAACTGCAGCAATTGAGAGAGCGTAAGAATAAATATGAAAAATACAAGGAGCATCTTGATAAGACCGGTGAAAACGAAATCTCGACAACAGACCCTGATGCAAGACTCATGTGTAATAATAATAACAACGTTGATGTAAGTTACAACATACAGACAACGGTAGATTCCAAACATAAAATAATCGTAGACTTTAAAGTATCACAAAAACCGAACGACCTGGGAGAGCTTGATAATATGGCTCTCAGAGCAAAGAAGCTTTTTAAAGGAAAAGAGTTTGAAGCATTAGCTGACAAAGGCTATTATAAAGCAGAAGATCTTAAGAAATGCGTAGAAAATGGAATAACCCCCTATGTTACAAAACAAATATACTCAAACGGCACCGGTGATCGAGACTTTTATGGGGACAGGTTTAAATATGATAAAGACAAGAATGTATATATTTGTCCCACTGGGAAAGAACTGTATTATGCAAGGGACAGGAAGCAGAAAGGGAAAGGTATCATAGGGCACGAATACAGAAATTATGAGGCGTGTAAGAATTGTGAGTTCAAGGATCGGTGCACCAAAAGTGAAAAAGGCAGAGTTATATGTAGACATGTTGATCAGGACTTCCTTGATACCATTGATCTTCAAACCGAATTGAATATGGAGAAGTATAAACTTCGTCAAATGATTGTAGAACACCCGTATGGGACGATAAAACGAAGCTGGGGAGCCTATTACTTCCTGACGAGGAGAAAAATCTCAGTGACAGCAGAGATTTCACTGTCGTTACTGGTGTACAACCTGAAACGAGTAATGAATATACTTGGAAATGATGAGTTAATAAGAAGATTAAAGGAAAGAAAGAGACCTGTGCTGATATAAGGCATATTCTCCTCCCATAACTTTAAAGAGAACAGCAAAATTTATTTGTTCAGGTGAAGTACAGGGGCTACACAGCGTCCGTTGCGAAGCTTTATATTAAAACTTCTCACACGGTCTGCCGTCCCCTGTGCTATTAATATTTTTTCGTCTTTCCCAATCGAGTAGAGGCTAACCGTTGAGGCTTCGCCCCTCTCACACCACCGTGCATACCGTTCGGTACATGGCGGTTCAATTCGCAGCAATCGTTGTTGAATGGATTTTTGCATAGAGGTTTGACAGTGATGTCAGACCTCTTTGTTCTAACCGCTTGTTTGTGATTGTTGTATGGATAGTCACCGTTCCGCAAACATATTGATATCCTTTACGGCAATTCGCTGTCTGCCAGGCATTGCTATGTGTTGCTCCCAGCTTTCGCAGAGATTTGTATCGCTTTCTAACCCTCTTCCATTGCTTCCAGATTATCACTCTTACACGCTTACGTAATTTTGCATCGATTTCAAGTAGTACAGTTTTCATCTTCGCTATACGAAAATAATAAACCCAACCTGCTATCTGCTGTTTAAGCTTCTCCAATCTCGAATCCAATGGAATACTCCATTTTCGGCTGGTCAATGCCTTGAGCTTTCTTTTCAGCTTCTCAATCGATAGTTTATGCGGTTTTGCCTGATACTTCCCATTTTTGTCCGTGAAATATCCAAAGCCCAAGAACTTGATTTGGTTTGGTCTGCCTACTTTGCTTTTCGTTACGTTGACTTTTAGCCCTAACTTCCTTTCAATAAAGTCTGTTATGGACCTCATTACTCGCTCCGCTGCTTTGCGGCTGCCCACAAAGATATTACAGTCATCGGCGTATCGCACAAAGTGAAGCCCTCTCGCTTCCAGTTCCTTATCCAACTCATTTAGCATAATATTGGAAAGAAGTGGACTAAGATTGCCTCCCTGCGGTGTGCCGACTGTCGTTTCTTCATAGGTTTTACCTACCATTACCCCGCTGCCAAGAAATTTCCGTATCAATGACAATACATCCCCGTCCTCTATCGTCCTGTGAATAATATTCATCAGTCTGTCGTGGTGTACCGTGTCAAAGAAGCGTTCAAGGTCAATGTCTACTACCCAATCATATCCGTCGTTTAACAGCTCTAAACTTCTGATTATTGCCATCTCACAACTTCTGTTCGGTCTGAACCCATAGCTTGAATTGCTAAACTGTTTTTCATAAATAGGGCTTAACACCTGCGATATTGCCTGTTGTATTACCCTATCTACCACCGTTGGTATTCCAAGCTGGCGTTTCTTCCCGTTGTCCTTAGGTATTTCTACCCTGCGGACAGGTTGCGGTTTGTACTTGCGTGTCCGTATGCTTTCCAAAAGCTCTGCTTTGTTGGTTTTGAGTGTAGAACGGCGCATTGACATCGGGCTGAATGGCAGTTTAAAATATGCTTGAAATCAAGGAAAACTGCAAAATATAATTCTGAACGCATAATCCTACCGAAGAAACTGCAGAATCGAAGCGGTTAATTTTCTGAATATTTAGCGGTTAATGGCTTTGAACGATTTTTTGCATAGGCTCAGTGCAAAAAAAGAGTGGGATAATTAATACCCCACCCATAACGCTCGAATAATATGAAGACATTAATAAACGTTTTTCTTGTCCTCTTTTACGCCATCAAGAACCAAGTAAAGTTTATCAGAAGAATTAACCTTTCCAAAAATACAATATGGCTTAGAGGGCTCAAACGAAGCAATTTTTAAAAAGTCATAGATTTTGTAACACCGATTGGTGGTACGGTCTTTTAAAACGAATACATTGGATTTATCGTATTTTTTTTGAGAGATTAAAACGAGGTTGTTAGCACTGAAATTAAACATAAGGTACTCCTTTCATAGAGAAACTGATATAGGATTTGCGTACTACATCCTTAAAGGATTTATCCTTTAGTCTGGTTGTGGAGTTAGGCGTTGCATCCCTGCAGAGCGCGTTATCATCACAGAGCCAGACCTCAGTGCAAAGTTAATTCATGATGGATACCATGAGCCTGAAAGATTAATATATAGTCTGCCCGCTGCTTTTCTTGTGCTTGTAAAAAAGCATTCATTGTATCCACCTAATCCAGAAGTTTGAATTGGAAGCCTGAAAGCATTATGTTTACAAGCTCTATGCGTTTTTTCCCTATTCGGTTTTTGATTGTGGGATTCAAGCTGGCATGAGAAAATAGTTTCTTACCATGCTGAGCTGCATAATACGTAATCAGATCCTTTAGCTGCTTTTCTGGTATTTTTAAGGCAATATAATTGTCGCATGCCTTGATAATCTGTGCTGCCAGCATTTTGACCGTAGTAGGTTTTTTTAGAAATTCCATGTAATTTGTACTCCTTTCGTGCTTTTTGTACCAAATCGAACCCCTTTTTGTCCTCTTGATGCCATGACGGTCAGTTTAAAGAAAGGCTATTACAAGCGGACAGTATAACCTCGGTATCTATAGAGTTCTTTTTAAGTTGAGCCCCCAGAATTAATGCGTTGGTCATAACGCTGTTAATAATGCGCGGCATCCCCTGGCAGTAGTTGGCTACCGCATGAACAGCAGCTTCGTCAATAATGCTGTGACTTGCTCCCGCAATTTCGATTCTTGAATAAATATAGCTTTTGGCTTCATCCGGTGAAAGCCCTTCGTAGTTATAGTGAATGACAATGCGCTGTTTAAGTGCTTCATGTACCGGTTTTTCAAGGATAGAAGTTAAATGTGGTTGACCGATAAGTATGAGCGCGAAGCAGTCAAGACTGTCAAAATGAGTATTCATAAGCATTTTGATGTCTCTGAGTACATTGGTGTTCAGGTACTGGCTTTCATCAATCGCAAGAATGAATGTTTTGTGCTTTTCCTTCAGCAGATGCAAGAGTCGCTCCTGTATATCTCGGAACATTGCTGCTTTTTTAGGTCCACAGCCAAGTCCTAGCTCATGGCAAAACTGATGGTAGAATTCCGTTACACTGACAGTTGATAAGCAGATATACGAAAGCTGATAAAGGTTCGGATTCAAGCTTTGTGAAAAACATCGCAGTGCAAATGTCTTGCCTGCTCCCGGCGGGGCAGTGAAAAGCCCGATACCACGGGCACCTTTAAGATAATCAAGCCTTGAGAGCATCTGTTCGTGGTCTTTCGATTTAAATGCATGATTTTCCTGCAGCGATTTGTCAAAAGGGTTTAATGTCATACCGTAAAAAGATTTAAACATGATCAAGCCCTCCCATTTTGGAATAATCAATAAAATGCTGGTTATTACGTTTGGTGCGACCGTTTTCGACCCGATTGGTTTGGCGGATTGGGTATTTTCTACCGTCAAAAAAGATATATGCATCCTGCATTCGGTCAGGCAGGTAGCGAACCTCAACCTTTAAACGGATAAATTGCATGGGTACATCATAATATACCTTATCAATAGAAATTGTCGAATCAAGGTTTACCTTTCTGGTAATGCGGTTCATAAAACATTCGTCAAGCCATTCCCTGCTTTTAGGAATTCTGACATGAGCAATGCTCCTTTGGTAACGTTCAATGGGAGTTTCGCCGATCATCCTGTTGACAGAAGTGTTCCTTTTGCGGACTTCATCAGCAAGAAGATTGTTAAGTTCCTCAAGGGAAGAAACTGTAGTGGGGTCAAAGCCATAGAGCCATGATTCCTTAAGGGTTTTAAAGCTTCTCTCAATTTTGGCCTTGCTGGCTCCATCTCTTACCGGTGTATGCAGTTTGACAATGCCAAGGGAACCGCAAATCAATGTCAGTTGTGAATTCACATAGGTGGATCCGTTATCCAAATATAGTTTTTTGCACAAACCATGACGGGAGATGGCTTCCTTAAGTACCTGCTGAAAATTGTATGCGTTTTCGTTATAAAAGAAACGGGAACCAACAATCATACGGCTATGGTCATCAACAAGCTGAATTAGGTATGTCCGTCTCAATTTGCCGTTCTCCTTAATGTAACAGGTGTAGGAAGTGTCTGCCTGAAACATGTCGCAGGGATACTCTTCCTCAAAAGCCTTGCGGTCTTTTTGGTTCGGGTTTACAGCACATTTCAAGTTATTCTGCTTGATAAAGCGTTGGACGCTTGACAGAGAAACCTGTTGCTGATTTATGATTCCGTCTTCAACAAGCTTGGTATAAATAAGTGTGGCATTGATGCGCGGAAACTTTTCTTTTAACTGGTGAATCTCAGCAATGACGTTTTTATCAAGAACCCTGGGTTGTCCCGAATCGCTACGCTCATGCGGCATTAACCCGTCCATGCCTTTTTTACGGTAATACTCCTCCCATTTTTCAAGGGTTTTTGGATTGTAAATCATGGTTTTCCCATTGGGCAGGGAAAAAGCGTTTTTAGTCACCCTTCTATAGTAGGCAGTTTTTGATGGGTCGGTAAATGTGCCTTGAATCACCGGAGCGATGAGGGAGAACCTAAAATATGCCATTTCGATGGCGATTTTTTCGTTAAATTTGCTTTTCATCCTTAAGACACCTCCAAAATGATTTTTATGGTCAGGGCTTGCAAGTCCTGTAGCCTTAATTGACATCATAAATCGAATGCAAGCGGAGGTCTATTACGGAATTATGTGAACGCTTAAAAGTAAAAACTTGTAAAACCTATCCGGAATCTATGTGTGCAGTTTTTGACCTGCCTTGGAGAAAAGATATTTTGTTATTGGAGAAAAAGGCTTTAAGTCTGTTCGATGCATTGGTGTTCAATATTGAGGACAAAAAGTCCAGCGATTTCTGATAAATGTCCTCTAAGATACCAAGCCAAAGCTTTTTATGAGTCTCAAAAAGGCGCTTCCATTCGTATAGCGTTGAAGCACTGATTTCATACTTAGCGCATAAAGTGGCAACTGTTACGCCCAGCGTGAAATGATCCTTCAATACATCTAAAACGAACAGCAGACTGTATGAACGGAAAGGGATTATGACTTCCGGAAGAATTGCATGTGTGCTATTGCAAGACGAGCAGATAATTCTGGTAATATCTATGGTGTCATATATTATCGATTTATTTTGATATGAAATAAGGCAGCGTTCATATGAGTCATGATAAGCCCAAGTTGGATGCTTAGCACCGCAATTCGGACAGGGCAGATCTAAAAATGGTATCTTTTCTATTGAATAATCCTCCATGGCTGATAAAAATAACTGCTTTGCCGAAGAGATTATAAAATTTAACTTGCAAAATACTGTGAATAATCTTATCATTATCTTGTGTTTATGCTTTCTTAAGCATATTTTGAGGGGGAAGAGTGTTAGGCGGGTAAAGCGAAACGACTCTTCCCTTACTCATATATAATGATAATGAAAATTTTGGATAGGTCAATACAACTCGATCATATTTTGATGAGTTTTAAAGCGATTTGTTATCGGGTTTTGTAAGTGGGTGTAATTTTATTTTGACGTTTTTCTAAGGTTTTAGGAGAGAACAACTCGCCGTTCTACATACAAAGACAATGGACTGATTTTAATTATACTTTATCTGATGGTGAACACTTAAATGATGTGCAACGTCGTAATATAAATGCACTTAATTCGGTACTTAAGGAGTATGAAGGTAAAAACGTTGTAATCGGTACACATGGAACTGCACTTTCGACAATTATTAATTACTATGATAAATTTTATGGATATGATGACTTTATTAAAATGATTGACTTGATGCCATGGATTGTGAAAATGTCTTTTGAGGGTCAAGAGTGTTTATTGATCGACAAAATAAACCTTTTTGAATAAGAATATAATAAATAGAAATTAAGGGGCTGACGTCCTGTCAGCCTCTGGTCTTCGAAGGCGCACGACTCTATATAACAATGCACTCACGTAAAGTATGCGTCACGTAGAAGACCGTTGGAGTACGAGCAGGGAGCATACGTGCCCAAAGCTTTCAGCCTAAGATAGGAGCTATCTAAGGCCGAAAGCCGTCGTGAGTGCAGGCCGTTAGATGAAATCGGACGCAAAGGGACGCCGCGTCCTGCGGCGTATTTAAAAAGCATAGATATGTCAAATATATTCAGGGGGAAAATTAAATGGATTGGACAAGTATTATATTATCATCAGTTTTTTCTGGACTACTTGGAGTAGCAATATCAAATATTTATCACAAAAAAAACGAGGTTAGGCGGGAGAAACTCCAATTAATTAGTCAACTTATAGGGAATAGAAATGATTTACAAGGACAGGAATTTTCTGAAGCATTAAATAAAATATTTATTACATTCTATAAATCAAAAGCTGTTCTTATACAATTAAAAAGATTTCATGATGCAGTTTCAAATCGAAGTAGAACAGAA
>OFEK01002362.1_pt1 | contig 10469 bp, 8 predicted proteins | sample 1521131 | NCBI WGS metagenome assembly OFEK01 (sample SAMN05720209, study PRJEB24109) | activated sludge metagenome | isolation source: Anaerobic digester | place: China | collected 2015-12-16
ATATAAAAGATAGCGACGAGTGGTTCATTCAGGACGCTGTTGAATCATCACCGAAAATAGGAGAGAAAATGGTTAGTCTTTGCTTGGATGATCTTAGAAAGAAGATTAAGTAATCTTAAAGCATAGGGTAGGTAGGCATAGATTTTGTGTGTCTACCTTTATTTGAAATATGTGTTTATCATATTAAATTTAAAGATTTGATGAGACATTTTCGTGTCTTATTACAGGTAAATGTCCATAACTTGTTTTGCCGTAGCTGGAAGGGAGAGTTACATTAATATGAAAAATGTGGTAGAAAGAAATTATGAATTTAGGAAGCGATTGCTTGAAGTGCATAAACAGGATAGACGAGATTACAACATAGTTCCACAACAGGATGAAATTGTGGTAGATGATACTTGGGATATAGCTATACCTGATAATGCGGATAGAGTTATTTTAAATGCAGCAAAAGACTTGCAGGATTATTTTTTCACTTCAATGGGAGTATCGCTTAAGTTAATCAGAACCAATAATATTGAAAAAGAAGCTGAATCTGGTTTGAAAAAAATTATATTCATAACGAAAGAAATAGCAAAAAAACTAGGCAAATGTCTGGATACACCTCGCAGTTATCATTTTTCATGTTCAGATGACAGAATAATTTTATGCGGATATGATGAAAGAGGAGCGGCACAAGCATCTTATTATCTTGAGGATTTGATGAATTTTAAATGTGCTCCTATAGTAAAAAAAGGTGAAGAATGCAGAAAACCGCTATTTTCACCTAGAATGGTGCATTCTGGCTATGGTTTGGATATGTTCCCGGATGCCCATCTTAATGCCATAGCTCATGCAGGGATGGATGCCATACTGGTGTTTACAAAAGATGCAGATACAACTCCACACGGATACCTCGATTTTAATGAGCTTATATATAGAGCAGCAGGTTATGGTATTGATGTTTATGCTTATAGCTATTTAAAGAGTCTCAAGCATCCTGATGATGCAGATGCAGAAAGCTACTATGAGAATACATATGGAAAGGTTTTCGATAAGTGTCCCGGGCTAAAAGGTATTGTGATGGTTGGTGAGTCGGTTGAGTTTCCCAGCAAAGATTCTCATACTTCAGGTAAGTTCCATAGAGAGAATACAGAGGATGGTTTACCAACCGGAAAGCCAAGTCCAGGCTGGTGGCCATGTCAGGATTATCCCCAGTGGCTTAATCTTGTGAAAAAGGTTATAAGGCAGCATAAGCCGGAAGCAGATATAGTATTCTGGACATACAATTGGGGGTATGTAAGCAAAGAATACAGAATTGAATTGTTAAAGAATATTCCTACAGATATATCACTGCTTGTTACATTTGAAATGTTTGAACAGGTAAAAACAGGAAACATAACAAGTACATGTGTTGATTATACTCTATTCTTTGAGGGACCGGGAAAGTACTTTATTAGTGAAGCCGAAATAGCACATGAAAGAGGAATAAAACTTTATACCATGTGTAATACCGGAGGATTAACCTGGGATATAGGGGTTATACCATATGAGCCTGCTCCTTATCAATGGATGAGACGCTATAAAGGTTTGCATGATGCACGGGAAAAATGGGGGCTTTGCGGTTTAATGGAATCTCATCACTATGGTTGGTGGCCTTCATTTGTAAGTGAAGTCGCAAAATGGTCATATTGGACACCTTCTCCTACAAGTGATGAAGTCCTAAGAAAGATAGCAAAGAGAGATTTTGGTGAGGAAAATGTTGATACTGTTATTGATGCCTGGAAAGCATGGAGCGAAGGAATAAGAAACTATGTTTCTACTAACGAAGACCAATATGGACCTTTCAGAATAGGACCATCTTATCCTTTGGTTTTCAGAGGCGATGTCCAAATTCCTACTGTTCCTTATGCAATGTTTGGAGGCAATAGAATATGTAATACAAACTACGCCTCCCGTGATAATGGAAGGAGCTCTCTATTTCAATACAGATTACCTGTAGAAATAGAAAGACTGGAAAAAATGAAGGAATGTTTTCTTCATGGAGTAAAATGTCTTGAGGAAATTTATGAAGCTCTTTCCGAAGACAAAAAGAAGGATGCTTTTTACATGATAAACCTTGGTAAATTCATAGTTAATTGTGTTAAGACAACTATAAACATTAAAAAGTGGAATATGTTAAAAATGCAGTTATTTATTGAAACTGACGAAAGTAAGATAAATGAATATGTAGATGAAATGATCGAAATTGGGAAAGATGAAATTAAAAATGCCGAAGCTACAATACCTCTGGTTGAGGCAGATTCCAGATTGGGATGGGAACCAAGTATGGAATATATGACTGATGTGTATCACCTAAACTGGAAAATTAAACAGGTAAAACTTACAATCGAAGGGGCATTGCCGGGTTATAAGGCTGCTTTGAGGTTTAATCATGATTAAGGCACAAATGCACCCAATACACAGTGTAGCAGTTGACTTAATTAGTAATTTATGACTAAAATATAATAAAGTTGCCTATCGCTCTATCATATTTTAGAAAGGATGATGATAAATTGGTTAATGTAGATATTGGTATTATTGTTCAATTAAAGCATGTACTTGAGAATGGGGTAGACAATATACTGGAACTTGGCTTGAATGCCTGCCAGATTAACTGCTGGAATGCAGAGCTGTATACTCCGGAAAACGCAGAAAAATTAAAAGAAATAGTAAAAGATAAGGTAAAAATAACCAGCCTTTGGGCAGGTTGGTCACCACCGGCAGTATGGAATTTTATTGATGGGCCGCTCACATTAGGCCTGGTCCCACGTGAATACCGTGCACAGCGTATAAATGAGCTGAAAAAAGGTGCAGACTTTGCCAATATGTTGGGAATAACTGATGTCACAACTCACATGGGCTTTATTCCTGAAAACCCGGCAACAACAGAATATAGAGAGACTGTAGTAGCAGTAAGAGAAGTAGGTGCATACTGTAAAAGAAATAATCTATATTTCAACTTTGAGACAGGGCAGGAAACACCAGTTACATTAATGAGAACCATTGAAGATACCGGGCTTGATAACCTGGGTGTGAATCTTGATCCTGCCAACCTTCTATTATATGGCAAAGCAAATCCTGTAGACGCAGTAGATATTTACGGAGATAAAATAAGAGGTATCCATGTAAAAGATGGTATGTACCCTACGAATGGACATAGCCTTGGGAAGGAAATGCCAATAGGAGAAGGACTTGTTAACTTCCCGAAGCTAATAAAGACGCTTCAGAAATATAATTATAATGGACCTTACATAATAGAAAGAGAAATCAGCGGACCACAGCAAAAAATTGATATAATCAAGGCAAGAGATTTTTTGTATTCAGTATTATAAAGAAAGTATAGTAATACTACTATATTAAAAAGTATAGTAATACTTCTATGCTAATTTGAAAAGCTATGTCTTCCAGGATAATTTTTGATAGCATCGGGAAGATGTCGCACAGGGAAATGTCTCTATAGAAGGCATTGCGGCCCTTCCCTCGGATGTATTCATTACGAGTCAGCAAAAATTACCTTCCAGAAATGCGCTTTCTATTGGCAACATAACAAAGTAGTAGTAATATAACATTTAATAAAGCAGATGTAGCAGAACATCTGCTTTATTAATTTTTGCGGCAAATTTATTGGGAAATAAATACTATATAATTTACGATTTGAAAGAACTAATGAAGAATTTGCAAATCGTAAGTTACATCAAGGTAACAGAAGCAAGTTTTAAATATTTTAAACCTGTTCTATATAGAAAATGAATATTGTTCAATTAGTTGCGTAAATAGTTAAAGAATATAAAAAATAGATGAATTATAATAATGTATGAAAGTATATACAAGTAAAATATTAGTTATATGTTTATAAAATATTTATACAATTTATCGGAAGGGGAATTTATCAAATGGTGTGCGATTATGAAAAAGTAAATATCATATCTCTTTTGTATGATAGTGTTGCCGATTTTGCAGTATCGGAATTAAAGAAATACCTGAAAATGATGATGCCTGAATCAATAAATATTAACATATGTAAAGATGAGAATTGCTCTACTTGCTACGAAAAAAATATTAAACTAGGCCTTTTAGAGCAGTTTGACATTGATAACTCTGAGGTAGAAAATGACCTTTTTGATGATGTAATACATATTGATGTTGATGGACTATGTGGTGTTATTGCAGGCTCTAATGCAAGAAGCATTTTACTGGGAGTTTACAGATTCCTTCATGAAGCAGGATGCAGATGGGTAAGGCCCGGGATTGATGGTGAGTATATTCCTGAGAAGGACATGAACAATGTAAATGTCAAACTCCATGAAAAAGCTGCTTATCGTCATAGAGGACTTTGCATAGAAGGTGCGGTTAGTTATGAAAACATGGCGGAAAATATTGAGTGGGCACCAAAAGTAGGTTTTAATTCATACTTCATCGAGTTTATTACACCATATACCTTCTTTGACAGATGGTACAGCCATAAATATAACAAGTATAAAAAACCGGAACATCTAACAGTGGAAATGGTTCAAGAATTTACTGCTCAGTTGGAGAAGGAGATTAAAAAAAGAGGACTTGTGTATCATGCAGTTGGACATGGATGGACATGTGAGCCTTTCGGAATACCTGGTCTTGGTTGGGATATGGAAACCTATGAGTTGGATGAAGAAACAAGGAAATACTTTGCTGAGGTAAATGGTAAAAGAGATATATGGCACGGGGTTCCTCTTAATACCAATCTTTGCTATTCCAACCTGGAAGCTAGAAAAAAGGTTGTTGATTATTGTGCTGATTATGTTTTAAAAAACAACCAAATTGATGTACTGCATTTCTGGTTTGCTGATGATGTAAACAACCATTGTGAATGTGAAGAATGTCGTAAAGCAATACCTTCAGATTTTTATGTAAAACTTTTAAATGAACTGGATGATGAATTCACAAGGAGAGGTATAAAAGCCAAAATAGTCTTTCTACTATATGTTGACTTGCTCTGGACACCCGAAAAAGAAAAAATTAAAAACCCTGATCGTTTCCTGATCCTCTTTGCACCTATAACAAGAACATATAGCAGTCCTTATTCTACTGAGAAATTTGATGGACAGCTGCCTCAATATAACAGAAATAAGCTGGAATTCCCCAGAAGTGTTCTTGAAAATATTGCATACTTAAGGGAATGGCAAAAAATGTTTGATGGCGACAGCCTGGTCTATGAATATCATTTCATGTGGGACCATTACAATGATCCCGGATATTACGATATGGCCAAGGTGCTTTTTGAAGATATAAAAAGACTGAAAGAACTCAAACTAAATGGACTTATAAGTGATCAGACCCAGAGATCATTCCTGCCCACAGGATTTGGTATGTATCTTATGGGAAGGGCTCTTTGGAATAATGCTTTGGAATTTGAAGATATTGCAAATGATTACTTCAGCAATGCTTTCGGGGATGATGGCCTGAAGTGCAAGCGCTATATGGAGGAATTATCCAAACTATTTAATCCTGTTTATATTAGAGGAGAAAAAGGAAGAGAAAATAAGGAAGCGGCTGTAAATCTGGCAAAAGTGAAAGGGGTAGTAGGTAGTTTTTTACCTGTTATTAAGAAAAATATTAAGTATGAAAACAATTGTATTGCTAAATCATGGGAGTACCTGGAGTTCCATGCCGGGCTGGTTACAAGATTGGCCGATGCATTTAAAGCACGTGCTGAAGGAAATGAAACTGTGGCAGCAAAACTTTGGGAAGAAACATCTGATTATGCACAGTGCAATGAAGATGCGGTACAACCAGTATTTGACTTGTGTACATTTGTGCAGAGTACTAAATCCAAGTTTAAAGCTAGTACTTAATACAATAATAACAATGGACAAAATATTAGAATTTCATATGATTTTTAAGCGTATAGAGAATATTGGGAGTGTATAGAATATAGCGAATACCAAATCTTCTTTAAAATTACTATACCGGGGTTTGGGAGGGGTTTTTCCTCCCTGTTTTATGTAAGATACTTAGAATGTAATTTATTTCATCAGCAATAGAAGTGAAATGGGGGCTAGATTATTATGAAAACTAAAATGACTTTTTCCGCAACGGGTGATAGTTTCATAACACGACGATTACCTTCAAAAAATGTCTCGTTTGAGGAAATTAAATCTATTATACAGATGGCAGAAGCTAAATTTACAAATCTTGAGGTAACAGCACATAACCAGGAAGGTTTTCCATCGGCACAAAGCGGAGGCACATGGGCTATAACCTCACCTGAAGTCCTAAATGACATAAAAGATTATGGCTTCAATCTGATAGCCTGGGCAAACAACCACACCCTTGACTACTCATATGGAGGCCTGAAAGCTACAGAAAGATACTTGAATCAATATGGTTTTGTGCATGCAGGTGCTGGTAAGAATCTTGCATCCGCCAGTACTCCCAAATATCTTGATTGCCCATCAGGACGTGTTGCACTCATAGCTGCTACATCAAGTTTTCATGAATCATGGATAGCCGGTGAACAACGCAGGGATGTTATTGGGCGTCCTGGAGTTAATCCCCTTAGGGTTGTAACAACATATAACGTAACATCGGAGGACTTTAATCATTTACAGGGAATTGCTGATGATGTTGAAATTAATGCATATGATAATTTAATTAGAAAAGAAGGCTTTTTGTCTGGACTTGACGAAGGTGTGTTCATGTTTGGAAAATATACCTTTAAGAAAAGTAATTATAATGGAGTTACTACAGAACCCGTTGAAAAAGATATGCAGAGAATAATTAAAGCTATTTTTCAGGCAAGACGTCAGGCAGACTATGTTATTGTCAGCATACACTCACACCAGATAAAAGGGAAAAATAAAGAGCAGCCTGCAGATTTTTTGATAACTGCAGCAAGAAGTTGTATTGATGCAGGAGCGGATGCAGTTATTGGACATGGTCCCCATGTGCTTCGCGGCATTGAAATATATAAAAATCGCCCGATTTTTTACAGCCTTGGGAATTTTATATTCCAGAGTGAAACAGTTTCAAACCTGCCAGCAGATTTCTATGAAAAGTATGGTCTTGGACATGAAGATGACGTAGTAGACGCACTTGATAAAAGGAGTGGCAATGGTACAAAAGGATTAGCAAAAAATCCTGAAGCATGGAAGTCGGTCATTCCGGTATGGACTATGGAGGATAGTGAGTTAAAGGAAATCAAACTATATCCTATTGAACTGGGTTATGGGCTGCCTGGTTATAAAAGCGGATGGCCAGCCCTTTCAAGAGACAATGAGATTTCAGAGAGCTTGCGAAAACTAAGCAGACCATTTAATGTGGATATTAAAATTAATGATAATATTGGAATTATTAAATTGTAAGAGCTATAATATCGAACACATTGGGTGAAATATAGCAAAACAATGGAATAATGCAATAATATGGTTTAACTTTATGCTACTGTAACAAGTAATTTACCAGCAGCATTTTCATTGAGAAAAATAGTATAACTTCATATTACCGGAAGTATTTTTATATAATAAGATATATAATATACTATACTACGGAAGGCATATTATAATAAAATTAAATATCTATAATATAAAAAAGGTGATAAATAAATAATGTTATCAGATAAACTTAACGATATAAGAAATAACATGACTGAACTAAAAAATGAGCGAAAGAGCGAACTTAATAGTGAATTAAAATATGAAATAAGGAATAAATTAAAGAACAACTTAAATACTCTTAATATGTTTAGAGCAATAAGATGCATGTCTTTCAATGTAAGGCTGGATACGCCTGCAGATAAACTTAATTCCTGGCCATACAGGAAAGAATTGGCGGCAAGCATGCTTCAATTCCATCATGTTGATATAGCAGGACTTCAGGAGGTTCTGATAAACCAGCTTAATGACCTTTCCAAATTTCTTCCTGAATACGGATGGATCGGCGCGGGAAGAGATGATGGAGCAGAAAAAGGAGAGTTTACTCCCATATTCTATCTGAGGGAAAGACTTGAACTTATGGGACATGGTACATTCTGGCTATCTGAGACTCCTGAAAAACCAGGGAGCAGAGGATGGGATGCCATATGCAGACGTACAGTAACCTGGGGAGAGTTTAAGGACAGATTAACAGATAAAGTATTTTATTATTTTAATACTCATTTTGATCATTTCGGCCGTGTCGCAAGAGTGCAAAGCGCCTATCTGCTGTTACAGAAGATAATAAGTATAGCTTGTAGCAATCCCGTTATTGTTACTGGAGACTTTAACTGTACAATAAATAGTGAAGCATATCAGCTATTGGCGGGAAAAATACATAACAGATTTGGCCTTGAACCACTAAGGGACAGTCGTTATGAATCTGAAAGGGGACACCATGGTCCGTCCATAACTTTTCATGATTTCAAAGCTACTTCTATATTTAAATTAGCAAAAAAGCTTAAGGATCTTAGAAAAGCCCCGGCAAGCATAGAGTGGGAAATGGGGATAGATTTTATATTTGTTAAAAACTCAGTAAAGGTTATACAGCATGGCGTTTTATCTGATACATGGAATGGCAGATATCCTTCTGATCATATGCCGGTAGTGGCGGATTTGATTTTAGGGAATTGATTTGTATGCAGAGAACACGGTTTATGATCAAGTTAAAAATCAAAAGGCAGATTCCAATATATGAAACCTGCCTTTTTTTAATGGTCGGAGTGACAAGATTTGAACTTGCGACCTCTTGGTCCCGAACCAATCGCGATACCGATAGTATACAATAAACAACCATATAATATGATTATTAATGTAATTAAAAAAGTAAAATTTAGTGTTGCATGTTAATTAAAAAAGTGTTATTATAATATTTAGTGTTACGGGGTGTGGCTCAGTTTGGCTAGAGCGCTTGGTTCGGGACCAAGAGGTCGGGTGTTCAAATCACCTCACTCCGACCAAAAAATAAATACCGCCATAGTTGGCGGTATTTTTGTGTCTAAAAATAAAGATAGATTTAACATATCTTATACAAGCAAGATATTTTAAATATGTTTTTATTTGCGTGACGAAATAGCAGATAATAAAATAAATGTCACATAATGTCGATAAGTTTTGTAAGATTTTAGAAGGATATTACTTTTTCTGTGTTGAAGTAGTAAATATAAAAGTATATATGAAGGTGTGTATCTTATATGGATGTAATTAAAAATGTAATTTGGTTTTAAATAATACCTTAATTAGCAATAGCGGAATTGGTTATGATGATGAAATTGATTTGGAAATTTATAATGAAATTAAAGAGGAAATAATAGAAGCGCTAGAAAATATAGTAAAACCTATTATACAAGGTTATAAAAATTACAAAAAAAATGATTTATATTAAGGATGTAGGATTCCAGAAAAAAGAGCTTAGTGAAAAGCTATTAGAAAAATCTTTAGAAGCATGTAAAAAATCAATGCGTATATTTTTGCATTAGAGAAAGTTAATAACAAAATTAAGGAAATTAGTAATAGACTAAATAAGTAATATCTTATTATAAACTTTTTATTATTAAATGACGTTATTATTAATTGATGTTGTTTTATTTAAATTGGGGGTAAGAAAATGGAGATAGGAAAAATTTATACTCTAAAAGAAATAAAAAAATTTTTATCTAAGAAAAAAAACACATTAGTAATCTCTGATGTTACTTTTTTGATTGATGAAATATATGATAAATATGAATATAAAATAGTTAATTACTTAGAGGATAAATATGCAGTAGAATGCGAATTTATGAATTTGATGTCTAAAACAAAGTCTCCCATAAAAGTGCCTATCCTTGAGTTGAAGTTTATTAGTAGCAAGTACTAACATAAGATGACAGTTTATGTAATAAACCAAAGAAACATTTCATCCGGTCATACCAATACTTCAAATGTGTTAAAGTTATCAATAAATATTTACAAAACATTTCACTTTCTTACAAAATATGATATAATTTTGTAAGTGTTTTGTGGGAGGATATATATGGCAGAACAGTTAGATATAAACCAACTTAATTCAGGATTTAAGAATATTATAATAGGTAGATTAAGCAAAGATATTATTTCGCTATTAAACCTAAATAGAGAAGAATGTGATATAATATTATGGGAAGATAGATTTAAATATGTAGAGAAACATATTCAACATTTTAAGTCTAAAGAGGATTATGAAAAACATATAGCTTCTATACCAGATATTATTGAAAACCCTGATTATGTTGGTAAGCACCCAAAGAATAATAGTATACAATACATTAAGAGAATAGGTGAATTAATGATAGTAGCTATTAGAATAAAGAAAAAGGGAAATATGGCTTTTAGATCAGCCTATCCTCTTAGTGAAGAACAGTTGAAAGATTATATAAAAAGTGGTACGGTTTTCGAATTGAAAAATGATGTTGACAATCAGGAATAATCCTCCGTTTGACAACCAAAAAATGGTACATGCCCCTGAACCGCCTTTGATTAGGC
>OFEK01002369.1_pt1 | contig 10442 bp, 6 predicted proteins | sample 1521131 | NCBI WGS metagenome assembly OFEK01 (sample SAMN05720209, study PRJEB24109) | activated sludge metagenome | isolation source: Anaerobic digester | place: China | collected 2015-12-16
TCAAGGCGCAGGCCGTCATAGCCCGCACCCAGGCGGTGCTGCGCTCGCGCAGCGGACCGCACAAGGCCGACGGCTACCACATCTGCGACAGCCAGCACTGCCAGGTCTACCGCGGCGTAGGCCACGAGGCGAACTCCACCAACAAGGCCGTGCTGGAGACGGAGTCCGAGATACTGACCTACAAAGGCAAGCCCGCCTGGACCTTTTACCACTCCAACTGCGGCGGCCACACCCAGTCCTCGGGAGAGGTCACCGGCTGGAGCCCGCTGCCCTATCTCAAGGGGCGTCCGGATATGCCCGAAGAGGAAGCGCCCGCGGAGCCGCGCGGGCCCTGGGATTTCCATCTCTGGATGACCGGGAATCCGCCGGCCAGCTGCAATTACCCGGAAGCCGTGCGCCCCTCCGAATACCGCTGGCTGCGCATACTTAAGCACAAGGACATAGAGTTCAGGGTGAACAGGAGTTACGGCGTCGGCTCGCTGAAGGAAGTTATCCCGCTCCGCCGGGCCGTTTCCGGCAATGTCAACTCCATACGCTTCGTCGGCTCCAGGAAGACCGTGGACGTGGACCGCGAGCACCTGATACGCAATATCCTGGGGTTCGGCTCGCTCAAGAGCACGCTTTTCTTCATGGAGACCAACAGGTTCCCCGACGGCAGGGTGCGCAACTACTGGCTCTACGGCGGCGGCTGGGGGCACGGCATCGGACTGTGCCAGTCGGGCGCGGCGGGCATGGCGGGCAGGCACGGCAAAAAATACCGGGAGATACTGGACTTCTATTTCCCGGGCACCGGCATAAGCCGGCTCAAGTACGTGAAGAAGAAGAAGTGACGGCCCCGTCCGGGGACTCCACCTTTATCCTGAGTTTTTTTCCAAGAGCGCGGGCCTTCAGGGCCGCGTAGACCGCCAGCGTCCCCGTCAGCTCGAACTCCTCCGAAGCGCGCTCCGATACCAGCCGCAGGCACTTCTCCCCGCCGGGGGAGTAAAGAAGCAGGTCAACCTGCCGGCGCCGCGGGGCCAGGCCGGGGAAGCCGACCCAGCCCTTGCCGCAGGCGCAGGCCTTGGCGGCCGGCCTCCCCCGCTCCCCCATCGCTGCCGCCATGGAAACGACGCCCCGGCCCGCCTTTACCGGCGGCTCGTGGGAGAAATCGCCCACCAGCGGGTCGCTGGAAAGGATATCGAAGAACCTCTCCAGCCGCAGGAAGACGGACAGCTCGTCGTAGAAGACCTTGAAGACGCGCCGCGCGTTGGCGAAGACCGCCCGCAGGTCCTCGCCTTTCAGGCGGGCCTCGAAATAGAGCAGCATCGGGTTAGGTATATACTCCAGGAGCCCTATGCCCCGGTCGGCGGCCAGCATGGCCCGGACGGCTTTGGCGCGCAGCGAGCCCAGCAGGCGGCGGTCGAAACCTTTTTCAAGCGAGCCGACGGCGAAGACCTCTTTCTGCGGGCCGTAGGTGGAAACGATGCCGCAGGGGTAGAAGCGCCCGTCGGGCGCGACCGAGATCTCCTTGAAGACCCCGCTCTCGCTGAGCGTCTCGTCCCATTTGAGCAGGATGTATTCCAGGCCGAACCGGAAACCCTCGAAGGAGCGCAGCTGTTCGGCGGCCAGCGCGCCGTAATAGGACTTGAGCTCCCGCACCGAGGCGCGCAGCCGCTCCAGCGCCGGGGCCGGCCAGCGTTCCAGGAGGTTCAGGTTTATCTGCACCTCGCCCAGGCCCAGCCCGCGCAGGAACCGCACATTGGAGCGGAGGTCCCCGGCCGTGGCGGCCGTGACCGTCATGCTGGCGCACACTTTCAGACGCTCCTCCGCCGTGAGGCCGCGGAGATTGCGCATCACCGTTCCGAAGACCGAGCCCCTGCCGTTGAGGAAGACGCGGTTAAGGTCGTTGCTCTCCCTGCGGCCGTCCAGGCTGACCACTATCTTGCCCGTATAAGGAAGAAGCTGCCGCACCTTCTCCGGCGTGGCTAGCGTGCCGTTGGTGAAGACCTCTATCTCCGTCCGCGGGCCGCAGGAACTCCGTATATACTTCGCTATCTTCAGCAGCAGCGGGAAATCCAGGAAGGGCTCGCCGCCCGCGACGCTTATCTTGTCTATGCCGCGCACGGAGACCAGCCCCACGTAGGCGTCCACCGCCTTCTTCACGGCGGCGAAGTCGAGGAACTGCGGGGAGCCGCGGTTGATCGAATCGAAATAGCAGTAGCGGCAGGCCAGGTTGCAGCGGTTGGACAGACAGATGTCGAAGGAACCTATCGGCAGCGTCTCTTTTTTCTTCATGTACGGCTCCTGAAAGGTCTCACCGCCCGGGTACCGTGGCGCGCGGCCCAGGCCGCCTCCAGGCCGGGGCAGCGCAGCTGAAGCGCGCAATCTACGCAGCGGGCCGGCTTCACCCAGCCGCCCGGCCGCAGTACGCCCGGCTCGGCGCCGCCGCCGGGAGCGTATGGGAAATCGCCCGGGATGTCCCTCTGGATACATGGAGGCAGGCTGACCGAAACGGAGCAGCCGGCGCGGCGGGCGAGTTCGACGAGACGCGGCAGGGCCGGGAGCGGCGACGGTCCGGCGCAGGAGAAGAACACCTCGCGCGGACGGCTCTCTTTAACGGCGCGAAGAAGCCGGGCTCCCTGCACCGCGGCCGGCCCGGGGCCCGCCTCGAATACCAGCGTACCCGGCCGCAGCGGGAGCACGGCCGCGGGCTGAGAGTTCCGTTCCTCGGCGCGCGCCGCGGACAGGAGGCGCGGGCCGAAGGCGCGAGCGGCGGCGGCCAGGTCCCGGGCGGGAAAGAAAGCCTTGCGCAGCGAGAACAATCCTCCCTCCCTGTCGCCCAGCAGCCAGCCCTCCGCCGCCGGCGTCAGCGCGCCCGAGGCTGAGAGCGCGGCGAGTTCCGCGCCGAATACCCGCCGGGCATAGCGGCCGAAGACGGAGCGGAACTCCTTCTCCTCCAGCGTTCCGCGCTGAAGAAAGTTCAACAGGACGAAATTGATCATCTCCTCCGGCTCTCCCAGGGCGCGGCCCCTTGCGACGGGAAGGCGGCCGGACCGCAGCGCCCGGGCGTAGGCTGCCGGCTCCGTCTCGTTCTGGTAGCGCGCCCCGTGCCTGGCGTAGGAAATGGCCCCGGCACCGAGCCCGAGCACCGAGTAAAAATCGCGCGATATCCGCTCGCCCTGGTCGTAGCTGTAGGGCCAGTCGCCGCCGCCTTTCTTGTACAGCCAGCGGCCGCAGCTCAGTTCGTAGCCCCGCCGGGAGAGCGACTCCACCGCGCGGCGGTAGGCGCTCCATAGCCAGGGAGCCTGCGGGGCCTTGAGCCGGACGCGGGACTTGGACTGGAAAGGAAAGAGGTAGATGCGCTCGGGGTCCAGGCGGGCGGCTTTCTCCACGTCGGCGGCGAAGACCTCCTCCGACTGGAAGGGCAGCCCGGCGATAAGGTCCAGCTGCACGTTCTTTATGCCCGCGGCGCGCGCGGCGCGCACCAGGCCGGGCACGCGCGAATTATCCTGCCGGCGGCCGTTCCGCCTCAGCACCGCGTCGTCGAAGGTCTGCACGCCTATCGAGAGCCAGTCGACACCGAGTTTCTTGAGCAGCCGCAATTTGGCCGGGTCCAGGCTGTCCGGATGGGATTCGAAAGCGACGCGCGAGGCCGCGGCCGGCGTGAACGCACCTTTCACGGCGCAGAAGAGCCGCTCCAGCTGTTCTCCCGACAGGAGCGAAGGTGTACCGCCGCCGAAGCAGAGCCATTTGAACCGGCGGCCTTTGAAGAGCGGGGAGAGCAGCGCGGCCTCCCGCTCCAGCGCCGAAAGATAGTCGTCGATGGCGGCGGGACCGGAACAAGGACGCGCGTAGAAGCCGCAGAAAGAACAGACCTCGCGGCAAAAGGGCTGGTGGACATAGAGCACCAGGTCCCCGCGGCGCGCCAGCGAACGGCGCCAGGCGGCGGCGGCGTCAGCGCCGGAGAAGGACTTCCGCCAGAGCGCCGGCGGCGGGTAATGCGGCGGGTACTCCGGCGGGTTCTCCGCGTCCATCAGCCCGAAAAGGGCTTTCAGTTTCAAGTCGTCCATGGTAATGCCGTAAATATGATACTTTAATCGGCCCCCGCCACTACGGCGAGCCGGATCTTCTTACCCAGCCGGCGGGACTTCATCAGGGAATAGGCCGCCAGCCGCCGCAGCGCGTCCGGCGGGCGGGCACCGGCGGCCGTAAATTCCAGCCGCTTGAAGGGACCTGGCGAATAGAGCGCCGCATCCGCGGCGTCCCTGGCGCCTCCGGCGCCGAGCGAAAGGGAGAGCCCCAGTTCCGCCGGACCGGCGGCGGGCGTCAGCCGCGGCGGATGGTCGAAATCCCCCAGGTCCTTCGCCGAAGCCAGCGAGTTCTGCAGCAGTTCGAAATCTATGACCGGGCCCACTACCGGGTCCAGTTCCCTGAACAGGCTCTCCCCCGAATCGAAAACATCTTCCGTTGAGCGGCCCTCCAGGCGGCAGGCGAAATATACGTGCGTGGGGCAGCCATTGTAACCGCCCCGGACATGCCGGCCGAAATAGGAGCGCAGCTCGCCCAGCACGGCGTTCATCCTTTCAGTGTCGAAACCGCGCTCCAGGTCGCCGAGGGCGTAGCGCGCCTTCTCCGCGCCGCGCCCGGAGACCAGTCCGCTCGGGTAGAACTTGCCGTCGGGCGCGAGGGAAAGTTCCTTGAGCCCGGCGGGCCTGCCCACCTGACGCAGCTCCTCCCTGGAGATCAGGAAGTCGAAGCGCAGCCGCTGCTGCACCTCGCCGAAGCCGAGGTTCATCGAGGAGGAGTAGAGTTTCTTGAGGCCCTCGGCCTGCCGGCGCAGGACGTCGAGCGAACGGCGGTCCCAGCGCGCGAGCACGTCGAGGTCCACTATCACGCACTTGAAGCCGCGGTCCAGCAGGTACTCCACGCTCTCGCGCATCCGGGAGACCGTCGCGGCGCTGAAAGTGGACCCGGCGAAGCAGCGGGAGACCAACCCCCGGCCGAGCGCGCGCAGGTGCCGGTCCACGGCGTCGAATACGGAGCCGCCGCCGCCGTAGAACCGGCGGCCGGCGTCGCAGACCGCGCGCGGACCGTCCAGGCTTATGACCAGTTCGGGAGAGTGGGCGAGCAGGGCCTCCGCCTTGCGCCGGTCCAGCAGCGTGCCGTTGGTGAACACCTCGATGTTGGGCCGGGGGCCGAGCCGGCGGCGGGCGGACGCGACCCCGCTTATGAGGGAATCCCAGCGCAGCAGCGGTTCTCCGCCGGAGAAGCTCAACTTCTGCACACGCCGGGCAGGTATGCGCTCAAGGTAAAGGTCCAGCGCGCGCTCCACCTGCGCCGGAGAGAGGGACGACGGCGCCGTCCTGGCCTTGGCGGTGAAATAGCAATAGCGGCAGTCCAGGTTGCAGGCGTCGGTAAGGCATATGTCCATCTCGCGCGGGAACTCGGCGCGCGGGTAAAGAGGCAGGGCGGGGAGCCTGGCGGTCACGGCCCGGCCTCCAGCGCCACCCTGGTCCGCCTGCCGAGCCTGGAGCCTTTGAGCGCGGCGTAGAGAGCGAGCCCGCGCGCCGCGTCGCCGAAAGATCCTTCGCTCCGCAGGACGAGTTCCTTGCGCTTGCCGGGGGAATAGAGGACCAGGTCCGCCGCCGCCCGGGCCGCGGCCAGGTCCGCCGGCGCGGCGGGCGCGGTCAGCCGCGCGCGGCGGCCCTCCGCGCGCAGGGCGTGGCGCGGCCGGTGGGACAGGTCGCCGAAGCCGGGGGCGCGCGCCAGCATCTTGAAAAGGCGCTCCACTTCCACCAGCCCGCCGAGCTCCTCCATGAAAACGCGCGTCACGCGGCCGCCGGCCTTTAATGAAGCGGCCGGGTCGCGCCCGTCGAGGACGGCGCGGAAATACCTGTCTATCGGGGAGAGTACCCCGTTGACCTGGTCCAGCCCCTTTACGCGGCGCTCCACGTCGGCGTAGACGCGTTCCAGCCGCCCCAGGTCCAGTCCGCTCTCAGCGCCGCCCACGGCGTACTTCGCCGGGTCGGCGGCCGAGATGCAGAGTTCGTCGCAGGGATAGAAGAAACCGTCCGGCGAGAGCGTGAACGAGTTGGACGGGGTCAGGTCGAGGCAGGCCGTCACGCGGTCCTTGAAATAGAAATTGAAATCCCAGTCGCCGCCGGGGCCGCGGCCGGCCGTGGGACCGGCGCCATCGCCGGCCGACCCGTCGCGCAGGCAGTAGGCCCTCAGCTCAGCCAGGGCCTTGCGCAGGCGGGCCAGCGTCCGGGGCGACCAGTCCTCGTAGAGGTCCAGGCCCAGGTGTATGTCGCGACAGCCGAGGGTGCGGAAGAACCTGACGGTCTCCGTCATGGCGCCGGCCGTCGCGGATGTGAAGGTCGCCATCAGGTGCACTCCGGCCCGCTGCGCGGGTGACAGGCGGCGGAGATTGGCGGCGACAGCGGCGAAACCGGGCCCGCCGCCCGCCAGCCGGCGGTGGCGGTCGTTGACGGCGCGGCCGCCGTCCAGGCTAACCACTATCCTGACGCCGGCGTGCAGCAGGAGACCGGCTTTCTCCGGCGTCAGCAGCGTGCCGTTGGTGAAGACGGTCTGCTTCAGCCAGGGGTGTTTTTTTCTCACGGCCTTCACGGCCTGCCCGAGCAGGTCCCAGCGCAGCAGCGGTTCGCCGCCGGTGTAGGAGACCTCGCGCACGCCGGCCGGGTCGTCCGCCCCGGCGCGGGGGGCGACCAGGGAAGCGAAGGCGTCCACGCCGCGCAGCAGCAGCGGCAGGGAGAGCGTCCTGCCGCCCCCGCCCTCGATGAACCTGGAGCTGGCGCAATAGGAGCAGCGCATATTGCAGGCGTCCGTCATATAGACGTCCAGCGAGGAAGGGACGACGCGCAGCCGGCGGGCGGCGGACCGGGAGAGCGCCTTGTTCACGATCCCCTCCGTTCACCGGATTCCACCGCGACGCGGACCTTCTTGCCCAGCCACGCGCCTTTAAGGGCGGAATAAAGGGCCAGTCCCAGCGCGCCGCCGCGCGAGCCGGGACCGGGATCGGCCAGCCGCAGGGCCTTGCGGCGGCCGGGAGAGTACAGCGCCCTGTCGGCGGCGCGCCGGGCGGCGCCGAGGCCGGCCGACGGGTCCACCGCCAGCGCGGCGGCCCCCAGGCGCGGCAGCGACCTGGGCCGATGGGCGAAGTCGCCGAAGTCACGGTCGCGCGCCAGGCCGCGGAAAACGCGTTCCAGGCGCAGCAGCCCGCCGAGCTCCTCGTCGAAGACGGCGGACAGCCGGGCGAAGCCGTCCATGGCGGCGGCCGGATCGAGTCCCCTGGCCAGAGCGTTGAAGTAACGGCAAGCCGGCGGGACGGCTTCGCCCGGTCCGGCGCGCCGCCCCAGGAACGAGGCGGCGGCGTCGAAATATTCCTTCATCCCGCCGAGGTCCAGCCCTTCCTCGAGCCCGCCCACGGAGAAGCGCCCGGGCCCCGGGCCGGGCCCGAACAGGGCGGCGACGTCGGCCGGGTAGAACCAGCCGTCGCAGGAGAGGGAAAATTCGTGAAAGGCCTCGTAGGGGCCGGAACCGCGCACCTTGTTCTGCAGGGCGCCGCCGAAGATGTCGCCCCAGTCGGAAGTCCAGTCCCCGTCGCCGAAACCGCGCATATAGAGGCCGCGGAGGCGGGCCAGGCCGGCTCGCAGCCTGGCCAGGTCGCGCGCCGTCCAGTCGGCGTACATGTCCAGGTCCGCCTCCACCGCGCCGAAACCGAGCCCGCGCAGGAACCGCACGCTGCCGGCGATGTCCGGGGCGGTATCCGGGGTGAAGGTGGCCATAACGCGCATGCGGCGCAGGTAAGAGGCGGGCAGCCGGGCCAGATTGCGCAGGACGGCCGCGGAGACCGAGCCCCGGCCTGCGGCGAGGCGGCGGTGCGAGTCCGTTGCCCGTCGGGGGCCGTCGAGGCTGACGGTAAGGTCCACGTCCCTGTCGAGCAGGAAACGGGCCTTGGCCCGGTCGAGCAGCAGGCCGTTGGTCGAGACCGTCACGGACAGCCGCTTGTACTTACGGCGCACGTGCTCCACGGCGGACCTTACGGTATCGAACTCCAGGAGCGGCTCGCCGCCGGTCAGGCCTATGACGCGGAACTTGGGGTCGCCGCCCGCCGCCGACGCGGTCCGAGGGGAACAGAGCCCGGCGAAGATGTCTATGCCCCGCTTCACCTGCGCGGCCGTAAGCCGCCTGGCCGGTCCGTTCATCAGCGGCGCGCTGGAGCAGTAGCCGCAGCGCATATTGCAGGCCGAGGTCAGGTAGATCTCCAGGCTGGCCGGCAGCAGTTGGAGAATTCCGATGGCGTCGCGGCGTTTCATACGCCGGCCGCTCGCAGCGCTCGCGGCACCGACCGCGGGCAATGCCGCCCTGATCCGTCCGCCTCCAGCGAGAGAGCGAAACGGCCGCGGCGGCCGCGGGCGGCCAGCAGCGAATAGAGGAGGAACGGCCCGGCCGCCGCGGTCCGGCCCGGGCCGGCGGGCAGCCGCAGCGAAAGGGACCTGTCGCCGTCGGCGGCGGACAACAGCGAGCGTACGGCCCCGCAGGCCGCGGGCCCGGCGGGCAGCACTGCCCTGGCGGCGCGGAAGGAAGCGGGCGCGGCCGGCGCCAGCCGCGCCGAGGACGCGCATTTCTCCACGCCGGACAGCGCGCCGAGTTCCGCGTCGAATACCCGGTCCACCTCCGCCCCGTTGCGCAGCAGCGGGATGGGGTCCTCTCCTCTAGTCAGGGCGAAGAAATACCTGTCGACCGGAGAAAGGACCCCGTCCGCGCGGCCGTAACGGCGTATGAAAGAGAGGGCGCCGGCGTAGATGCGGCGGAGCCGCCGCAGGTCCACGCCGCGGCGCAGGTCGCCGACGGCGTAGCGGTCCTGGCGCGGCCAGGCCGCGCAGAGAGCGTCGCACGGGAAGAAGATCCCCTCGGGGGAGAGGCAGAGAGTGTCGAAAGGCAGGACCTTTTCGCCGGCGTCGTAGTCCTGGAAGAAGGACCGGAAGACGATCCCGCCTCCCCGCAGCAGGACCTCCGTGTCGGCGCGGCGCAGCGCACGGCGCCTGAAATCGGCGAGCGCCCGGCCGAGCAGGGCCAGCTTCTCCGGGCTCCAGGTCTCGTAGACGTCGAGCCCTATCTCCACGGAGGCGAAGCCCATGTCCTCCAGCAGGCGGGCGCTGCCGGCGACGGACGATATGGTCTCCGAAGTTACCGTCAGGGTGGCGTGCAGCCGGCGCAGCGCCGCGGCGGGCAGGCGCTCCAGGTTCCGCTTCACCGTACCAAAGACGGAACCGCCGCCGGAACGGAACCGGCGGTGCCGGTCGGTGGCGGCGCGACCGCCGTCCACGCTGAGCACCAGGCAGACGCCCTCGTCGAGGAGCCGCGAAGCCCGGTCGCGGGTCAGCAGCGTTCCGTTGGTGGTGACGCTGACCAGGAACTTTTCGCGGCGCGAGCGGATGAAGCGGGCCGTCGAGGCGACCGCGTCGAACTCCAGGAAGGGCTCGCCGCCGCTGAAGGCGATGGCGCGCGGTTCCCCGTCCGACGGGCCGCAGCGCGCAAAAAGTCCCACGGCGCGCCGCAGCTCCGTTGCCGACAGCGACCGCGAGGCCGACGGTCCCAGCATCCCCCTGGAGGAGCAGTAGCCGCAGTCCAGGTTGCACCTGTTGGTGACGAAGATGTCCAGCCGCCTGGAAAAAAGTCCGGCCGTCATACCGGGCCGGCCTCCGCCGTCAGGCGCAGCCGCTTGCCGAGCATACGCGCCTTCAGCGCCGAGTAGACGGCCGCGGCCCCGAGGGAGGCGCAGCCGCGGCGCACACCGGAGAGCCCGAGCCGGACGGACCGGGCCGGCGAATAAAGGGCGAAATCGGCGGCCGCGCGCAGTTCCGCCGGGGAACGGCCGCGTACGGATATGGACAGCCGCCGCACCGGCTTGGTCCCGGCCTGCCTGGGGACGTGCCCGAGGTCGCCGAAAACCTTATCCTTGGCCAGCTCGCGCCATACGCGCTGGACCTCGAGCAGGCCGCCTATCTTTTCGGCGAATACGCGGTTGGCGGCGGCGGCGTCGGCGAGCAGCGCGCGCGGGTCGCGGCCGTGGACGAGGCAGTAGAGATACCTGTCCACCGGCGAAAAGGCGCCTTCCGTGCGGGCGGACGCCGGGATGGCGGCGGAGGCGCGCCGGTAGATCGCGCGCAGCCTGGCCTCGTTTATACCGCGCTCCAGGTCCCCGACGACGAAGTCGTCGTTGCCCGCGGCGGCCGTGGCGAGAGTATCCGAAGGGTAGAACTTACCGTCCGGAGAGAGCGAGACATCCCCCATGGGGGTGTAAAAGCCGGCCTTCTGCTGCTTGTTCTCCAGCGAGAAAGAGAAGACCCTGGCTGTCCGCTCCGGGTCGCCCGAAGCCAGCGCGGCGGCATAGCGTCCGCGAAGGGCGTCCAGCGTAAGCCCCAGGGTCCGCAGGCCGG
>OFEK01002372.1_pt1 | contig 10427 bp, 9 predicted proteins | sample 1521131 | NCBI WGS metagenome assembly OFEK01 (sample SAMN05720209, study PRJEB24109) | activated sludge metagenome | isolation source: Anaerobic digester | place: China | collected 2015-12-16
CAATACAAAAGTTTTTCGAGAATAACCTGAATGTGAGCGAAACATCACGGCAGCTATATGTTCATAGAAATACGCTTGTTTACCGGCTGGATAAAATACAGAAAATGACAGGACTTGATTTAAGAATGTTTGATGATGCGTTGATATTTAAGTTTTCTATGATGGTTAAAAGGTATCTTGATAAGGTGGAGAAAGGCACATAGGAGTTTTAGGCGAATACTGAAAAACATAGATATCCGCATCAGTATGTAGAAATAGTTAAATGTTATGTGAGGTGTACCTTATCAATGATTGAGTTTATTAATGTTTCAAAGAAATATTCTAATGGAACACTTGCATTAAGCAATGTTAATCTAAAAATTAATAAAGGCGATTTTGTTTTTATTGTAGGACAAAGCGGTTCTGGTAAAACGACATTGATAAAGCTTATTCTTAAAGAAGAAGATCTTACTGAGGGGGAAATTTTTGTTAATGGCTATGAGGTTTCTTCCATGAGCAGAAGTGAAATTCCTTATCTTAGGCGGAGTTTGGGTGTTGTTTTTCAGGATTTCCGATTGTTGCCGGATAAAACAGTGTATGATAATGTGGCTTTTGCAATGCAGATAACAGAGTCTTTACCAAAGGAAATAAGAAGACAGGTTCCTATGGCTCTGGGACTGGTTGGACTTAGCAGAAAAGCAGATATGTATCCCGGACAGTTATCAGGAGGGGAACAGCAGCGTGTAGCTCTTGCTAGAGCTATAGTAAACAACCCGGCACTTTTAATTGCGGATGAACCTACTGGGAATTTGGATCCCGATACATCATGGGAAATTATGAAGCTTTTAGTTGATATTAATCACAGAGGGACTACAGTGATTGTTGCAACCCATGAAAAGAGTATTGTAGATTCATTAAAAAAGAGGGTTATTGCTATTGACAAAGGGTTGGTAGTAAGAGATCAACAAAAGGGGACATACGAAAATGAAGATAAGAACTATAAAACATATATTTAAAGAAGGAATTACAAATGTTTATAGAAATAAACTTATGTCTCTGGCTTCCATAAGTATAGTAGTGGCTTCACTTACAATATTTGGAATATTCTATATGATTATTCTAAACTTCAATCATAATGTGGGAAAATTGAAGGATCAGCCGGAGATGCAGGTTTTTTGCCTCACGGAGCTGGATGATGTGGGTGTGAAAATTGTTGAGGATGCTTTAATGCAAAATGAAAAGATAAAACAGGTTGCTATTGTAACAAAAGAGCAGGCTTTTGAGAAGGTAAAAGACATGTTGGGGGATAATGCAAGCGTGCTTGAAGGAATTGATAATAGTTTTCTCCCCGTATCATTTATTATAAAGCTTAACAATCCTGAAGACAGTGCCATGTTAATGGATGAACTTGAAAAAATAAATGGAGTCGACAAGGTTACCTACCCCCAAAAGACTGTTGAATTTATTTCAAAGTTTACCCATGGAATACAAATAGTTAATAGTATATTAACTACTGTATTGCTTGTTGTTTCTGTTTTTATTATATCAAATACTATTAAACTGACAGTATTTGCAAGACGAAGAGAAATCAGTATAATGAAATATATAGGTGCTACAGACTGGTTTATACGGTGGCCTTTTATAGTGGAAGGTGTTATAATTGGATTTATAGGCTCCATAGTAGCCTTGCTTATATCAGGGTATGGCTATAATGCTGTTGAAATGAGGTTTACAAAGGAATTATTGATGACAGGAACAAGTATTATATCCATACTTAAGCTAAATGATGTAAGTGCCAGGGTAGCACTATTATATATCGTTCTTGGGTGTATTGTTGGTGCTTCAGGAAGCGTGACAACAATTCGTAAATACTTAAAGGTATAAATAATAAAAAATGAGAAATCTTATAAGTGTAAATAAACGGAAATAAGACAAGTAAAAGTAAGTAGATAAGTTAAAAATAAGCTAAAGATAAAATATTACAGGAGAAAATTATAGGTGGTGCTTATGAATAAGAAACGGGCAATTTCAGTATTATTAATATCTATTATGATAATAACATGGACTTTTCAAGTGCTGGCAGATGCTGATGAGCTAGACAAGGCCAAACAAGACAAGAAAAACATTGATTCTCAGATAAACCAGATTAACCAGCAGAAAAAAAATGAGTTAAGTGCTAAAAACAAGCTTGAGCAGGAGAAAAAGGATGTAATCGGCACTGAAAAAAAGGAAAGCCAGGAGTATGATGAATTAATTAAGGAAATTGCCGAGCTTGAAAAGACTTTAAAAGAAGTAGAAAAAGCACTTGAGGAAGCTGAACAAAACTATGAAAAGCAGTGTAATAGTTTTAAGGCGCGTTTAAGAGCAATATACAAGAATTCGAATGAAACTATCCTTGATATGTTGTTTGAATCAAAGAGCATCACAGCCTTTCTTGAAAAACTGGAATTTATATCTCTTCTTTCAAAGAAGGATAAAAACGATATGGATGAGCTTGAACTTGCAAAGAAAGAAGTTGAATGTAAAAGACAGTTAATAGCAGAGCAAAAAGTTGAACTGCAAAAGGTAATAGAAGAGAAAAAGCAGAGATTAGATTCTCTGAAAGCTTCAAGAACAAACCTTGATCAAAAAATTCAATCAAGCAAGAGCAGACTTGCTACACTAGAAAAACAGGAAAAGGAGCTTTTAGCCAAATCTGAGGAAATGGGAAACCTTATAATAACCCTCTCATCAAAAAGCAAATATGTTGAAGGAAATATGGTATGGCCCCTGCCCAGTTCATCTCTTATAACATCAGAATACGGCAACAGAAAACATCCAATCCTTAAAACATATTCAATGCATACAGGCGTTGATATAGGAGGTAAAAGTGGGGCTAACATTTTAGCAGCCAATAAAGGTACTGTAATAATATCAGGATGGCAGAACGCTTATGGATACACTGTAGTAGTTGATCATGGAGGAGGAATTACTACTCTTTATGCTCATTGCAGTAAAATATTGGTTAAAAAAGGACAGGAAGTAAAAGCAGGTCAGATTATAGCAAAGGTTGGCAGCACAGGATGGTCTACAGGCCCTCATCTGCATTTTGAGGTCCGGGTAAATGGAGCTACAAAAAATCCGTTAAATTATGTTAAACCATAATAAAATTTTGATATATGGAAATGGGCGCATATTATTTTACGAGTTTGATTTTGCCTGCATCTGAATTTAAAGGCTCTAAGTACCGTAATGATAGCTTCTGGAACGTATTTCTTCAAAAATTAAAAATGTATCATATGGAAATGTGTTATTTACCATCAAGTTATCATATTATTAATAATAAGGTCAGTGATATAAAGTCCGAAGAGCAGAGAATAGAGAAATGATTGCAGTACAGGGGGAGAAATATATGTATAAAAAAAGTTCGGTAATTATCGGTATAATTGTCATTGTGTTAGTCACTTCAATTATTACCTTTTCAATAGCAGCCGTAGTTTTCCTTGGGCCGGTTTTTAACAACAAATATCAAATATCCTTTGATACAGGAAGTGTAAACTATGAAAGCATTAAAAAGTTTAATCAGGCAAGAAAAGCTTTAAAGGATAATTACTACGAAGATGTGGATGAAAACGTGCTGCTTGAGGGTGCGGTAGCCGGTATGGCAGCTTCTCTTGATGATCCATATACAGTGTATTATACCAAGGAACAAATGGATAAGATTCTTGAAATCCCCAAGAAATCTGAAGAAACTTATGTTGGTATAGGAGTTTCAATAATTGCTGATAAAGATGGGATTGTTACTGTTGTGGAGCCTTTTACAGGTACTCCTGCATATGAAGCTGGAATTAAACAGGGAGATAAAATAATTAAGGTTAATGATGAAGATGTAACAGCTTTAAAGGATGAGTCTACCGTAGTGAAATTGATTAAAGGACCTGAAAACACAACAGTGAAAATAACTGTATACAGACCTTCTGAAGGCAGGCCTATTGATTTTGAAGTCTCAAGAAAGAAAATAACAGTACAGCTTAATATAAGAAGCGAGGTACTGCAGGACAATATTGGATATATACGGCTAATATCCTTTATGGATGACAAAATTAACAAAGAATTTGAAGAACACCTGAAAAAGCTTCTTGATCAAAATATTAAAGCATTGGTAATTGATGTGCGTGATAATCCCGGAGGATATTACAATAAAGTTGTGAACATAGTTGATAGAATTATTCCTGAAGGGCTTATTGTATATACTGAAGATAGACAAAAAAATGTGCAAGAAGAGCGTTCCGATAAAAGGGAGCTGGAAATACCCCTTGCTGTTCTTATAAATGAAAACAGCGCCAGTGCTTCAGAAATATTGGCGGGTGCAATAAAAGATCACAAAAAGGGAGCTCTTGTTGGAACGAAAACATTTGGAAAAGGTTTAGTGCAAAACCTGCTTCCATTAGATGACGGATCCGGTATAAAAATAACTATATCAAGATATTTTACACCTTCCGGTGTATGTATTCATGGTACAGGAATAGAACCCGATATAAATATTGACCTGGATGAAAAGTATAAATATACGCCAATCTCCCAGATACCGAGAGAGGATGATATTCAACTTAAGAAAGCTGTTGAAATATTAAACAGATTGGCGAGTTAATAGAGATAAATGTATAAAAGAGAAATATCTTCATATACTACCTCTTGGAGGTGGCAGAAAGTGGAGAAGGAAAATAAAAGACTAAAATATGAAATTGCTAAAGAACTTGGGTTACTTGACAAAGTTTTGAAAAGCGGATGGAAAAGCCTAACTGCCAAAGAAACAGGGCGTATAGGCGGGCTGGTTACTAAACGGATGAAAAAGACCGGCGCAGATAATATAGGTAGTAAAGAAGGCAGCATATAATAATTGTCAAGGTCATGATTGGATATAGAGCGTATTTTATTTGAAGAAAATATTGGTAAGGGGCATAAGTGGAGGATTGAGTCCGGTGGAGGAAGGTGCACTCCACCGGACTTTTGTCAGGGGGTGTAGTTATTTATTTAGACTTGGCTTATATTTACGACAGGTTAATGTCTGATATTGATTATTGCAAATGGGCAGATTATATAGAAAAGATATTTCATTACAATAACCATAAGCCTAAGTTGATTGTTGATCTGGGTTGTGGTACAGGAAGCTTTTGTATTGAAATGGCCAAGCGGGGTTATGATACAATTGGTATTGATATATCTTCGGAAATGCTGTCGTTGGCAGTATCAAAATCTGAAGATACAGAAATAGCAGGGGACAAGCTTCTATTTTTAAATCAGGACATGTCGGAATTTGAACTGTACGGGACAGCAGATGCTTTTGTTTCACTTATGGATAGTGTAAATTATGTTACCGGCAAAAGAGAGCTTAAAAGCATGTTCAAATTGGTAAGGAATTACTTAAACCCTGGAGGATTGTTTATTTTTGATGTAAACTCTGTATATAAATTTGAAAAAGTTTTAAACAATAATGTTTTTTACTATATAAACGATGATATTACCTACATATGGGCAAATAATTATAATAAAAGGACAAAAATATGCGAATTTGATTTAACATTTTTCGTAAAAGACAAGTCTGATTTATATAAAAGATTTGACGAAATTCATTATGAAAGGGCTTATTCAGTCGAAGAAATAAGCAGACTCATAAATGATAACGGATTGGAACTTATAGTAGTATATGACAATTTGTCTTTTAATAAACCGCTGAAAAAAAGCGAGAGACTTTTTTTTGTATGCCGAAAACCATAATGTTAAATTTTTATATAAATATTTATGATATATTTACACATAATAATTGTGCACATAAATAATTAAAATTTTTGATTATATAAAGTTGACAGTAGGATTAACAGTGTGATAAACTAATTAAGGCTTGGTAGTATTAACCGGCTGAAGTTTTATTTCAGGAGGATTTTTATAATGGAAAAGGGAAAAGTAAAATGGTTTAGTGCTGAAAAGGGTTTCGGCTTTATTGAAAGAGAAGGCGGAAATGATGTATTTGTTCATTTTTCAGCAATAAACATGGATGGGTTCAAAACTTTGGAGGAAGGCACTGAAGTTGAGTTTGAAGTTGTGGAAGGAGTTAAGGGTCCACAAGCAGCTAACGTTCATAGGGCTTAATTAAAGAGGGAACTTACAAACTTTTAAATATATTCAAGTAGCCATCCAACCCCGGTGTAGATATGTATACTATGCCGGGGTTTTATATTAGGGAGGAAAAATATATGGAAGATTATATTATAAGATCTGTAGCTGCCGGGAACCAGGTCAGAGCTTTTGCAGCAGTTACAACCGATACAGTAAGCCGGGCTGCTAATATTCATAAACTGGCTCCTGTGGCATCGGCGGCTCTTGGAAGGACTCTGACTGCAGCTGCAATGATGTCAAAAATGTTAAAATCGCAGGATAATATTATCACCATTCAGATAAAAGGAGATGGACCATTAGGAGGCGTTGTAGTTGTATCCGATTACCAGGCAAATGTTAGAGGATATGTATATAATCCTGAAGTATATATACCTTTAAACAGTGCAGGTAAGCTTGATGTGGCAGGAGCAATAGGGGAAGGTTACCTTAATGTGATAAAGGATCTTGGACTGAAAGAGCCCTATATAGGTTATGTAGACCTGGTATCCGGAGAGATAGGGGAAGATATTGCTTATTACTTTGCATACTCAGAACAGGTGCCTTCAATAGTGTCTCTGGGAGTACTGGTGAATACTGATGAAAAGGTATTGCATTCAGGTGGATTTATTATACAATTGCTGCCTGGGGCCGAAACCAAAACAATTGATGCAATTGATGACAGGATAAAATCCATTCCTTCTGTAACATCAATGTTAACTGATGGCAAGACTCCGGAAGATATTCTGGAATTTATTTTTGAAGGAATGGAGTTGAAAATTACTGATAAATCTCCGTGTAAATATAAATGTAACTGTTCAAGGGATAGAATGGAGAGAAATATTATCAGCCTTGGTGAAAAAGAAATACAGGATATGATAATAGAGCAGAATGGTGCTGAGACTGTATGTCATTTCTGCAATACGAAGTATTGGTTTGATAGTGAAACGCTCAAGCAGTTAGCAGAGCAGTGCAAAAATTGATATAAGCGTGTTTGTTAAACATTACTTCATATTCAAAAAACGCATACGTAAAAAATGCACACATATGATATTGAAGGAATGAAATATTGATAAATATAATAGGAATATATTGATAAATATGATATAAATATTTAGATAATATAAGTATAACCTAATATAGGCAAGATAATATGAGATAATACCATATAATCTGTAATTGTGGACAACGTTAAAATTGACATTGAAATATATATTTTATATACTATTTATTGTTCCACAAAATTCGTAAGGGCGCTTAGCTCAGCTGGGAGAGCACCTGCCTTACAAGCAGGGGGTCATAGGTTCGATCCCTATAGCGCCCACCAAAAACAAGGTGTAAGATTTTTAAATTCTTATACCTTGTTTTTTTGTATACAATATCATTTAAAATTTCTTATTTAAATGATAAAATAATCATATGGAGTGGTATTAAGAAACATATTATAATAATTAAATACTTTGGAGGCGTAAATGTTTTATCCTTTAAAGTTTGTACCTGTTTATAAAGATTATATATGGGGAGGTAGGAATCTTGAGAAACTGGGCAAAAAACTTCCTGAAGGAAAAGTTGCTGAAAGCTGGGAAGTATCCTGCCATCCTGATGGAGAAAGTATAATTTCAAACGGCTTGTTTAAAGGGAAATCCCTTACTGATTATGTTAATGAGTTTAATTATAAAGTAATAGGGACAGGTTTATCATGGAAGCCAGGCGACAGGTTCCCTCTGCTTATCAAGCTGATTGATGCAAATGACAGGTTATCTGTGCAAGTGCACCCTGATGATGAGTATGCTTCCCTGCATGAGGAAGATAAGAACGGTAAAAATGAAATGTGGTATGTAATATCTGCCAAGCCGGGGGCAAAGCTTGTATACGGCCTGAAGACCGGTACTACCCGTGAAAAGCTCGAAAATGCAGTAAGAAACAATTCTATTGAGGAACACCTTAATTATATCCAGGTTGCAGCGGGGGATGCATTGAACATACCTGCAGGCCTTGTACATGCTATTGGCAGCGGAATATTGCTTGCCGAAGTTCAGCAGAATTCCAATAACACATATAGAGTATATGATTATGAACGCGTAGACATAAATGGGAATAAAAGACCCCTGCATATTGAAAAAGCATTGGAAGTAATTAGTTATGATGAGGAAGCCAGTTGCAATGATGATGTGAGTAATATAAATACGTTCAATAACAAAAAAATGGTAGAAAATTACCAACCTGAGAATTCCATCACACATCTTGTGTCCAGTAAATATTTTGCTGTTGATTTAATTGATATATCCAGTGAAGGTGAAATAGAGGAAATTGCTGATGGAAGCAGGTTTTATATATATCTTTTTATTAAAGGAGATGGAGTTATAAGTTATTCTAATAATGGTGACAGTTCTCATAAAAATAATGGGGACAGCTCTCGAACTGGTTCTCAAAAGTGTACTCAAAGTACCGGATGCTTTTTTAATAAAATAGATGTAAAAATGGGGGAGTCAGTTTTTATACCTGCATCTATGGGAAATTATAAAATATCCGGTAATATTAAGTGCATAAAAGCATATATACCATTATGCCATATGAAATTATAACATTTAAAATAAGGTTTTAAAAAAGTATAATATGAATATAATTATATACACTAACTGAATGTAATAATGCGGTTCTTTATCATTAATCACTACTGCAACCGCAAAAATAAAATACATAGAAGGGAAAATTTAGATGAAAACTACTGTTAATATTAATGATGTTCTAATGATTGCAAATGCAGAACATTATGACCCTTTTAATGTTTTAGGAATGCATTTTGCAGATTTGGGAGCGGATACGGGAGTTGATATTTGCTCTGACTATCCCAATACGGCTTGCGATACTGGATGTGATACTGGAAAGATATTAGTTGTAAGGGCACTTTTGCCTAATGTAGAGAGTGCCTCAGTAGTTGATCTGGAATGTGAAAATGAACAAGGTATTTCTGCCTGCTATGAGATGTGTAAAATTCATGAAAGTGGTTTTTTTGAAGCGGTAATATCCGACAGAAAAAGCTTTTTCAAATATAATATACAAATTAAAGACTATTGTGGGAATACTTATAGAATATTTGACCCTTATTACTTTCCACCAGTACTTACAGATTTTGACCTGTATCTCTTTAACGGAGGAAATCACCACAAAATCTACGAAAAACTTGGAGCACACACCTGCACTATAAATGAAGTGAAAGGGACTTTATTTGCTGTTTGGGCTCCATGTGCAAAGCGGGTTAGTGTAGTAGGCAATTTCAATCAATGGGATGGAAGACGGCATCAAATGAGAAGCCGTGGGCCATCTGGTGTATGGGAAATATTCATACCGGAAATTGATAAAGGCGAAATATATAAATACGAAATAAAGACTGCTAGTAACGAGCTTTATCTTAAATCCGATCCATATGCTTTTTGCTCGGAATTAAGACCTGGTACAGCATCAATAGTATATGATTTAAGTAATTATTGCTGGAACGACAGCCAATGGATGAAACAGAGAGATAGCGGCAATTTCTTTGATAAACCCGTATCAATCTACGAGGTGCATTTAGGGTCATGGGCAAGAGTTACGGAAGAAGAAGAAAGATTTTTGACATATACTGAATTGGCCGACAAACTTGTAAATTATGTTAAAGAAATGGGTTATACCCACATAGAATTGCTTCCTATAGCCGAGCACCCATTTGATGGTTCCTGGGGATATCAGATAACGGGTTATTATTCTCTTACCAGCAGGTATGGTAAGCCGGAAGATTTTATGTATTTTATTGACAGATGTCATCAAGAAGGTATAGGCGTGATTGTAGATTGGGTACCGGCACATTTTCCCAAGGATGGGCATGGCCTTGCACGGTTTGATGGATCCGCTCTTTACGAGCACTATGATCAAAAGCAGGGTGAGCATCCTGATTGGGGTACTCATATATTCAACTATGGCAGACATGAGGTGAGAAATTTCCTTGTTTCGAATGCTCTTTTCTGGTTTGAAAAATACCATATAGATGGTCTGAGGGTTGATGCTGTAGCATCTATGCTTTATCTGGATTATGGTAAAAAAGATGGAGAATGGATACCTAATAAATGGGGCGGTAAAGAAAATGTTGCTGCTATAGAGTTTTTACGACAGCTTAATACTACAGTTTTCACATATTACCCTGGAGTCATGATGATTGCTGAAGAATCTACTTCATGGTCCCTTGTCTCAAAGCCACCATATGTAGGGGGGTTGGGGTTTTCCTTTAAGTGGAATATGGGGTGGATGAATGATTATTTGAGATATATTAGCATGGACCC
>OFEK01002380.1_pt1 | contig 10403 bp, 10 predicted proteins | sample 1521131 | NCBI WGS metagenome assembly OFEK01 (sample SAMN05720209, study PRJEB24109) | activated sludge metagenome | isolation source: Anaerobic digester | place: China | collected 2015-12-16
TCTCGAAGGGGATGAAACGCCGCCTGACGCTTGCCATGGGGCTCGTGAACAATCCGGGAGTCCTCTTCCTCGACGAGCCCACGTCAGGGCTCGATGTCCAGAGCCGGCGGCTCATCAGGGACGTCGTCCAGGACCTTGCCCGGAAGAACGTCACCATCTTCCTGACGACGCATGACATCGAGGAGGCGAACGTCTCCTGCGACCGGGTCGCCATCATCAACCGGGGAACGATCGCGGCGATCGATGCGCCGGAGAAGTTGAAGCAGACCTTCGAGAGCCTTCAGTCGATCGAGATATCCTTCGATGCCGTCCGGCCCGGCCTTCTTGAAGCACTCAGGACGCTCCCGCAGGTCAACGACGTCAGGAAGGAGGGGGACAAATTCCGGCTCTACACCGCGGACCCCCCGGAGGTCCTGAGCTCTCTGTGCACGTTTACACAGGAGCAGAATATGCGCCCTATCAGCGTCACCACCCGCGGGCCGAGCCTGGAGGAGGTCTTCATCCGCCTCACCGGGCTCTCCGTCGGCACGAAGGGGGAGGTGAGAGAGACCGATGCCGGGATGGTTTGAGGGAGTCTCCCGTGACATCGGCGCCGCATGGGCGATTGCGCGCAAGGACATGAAGATCTACTACATCAAGCCCTCCATCCTGGTATCCAGCCTGCTCTTCCCGTTCGTCATGTTCCTCGCGTTCGCCGTAGGGAGGGAGGCCGCGGCCGGAACCCTGATCCCCGGTCTCCTCGCCGTCACCCTCCTCTTCAGCGCCTCCTCGATCGAACCGGTCTCCATACCGATCGAGCGGAGGACGAAGACGTTCGACCGCCTCCTCTCCGCCCCGATATCGATCCGGGCGATCGTCCTCGGGGCAAGCCTGAGCGGCGCCCTCTTCGCATCGGCGATCGGCGTCGCGACGACCGTCATCGCCCTGATCGTCCTCAACGCCGGGGTCATGAACGTCGCGGCGCTCCTGCTTGGGTTCGCGCTCACCTCCCTCTGCTTCTCGACGATGGGCACCCTCTTTGCCGCCTACCGCACGGAGAACGTGGGCGAGGTGATGTCGCTCTTGAACCTCGTCCGCCTGCCCCTCCTCTTCATCAGCGGGGTCTTCATCCCCCTCGCGAGCATGCCGGGATGGGGGCAGAGCATTGCGGTCTTCTCGCCCCTCACCTACGCGCACGACCTGATGCTCTTTGCGTTCGACGGGACGACCCTCTTTGGCCCGGTCATCGATGTCGCCGCCCTGGTGCTGGCGATCGTCATCTTCCAGGCGGCCGGGATATTCCTCTACCAGAGGTCGCGGGAGTAGACCGTGCGGGTTGCCCCGTCAGAGGGAACCCTCCCAGCCCTGGCCCATATCGACGAGGGGACGGACTTCGGTGATCTCGAACGTCACCACGGCATGGACCATCTTCGCCGCCTCATCGCCCACGGCCCGGGCAACCTCTTTCTTATAGGTCTCCAGCATCTCCCCCGACGTTGCATACTCCTTCATCCACAGGTAGACCCTGAGCCCTTTCCAATCCGCGATCGTCTTTCCGCTCTCCACGATGGTGAAGACGGCACTCGGGTTCTCCCGGAGGTATTCGAACGTGCGGTTCTCACCGAGGGCCATGACGACGGTCTTCTCGTCGGTCATCTGCGGCGAACCGAAGACGGCCGCATCGACCTTTCCGTCTCTGTTCGCGGTGCTGAGGATGCCGATCCGCGGCTGCCTGTTGAAATACTCCATAAGTCTGGGTGTTGCCATGAACCTGCCTCGCCGCCCCGGCATAAAAGCGTATGGTTGGTTGTCCCGGTTGCACGTCGTCGCGCGTGGCTCCTCCCGGACCAGGATCACAAACCTTAACTGCTGTGCCCCTCACCCTTTGAGAGAAGATATCCGGCAGGCGGTTGCACATATGGGTACGGCTAAATTACAGAACCCACCCCTCATTGAGGTCATATTCGAGATACGATGGGATCTCCAGGAGAGAGAAGATGGGGTGCGCTTCGATCCACATGCAAAGATCTTCCCCGGAAGGCTATCGTCTGCACTGGGCGAGGAGTACCCGGTGTATGAGGAACTCCCCACATCCGATATCCCCGATGAGATATCAGGTTACATCGTTCAGCACCGGTTCAGGAGGGCGAAGGGCAGCTGGCCTCTGGTGCAGGTCGGGCCGGGCATCGTAACTCTCAACGATATCGAGTCGTACGAATGGCAGGACTTCCAACGCCGGATAGAAGGCGTCCTTGATGCGCTCTTCCAGGAGTATCCCGAAACCTCCCTCCTTGCCACCAACGAGGTTGTCCTCAGGTATCTGGATGCCTACCCTTTTGACTTCGAGAAAGAGAATGTTGCTGAATTTTTATCAGCAAAACTCGGAGTACAAAACCAGATATCCCCTGCCTTCTTCGAGGCGATCGGCGTCTCACCAGTACCGATCGGCGTCGACTTCAAGTACTCTTTCCCTTCGCAGAGACCTCCCGGGTATCTCCACGTTGGTTTTTCAAGGGGGAGAGTAAAGGGGAGGGATTCGGTGATCGGAGAGACCATCGTCCAGTCCCCGGAGACAGACGGACCGAGAACAAAGGATGAGATCCTGTCCTGGGTCTCGGAAGCCCACGCCCTGACCCATACCTGGTTCTTTACGATGATCGAAGGGGATCTCCTGGAGGAGTTTGCATGCCGTCGCTGATAGAGCGCCCTGCCGGCCGGCGGCCCGCCGGGTATTCGCCGTCAACACAGATAGTCAGGCCATACGACCACTTCGGCGAGGTCAGCTCCACCCGGACCATGGTCCTCGCCCGTCCGGCAGGCGCACATCACTGCACCAGATCAGGGGTCTGCGAACTATCTCTCGCTTATGAGAGCTCCTCGGTCATACACCAGGCCCTGAAGAGCAGTTCCACCACCTACCTCAAAGAACGGGGTGCCGGAGATGAGGAGATCCCCGGGTCGGAAGATGCACACATCGTCCGGTTGCCCCCGAAGAGAAGAATGCCGCTGATAGTACAGGTCGTCACCAGGAGAAGAGGGCGGATAACAAACTATGATCACACCGAGATCGACCTGTAGTCGGGAAAGTCATATGGAAGGCGAGTATCCGTGGTACACTCTCGTGACCGCGGCAGAACCTCTCGCCCAGGGCGATATTCTCCACTCCGTTCCCTTTATTTCTCCCGCCGGCGATCTGCGTGGCGACTCGCGGGTCGATTGCGAAGAGTACGATGTCATCGTCATGTCCCAGTCGTGCGACCTTATCGAGCAGAAGGTCGACTCTGTCATTCTCTCCTCGATATTCTCCCTGGACGAACATATAACAGAGATTGCCCGCTCCGATTCAAAGAAAGCAGTTCATCAGGACAAAAAACAAGCTCAGGAAGGGCGAGATGATCGCGTATCACCTCCTGGATCGATGCACCATTCCCGGGCACGAATCGGGCTATATCTTCGTCGATCTGAAAAACCCGCGCAGCCTTCCCCTTGAGTTCGTGCAACGCCTTGCCGCCGGGCTCCCATACCGGGTCAGGCTCTGTCCTCCCTACCGCGAGCAGCTCTCGCAGGCCTTTGCCCGGGTGTTCATGCGGGTCGGGCTCCCGAGCACGATCCCGGAGTTCACCGAATAGGCATTCGCCGGGAGCCCGCCTCGCCGCCCCGGCATAAAAGCGTATGGTTGTCCCGGAGAGAGACCGCCAGGAACTCCCCGGGAGCAAGAGCAGTGGCGAGCATCACCATGTTGATCTCGGGATTCCCGGCCCGGTTGCCGGCTTCCCGGTTCCTCTCATCCGCCCAGAACTCTACGATTGCATCTGCAAGCGGCGCATAACCCATGAGGGTTTCCGCCCGCCGTTCCAGCGCTCCGCGCCCGAAGATCTCCGGGTCCTCCCGGATCCGCCCTGTAACACCCGTAAGGCCGATCGCAAGACCGAGTTCGCGGAAGGCAAGGCGGTACTCCACGGGGTAGCGGAGGCTGCCACCTCTCGCAAATGCCGCAAGGCCGGCAAGAGCGGCGTCGAGGACGGAACACAGCAGGTCGGCACGGTCAGTTTCACTCCAATCCATCGACTGCACTATCCTCCCGGCGTCAAAGAGGAGGCCGCCGATGCCGAGCGGGTCGTCCGTGGCCTGGACAGTCCCGCGGCAGATGCCGGCCATGTCGGCGATCTCGGGCGAGAGGTCGAGGTGCAACGGTCTTGCGGCAGCCTGCAGTTCGCTGTAGGTGACGAACCCGTCGAGGGGGTCGTGCTGGCCCATGGCGGGAACGAGCGGCCGGGAGAGGTCGATGCTCATCTTCCAGTACATCCTCTTCTTGCCGCCGGAAGGGGGGAGGTAGGCGAACGCGGCGTGGGCCGCTCGTGCAAGTTCCACCGCCCACCTGATGTAGGCCGGATCGTTGGTCGCCCGGCTCATCCGGTTGAGCGCGTGCATCCATCTGGTCAGGTAGTGGTAATACTGCCCGTCCCGCTCCCACTCGAGCCGCTCGTCGAACGGCTCGCCGCTCCGGCGTTCGGGGAGCGGTTTGCCGATACGGAGGCCCCCGATCGTCGGGTGTACTTCGCCCTCCCCGTCGGAGAGGCCGCTGATCCAGCCCGTTCTCCGGTCGTCGGCGCGGTGCCGGCCGAGGGTGTGGTGCACCTGACTAACGAGGCGGAGGGCGAGGTCCCGATAGGTCTCTTCCTCCGTCCGGCGGTAGAGTTCGATGTAGTTGCAGACCGCATACGCATCGGTCCAGAGGTAGCGCCGCGGATTGGCGAGCGGGGGGTCAAGCCCTGTCCGGCCGGCAAACTCCGCCATGAGGTCGCGAACGGCCGGGACACATGCGTTCTTGTTCATCTCTCCCTCCGGGGGTGGGTATCGGAGCCTGCTATCCGCCGCCCGGCATAATTGTTTCGAACGAGCCGCCATCCCGCGATCGGGAGAACCTTCCCGGGGCTGACGGTTGGTCTGCAGGGGCCAGGCGGCGGATCGCCGCCCTCTCGCCCGTATAAGGGGACCAACAGACCGGTATCCGGGTCATGGCTCATGAACAGCCCGCGTAAAGGGCTGTACGCGCGATTGATGATATGCCTGCCTGCCGTCGCCCCGTCCGGCGCCGGAGAATCAATAACAAAACATATCTGACTCACCGCCGAATACAACGATCGGCTGCCGATATCGACCACAGGCGCCCGGACGAAGGATTACGATGATCAAACGACCCCCGCTATCGGAAGCCGACAGGATATGGTTCCTTGCACTCATCTGCATCGCCATTATAGGGATCTCTTCTGCAGGCTGCATCGCTACGACGACATCCGCCGATCCCATCCGTATCGGCGTCCTTCTGCCCGGGAGCGGGCCGGTTGCCGTGCATTCGCTGGACGGACTCACCTGGGCTGCGGGTGCGATGAACCGGCAGGGCGACCGCACGATCGAACTCGTCTACCGGGACACGAGTGCCGGCAACATATCCGCGTACGCAGAGGAACTCGCCGGGCGCGACGATATCGCTATCGTCATCGGCCCTGCGACAAGCACGGAACTCATAGAGATCGCCCCTCTCGTTACGGGGCGGGGTAAACTCCTCATATCCCCGAGCGTCACGGGAGAGATCGATGACAACAGTCTCTTCTGGAGAACCTGCCCCACTGACGACCGGCAGGTGGAGGCGATGTTCAGGATCCTTTCGGAGACCGGCGTCCGGAACGTCTCTCTCATCGTCGCGAACGCACCCTACGGGGAGACGTTTGCACGGTTCGCCCCGGCAGCGGCCGCGGCGAACCGGATCCGGATAACCGGCGCGGTATCCGTCGATGCATCGAGCGATTTCGAAGAGATCGCCATGCGGATCGGGGAGGAGGAACCCGGGACGGTCGTTGCCGCCGTGTACCCGGAAGAAGCCGTCCGGATAGCGGATGCACTTTCCCGGGCGGGCTCGACCGCCGGCCTCTTCCTGACCGATGCCGCCCGTTCGCCCTACCTGCTTGAGCGCCTCGGCGAGCGGGCGGAGGGTATCCAGGGAACAGCGCTCTCCTCCGACCCCACCACCGGGTACGCAATCGCCTACGAGGAGTTGTTCGGCGAGGCCCCGCCGTCGTTTGCCGCACAGACCTACGATGCCCTCCTCCTCGCCGTCTATACCGCGGCACGGCAGGAGGCGGCCCCGGGTGAACCGCTCGCCGCATCGCTCCGCTGGGTCGTCTCCGGCGACGGCATCGCCAAAGGCTGGGATCCCGAAGAAGCAGGCGAGGCCGCGGCGATGATCCGTGCGGGCGCTCACCCGGCCGTCACCGGCGCTTCGGGCCCTCTCCGGTTCGGCGAGCACTCATCCCAGGGGCCGCTCGCAGGGTACTATACCCGCTGGACTGTCGAGGGCGGGGCGTTCTGTGAGAGCACCCCCGTCTCTTCTGCGGGCGGAGAACCGGGGCTGCCCGGCCTCTCGTACGATCCGGCCGCCGGCGAGGGCGTTCGCCCGGTCGTCTGGATGGTCTACCCGATGGCAAAAGGCGATCGGTCGTTTGCCGACTCCGCGTACCGGGGTCTTTTCCGTGCGCAGGAGTCGTTCTCGTTCACGAAGAGAGAGTGCACCTACGCCGACATTCCGCTCCTCGACGCCGTGTTCTCTCTACAGAACTTCACCGAGAAGCCCGACCTCGTCATCACCGAGGGGTTCGAGTTCACCGACGCCTCCCGGGCGTGGGCAGAGGCAAACCCGGACATCCGTTTCGTCACCCTCGAACAGGCGGAGTTTGGTCTTCCGAACGCATGCGACGTGATGATGGTCCCTTACGGCGCATCCTACCTCGCGGGCGTGATGGCGGCGAATATCACGAGGACGGGAAAGATTGGCGCGATCGCCGGCGCACCGGTCCCCGTCATCGACCCGTTCGTCAGGGGGTTTACTGAAGGTGCGGCGGCATACGATCCGTCGGTAGACGTCACGGTGCGTTATGTCGGCGAGAACGCCGAAGGGTTCGGCATGCCGGAGCGGGCGGGTGCACTCGCCCGGGACCTCCGCGCCGAAGGCGTCGACGTCATCCTCATGATTGCAGGCGCTTCAAACATCGGGATAGTGGATACTGCACGGGAGACCGGGGATATCTACCTCATCGGCGAGGATACCGACCAGTCCTACCTCGCCCCGAACCTCGTTATCGCATCGGTGGTGAAGCAGATCGATGCGATCGTCTATCGCGCGGTGGCAAACGAGATCAACGGGACGTTCAGGGGAGGAAGGGAGGTCCGGACGCTCGAGGACGACGGCACCATGCTCTTCGTCTCTCCCCGCTTCGATGCGTATGCGGGGGTTGTCGCGGACTGGCGGGAGCGGGCCGTCGCCGCAGAGGGAGAGTACCTGAAGACGGCGCTCCTATGAGCGGAACGGCGTGCTGCCTTCCGGGCAGCACCGTTCTTTCTCTGGCACCCTGAACGGCAATCCGGCGATGAATCATCCGATATTCGCAGCACTGCCGGATGCAAAAACAGAAAGGCTAAATCCCACTCCTGCAGAAAAAACCTTATGAGACGAAAGGTACCAGCAATCGCGCTCATCACGCTTGCCGCAGTCATCTTCGCCTGCGGATGTACCGGAACCACGACCACAGAGCAGGCCGAAGTGCAGGAGAACGTCGTCGGCGTCCTCCTGCCGCTCACCGGCGACTTTGCCGAGAGCGGAGCGGCGAGTCGGGCCGCCGTCGAGGTGGCTGCCGGCGATATCAACGACTACTTCGCCTCGATCGGGTCGGACCACCGGGTCCGGCCGATTATCGAGGATACGGCGACCGACCCTGCGGTTGCGCTTGAGAAGTTGAAAGCGCTCGACGCGCAGGGGATCAGGATGGTCATCGGGCCCGGTTGCAGCGCCGAACTCGAGGCCGTCCGGGCGTATGCCGACGCACACGGGATCCTGATCGTCAGCACCATGAGCACGGCGCCTTCGCTTGCCATTCCGGGCGACAACATCTTCCGGCTCGTGTCGCCGGACACCTACCAGGCGGATGCGATGGCATACTACCTGGAGGAGGAGGGAATAGCAGCGGTCGTGCCGGTATGGCGCGGCGATATATGGGGCGACGAACTCCGGAACCTGACGACGACGGCGTTCAAGGCCCAAAACGGCACGGTTTATGACGGGGTCAGGTACACGCCGGGCCAGAAGGACTATGCCGGGACGATGGCGGACCTCGACGTGCAGGTCGGGAAGGCGATCGCGGCACATGGGCAGGAGAACGTCTGCGTCTACGCAGTCACCCTCAACGAGATAGCGCCGATCATGACGAGAGCGGCGGAGACTCAGAACCTCACCGGGGTCCGGTGGTACGGGTGCGACGGCAACGTTCTCCTCGGAACGCTCGCGACGCCCGGCGACGCCGCCCGGTTTGCGGCGCAGACGAACTTCACCGGTCCGACGTTCTGGCAGCAAAACCTTGCCGCGGCACACGAGGCCACCTTCCAGAAGATCCAGAACCGGCTCGGGCGGCAGCCCGACGGTTACAGCCTGGCGTCCTACGACGCACTCTGGCTTCTCACCCTGACCGGGACGCAGACCGCATCGGCGGAGACACCGAAGTTGAAGATCGCCTTAACGAAGGTTTCGGATACGTTCGCCGGACCCTTCTGCAATGTGGTCGGCCTGAATGCTGCCGGCGACCGGTCGACCGTGCACTACTGTTTCTGGTCGATTAAGGCCGACGGCGACGGATACCGGTGGGTGCCGGACGCCCAGTATGACATCTGGGTGGCGGGCACTCCGCCGGTGTTCGAAGCGATCGGCGCCTGAGTGCCGGCACCCCGATCCACCTTTTTTCAGACCGAACCGGTGCGGTTCGTAACTCTTCCATGGGGAACCATTCGTACGCCGTGCGCTTCGCCTCCTCCTCGCTTCCAGCGTAACAGGCGGCGGTCTCGATCATGCACGACTTGCCCTCGCCGCCCGATGCACGGAACGCCTCGATGATCTCCTCCGGTTTCTGCTCGAAGTGGATGAGCGCATCGCCGATATCGCCGGCAACCTCCGCCGCCATCGGTCCTTGCGCCGATATACGGATCGGCGGGAGGTCCCGCGGGAGTTCGTAGATCTGCGCGTTGTCGAGGGTGTAGTAGGCGCCACAGTAGTCCTGCACCCCGCCCTTCCAGAGCATCCGGATGATGCTCACCGCCTCGCGGAGCATATCGAGGCGCACCGGCTCCGACGTCGGAAAGACGCTCCCGGTGATGTGCTCGTTCAAGTTCTCCCCCGTCCCGAGGCCGAGCTCGAACCGCCCCGGCATCAGGGTTGCCGCGGTTGCGGCAGCCTGTGCGACGATCGCCGGATGGTAACGCACCAGCGGGCAGGTCACGCCGGTGGAGACCTTGATCCGCGATGTGGCCTGGGATATACTGCCGATGGTGCACCAGGCAAACCCGGCACGCCCGTGAGTCGAGATCCACGGGTGATAATGGTCGCTGATGTTCAAAAACGAGAACCCGGCGTCCTCGGCGAGCCGTGCGTTCTTCACCAGCTCGGGTGCGCTATGCGACCCGGTGAAGAGTTTGTAGCCAATCTCGACCATGCCTTCTCTCTCCTCTTCCCCGGCACCCTCGTGCCGGGGTATGAGCGGCGAGGGGGAACGTCATCGATCTTAAACGTTGTGCTGATCGAGACGGCGGTACCCGGGGGGCGTTCAGTACCCCGTCGCGTAGTAGTAGCCGCCCTCGCTCACTACGTGCACCGGGACACAAAAGAGCCCGCCGATGGCCTCATCGGTCAGGACTTCCGCCTTTCTCCCGTCCATCCGGATGGCGCCGTCTCGCATGAGGATGACCCGGGCGATCTCCGGTATGATGTCGTGGAGGTTATGGGTCACCAGGATGATGCCGGTGCCCGACCGTGCAATCCTCCGGAGTGTCGCGCGGAAGGCGTGGAGCGCGGCGAGATCGAGACTGTTCGTGGGCTCGTCGAGGAGGAGGGTGCCCGGGTCGTGGACGAGTGCCCTCCCGATCAGGAGCCTCCGCGCCTCGCCCGAGGAGATCTCCAACATCAGGCGGTCGGCAAGGTGGGCGACGCCGAGAAACGCGAGGATCTCGTCGGCTTTCTCCTCCATCGCGCCCGTCACCTCGTGGGAGAAGAAGAGCCCGATGCTTGAGAAGAATCCCGAGAGGACGACCTCGCGGCCCGATATGCCCCGGGTGAACGTATGCTGGAGGTCGCCGGAGACGATGCCGATGTGCGACCGGAGGTCAAAAGCGTCCCACCGGTCCTGTCCCCGGAACCGGAACGTGACGTCTTCTCCCCGACGGGAGGGGTAGTACTCGCGGGTGATCGCCCGGATGAGCGACGATTTCCCGGCACCGTTCGGGCCGAGGATGGCGATGTTCTCTCCTTCGCGGATCGCGAGCGATACGGAGTCGAGGAGAATTCTCCCGCCCCGGGTGACGGTGACGTTCTTAAACTCGATGAGCGG
>OFEK01002383.1_pt1 | contig 10397 bp, 3 predicted proteins | sample 1521131 | NCBI WGS metagenome assembly OFEK01 (sample SAMN05720209, study PRJEB24109) | activated sludge metagenome | isolation source: Anaerobic digester | place: China | collected 2015-12-16
TGCTCGTGCCTTCCTGTCCACGGAGCGCTTGCAACAATCTGGGTCCAGGTTGTGCCATTATTCGTCGACCGCCACAGCTCATCGCTATACTCACCATCGATACCCCCTATCAGGACGATGCTGCCATCGGGCAGCACAACACTGCTGTGGTCAGAGCGTGCCGACCATTCGGCACTGGCAGTCATCTGGGTCCAAGTCCTGCCGTTGTCCGTCGATCGCCAGACGTCGCTCGCATAGTAACCCCCGATGCCACCCATCAGGACGATGTTACCATCGGGGAGTGCCACGCTGCTGTGTCCGGCACGTCCCGACCATCCGGCGCTTGCATTCATCTGGGTCCAGGTCCTGCCGTTGTCTGTCGACCGCCAGATGTCATTCAGTCTGTCGTAACGGGTATACCCTCCCATCAGGACAATGCTACCGTCAGGGAGTGCCACGCTGCTATGCCCGTAACGTGCCGACCATGCAGCACTTGCATTCATCTGCATCCAGGTCTTGCCGTTGTCCGTCGACCGCCAGACGTCGTTCTTGTAACGTTCGCTGTCGTCTAGGCCCCCTGTCAGGACGATGCTGCCATCGGGCAACACAACACTGCTGTGCCCGGAGCGTGCCGACCACCCGGCATCAGCGGTCACCTGCGTCCAGGTCTTGCCGTAATCCATTGAGCGCCAGACATCACTCCACTGGTCGGTGCCATACCCCCCCATCAGGACGATGCTGGCATCCGGGAGCACAACGCTGCTGTGGCCGTAGCGTGCCGACCACTCGGCACCGGCGGTCATCTCGGTCCAGGGCCCGGTAAACTCCTCGTCCCCGAAGTACCACGCCCACCAGGTCGGGGTGCCGGTTGAGACATCGGTAAACTGCACGGTGAGAGGGGCGGGGCCAGTGGTGGGTGTGCCGGTGAAAGCGGCGATCGGCGGGAGAACCGCCGGGCTGACGGTGATGCAGTTACTCTTGGTGATCCTACTGTTGCCCCCTGCATTTGCTACGGTGAGGGACACCGGGTAGGTGCCTGATATTGTGTAGGTGTGGGTGGGGTTCTGCTCCGACGACCCGGCGGTCATCAACCGCAGCACGTCGTTCCTGTTGCCGCTGCTGCCGCGTCCACCCATCAGGACGATACTGCCATCGGGCAGCGCCACGCCGGTATGCTCGTGCCTTCCTGTCCACGGAGCGCTTGCAACAATCTGGGTCCAGGTTGTGCCATTATTCGTCGACCGCCACAGCTCATCGCTATACTCACCATCGATACCCCCTATCAGGACGATGCTGCCATCGGGCAGCACAACACTGCTGTGGTCAGAGCGTGCCGACCATTCGGCACTGGCAGTCATCTGGGTCCAAGTCCTGCCGTTGTCCGTCGATCGCCAGACGTCGCTCGCATAGTAACCCCCGATGCCACCCATCAGGACGATGTTACCATCGGGGAGTGCCACGCTGCTGTGTCCGGCACGTCCCGACCATCCGGCGCTTGCATTCATCTGGGTCCAGGTCCTGCCGTTGTCTGTCGACCGCCAGATGTCATTCAGTCTGTCGTAACGGGTATACCCTCCCATCAGGACAATGCTACCGTCAGGGAGTGCCACGCTGCTATGCCCGTAACGTGCCGACCATGCAGCACTTGCATTCATCTGCATCCAGGTCTTGCCGTTGTCCGTCGACCGCCAGACGTCGTTCTTGTAACGTTCGCTGTCGTCTAGGCCCCCTGTCAGGACGATGCTGCCATCGGGCAACACAACACTGCTGTGCCCGGAGCGTGCCGACCACCCGGCATCAGCGGTCACCTGCGTCCAGGTCTTGCCGTAATCCATTGAGCGCCAGACATCACTCCACTGGTCGGTGCCATACCCCCCCATCAGGACGATGCTGGCATCCGGGAGCACAACGCTGCTGTGGCCGTAGCGTGCCGACCACTCGGCACCGGCGGTCATCTCGGTCCAGGGCCCGGTAAACTCCTCGTCCCCGAAGTACCACGCACGCCAGGTCAGGTCGCCGGTCGAGGCATCGGTAAATTGCACTGCAAGAGGAGCAGCGCCAATTGCAGGGGTACAACTGAAGGCAGCGACCAAGCGATTGGAATTTGGCGTTGATGTGACGTTTATGTACCCTGTTCTGGTTAGGGTATCTGCACCCGCCGTGTTGGTCGCGGTGAGATTGACTGTATAGATGCCCGCTACCTTATAGGTGTAGATGGGGTGCTGTTCCGTGGATCTTCCTCCGTCACCGAAATCCCAAGACCAGTTTGTCGGACTCCCAGTGGAAGTATCTGTAAATTGGACAGATAATGGAGCAGACCCGGTGGTGACATTTGCAACAAAACTGCTGATGGGGGCAGTTTCTCCAGAGTATTCTAGTTTCACTAGCCAGGCGTCAAAGGCATCATGGGAGTTGTCCACATCGCCATCGTTTGAGTCAGTTTCACCGGCGACGATGTAGCCTCCGTCAGATGTCTGCTGGATGCTGTATAGGTAGTCATACGACGACCCGCCAAGACATCGCTGCCAGGCAATTCTTCCGCTTGAGGTGAGTTTTACCAGCCAGAAATCAAAGTCACCGTGATTGCCGCTAACGTTGCCATCGTTTGACTTTGTCACTGCGGCGACGATGTATCCCCTGTCGGTCGTTTGCTGAATGTCGTATGCAGCATCATGTGACGATCCCCCGAGACATTGCTGCCATGCGATCGTACCCTCGGCGGTGAGTTTCACTACCCAGACTTCACTGTTATTATGGTTGCCAGTGACATCCCCGTTGTTTGAATGTGTATACCCAGTAACGATATATCCCCCGTCGGCCGTTTGCTGGATACTATGCGCAACGTCAATATCCGATCCTCCTAGGCACTTTTGCCATGTAATTGAACCATTTGCAGTGAGTTTCACAACCCAGAAGTCATCAGTGTCACCATTATGGCCGCTGACATCGCCATCATTTGATCGCGTAGACCCCGCGACAATGTATCCACCATCGGTCGTTTGCCGAATACATTGAGCAGTTTCATCATCAGATCCACCGAGACACCGCTGCCATGCAATATTACCTGCTGCATCGAGTTTCACCACCCAGATATCTAAAGTGCCACCATTATGGCCGCCGACATCACCATCATTTGACCGGGTCGACCCCACGACAATGTATCCGCCATCGACCGTTTGCTGGATGCTACGGGCAGCTTCCATAGACGAACCGCCTAGACACTGCTGCCATGTGATTGAACCATCAGCAGTGAGTTTCAGTATCCAGATATCGGAAAGCCCATTGTTGCTACTGAACTCGCCGTCGTTTGACCAGATAGTGCCAGCCACGATGTACCCCTCATCGGCCGTTTGCTGGATACATTGGGCAATGTCATTATCTCCCCCGCCGAAGTACTGCTGCCATGCAACATTACCTGCTGCATCAAGCTTCACCACCCAGATATCATCGTCTCCGATTTCGTTGTTGATATTTGAATATGTATACCCTGTGGCGACGTATCCCCCATCCACCGTTTGCTGGATGCAAGATGCAATATCATGGCCTGAATCGCCAAAAAACTGCTGCCATCTTATGATGGGGATAGCTTCGCTAGGGTTCTCCTCGGATTCTTTGGCTTGACCAATTCCCGGGAAGAGGTTATTAATCTCATCAGTTTCATTGACAACGCCATCACAGTCTGCCCATGCAATCACTGAATGTGATTCATTATCAGCGGGCCATACCACTGACCATCCGTTTACAACAAGAGATTCTTTTGCAGGGATCGAGGACACTTCTTTTTTGCCGATCAGGTTTGTTGTGCCGTTATGGAACCAGAGCCCTACATTGAAAGGCCCTACAGCAGTATCACCGTCGTTAATGACTTCAACATAAAAGGTAGTCTCTTCACCACGGCGGATTCCTGTAGTGGTGAAGATCCTCTTTGCAATGAGATCAGTGAGGCCAGATTCGGGTGTGGCGGAAGCAAGAGCGACAGTATAATTTTCTGTTTCTCCAAGTGTGATGTTCACGAATTCTGTTGCATACCCATATTTGGAGAATTTTACCTCCACTTTATCCCCAGACACGTAGTCCTCCGAATCTGTCTCGGAGGAGACAATTCCTGAAGGGAGAGATTGTGAGAGATCGGTTATCGAGATGTTAAGCGGGGTCGTACCTCTGTAAATGTACACTCCGGGAGATTCACTTTCCTGCAGGTCTTCAACGCAACTGCCTGACGCTAATAGTGCGGCAGTACCAGTCCTCTCTTTTAGTTTAATTGAAACGGAAGTATATGGTTGTGCCGAATCGAAAAATATCTTTTTATCCTCGACCTCGCCGACAGTAAAACTCACCGGCGTGCTGAAGTCAGAGTATCCCTCTGCATATCCATATCGTTCATTTTCATCGAAGTGATAACGATATTTTACTGTGTATTCTCCGTCTGGGAGGGCGCTTCCCCAGATCTCCGAATCTGTGATTGTTACCGGTAACGATGAGTATTCTTTAGACTTCTGGTTTTCACTATCCGAGAGCACTACTTCGTATTTATCGGCGATATCGATGTTTTTCAGGTTAATTCTGACGCAGAAAGAATCGGAGTCATATTGTGCACCTGCTTCAGGTGAGAGCACTTCAGGGATGTGAGAATCATCGAATACTGTAACTCTGATAGGCGTTTTCTCGCACGCCCAAGCACCGGAGCCGTCAACGACATGCAGGCCGTACCAGTAGGTGCCTGTTGAGGGGGAAGAATCATCACCAATTGCACCTTTTGTCAAGGTACGTTCTTCGGCTGATATAATTGGGCACCATAGTTCAGTATCATCGATTATGGAATCGTCGCAATATTCTTTGTCTGTTATTCGCAGAAGGAAGATATTTTCTATTCCATTAGCGGCAGAGACCTCATAGTCAAACTGTAATCGGTCTCCTACCCTTAGGTTATGCCGATCTGGAGATGAAAAAAACGATTTTACAATTGGAGCGTTTTGGATAACAGAGTTAGTCGTTGTTTTGCCTGCAGAGTATACTAGCGTACTTTGGTCTGACTTTATGGAACCTGGAAGTGTAGCTATTGTGCGACTACTAGATGTTGGATCGATTTTATACGAAGTGGTCTCTCCATTTACCCCATACTCTCTCGCGAAAACATATTTTACGTTGTTGATGTCGCCGTCATAATATGCCCATATCTCGGTATTTTTATCAGCCAAGTCGATATAAAGAAAAGTATGCTGACCATGCTGATTTCTCGCAGAGATTTGATAGGTTTCATGCCGGCCGTTTACTTCTAATGGGACGTCCGGATTGGAATAAGTGACAACACCATCCACTTTGTCAATTTTCCACTCTAAACTTCCGATTTTTCGGATAACTGTACGATAATTATTCCATTCGCCTGATACGGATTCAATAATTTCTTGAGCGTCTCTGTCTCCAAGACTACCCTCTTCAATACAACTATATGCCACATCTGTCCATTCAGTTCCTGTTACAGCGCTCCAAGTGTTTGACCATGCGCTGTCCTTATACGCAAACCATGTTGTTTTAAGTCCACTTCTAACGTCTTCCATTGAAGAGATGTCTAACAAATTCAATTTGTTGTGCATGACGCTTAATGTGGACTCTAAGCATTCTTTCCAGTTATATTTTCGAAGCGTAGACCATTTATGCCATCCCGGGGATTGGCCTTGATCAATCTGCATTGGCCCGATGCCTATACCGTAGTAAAAATTGTTATTATCTACATGGCAAAATGTATCTGGATAATCTTGCAGTACACCATATTTATCATGAAATGCATAGTACAGGCTGCTTTGGACCGAATACCCCTGTAGTCCTCCCTCACCCATAATGCAGGTTAAGATCATTAGTTTATATTGTGATGGCCAAATGTCCCAGTTTGAGTTAAAATATTCTGAATCCCCATAATTTGGAACAAGTTTGTTAAGTTCTTTTATCAGATCACTATCGATCGTTATTGCATCACTTGTAACTCCACTGGTTTCAAAGTTCCTAGTGTTTGAGGCCTCTATATATGGATCTGATATTCCACACAATGCCCGACACGCGTAGCCTACTCCGGGTCTTAAGTGATAAACAGGAATTTCAAAATAGATTTGTTCATTCTCTTTTGAGAAAATAACTTCCTTCGAATCTGAATATGTTGTCTGCCTCAAGCCCGTGGAGTATTCGTAATTATACCGGAATTTGACGATGTATGTCTCGCCTTTATTTCCTCCGCTAATCCTACCGCACAGGATTGCACTATTATCAGTAATTATTTTCACATCGGTTGTTTCAACGACAATCCCACTATTATCTGCCACTAAATTAGAGGTGACAGAGATGCCTTCTATTGAGTGTACTTCTGGGCCTGGAAAGCCCACGAGTGTATATATCGGTTCTGAAATTTGCTCCAGTATTTTCGGTGATTCATTCAATGTTGAGTTTGATGTGCAAGTTCCCGTAGGCGAAGAGGTTGCCCCTCCTGTTTGGATTTGTGTCTGCTGTGGTCCTTCTGGCGGTTCGGTCGGATAGGAGTCCAAATCTGGTTCGCGGTTTGAAATATTTATCGAGGTCACATTATCTGAGATGGCGCTTTCATTCAGTGCCACACTCCCGACACTGGCCGCACCGGCCGGTGCAACCCCAAGAAGTGCAGACGTCGCGGTAAGAATTATAACCGCGATAATTGCAAAAATATCTGTAGAACGTCCATATTTGCGTGCAATTTGTTTTCGAGGATCAATTATCGTCAGTGCCATTATTCAATCTCTCCAAATCACTACCAACTGCTGTTGACCTGCATCTGTACGCGTGGAGTAACACGAGATCAACTGCCAACCTATCTTTGGGATTCTGTTTCCCTGTCTATAGTTGACTGAAAATTGCTGCTGTACCTGCGTTTGCTGTTAGGAGTCTCTACTGCTCTGGGTGTTATGCAGGATTGTCGGTAGCGGTGATGGCTGCTTGTCGTTTGGAAGGGTCAGTCCCTCGAGATGCCGGATCGGCTATCAGACTATGAACGATACTGATCTCCAGGCAAGGAAAAACATTTCTCTTTCATCATGGGGGCGACAAATTCGTTTCCTCTAAATCGCCCTCAGGAAATGACCTTTCACTCGAAGGAAGGCACCCGGGTGCCCCGCCGAATCGCCGGGCAGGCCCCGTCTCCACCACCCCACCTGCGCGCTGCCTGCCGGTCCCGGCGCCCGCTTCCGGCAAAATCCCTTCTGTTATGTTGCGCCGAGGATCCACTCCTGCCGGTACGCCCTGCGATAAAAAAGAAGAAACTTGGACAACCCCGGGCCGCCCCGCCGCTATCGCTTCACTCTTCCTTGATCCAGCCCATCGTGACGTACCAGTCGTACTCGTGGCGCCAGAGGTCGCGGTTCGCCGTGACGAGCTGGCGGAAGTAGTCCCGCCGCTGCCGGTGGATCTCCTCCTGCTCGGGATACCGGTGCTCTCCCCGGATCGATTCGGCGAGCTTCTTCCCGAGCGCGAAAGCCTCTTTCTCGGCCCGCTCGAGCGCGGTCGGATCCCACCCTACGGCGACGCCGACCCCGCCGATCGCAGTCGCCCCCAGGTTGGTCAGGGCGTGGTTCATGTAGGCGACGACATCGTCCTGGTGGCTTCCGCCCGCGGTGCAGACGGAGCAGCCGAACTTGCCGGTGAGCATCTGGCAGTGGATGGCGTCCGCCATGCGGTCGAAGACCGCCTTTAAGGGGGCGGTGACCGAGTCGATGTAGTTCGGCGAGCCGAGGACGATCCCGTCGGCGTCGAGGATCTCGTTGAAGAGGTCCGGGAAGTCGTCCATCAGGGGGCAGTCGCCGGTCGCGTAACAGGAACCGCACGCGGTGCAGTACTCGATCCGGAGCGTGTAGAGGTCGACGAGCGTCGTCTCTGCCCCTTCCTCCCGGGCACCTGCGAGGACGGCTTTTACGAGGCGCAGCGTCCTGCTCGCCTCCCCCCGGGGGCTTGCATTCAATCCGAGGACTTTCATGGAAATCAAAACTCCTGTATGCAGGGGGTTACAGCAGAGGCTGGATAAAAGTGTCGATCCGGCCGCAGGAGCGGCCGTCACCGCGCCGGGCGGCGGAGGTACTCCCCGGCCGTCGTCACCCGGGCGTAGGTCCCGTCGAGCGCCGCCATGAACGAGGCGTGCACCATCCCGGCCGGCACCGCGACCCCGCCGAAGGTCAGGCCGCAGGCGGCGCAGGCATCGGCGATCACCGTGCAGGCGTAGCCGAGGTCGCGAGCGGCGCGGGTCGTGGCGTCGATGCACATCTGGCTCATCGCGCCGCAGATCACGAGGTCCGTCACCCCCTCTGCCGCGAGGAGCGCGGCGAGGTCGGTGCCGAGGAAACTGTTCGGCCGGTTCTTCTCGACGACCCGCTCCCGGGGCAGCGGGCGAACGCTGCCGTGGATCTCCGCACCCGGCGTTCCGGGAAGGAAGAACGTCGCCCCGGGCCGCGTGGCGACGTGGCGGACGAAGAAGACCGGGCGGCCGGATTCCCGGAATGCGGCGAGGAGGCCGGCAGCGTTTGCGGCGGCCGCGTCCATTCCGGGGAGTTCCTTTTCTCCGCCCGGGAAGTAGTCGTTCTGGACGTCGACGAGGAGGAGGGCTTCCGTCATGCTCAGGAGATTGTCCGCGAAGAGGGATGAAGGATGCGAAGAGGCGGGCACGTTGCAGCGTGCCGTACCGCCTTTCTCATCAGAACCGGCATGGCGGCGATTGGGGCATACTGCAGGGGCGCCTGTTGCGTCGTCATATCCGGCATCGGAGCGCTCGTGTCGAACCGGGCCAGGGAGAGAGCACCCTGCCGGGGGTTGCAGCCCCAGTACTTCGTTGATTTTGACATCTGGCATCGAGCGATACGGCCTCACGCGACGACTTAAAACGGATTTAGCAGCACTTGGACCCCCGGATTTCGCACTTCGAAGCCTGATGGCTTCTCGAACTCCGGACGTCCCGTCCGTCGTCCTTCGCACCTGACGGTGCTCGAGCTCTGGCCCTTCGGGCCATCGCACGTCGCGGCTTTACGTCTCGCACTTTAGGTGCTCAAGCTCGCTTGCGCTCGCACTTCGCGTGAGTCGATAAGTTGGGTCATCTGGAGGCGATTCAACCTCCGGAGGAGGGATTCAACAAAACCGGTATGACTTGCTTTCTGTCTGAGTCTCTGTCTGAAGCACTCCTCCAGAAACTTCAACCTAAGGGTTTATCGGTACCTGGGCCCACCTACAGGTATTTGACGCCTGTAGTGGTCTGATCCATGGATGTGGACCGTTGGTAACTACCGCATGCACGGGGACAACTGCAATACGGGCGTCAAGACCCCGGAACCCCCGACGGAGGAGAGCGACGACCTGGTGAAACTGCTCCGTCCGGCATCGGGCGGTCCCGGCGGCGGTGGGGGAGACACAGGAGAGGCTTAAAGGAGGAGCTGACCCAACCATTCATGCGGACAGGGCGTTCGGGAGGAAAGGGCGATGTCTGGGGATCTGATTGTTCAACTGCGGGAGATGATGGAGCTTCCGGAAGAAACCGAATGCGTCGAATTCAAGGAAGCAAAGAACGATTACGGCTTCGATAAAATCGGCAAATACTTCTCAGCATTGAGCAATGAAGCCAATCTGCATGGGAAACCGGCGGGCTGGCTGGTCTTCGGTGTCACCGATAGATCGCCGAGAATGATTGTCGGCTCAAATTACCGTCTCACCCCGCCCGGTCTCGATCGTCTCAAAGAGGAGATTGCGCAGCATACGAACCACCGTATAACGTTTGTCGCCGTCCACAACCTTGCGGTCGATGAGAAGCGGGTGGTGATGTTTGAGATTCCTCCGGCTTCCCGCGGCGTTCCGACCACATGGAAGGGTGTTGCATACGGTCGGAGCCATGAATCCCTCGAACCTCTTGCCCTCTATGAGATTGAAGAGATACGCAGGCAGGCTCCTCAGGATGACTGGTCGGCGATGATCCGCGAAGGTGCCACGCTTGCGGATCTCGATCCTGAGGCTATTGCCTTTGCACGGGAAAAGTACAAAGAGAAATACCGAGAGAAACACCAGGATCGTGCAAAAGAGGTCGACGAGTGGGACGACCTGACCTTCCTTACGAAGGCGAAGGTCTGTAATCAGGGTCGGATTACGAACACTGCGGTCCTTCTCCTTGGAAAAAGCGAGGCAGCGTCCCTCCTCTCACCCGCAATCGCGCATATCACCTGGGTTCTCAGGGACAAGGACGAGATCGAGGTCGATTATGCTCACTTCGGCCCACCGCTGATCCTTGCCGTCGACAGGGTTTTTAGCAAGGTCCGAAATCTCACAGTCCGCTATATGTCAGGAGAGACGCTGTTCCCCCTTGAGGTGACGCAGTATGACCCCTGGGTGATCCGTGAAGCGTTGCACAACTGTATTGCCCACCAGGACTA
>OFEK01002384.1_pt1 | contig 10397 bp, 9 predicted proteins | sample 1521131 | NCBI WGS metagenome assembly OFEK01 (sample SAMN05720209, study PRJEB24109) | activated sludge metagenome | isolation source: Anaerobic digester | place: China | collected 2015-12-16
TAGGTGGGTGAATCCTCGCGGGCATCGTAGAGCGCGACCTTCATCATCCCATGGACGCAGGTGAAGTTGTCGGTCTGCTTCTTGTGGTAGTGCCACGCCTTGACGACGCCCGGGTAGGCCGTCGTGCAGTAGACCTGGCCGAACTGCTCGAAGATCTCGTCGTCACAACGGAGGACCTCCATCAGCCAGCCGCGCTCGTCGGGAATGACGTTGAGTTTCTTGATTCTGACGCCGTCGATAGTGTTCTGCATCGTTGTCACCGCATTGCATATCGTGATGTCGGGATTTTCGGCGGGAGGATTCCGTCAAGAGAGGACGTTATTCTCCGGGAATTGCCCCGTAATCTGGTGGAGATTATTTCTCGGTTGTCTATATATACGTAACCTTTTTGGTGTAATTGTTGAGATGAAGGTAGAGTTAAATTGTGATACTTAGAGATGTTCAATTAAGAAGAAACCATTATATCTCAAAGAAGATCGTCTTCAACTACCTTCTCTTCATCAGTTACATCGACCAATTGAACGAGAGGGCTGGCATCTAGAAGTTCACCTGAGCTCCTTTCGCCCTCTTCGGCGAAGCAGGAGATACCCACAAGGTTTATTGATTGGGACAGGCAGTTAGGAGAGGCGCACAAGGCTTCTCTACTGAAAAGATGACTTATCTCCAGCGTCGATTTATCATGCTGGATCTTCCACGATGAACTCTCTTGGCGCCTGAGTTTGTGTACCTCCCTGTCCTCACTCGTATCATAGGCTCCAGATTATCATGAATGATCGAGGTGATGGTACGGGCTAGGATCCACCAGTGCTTGCGGTATCAGGTAGAGCGATATCGGATGTTATAATAGATGGGAAAACTGGATTTATATGGAGAGTTATTCCCGGAGTTCATCATAAAGAACGAAAAGTGGTTTGTGATCGAGAATTCTACGTTTGAAAAAAACTGCAGATAACTAGGAAAGAATGCTTTAGCACATTGATTAGTCATGCTTATTCCAAATGTAATCCAAGAGCAGCGCTTCCAGAAGATCATTCTTATCTTTCTGTTTCTCCTTTTGAGCGTAGCGCTTATTATCACTTGGAATGCGCCAGCTGTGGGCTATGAGGCTTCTATTTATCGGTCGACGCCGCTGATTCTCTGGGTCAGCTTGATCTCTTTGGTAATAGTCGGGATAACACTTGTTGTTACATCGGCAGCAAAGAATGGATTTGAACAGGGTTCTCTCTGGAAGATCGGGTTCTTGCTCATATTCCTGAGTTACGTCGTTTGTTTGGCCCTTTTCATTATTCGTAACTATTACATGTTAGGTGTAGGTGGAGATGTCGCCACCCACATTGGTTGGACTAAAGATACCCTTAACATAGGCCACTTGCCAACTTCACTGTTCTACCCAACTATTCATATTTACCTGTCTGAAACTATTCTCATAACGGGTCTCGATTTGATTTTTCTGCATAAAATTGCCCCACTAATTTTAAGTCTTCTTTGCATTCTTTTTATGTACGTTTTCGCTAGAACTCTGCTTTCCAAGTCTGCTGAAGTCCTGCTGGCTGTGGTTATCAGTTGTAGTCTAGCGTTTGGTTGGTATCTGGACCTGACAGCTAATGCCCTAGCTAATCACTTTCTTCCGTTTGCACTATTTTTGGTAGTTAGGTATCTTCAGCAGAGGACATGGCCTTGGGCAATTGCGCTCTTTACTGTACTTCTGCTCTACCCTGTTTTTCATCCTTTACCGGCTGCCTTCTTGGGACTAACATTCCTTACGCTCTGGATCCCTCTTATACTGCCAAAACTAACTGAAGTTCTCCGTGAAGGAAAGATAAACTATTCGAACCTTAGTGGACCTGACTTTAGGTCGGTTTTGCCTTTTCTAATATTGCTAACCTGGTTTATCTTTTGGATGTCTTCTTTCTCTATATGGGGTTGGACAATTCAAAGTATTTACGAAACAATCTGCTTGGAAGGAGGCCCCTCAAAGATTTTAGATCTCGCAGATGAGATCTCATATGCACAGGGATACGGATACAATGTTACCGAGCAGGTTGTCAGGAGACTTTGGAGCCCAATTGTTCTTTCGGTCCTGTCTGCAATATCTCTACCGTTGTTATGGAGGAATTTTCAGAATGGACATCATCGAAAATACCTTTTTTCTTTCTACGGTCCATTTGGAATGGTAGCGCTTGCCATACCGCCGCTCTACATTTTTAACCTTGCCTTCGGCCCACTCAGGCTTATGATCTATATATCGATGCTAGGAACTGTTTTTGCAGCATATCTCCTCGCTCATCTGTTAACTAGGGAAAGGGGAAACTCTGGATTAAAAAAATTTAATCAGCAAAAAGTTTTTGTTATAATAGTAATTTTTGGTCTTTTTCTTGGCGGCATGCTCAACCTCTATTCGTCGCCATATAACCTAGAACACAATCGTCAGACTACTCTGTCAGAAGTTGTGGGCATGAAATACTTCTTCGAGCACCGCGATGTAAACGTGTCCTTATCTGGGATTACGATCACTCCAGGGAGGTTTGCTGATGCGTTCCTCACTCCCGATGAGAGAGCCGTGCAGAATCTTCCTTGGGGACTTGGAGATCGAGTTGCTCCGTGGCACTTTGGGTATGATAGGTTCTTCTCGATGTCTTCAGCTTATGATGAAGAGACTGATCTTGTTATAGGACAACGAGATAAAGTGATTTACGTGGATTATTTCCCAGAAATGGCACAATTTCGGTTTACCATTCGGGATTTCGAACGATTAGATGAAGATCCTGGAGTAAACTTCCTTTATTCTAACGGAGGCTTTGATCTCAGAAAGATCATATCGTAGTTTAGGTCGTCTCATGAAAGAACATTCTACAATCAATTTCCCCTTTTTAGTGGTTTCAATTGATGCAATATGGTTGGCGGGATTTACAACTATTCAAATGAACTACTTCATCTGAGTGTATTTAGAGTATCCGGATGTTCCGCTCAATTATCCAAGTTCTCAAATCCGTTATCTAACCCTTTTCTAGGTGGTATGTTGAGATCGAATTACATAGATATGGGTCGCTGCGATGGTTTCTCGCCTGTTTTGAGGATTTTTTGCTCTGAACAAATTACTAGCGCTTTGCTAGGCTTTTTGAAGAAGTCTCTGGGGGCCAAATTACCAGCTCCACTTCGCGGCTTCGCTTTCAACGTGCGGGCTGTGGTTCTCCCCCTTGTCGCCACACGCGAAGCCATGAATGACGCGAAACCCGGGTGTCTGAATGTTGGCCGCCTTCTCGTTTAGGCGTCGCCCGATACCACGTTGTTGCCGGATGCCAAAATTAGCGAAGTACTGAGTACTGGCTCTGTGTTGGGCTCACTGATCTCCTATATCACTAAGTCTATGGGATCATGTCCAATTCTGATGGTGAGTAATACGTCACTCTGGAGAAACTTAACATGATGAATTCCCTGATACGTCTATTCGACGCTTGCGATATGTTTCTTTCGAAGAGTATCTCTCTTTGCTCTCCTCAATCTCCTTGCGGTATTTTTCATAGTCATCCCTGTTTGTGGAGGGGCAGGCGGTGCTTTTTTTAGCTATCCATACTCAACGGGCAAGGGTCTACAATTGTTCTCTGATTTTGCCTGCCGACAGAATCCCTTCTAGATGCTATGCCTTCACTCTGGAGTGTGCCTTGACGATGCGCAAGTATTTGTCACGACCACCCTGTGCTGTTCCATCGTGCACGTGAGTTGTCGAAGAATGATTAGACAACTGCAAGCACGGTGGCAATATGGTCAATATCTCGTTAGTCGCGCCGAAGGTGTGGATATCCGCTACTATCACGCAGATCTAACTCGAAGAGATGATGCATCCGCCAAAACGAGTCTGACTTCGGTGCGGGCGTTATATCGTTCTTTCTGTTCGGACCACTTTGGAGTGCTTCTTCATGCCGTAGAGGGTATCTACTCTCAGGTGTTCAACTATAGGTAATGTGCTAGATACTGTAACATTTGTCTTTTAGTTTTATGGTTAAAATGAGTCTTAGTTATTTCAGTAGCCAATAATAGCGCCTTTCCATAAATCGATATCTAGAATGCTCTTTTCCATGCCCAGGCATTCGGGAGAGTGACTTGACGCAACTCGCCCCTGTCATGCCCATCCCCCGTTTAAGCGCTCTCCATCTTCATCGATCCGCATGCACCCCTCCGTGCCAGAATAGATACCTAATTATCCCTTGCCCACCTAAACATAGAATGTCTCAATGCCCAGCCCAGAGCCCTCCCGATCGTCCTCCTTCGCCACCGACGTCCTCAAGCTCGTCACCGGCACCACCTTCGCCCAGGCCGTCACCATTCTGGCCTCACCGCTCCTCACCCGCCTCTACGGCCCGGAGGCCTTTGGGTTCCTCGCGCTCTTCACCTCGATCACCAGCATCATCGGGGTCATCGCCTGCATGCGTTACGAAATGGCGATCATGCTTCCAAAGACCGATGAGGAAGCCGCAAACCTGTTGGGCCTCTGCCTCCTCTGTGTGGCGGTGGTCAGCGGGCTGACGATGCCGGCCCTGTACTTCGGCGGTGATGCCCTCCTCTCCCTCCTCAAGGCGCCTGCCCTTGACCCCTACCTGATTCTGGTTCCGCCGTTCGTCTTCATCAGTGGGGTCTTCCTCGCGCTGAACTACTGGAACTCGCGCACCAAGCATTTCGGACGGCTCTCTGTTGCCTGGGTCACCAGTTCACTTGCCACAACTGGCACCCAGCTGGAAGCAGGATTTGCCGGGTATGCGACGGAGGGGAGCCTTATTGGTGCGAAGTTGGTGGGTTCCGTGATCTCCACCGGAGTTCTTGGGGGCCAGATCTGGCGGGATGACCACGCGTTGTTACGCAAGAGCATTTCGTGGAGAGGGATGTTCGAGGAGTTGAGACGGTACAAAAAGTTCCCAATGATAGACAGCGGCTCAGCCCTGCTGAATACAGTTTCGTGGCAACTGCCGGCATTTTTTCTCGCTGCCTTTTTCTCCCCTGCAGTAGTGGGTTTCTATGCCCTAGGTTTCATGGTGCTTCAACTCCCGATGAGTCTGATCGGTGGTGCAATAGCACAGGTCTTCTTCCAGCGTGCCTCAGAAGCGTACCGTCAAGGCATTCTTGCACCGCTAGTAGAGAATGTCTTTGTGGTGCTGTTAAAGTTGAGTGTTCTTCCTATGCTCTTGCTTACAGTAGCCGGGGAGGAACTTTTTTTCGTGATCTTTGGGGCGGCATGGGGTGAGGCAGGAATATACACTCAGATACTCAGCATCTGGACGATCTTCTGGTTTATATCTTCACCGCTCAGTAACATTCTTTCTGTGCGGGAAAAACTCACAGTGGGCCTTGGCACGACCTTACTTAACTTTTCTACCCGGTTTCTGTCACTGACAATTGGAGGGGTATTGGGGAGTGCAGTTCTTTCAATAGCGCTGTTTTCGATTTCGGGGGTTCTCGTTTATGGGTTTTCTTGTTCCGTCTTTTTAAGACTCGCTGGTATACCCGTGTTGAAGACGTTACGCCTGATAACAAAGAGCCTTACACTTGCAGTGCCGTTTTTGATCCCGCTCATATTAGTGAAGTTCTTCGCAGTTTCGCCTATCATGGTGACCCTCTTGGCATTTTTGGTACTAATTGCGTATGGTATCTACATTGTCCTAACAGATCCTCTACTGTGCGATCTTGTTACTGGACTGAAGATGCAATATCTGGATAAAGTGTAACTATTATACGTATGTAAGTATTTCTACACCATTTTGAGGTATTAACAAAACATGTGATGTTTTTGTTTTTATTAGCACTAAATGGCTTGCTTGAATCGAGAGATGTGCCCATTTTTACGGTGTCACTGTTTTAAGTTATTATTTATTGAATCTATAAAGTAATCTTTCCATTTCTCCACCGAAAAATTTTCCACTACATACGTGTATCCAGCATCATTTGGACTCCATTCCTCTATTAATTTTGGAACTAGGCTCGAAATTTGTTCTTGATTTTCAATTTTTATTGTGTGAGGAAAATCATATGTCCACAGCACATGTAATCGATAATATAATGCCTCAAGGACACTTAACGATAAACCATCATGTTCGGTATATCTTACGAAAAATCTTGACCTTTGGTACATTTCAGACATCTTTGCATTATCTACTCTGGGAGACAATATTACATTTGATGGCATCTTTTGAGAGAAATCTAGTGGTATCTCATTTAGGTCAGGGTGAATAAGTAAAAAAGTATAGTCGGACCATCTCTCTGCGAGATGGAGTATTTTATCTCCTCCGTAGAATTGAAATTTACTATAGGGAACATAACTTAAGAAATCAATATCTTTTATAATTTCGCTTTTTGTACTGCTAAGTTGGTTTTCATCTATTGTTGTGAGTGGTAAGTAGGCTGCGTCTATGTCTAAACTTGCTAATTCATCTACTAGCCAAGGAGATCCTGCGAAATTGATCAGTCCCCCTTTTTTCTGTTTTCGAAGGAATAACTTTTTCCATATTGCTGAATATAGCTTTGCAACCCCCTTTTTATTATTTGATTCGTTTAACACATCTGTCCCAATCCAATGAATTATTAATATTGGATTTCTTCGAATCCACAGATAGATGTATCTCCAGAGCGAAGGCCCTCTTCCAGAGATCCAATATATGTATTTTCTTCCAAATAACCAATGAGCACATTCAAATTTTTTAAGCACACTGGGGTCATGTGTTTCAAATCTTTTATCAGCATCTAATACCTTCTGTACTAGGTCCCGATGATATTTGTTTCCACCTACAATAATTTCTAACTGCTCATTCATTTTTATCACTGTGGTACGAATCTATCACTTTTTCTGCGACAAGTATTCCTGCTTTAATAGAATCTTCCATTGATCCATATATCCAATTTCCATATCTCCCTGCATTGTAGACGTTATACTGTTCCAGTACGTTTTCCATAGTCTCGGTATCCTTTTTCCAAGTTTTGTTGTATACTGCATACGCAGGATTTATGTCAATAATATCAATAATTTCTATACATTTTTTATCTATATCTAAAATTTCTTCTAATTGACAAACTATATCTGAATATTGTGGTAGACTGTTATAGGCTGTATTGCGTGCTGAAGTTTCAACGTACAATAAGTCATTGCCACCGCAAGACAAATTTTTTGAAAACTGACTGAAGTTCCCGATTCTGTATATTCTTGATTTTGTACTAGGAACATATATCCACGAGTATTTTGGAGATTTCGTAGAGGGGACAGCAACAAAAAATGCTCTTACTATCGTCCACTCTAGATTCTGGTGAATTTTATCATTTAAATGAGTTATTTTCAATAGTTCTGGCGATGGAATTGTAGTGATTAGGTGGTTATATGAAATCACATAATTGCCACATCTAATAAATTTATTATCCAAGTCAATATCGGAAATATCTGCATTAAGAACAACATTGTCTGAAACTTTTTCTAACAATGCATCCGATAATATCTGGATCCCCCCTGATTTTGGGTAATAAAAATATGCGTTATAGCCTGAAGAATCAATCTCTGTTTTTATGAACGCTCCTTCTATTATTTTATCAGGATCTGGTCTAGGCACAAATTTACCCATCCATTCCGTTGTCATATCTGAAGCGCAAGTTGCCCACAGTTTTTCATTATAGGGTTTCATGAATACTTCAGATATCCCCTTTCCTAGTGTTCTATAGCAGTAATCCTCAAAAGAGCAATATTCTTTGTCTTCAACATCTTTATTTTCGAAGCGTACTTTTAAGTAGTCTAATACGCATCTATCTCTACTTTTTTCGGATAAATAAGCTAGGTTGTATTGAAATGGGTATGGGACGATACTTCCATCGACAAATATTACGGAATTCCTTTGGACTTTTTCGAACTCTTCTGATAATTTCAGGTCATCAAAAATTAGTTTTTTGACCCTTTCATCACTTAAGTGGAGCGCATGCCCCGTTAAGTCATATGTATAACCATTTTTTTTGATACTTTTTGCTGTCCCACCAACCTGATTTGACTTCTCAAGAAGTATAAAATCTAATTTTTCTTTGTGTAGGTGAAGTGCTACAGTTAAACCCGCTAAACCTCCCCCCAATATGACCACATTCTTATGTATAGAAACCATCACCTAGACCTCCATGATTATATATATTTTCGCATACCCTCACTCGATCCCCCTGAGGCAACCCCCCCCGCGATCTATGGCCCTTCACCCTAACGAGGCAGAAGTTCGACCAGGCCTGCCTAGCGCTTGCGAGGGCTTTTGTGAGATCCCCATTCTTCAGGGAGGAGAGGGTGGCGTAACCCTTGGAGAGCGTGGACCGATAGACCCTATCGATATCATGGGTAAGGCAGACGGCGAACGGCTGGCCGTCGGGGTACTCGGAGTGATAGCCCTGCTCGGCGAGATACTGTGAGGCGCGAGGCTCAAAGGGCTCCCAGTGGCTGCTCATGTAATGGGGAAACCGGCCGTAGCCGCCCCTGAATGTCTTGCCGTACTCCTTCGCACAGGTGAAGAGGCGCCAGATCTCCGGGTCCTGCTGGAGAATGTCATACATCTGCATGGTTGTGTTAGAGATTGTTGGCGTCGTCGGTATATGTTCATGTCCATTTTTGTCTGGTCAGATGATCCCCCTGTAGGCGAAACCCGCCACAATCGACATCGGGATCTATTGTACTCCGCTCGTCTACCTGCTAACTGCCTGCACCCGCAGAGTCATCGCACCTCACCGGGCGCGAGATCCGATGCTCTAGGGCTGAGCCCAAGTTGGAAAGCGCTACTTGCCGGTACTGGTGTACTGCAGGGCGGTGGCGTGGAGTTCCTCCTCTCACCCCCCGCCCAACACCCCCACGGTCACCGCCACCACCCCGCCGACGACCCCGCCGGCCCCGGTGCTCATCGTCGAGAGCCGCCGCTCTTCCCCGGCTTTCTCGGCCCGCCAGCCCTCCAGCGCCCGGATCCGGGCCTCAAATTCCTCGTCCTGCGCCTCCATTGTCTGCAGCGTCTTACAGATCCACTTCACATCCCGGTTCGTCTCGTAAACGAGCTCCCGGGTAGTCTTTGCGTCGGTCATCCTGGTACCCCCGGAGGACAATAAGTTATCAAACCCTGGTCCGACGATTACAACTCGCGACAGGCTCATAACCGGAGCGGGAGCATCGAAGGTTGCAACATTGCAGCAGGTTACCGCAGGATTCCAGCCCCGGCCGCGAAGATCGAACGGCCGGGGAAGGCGCCGGATCCGGCAGTACTTGTACAGATAGAGAGATGCGTCTCTCTTAGTACTGAAGTACAGCAGAACACGCACACAGCCCCCGATACCGGTGCCGGGGTGGGTGGCTGTGCGGGCGTGTGCGAAATCCGGAATGCCGAAAAGATCTCACGATACCGCTCTCACGGGATGAAAATCAGGATCGAACGCCTCAAAGCCACCCTTTGAGTGACATCACCGGCTGCAACACGCTGAAAACAGGTGCAAAGCGTGGGCCTGTGTTGCAAGAGTCTCTGCCCGGAGCCCTCGACCACCGGACGTTTACCCGGGCGAAAGTCGAACTCGGCCGGTGTGACGTCTGAGCAGGAGAGCAACGATCCGGATGGATACATTTTGGTCCACGTGGAACATAGTTCGACCAATTGGTGAAAAGGTTCCGTCACCAGCACAGGATATACCAAAACCGACTCTGTTCGCCGGCTTTCGTCGCATCCGCAAGAAGATGGAGACGATCTCCTGCCGTGTTGCCCTGCACATGAAACCGTCAGACCGAAAAAAGTGGTGTTATCCCTGCAACGCATGCCGGTTCTTATCCCCCCGGCCGATCCCACGGTACACGAACCCCGCCCCGATCCACGCATCTGGCTCCGCCACGTTCCGCCCGTCGACGACCGCCGGGTGCGCAGACCCAGAGAGCTCCTTCACCCGTGCGGGGAGAAGTCCCCGGTACTCCTTGTGGCCGGCAAACACTACAACAGCGTCTACGCCGGAAAGCACCCCTTCGAGGTCCCGCGAGAGCCCGGGCGGCGCATCCGGCGACGTCGCCGGGTCCACCCAGGGGTCGTGCACGGCAACCTCCGCACCGGCAGCGAGCGCCGCGTCACGGAACGGCTCCGCCGGCGTGTTCCGGGCATCGTCGGAGTCGTTGATGAAGGCCCAGCCGAGCAGCGCGATCTTCGATCCCGCGAGGGTCTTGCCGACCTCGGCCAGCGCCGACTCGGTCAAATGCAGCATGTGCTCGGGCATGAAGTCGTTGACCCCGCGGGCGAGGGTGTAGAGGGACTCCCGGCCGGCCGGGAAGTCCAGTTCCCCGCCGAGGACCTGCACCCCCCGCTCCAGGTGGTAGGTGTCCTTTGTCAGGCAGTGGCCGCCGACCCCGGCCCCCGGCCAGAGGATCGCCCGGGTGATCC
>OFEK01002385.1_pt1 | contig 10397 bp, 4 predicted proteins | sample 1521131 | NCBI WGS metagenome assembly OFEK01 (sample SAMN05720209, study PRJEB24109) | activated sludge metagenome | isolation source: Anaerobic digester | place: China | collected 2015-12-16
GTCCGGGTCGTTGAGGTCGCACTTGATATAAGAGACCTTGGATCCCGCCGCCTTTATCCGCTGCATGGTCCTGTACAGTTCGGCCGCGTCCCTGAGCGCGGTGAATTCGCGCTCGAGCAGCGCCGGCGTGGGCTTGGCGTGCTTCTTCTTCACCTCGGCCCACAGCTCGGAGTTCTTGTAGGTCTTGAGCTGGTCCTCGGTCATGGCCGCGAAGCGCTCTATGCCGGCGCCGAGCTCTATGATGTCCATCAGTATCAGCTCGGGCTTCCAGCGCCTGGCCAGTATCTTGGCGAACAGCGAGCCGAGGCCGCGGCCGCCGCCGGTCACTATTATCTTCTTCCCTTTGAGCTGGGTGCGCTCGCGGGAATAGTCCAGCAGTTCCGGCTTGGCCAGCATGGTGCTGCGCCTGGCGCCGTCGTAGCCTATGGCCAGGCGCTTGTCGCCGTAGAGCAGCTCGTAGAAGGTCTTCTGTACCAGCGCTTCGGTCGGGGAGCCGGCGGCGAAGTCTATGAGCTTTACGGTGGTGTTCTCCAGTTCCTTGCGGAGGCAGAGGGCCACGCCGTGTATGGCGCCGTAGATCGGGTCGTAGACCTGGTCGGTCCTGTAGCCGAAACCGCCGTCCAGCCGCGTAACCACGGCCAGGAAGGTGGACATCCCGGGTTCGACCGCGCTGAGCGGCTTGAAGAGATGCTTGGCGGCCAGGAAGAGCGGCACCGTGAAGCGGTTGAAGTCCGCGTAGGCGTCGGTGGAGACCGGCGCGAACTTCTTCTCCGCGCAGCCCAGCAGGTAGACCAGGCCCTGCGTGTCGGGATGGGCCGCGGCGAAGTCCTGCAGGGCCTTGTCGACTGATGCGGTATCGGCCCAGTCCAGCGTCTGCGAGTCCTTGAGCCGGGTCTTCTCCGATATGAAGATATGGGAGTCGATCCGGTGCTTGGACAGCTCGGCCCTGTAAGCCTTGGCCAGCGCCAGGTCCGAGGCCATGATCAGCACGGGCCGGGAAGAGGAGTACTTCCTTATGATCTCCTGCTCCACGGGGGCCGGGGTTATGACCGGGATATGGCGGATATGGCGCTTGGGGTATTCCGGCGAGGGTTCCTCGTCGAAAGGCAGTTCCTGCTGGGAAGCGGGAGCTGCGGCGGGAGCAACGGCGGGCTGCGCGACGGGAGCGGTCTGGGAAGCAACGGGCGCCGCCGCTACGCCGGACTTCTCGTCGAGGACGAACTTTATGCAGTGCCTGATGGTCGGATAGTCCTTGAGCGAGACATTGTCCTTGCGGGGAATGGCGTAATGCTCGCGCATGGCGGCGAAGAGCTCGGCCTGCTTTACGGTGTCTATGCCGAGGTCGGCCTCCATGTCGAGGTCGAGTTCGAGCATGTCCTTGGGATAGCCGGTCTTGGCCGTGATCATGTCGAGTATCTCGGTCTTCACCGATTCTTCGCTCAGCTCCGCGGTGACAGTGGCGGCCGGAGCGGCGGCCTGTACGGCCGGAGCAGGCGCCGGTTTGGGCTCGGCGTAATGCGCCGCGGCCGTCACACCTACGGGTTCGCGGACCGGCTCGGGCTGTTTCGCCGGCGCCGGGCGGAAAGGTTCCCCCTTGCCGGCGGCTTTCCTGTCCTTTATCCTGAGCGTGTTGAAGACCACTTCGAGCTCGGGCTGCGGGTCGCCGGAGACGGCCTCCAGCCAGGCCTTGTAGGTGTTCTCGTTCTCGAAGCGGGATTCGCCGGCGGTATAGGTCTTCTCTATGAAGGACATGCCCATATGCGAGCCGAAGCCGGCCGCGAAACGCAGCGCGTACTTCAGGTCGTATTTGCCGCCCTTGGACAGGTTGATGCCCGCCAGTTCAGGGTCGGGTTCCTTGTAATTGGCTATCGGCGGGATGACGCCGGTGTTGAGCGCGCGCACGGCGACGGCGTCCTCCAGCGAGGCGCCCATCGTGTGGCCGGTGAAGCCCTTCACGTTGCTGACCACCACCTGGTCGGCGGCCGGTCCGAAGGCGCGGCGCAGGGCCTTTACCTCGGCCGAGGCGCTGCCGCCCCTGGCCGGGGTATAGGTCTCGTGCGACATGAACAGGGTCCGGGGCGCCATCTCGGCGCGGTTCAGGCCGTAGATGCGCTCTATCTTGGAGACGAAGCCCTCCATGACGGAGGCCACGTGTTCGGTGTCGAGCCGCGTGACGTGGAAGGCGCTGTTGGCGCTCTCCGTCAGCAGCAGGCGGGCCAGCGGCCTCATGCCGCGCGCGCGGACCAGGGTCTCGTCCTCTATGACCAGCGCGACGGCCGCGGAGCCCACGATGAGGCCGTGGCGTCTGCGGTCGAAGGGCAGGGCCGCTTCGGCTATGTTCTCCTTGGTCGTGGCCGTGCCCGAGGCCAGGAAGCCCGGCATGGTCCACTGCTGCACGGTCTCGTTGGTGATGTCGTCGGCGGCTATCACGACGACGCGCTTGCACTTGCCCGAGCGTATCCAGCTCTCGGCTATGTGCACGCCCTGGGTCGTGGAGGCGCAGGCCGCGCTCATGTGCACGGCCGGCCCCTTGGCGCCGACCCATTGCGCGAACTGGCTGTCGCCTATCGGGATGACTTTCAGCAGGAAGTTCTGGCTGAAGGCGTAGGCCTCGGGCGAGCCCGCGGGCGCGCCGGCCGGGAAGTTCTTCTGCATCCACTCGCGGATCTCGCGCTTGTCCCTGGGGTCGTTCAGGCGCCCGACCAGGTTGTCGTAGACGTCCCACATCCGGTCCGGCGAGACGCCGCCGTACTTGGAGTTGAAGTAGCCGGTGATCTCTTCGATCATCTGCTCGGTGACGGGGAAGGCCGAGGCGAAGACGACGCCGGTCTCGGAGGCCACCGGTTCGGGCAGCGCCCATTTTTCGGGCAGCCAGCCGCCCGTGGTCGTGCGCTTGTAGTAATGTGTCAGCGGCAGGCCGGCGTCCTTGAGCGCCAGCACGCCGGCGGCCAGCGCCATGCGGAAGACGGAGCCCATGGCCTTGGCCATGGTCGGCGGCACGCCGAAGTCCTTCTCGAAGTCGAAGACGCCCTTGCGGGCCGAGAGTTTGATGGCCTGGTCGGCCGAATCGATCCGCTCGATGCTGCCGGAGCCGTCCGCGGCCTTTACGACGCGCAGGATGTTCTTGTCCACCTGCCGCTCGCGCCAGGCCTGCGGGATGGGCTCTATCATGTTCCTGCCCTCGAGTATCTCGTCGAGGCTGCGCTCGCGGAAGAGCTGGTCGCGGCTGCCCGGCGAGCCTCCGGCCACGCCGGAGACCGCTATCGGGTTGAAGTTGAAGCCGTACTTCTCGGCGAACGAGGCCTTTTCGGCGGGCAGCGCCGAAGGTCCTGAGGCGGACGGCGCCGTCCCCTGCGCGTTATTCCCCCCGCCGCTGACCTGTATCGCCCAGTTCTGATAGTAGGGGTTGAAGAAGTTCCCGCCCTGCGACGGGACCTTGCCGTTCCAGTTGACCGGTATGCCCAGCGCCGTCATGTTGGCCAGCAGGTCGTTGAGCTCGGTGATGCCGCCGCGCTTGGGGTGGTTGGAGGCCAGCACGGTGACGTCGGGCCGGCCCTTGAGCGTCGAGGTGGCGAAGGCGCTGAGCACCCGCTTGGGGCCGCACTCTATGAAGGTCCGCACGCCCTCGTCGTACATGCGCTCGAGCTGCTTTATGAACTCGACCGGGCTGGTCATCTGCTTGATGAGCATGTCGTAGATGCCCTGCGTGTCCTGCGGGAAGAAGTCCGCGGTCACGTTGGAGAGTATCTTCATGTCGGCGGGCTTTATCGGTATGCTCTCGAGGAACTTCCGGTAGGGGCCCATGGCCGACTTGATTATCTCGGAATGGAAGGCGTGGCTGACCGGTATCTCGCCGGCCTCTACGCCCATCGCCTTGAAGTGGGCGACGGCGTCCTCCACGGACTTCGCCTCGCCGGCTATGACGGTCTGCAGCGGGCAGTTCTTGTTGGCGCAGATGACGTAGCCTTTTATCTTCTTGAGCTCCGCGTCCACCTTGTCGCAGCCGAGCGCGACCGAGGCCATCTTGCCCGGGTCGGCGACTTTAACGTTGGCCATCTCCTTGGCGCGGTTGGTGACGGCCCTCAGACCGTTCTCGAAACTGAAGATGCCGGCCGCGGTGGCGGCGGCGTACTCGCCCAGCGAGTGGCCTATGGCCATGTCGGGCTTTATGCCGAACTCGCGGAACAGGCGGTACATCGCTATGTCGGCCGTCATCATCGACGGCTGGGTGAGCTGGGTCTGCTTTATCGCGGCCTCGCGCTTCGCGAGGTCCTCTTTCGATTCGCCGGGCCTGGACCAGATGGCCTCGGTGAGGCGCACGCCTATCATCTTGTCCAGTATGGCGTCGGCCTCGTCGAAGGTGGCCTGCACCACCTGGTACTTGGCGGCGAGGTCGCGCATCATGTCGACGTACTGGGAGCCCTGGCCGGGGAACAGCAGGCCCACCTTGGCCTGGTTCACGCCGGTCTTGAAAGTATAGACGCCCTTGAGCTTGAAGTTGAGCGGCGGCTCGCTCCAGGCCTCGTCCTTGCCGTTCCTGGCCATGAACTCGACCTTGTCGATAAGGTCCTTGGGCGACTTGGCTACGATGGAGACGCCCCAGGGTCCCCTGGGCTTCTCCATGGAAGGCTGGGCGTAGGAGGCCAGCGGGTAATTCTCCGGCCACTTTGAAAATACGGCGGCGGCTTCCGCCTTCGCGTTCTTTATCACGTCGGCCGGGGTGGAGCCGGTGAAAGTCACGGCCTCCCCCTGCAGGGCGGAGAAAGGAGTCAGTGGTGCCGGGACACCATGCCGCATGGTGTCCCCCGCTGATGCAGAGGAAACCGATATCGCGGCCGCGTGTACGGCCGGGGCCTCGGGTTTCTGCCCGGCATACTCTTCCATGGTCACGTGGAAGTTGGTGCCGCCGAAGCCGAATGAGGAGACGCCGGCGCGGCGTATGCCGTTCTTCTCCCATTTCTCCGGCTTAGTGATGACGCGGAAGAGGTTCAGGTCTATCTTCGGGTTGGGCTTTTCGTAGTTGATCGAGGTCGGCAGCGTCTTGTGGTGCAGCGCCAGCGCGGTCTTGACCAGGCTGACGGCGCCCGCGGCGGCTTTGGAATGGCCTATCTGCGATTTAACGGAGGTCAGGCCGAGCTTGCGGCCTTTGATGTGCGGGCCGAAGACTTCCTTGAGGGTCTCCACCTCGGCGGCGTCGCCGGCTATCGTGGCCGTGCCGTGGCATTCGACGAAGTCGACGTCGTCGAGGCCGTAGCCGGCCTGGGCGTAGGCGGCTTCGATGGCCAGCTTCTGGCCTTTGGGGTTGGGGGCTGTGATGCCCTTGCCCTTGCCGTCGGAGGAGGCGCCGACCGAATTGATCAGCGCGTAGATCCTGTCGCCGTCGCGCACGGCGTCGGAGAAGCGCTTGAGCAGGTACACGGCCACCGCTTCGGCCATGACGAAACCGTTGGCGCGCTCGTCGAAGGCGTAGGAGCCTTCCGCGGACAGCGCGCCTATCTTGCAGAACTTGACGAAAGCGGGCGCGCTCATCATCTCGTCGGCGCCGCCGGCCACGGCCATGTCGAACTTGCCCGCGCGCAGGCCCATGACGGCGTAGTCCAGCGCGGCCATCGAGGAGGCGCAGGCGGCGTCCATCGTCATATTGGGCCCGTTGAGGTTGAAGATATTGGCGATGCGGCCGGCGGTCACGTTGCTCAGTTCGCCGGGCATGGTGTCCTCTGTGATCTTTATGATGCCGTTGTCTATGCCGGCCTCGAACTCCTTTATCATTTCCTCCTGCTTCTCGCGGGGCAGGGAGGAGAACGCGGCCGTCTTGCGGAGGATGTCCTCATTGTAGAACTTATAGACGCGCAGGTCGGTGATCTCCTTGCGCATCGCGCCCATCGCGTTGCCCAGGACGGCGGCCGTACGGGTATTGTCGAAAGGCTTCTTGTCGTAGCCGGCGTCCTCGAAGGCCATGCGGACGGCCTCTACGGTCATCTGCTGCAGGCGGGAGATCTGCCCGGCTATGGTCGGCGGTATCTTGTACCTGATCGGGTCGAACTTGAAACCTTCGATGAAGCCGCCTATCTTGGAATAGGTCTTGTCGGCGGCCTTGCGGTCGGCGTCCCAGTAAAGCCGCCAGTCCCAGCGGTCGGCCGGGACTTCGGAGATGCAGTTCTTCCCCTCCAGGACATTGTTCCAGAACTGATCTTTGTTCATGGCCTTGGGGGCTATTATCCCGAGACCTACGATGGCTATTTTTTCGTTGTTCATATCGTGTCGACGCCTCCGTGGCGTAAAAGGCCGTCCGCGCCGGCGGCTCTGCCGGCGCTTTCAGCGGGTTGGGCTTATAAGTGTTCGCTCATTTCAAGGATAAGATCGGTATGGAGCGCGAAGCGGCCGGTCCGGCCTCAGCTCAGCGGGATCCCCATATATATACTTTATTAAATCCCGGGGGTGCGGTTCAAGTTCCGCCGGGGTCCGCGGCCGGTCCCGCTATTGTAAAGAAGACGGGATTTATATTAATATGGCTTTTTCCGGCTTGCGCATATGAAGATCAAATTCTGGGGCGCCCGCGGCAGCATACCCGTCTCGGGCGAAAAATATCTCAAATACGGCGGCGACACCACCTGCGTCGAGATACGCGCCGCTTCCGGCGAACTCGTGATAGTGGACGCCGGTTCCGGGATACGTCTGCTCGGAAAGGAACTCGTGAAGGAAGGCCTTTCCAGGTTCACGATGCTTTTCACCCATTCCCACTGGGACCATGTCCTCGGCTTTCCTTTCTTCGCCCCGATCTACCGCAAGAAGGTCGCGATAACGATGATGGGCTGCTCTTTTTCCGAGGAGGAGCCGCTGCGGGAGATCATCAGCAAGACCATGCGCCCGCCGGGTTTCCCGGTGAAGTTCGAGGAGATCTCCGCCTCCTTCAGCTTCGCCCCCATCTGCCGGAAGGGTTTCGGGGTCGGTTCCATGAAGATAGATCCCATCGAGATCAGCCACCCGAACCAGGGCCTGGGCTACAAGTTCACCGAGGACGGCAAGACCTTCGTTTTCCTTACCGACAACGAACTGGACTACCGGCACGAGGGCGGGCGCAGTTTCGAGGAATACGCGGCCTTCGCGAAAGGGGCCGACGTCCTGGTCCACGACGCGGACTATACCGACGAGGAATATCCACTCCACCGCACCTGGGGCCATTCGACCTCCGGCCAGGCCCTCGAACTGGCCGTGGCGGCCGGGGTCTCTTCGCTCGGGCTTTTCCATCATAACCAGGAGCGCGGCGACGCGGAACTGGATTCGATCGTGGCCGCCTGCGGCCGCCGGCTCGAAGGAAGGGACGGGGCTCCTTCGTCGGTGTTCGCCGTGCGGCCGGAACAGGAGATCATACTGTGAAATTCAGCGTCTATTCGCTCTGGACCGATCCCTATTTCTACCTCGCGGCCGCGGGCCTGGGGCTCGGCCTCTTCCTGCTGCTCTATTCGATACGCCGTTACCTGGAGCTGGCCAACCGTTCCGAGCTGGAGGACGAACCGGCGCCCGTCGCGGAAGAACCAGGCGCCGGCCCGGCCGACGAGCCGCAGGGCGAGCTTTTCCAGGCGCAGGCCGGCGAGCCCGGCGCCCCGGTCTACGGGGAGACCTCCCCCGAAGGGGCGTATGCGGAAGAACGGGCGGACGCCGGGCAGCAGCCCGGAGAGCCTTCCCCCGCCGAGACTTTCGTCATGGGGATCTACGAATCCCTGAAGTCCCTCGACGCCAGGATGGGAAAACTGGAAAAGGGCCTGGGCGCCGGGCGCATCAGCTCCGAATTCACCGTCAAATTCCTGGAAGACATACTCTCCGATTACGACTCGCTGGACAAGGAGAAGATCAGGGCCAGGCTGCAATACCTGGTCTCCGACCTGAAGGGCAAGTGATCCCGCCTAAGTGAAAACGAGAAGCGGAAGACCTCTCCCGATACTGGCCGCGGCGCTGTTATCCTGCGCCGCGCCCGCCCGCTCCGGCCCGCTGCCCGAGGGGGCCTTCTCCGACGACGCCCGCGGGACCACCGCGGCCGCTTTCCTGAAAGCCCCTCCGGCCGCCAGGATAGAGGCGCTCGGCGGCGGCGGCCTGGCCGCCCCGGCGCCCGATTCCGTCTTCTTCAATCCCGCCGCGCTGGCCGGCCTGCGCGGCGCCTACGCGGTCTCCGGCTACGAGGCCATGCTCGAATCCTCCTACAGGGCCGCGCTGGCCTTCTCGCTCCCCGTTTCCGGCGGGACCACCTGGTCGGCCGGCGCCGTTTTCGGCTCGGCCGGCAAGCTCGACCTGCTCGACGCCCGCGGCGACCACGGCGGCTCCTTCACCCATTACGACGCGGCGCTTTTCGTCTCCGCCGCCTTCCCTCTGCGCGCCGGCGGCTTCGGGGTTACCGTAAAAGGGATCAAAAGCGCCATCGGCGACGTCTCGGCCGAAGGAGCCGCGGCGGACCTGGGCTATATGAATTATTCGAAGCGCAGAGGCGGCGCCGACCTGGCTCTGGCCGTGCGCAATCTCGGTACCCCGCTGAAGTACGAGAGCGGGAGCGATCCCCTGCCGCTCGAACTGGCGGCCGGCGCGCTCTGGCGTTATGACGGGGGTTTCCGGCTGATGGCCGACGGGAGGATGCCCGTCGATCATTCCCCTTATCTCATCGTCTCCGGAGAGTACGGCGTGCCGGTCGGAGAAAAGGCTTCCTTCGCCCTGCGCGCCGGCTTCAGCAGCCGGAACCTGGAAGACCTGGGCGCGGCCGGCGCGGTCAGCGGCGGTTTCGGGCTGGGCCTGGGCGCCGCCGCTTTCGACTACGCTTTCGTGCCCTACGGCGATCTGGGCTCCACCCACCGGGTGACGCTCAGCTGGATGCTGGGCTCTCCCCGCCCGGACCCGGGATCCGCGCGCGCCGCTTCGCCGGCCCCTCCCGTCAGGACGGTCGTCGCTTCTTTCGCCGGCGGCGGCGCGGGCCTGGTCGTTTCGAAGCACCTGCAGGAGCGGCTGGGGGCCGCCGGCGCCGGGACCGTGCCGCGTTCTTCGCCTGAATTCACGGCCGCCGAACGCAGGCTGCTGACGCTGCAGGACGCCCCGTCCAACGCGGAACTGGCGGCGCTGGGCCGCGCCGTCGGAGCGGAACGAGTGGTCCACGGTTCGGTCTTTTTCGACGAGAAAGAAGGCTACCGCATCGAGGCGGTCATGGTGGATTCCGCGGCCGGTTCCGTCCTGTCGTCGGGCGCCGAGACCGCGCGCGACGGCTACGCCCTCGAGGACGCCGCCGGCCGCCTGGCGGACGCGCTGCTGCGCGGAGCTCCCTGAGCCAGCCGTTTTTTTATTATCGCCAGCATCGCCCCGTTCAGCCGGCCGTTGGCGGCCAGCGTCTGCGGGCCGAAGTCCGCGGGTTCCCGCCAGCCCTTACCGGAAAAATCGCTGACCTTTCCCCCCGCCTCCTGCATCAGCAGCAGGCCGCCGGCCACGTCCCAGGGCTTGAGGTTGAATTCCCAGTAGCCGTCCAGGCGTCCGCAGGCCGTCCAGGCCAGGTCCAGGGCCGCGGAGCCCATTCTGCGTATGTCGTGCGAGATCCTGAGGAAGTCCGAGTAGAAGGAGCAGTAGAACCCGGCCCTTTCGCCGCGGTCATAGGCGAAGCCGGTGGCCAGCAGGGCTTTCGAGAGCGAAGGCGTACGGGAAACGCGCATCCTCCTGCCGTTGAGCGAGGCTCCGCGTCCCTTTACGGCGAAGAAGAGCTCCCCGCGGAACGGGTCGAAGGTGCCGCCGGCGCGAAGCTCCCTGCCGTCGTAGAAGGCCGCCGTGACGCAGGCGGCCGGGAAGCCGTGGGCGTAATTGGTGGTGCCGTCGAGAGGGTCTATGATCCAGGCGGGGCGGCCGTGACGCAGGGTGTCCACTCCTTCCTCGGCGAGCAGGCCGTGGTCCGGGAAACGGCGGCGTATCATGGCGATGGCTTTCTTCTGCGAGGCCAGGTCGGCGGCCGTGAGCAGGTCGGCGCGGCCTTTGAGCGAATAACCGACCTTGCCGAATTTCGACCTGAGTATCTTCCCGCAGGACAGCAGCATCTCTTTGAGCAGTTTTTCAGGCGTCATAAATCTTAGCAAGCTCCCGGCGGCGCCTTGCGCTCGTCACGGTTCGGTTTTTCCGGGCCCGCCTCGCTGCGCTCAGCCGGGCACGAACTCGGCCCGGGCGCATAGCGCCTCGGCCACGCATAGCCCGCATAGCGGGCTTGCGCGGCCCCACCTCGGCGATTCCGGCTTACGCATGGAATCGCCTGCGGTCTTGCGGGCCTGCACCGCAGGCCCTCACCTCAGACAATCATGCCCGTCCGGCAGTGCCGGTACCCTCACTGCGCTCGGGGAAAAAGCTTGTATAACCAAGTTTTATTATACTCACTGTTGCAGAGG